>Ga0066903_100002402_pt1 | contig 14627 bp, 21 predicted proteins | sample PanSoiMetaGPlot1_FD_67491 | JGI IMG/M metagenome (GOLD analysis project Ga0066903, IMG submission 67491) | Tropical forest soil microbial communities from Panama analyzed to predict greenhouse gas emissions - Panama Soil - Plot 1 (version 2) | ecosystem: Environmental > Terrestrial > Soil >...
ACATCGATCTGGGCTCGGGTGAGTTGGCTGAAGGTGCCGGTGATGCCAGCGATCGCTGGGGTGAAGCTGTTGAGGACGATCGAGACCAGGTGGCCGATGTCGTCGGCGACGGCTTGGAACGCGTCGCTGTCGGCGAACTTGGTGAACGCCTCAAGGAACTGCTCGATCGCCTTGAGCGCCGGTGTGAACGCGGTCGCCAGCCCGATCGAAATCTGGTCTTTCACCGTGGAGACCAGGCCCGCGAGCGTGTGCTGCTGGCGATCCATGGCCCCGTTGAACTGATCCATGTGGTCGGTGAGCAGCTTGAACACGGCCGCTGGTTTGCCGCCGGCTTTGGCCAGGTCGACCATCTTGTTGACGGTGTCGCCGCCGACGACGCCCAACTCCTGTAGGCGCATGGCGGCTTCGCCGAAGGGCTTGCCGGCCTGGATCTGGTTGAACGCCCGGCCCGTCCAGAACGCCACCTCTTCGATGGGCGCCGAGACCGACGCGGCAGCGTTGCCGACCCGGGTCAGCATTTCCTGAGTGTCGAGCGCGGCCCCGCCGAAGATCTCTAGCCGGCGGGCCGCTTCGATGACCGGCCCCGACTCGAACGGCGTGCGCTTGGCGAAGTCGAATAGCTGCTGGACTTTGACCTTTGCCGCGTCGGCCGAACCGAGCAGGGTTTGGAACTGCAAGGTCGCGGTTTCGAGGCTGGCGGCCATGCGGATGCCGACGGTGGCCGCAGCGCCGATGCCGATGGCACTGGCGGTGACGAGCGAGGTGCCGATGTTGGCGAGGTCGCCCGCGACCTGTCGAGAGATGCCGCGCATCGCCCCGCCGACCGACGACATCGCTTGGTTGATCTCGCTTTGGAAGTTGCCGAAGTCGGGGGCGATCTGGACTTGGAGTACGCCTAGCTCAGCCAACGGTCACCACCTCCGCTCCCATGGCGCCCATCAGGTCGCGGACCCATGAACGCGTCGGCCTGGGTGGTTCTGCGGGCTCGACTTCGGGCGGTGGTTCGCCGGGGCGCGGCACGATCAGCGGCGGCGGCAGCTTGTTGGCCGGCACGCCACCGCTGCGCATCAAGATGCGGCTGACGCTGTTGACCTCTTCGAGCGTGCGCACCGCGACGTGTTGCAGGAAGGTCCAACCGTGGCCGCGCCGGTGCAACGCGGCCTCGTCGCCCAGATGATCGAGCAATGCCGTCGCCGTGGGGCTGGGCATGGTCAGAAACTCCGCTAGCGAGATGCCCCGCGTGGCGAGGTCCGCTTCGAGGGCTTCGAGGCGGCCTTCTTCGGCGGTGAGGTAGGCGACGGCTGCTCTGGTTTCACGACCAACGACTCGCCGTAGACGGTCGTGACGATCTCGGGCAAAGCGGCGGCCGGCGCAGCTTCCATGAACGCGGCGGTGGCCTCGTCACCGATGATCAGGTACTCGAACACCTCGATGAACTTGCCCTCATCGAGCATCTGAGCGGCGACCAGATTGAGCGGCCGGAACTGGTATGTGCGATCGCCGAGGGTGACGTCGCGCACCTTGGCCCGGTCGCCGAGAACGGCGTTGAGGTCGATGTGGGGCCGCTCGCCGTTGGCGAGCGCGGTCACGCCGCGGCCTCGGTCGGCGGCGTGTCGGGTGCGGGCTCGGTGCCCGCCGCGGCGGTATCGGCGCCGTAGGTGCCCGCGCCGTAGGTATCGGTGCCGCCGAAGGTTCCTTCGGCTGCGGTGCCGGTCGGGTTGGGCGCGATGAGGATGCTCATCCACGATCCTGTGGTGGGCACCAGGACGCTCATGGCGATCGGCAGCGTGGCAAACGCGCCTCGGCCCAACACGATGTCGCCGTTGGCGCGGGTCTCGGTGTTGGGGAACATCATCCGGTAGAGCTTCGCCCCGTCGACCACGTCGATGATCGTGGCCGCCTTGACCGGAACCGACAGGTTCGGCGCCTCGTAGGTGCCGGGGGCCGGTGCGACGCCGGGGGTCCATGTGCCGCCACCGAACATCAGCATGAGGTCATCGCTGGTCTCAAGCTGTAGGAGTTCCATCTGGATGACGGGGGCCGCGGGGGCGAGCGCCGAGCGGATGGCGGTGTCGACGTTCCACGCGAAGAGGTCAGTGGCGTCGCGGGTCAGCCCGGTGATGGTGGGCGGGTTGTCGTCGCTGAGAAAGCCGATGTTGACCCACGGCGAAATGGGCGGCGTGGTGAGATCGGTGGGGAGGGTGGTCCCGATGGGCGCCTGGTAGACGTCACCACCGGACGGAACGATGACGTCGTTCACGTCACGCGGCATGGGGTTCTCCTGGGCTTGGGGATACCTAGCCCCGGAGCGCTTCGGGGGATACCCGTCGCTCCGTCCGAACCCTGGGTGGCCACCAGCCGACCCGGACGCCCTGAGAGTACGCCGCGTCGCGCGGCCGGTCTAGGGATTGCGGTCGTGGCCGGCGCAGCGCACCGACAGGATGTAGCGCTCGCGGTCGCGCCCCTTGTCCTGGGGCATCGAGTTGTCAGGAACGCGCTGCATCGTGAAGGGCCGCACGGTGATGACGCGGGTGCCGCAGAGGATGCGATTGGCGATGTGGGCAAGGGTCTGGGCTTCGACCCGGCTGCCGCCGTAGACGTGCAAGTCGAGATCGGCCTGGTCGGTGATCAACTGACCCTCGTAGCTGACGGTCGCGGCCCCGCCGATCCGACGAATGAGGATGGCGGGAAACGTGGGGCTGGCCGGCATCGTCAGCCAGACGCGGTCCACGATGCGATCGATGATGTCGGGGTCGGCCCGGAGCAGCTTCGACACGGTCGCTTCGAGGTCGATCATCGGGAATCCGAGGGCTCAAACTTGCCGGCGGCAGACAGCCAGCGGCGCACGGGTGAACGGGCGAAGTGGTAGCCGCCGCCGAATTCGATCAGGTGCCAGTGGGTGTGGGTCTGGGGTGGCGAGCCGATGCCGACCTTCCACCCGCGGTCGTTGGTGTCCCAGCCGCCACCCGCGGCCCGGCGGCTGACGCTGGCCATGGCGTCGGTCATGCCCCGGTGCACCTTGGTGGCCACCTTTGCGCCCGACGGGCGCGTCTCCTTCAGCGTGTTCTGCTCCCAGTTGGGCACGAACGTGAACTTGGTCCCGCCGAAGCCGCCGGTGGGGCGGAAGAGCCCGCGGCCGATGCGCCCCAAGCTGACGCGTCCGCCACCGAACCCGGGGTGGATGGCGGGCACTAGGCGATCTCCCGTGTGCGTAGCTCGACGTGGTGCACGGCACCGCTGCGGGCGCGGACCCGGTAGGCGGGCGGGCCGAGCACTTCGGCGTGCTTCTGCTGGCCGTCGGGCCAGGTGATGTCGATGAGGTCGCCGGTGGTGATCTCGACGTCGGGCAGGAAATGCACGACCAACTCATCGATGCCGAGGTTGTGGGTGTCGGCGGTGTCCTCGTAGCGGTAGCGCTGGTAGGCGTGGCACGGATGCGGCCCTGTGACCGTCTCAGCGGTCGCTACGTCGCCGTTGGCGTCCACGGTGTCACTGCGGTGCCGGATCATCGCCGTGAGCCGTAGGAGCCCGTCGTAGAGGCTCACGCGGCCCGCCGCAGGTAGAGCGTCGCCATGTTCGAGATGATCGATGGCGTGCCGGTGAGCGTGGCCGGTGGCGGATCGGCGATGCCGGTGAAGCCCCAGCCGTTGAGAACCGCGTTGGCGCCGGTGGGCGGGAGCGCGCCGGCGGGCGCGAACACGCGGGGGTTGCCGACGGTGGAGCCCCGGTAGCTGGACGTGCCGGTCGTGCCGAACTGGTGGAGCCCCATCCAGTAGTGGCCGGCGGCTTGGGCGGCGAACGTCCACGACTTGAGCCCGCTGGTGCCGGCCCCGGCGGCCGGCGACGCGACGAGCACCTTGGCGCCGGGGGTGCCGTCCGCGTTGCAGGCGTAGACGACGCCTTGCACGGAGCCGCCGGTGCCCGGGGAGGTGAGTTCGACCGCCATGCCGTCGTACGCTGGGGCGTCGACGCGGGTGAGCAGAAGGTTGGCGACCGCGCTGGCGACGCCGACGGTGGTGGCTGCGCTCTGGGCAACGGCGGGGAACCAGGTGCCGACGGGCATCTGGCCGGGGAAGGTGAGCGCCGCGATCGCCAGGTCCTGGTTGTCGTTGACGCTCTTGAGGTCGAGCAGGAAATCGTCCTGGTTGGCGTTGTCGGTGCCGATGCCGTCGACCGTGATCGACAGCCAGTTGAGCGCGGTGGCGACTGCGTTGTGGTGGGCGGGATGGTCGTCCGCTTCCCACGTGGAGTTCACCTTGTTGGTGTCGAGCGGGTAGCCGGGGATGGGCATTAGGACCGCCTGAGACCTTCGGCATCAAGCTGAAACTCGTCGTCGTCGGGCCAGAGCCAGGCGAGGGCGGGGTCGGGCCAGACGCGGGGTGAGTGGATGTTGCCGCACAGCCACGGGGCGAGCAGGTTGCGCACGGTCGAGCGGAGTGCGCTGGTGTCGGGCGCGGTGGCGAGGCGGTAGCTGTAATCGCCGATCGTCTCGGCCACGGGATCGGTGGGGCTCGGGGCTTCAAGCAATGCGGCGGCGATGCTGGCGGTGGCGACGGTGAATTCCGGGGGCAAGGGATCGGGCACCGGGTAGCAGAGCCATGACGAGATGAGCACCATCGCCTGGTCGATGGCGGCCATGGCATCTTCAGGGTCGACGGGACGACCGGCGGCGATCTCGACATCGCCGACCGTCGCCCACGCGGTGTCGGGATCAACGACGCGCAGCCCGGGGCCGATCAACGTAAGCGTGGTGGCGCCGACGACGCGGTAGCGGATCTGAAACAAGCCAGCCTCGTCGGCTTGGGCCTCGTACGTGATGTGGCCGGCGGCCTCATCGGCGATGGTGGCGTCGCCGGTCATGGTGTCGGAGCCACTGACAACGACGGTGACGGTGGCATCGGTGAGATCGACGGGCTCGCCGTTCTGGGTGAGCACCGTGTCGATGACGATCGTGTCGCCCAAGAACACTCTCATGACTCGTCCTCTTCGGGCTCGGGCTCGGGCGGCGGCTTGGGCTTGGTGAACGCGTCCCAGATCGCTCGGGCTCTGGCTCTGACGCCGCCCCGCTGGTGGCTTCGAGCAGCGTCAGAGCCAGAAACCTCGTCGGTCACGGGGCGTCGGGAGTGACGGCTGCGGCCGGGAGCCCCTTGCCGAGCCCGGTGACGGGCTGCACCGTCGTCCACGCCACGCGGTACTTGACGCGCAGGGCAACGCAGTCCTGCTGGGCCAGGTACACCAGCGCCGAGCCGTCGCGGGCCGCCGACACGTCGATGGTCGCTTCGGTGAGGATCTTGAATGTGATGTCCTCGCGGACGCCGACAATGACCTTGCTCGAATCGAACACAGCGGCGATGGCGATGGTGTCGTCCCACGCGCCGTTCCGCACGACGTCGACCTGGGTGCCCCAGATCGATGCCTCGTTGGTGTCGGTGCGGATGTTGTCGAAGTAGATCGGGCGCCCGGTGCTGTCGGTCATCGACCGGAACCGGCCGCTCATCGACGGGCCGCCACCGATGAGATCGGGCATGTAGCCGATCGCTTCGAGCTTGGCCATCGACTCGCTGACCGCGTTGGCGAAATCGCCGCCCTCGGGCGTGCCGTTGGTGGCGGCGGCCTGCACGACGACACCGTTGTCCCACGACGCCGGCTTGGCGTGGGTGCCTGAGCCGCCGAAGAGGATGGCGTCATCGACCGTCTTCGACAGGGCGGTGGTGAGCGGGTCGCGCAGGGCGGCCATGAGGTCGACGGAGGCGTCGAACACGACGGCCTCGGGGACCACGACGATGGCCGCGGCCTCTTCGGCACGCAGCACCGCGGAGGTCCACTGGGGCTCGGTCGTGGGCTTCTTGGTGGCCGCGCTGCCGGCGCCGGTCAGCGGGGTCTCGGTGACCCAGCCGGCGGTGGGGAGCGCGGTGAGAACGGGCATGACCTCGATCCCGGCAGGCATCCGCTGGACCGTGAAGTTCCGCAGGGCGAAGCTGCCCTCGATCGCGGCACTGATGATCTGGCGGCTGTACTCAACCGGGACGAGGATGCCGGGAGAACCAGGGGCCGGAACCGGCCCGCTGATATCTGGCCGTTCGAGAACGGGCATGGGGGCACCTCGTTGGTGTCGAACCGGATGGGTTCGGTCACACCACCGGGGTGATCCCGTGGGCCTCCGCTACGCCTCTATTGTGGGCGCCACCAGGGCGCCGCCAGAGGTCTATTGGGCCTCGGGGGGCATGGTAGACCCGTCGCCCTGATCCGTCACCTCTGGGGGGCCGAGAGGCACCACTGGGGCGGGCGCGGGCTCTTGGCTGGATGGCAGGTACTTGTCGAGCAGCCGGCCGAGAGCGACGAGCGCGAGTCCGAGCGCGGCGCCAACGAACTGCTCCCACGTCATGGCGCACCGGCCCGGCGACGATGTTGGTCGAGCATGACGGCCAGCCCGATGACGGCGCCGGCTGCGGTGAAGAGCGCGGTGCGCAAGATCGATGCTTCGCGCTGTTCCTGGCTGAGAATCGACTCTGCGCCGTCGATGGTGAAGAGCACGACCGCAAGGGCGGCGGCCACTTCGACCAGGATGAGCGGCAGCCGGAAGTCGGCGGCGATCGACGCCAGCATGATGATGGCGACGAGCACGCCGGCCACGGTCATGGCGTCCTCGAAGTTCGTTGGCGTGCGGTCCACCCACCGAAGCGTGGCGCTGGCCCCCGCGGCCAGCGCCAGCGTGAGCCGGGCAGCGAACCGGAAGAGCGTCACGCGCCCGTCTTGCCGTCGCGGTACTTGTTGATCCAATCCTGGTAGGTCGACTCGCTCAACGTGAGCACGCCACCAAAGTTCTTGAGCTTCTGAATGGCGGTCGAATCGGCACTGGATTTGATCCCGGCCGCCTTGCCACCGCTGAGGGCGTACTGGGGCTTGCCGGATGCGGTGAAGATGATCATGTCGTCTTCGTCCTCCCAAGGGGGCGGTTCGGGTGGCTCGGGTCGATATCCGGAGCGGGCTTCGGCCACGTAGTTGCGAAAGGTGTTGCCGTTGACGTTGGTCGCCGCGTCGATCTTGCGTGTCGTCCACTCGTAGTGCTGGCACACGTAGCTGACGTCGCCACCGAACATGGCGGCATGAATGCGGGCAGCGATGCGCTGGCGTCCCTCCGACAGAGTGCTGGTGCCGGTGTGCTCAATCTCCAAGCCGTACACAGACGAGTTGCCCGAGAGCCCTTTCCAACCACCGCTACCGGCGTGGTTGGCGGTGCCGGCGGCCACCACGTATGCCTTGTCGTTGCCGTTGGCTTCGCGCGACTGGAAGACGTTGCAGAGCGGGCCGCTGAGATCGGGTCGCCCATAGATGCACGTGTTGAGCGATGGCGTGGCGCCGGATGACGGGCCAGCCGTGTGGTGGTTGACCGAGCCCCGCGGGTTGAACGACGAGCTTCCCCGGGACTGCCAGCCCGAGCACTCCACCACGGTGAGCCCGGCGTTACGCAAACGTTGCGCTATGCCCGTGTCGTAGCTCATTCCTGGGGCTCCGGAAACAGGGCTCGCCACTCACTGGCACGGGCCTCGACGGCGGCGGGATCGAGAAAGTCGGTGTCGGCGAAGAGCACCAGGGCATCGGTCTCATCGTCGGCGGTGGGGGCGGCTCTCTCGTCGTCGGGGTCGCAAATGCCGTCGAGAAAGTCGTCCTCGGTCGCGCTCATTGCTTGGGCTGATCGGGCACCCAACGCCGGTCGCCCGTCGTATCGTCGTCTTCCCAGTGGCCACCGACCTCGTCGGCCTGGCTTTCGTGGCCAGTGTCGGGCGTGTCGGTGGTCTCGTCGGTCTCGTCGGACTTGGGCTTGCGAGATGCGGGCATCGGATCTCCTATCCCGTGATGGTGTAACTGGCCTCGTAGGTCGCAACCACGATGTTGGCGTCGTCTATAGCTTCCATGACAAAGTCGACGGTGCCCGTGGTCGCCGGATCGAAATGAACTGCCCAGTAAGCCCCGGCCTCCCAACCTGGTGTCGAGACATCAAGACCGGGCCGAAACACCGCGTCAGGGATGATCGACGTGGGGGTCGGTGTCACCAGAACACCGAAGTGCGTGGCGCCCAGGTAGGCGAAGGATGCAAAGGGGACCTCGGCGATCGCCCGGTTACCGGGGGGAACAAGCGGGTCATAGAGTCCGAACGCGTGGAGTTGGGCCAATGTCCCGCTCGCGATGGGCGCATCGTTCACGTCGAATGCCGAAGCGACAGGAGGCGAGGACACAACCGTATAGGGCGTGTCGGCCTGCCAAAGCCGCACATTCTGGTCATCGAGTCCAACCATGCTCAGCGTGTGCGTACCGGGCGCTAGAGACATCGCCACGATTTGGCACCCCATATCGAGACCCAGCGCAGCCTGGAATTCCTCTTGCGTTGCCGGCATGATCGGCCTGATCGCCCCGGTCGGATCGGGAAGCAAAAATGGCCCATGGTCCTGACCATCAACCAACAGGTTGACGCGTGCAGTGACCCCGGGTCCGGTCGGCCAGTTGTCCGAAACAGAGCCCGAGACCGTGCCGTCAGTTGACCCGAACATCATCATGTCGGTGGGGAACCGCTCATTCAGGTAAGGCTGGTGGGTGCTGAGCGTCACCATGCTGGCGCCGCCGGGTAAGACGGGCGCCGGCAGCCCGCCACCGTTGCAGTCCCAGTCCCACCAGTAGTCGCCGGTCGGTGGGATCGGTTCTCCCCAGGTGCCGGTCTCGCAATCCCACTTCCAACGGATGTCGCCGGTCACAGGGTCGGCGGGTTGGAATTCACCATCGATCCAGTGCCAGACGTCGCGGTCGAGTGTGCTCATCAGGGAATCCGATCGAAGCTCACGGTGTCGATCCAGAGCGTGGCGCCATCCGAATCCTTGCCTGTGAAGGTGAAGAGCAGCGGATCAACGGTCGACGCACGAATGAGTGGCATAGCGGCCGAATTGTCGTAGAGCACCCACGTCGTTGGGGTCGTGATCGGAGACGGAAGCACGCCCGGCACATTGATGCTCACATCGATTGTCGCCGTTCCCGCCGGAAGGTTCGCGGCCGGGAATAGATTGGGCGGGTTCGCCCACATAACGCCGGGGCTGAAGAGCCCATCGGTACTGAGATAAACGCTGAGTTGGGCCGAGGTATTGGAAACATCGCCCTGGTTCAAATTGTCGATCGGCGACCCGTCAAGATGGTTGACCAGACCGGACACAGCGATGCCACCGGAGCCCGGCGTCGGTTCTGTTGTTTCGCCGCAATCCCAGTCCCACCAGTAGTCGCCAGTCGGTGGGATCGGTTCGCCCCAGGTGCCAGTCTCACAGTCCCACCGCCACCGGACATCGCCGGTAACGGGGTCGGCGGGTCGGAATTCACCACCGATCCAGTGCCAGACGTCGCGGTCGGTGATGCTCATCCTCGGCTCGCTTGCTTGGCGATGATCTGTTCGCGCAGCCAGTCGCCCGCATCCTGGCCGTTGGCAGCGCCGTTGCGCCCATTCGACTGCTGGCCCTGGGGCATGGCGTGGTTGTCGGCGATGCCGAGGTACGGCCGTTCCTTGAGCACCTTGGCGATGACCTCGTCAAGCTGCTCGGGCTTGGTGGCGTTCACGTCGATGAAGTGCGTCACGTCACGGGGATTGCGGAACTTGCCGACCGCGGCCAACTGGGCCTCGCGCTCGATGAGTTGTCCTTCGAGCGTGGCGACGCGGTCGTTGAGTTCGGCGGTCGCTTCACTGACCGCGCTGGCAATCGCGTCGGCCTGGCCTGCCTGGGTTTCGCGCAGCTTGGCCCGGAGGTTGCGAGCTTCGCGGCGCGCCTTGGCCTCGCGCCCTTCGAGACTGTCGTCGTCGCCACCGCCCTCGTCGGGGACTTCGGGCTCGGGCTCGGGCGTCTCGGGCACCTCGGGCTCGGTCGGCGGTGCTTCGGGCGGTGCATCTGACATGGCTGCTCCTATGCGGCGCGCAGCATCGAAGCGTTGGCGCTGGCCGCGAGGTCGGCGGCCGACGCCGCGATGCGACGCTGGGTCTCGGCCAATTCCTGGGTGCTGACGCGGCTGCGCCAGCGGTAGTTCTCGAACACGGTGGAAGCGTTCGTGTAGCCGCCGGCATCGGCGGGCGTGATGGCTTGCACGCCGCATCGGCAGTTGAGATGCACGGGGAGCCCGTCGGCCCGGTAGTAGAGCCGCGTGCTGACCGTGCGACACCAGGCACAAGCGTTGGGGTTGGGCATCTTGGCGTAGCGCACCGGGCGCAGCGGCTCGACGCCATCGGCAAGCGCGGTGGCCGCGTCGTTGCGGGCGCGGTTGACGTCGCCCGAATGCACCTGTGCGGCGCGGGCCGCGGCCTGTTCGAACGCATCGATGACGGCGAGCCCTTCGCCGACGAGCCGGCGGGCTTGGATCATCGGAGACAGGTTCCAATCGGCCTGAGGGACGAGCGTGGCGACCTCGGGCGCCGACAGCGGCAGTCCGGTCACGCGGCTCACGTAGGCGGCGTACAGGGCCGCTATGGAGCGCTGTGCGCCGCCGACGAGAGGCACGACCTGAGCGACAGCGCTCGCCGCAGCGTCGTCGCTCAGGTCGGCGACGTTCGACCAGACGTAGCGGACGCCACGGGTGGTCATGTCGATGACGTTGCCGGTCACCTCTTGCACGCGACGGTCGAGCGCGGCGTTGGCCATCAGGTCGGTGCCGCCTCTTGCGCCTGCTGCTGTGGCGTTGGTGCAGCCGCCGGGCTGGGTGACCCGGTCGCCCGGGTCGGAGGATTACCCGGCGGCTGCAACAACGCCGCAGCGAGTTGGTCTTCCATGTTCTGAGCGGCGCGCATGGTGCGCCAGCGAGCGACGGTGGCCGGCGTGGTGTCCGGTAGCTGTTCCCACGCGGCCTCACGGGGCACCTCTAGCGACACGACCTGCTTGACAAGCGCGTCGGTCAGGGCGGCCTCGGAATGCACCTCGGCATCGGCCCAGAGCACTTCGACGGTGCCGGCAAGTTCGAGGGCGAGCAGCCGGGCGACCTTCACCCACGACGGCCCGAACGCTCGCTGGTGGCGCAGCACACGGTGCACCAGGGGGATCTCCTGGGCGCGCAGGGCCTCGGCCGAGACCGGGTTGGCCAAGTTGGCGGTGGCGAGCACGGAGCTTGGTGTTTCGGTCACCGCGGCTAGCTCAGTGACCGTCGATGAGATCACGGAGTTGATCTGGCGAAGGTCGGCGGCCGGCAGCTGGCCGAAGTTGGCATCGGGGTTGTCGGTGGTCAGGAAGCGTTCGACCGCGGTGACCATCGCTTTCTGTTCGTCGTTCTCGGGCACTTCGATGCCGGTGGCCCAGCGGACAGGGAAGCCCATGATCTTGGAGACCAGGAGTAGGTCGAGTTGCAGCGCCATGATCCGGTCGATGATGTCGAGCGCGGATTCGAGGTCGCTGCGCCCGAGCACATCGCCGCGGGAGCCAGCGACGAACGGCACGATGGGCAGATAAGGGGCGAACGGATTGGGCATCGCCGGCCCGTCCTGTTGCCAGGTCGGGCCGGACGCGGCCATGTTGTTCGGCGAAATCAGTTCTCGTTCGCCACGTGCAGTGCGGTTTGCATTGAGCGAAAGTGGATCTTCGACCAGGCTGGTATTTCGGGGTGCGACATAGGCGAATATGTCGTTGGCCGTATAGACGCGGGCCCGCCATACGTCCTCTTCGGGCCACATCTTGAGCGCTACTTCCTGGGTGCGGTCAGGCGAGCGCCAATGGATGACCTCATACGGCGACTCGGGTACACAACGGATGCCGCTGCCGTCGACCGTGGGCCAAGCCGAGATGTAGGCACGACCGAAGAGCGTCGCGTCCAGATGCACCTCATGCTGGGTGAGGTCGAGCCCGTTGTCCACAAACGCGGCCCAGATGTCCTCGTCGGGCTCGGTCTGACCGTGCGTCAGGAAGCCCTCGACAGCGAGCCGTTGCGCCGCGGAGATCACGACGAGCTTGCCCCACTTGGGTCGAGCTTCGCGTTGCAGCCGGCGGTACACCTCGGCGTAGCGCTGCTCGGTCAAATGGAACGGGACGGCGCCCACGTAGTAGTCGTCGTAGATGGCAAGCACGGCGTTGTTCGACAGCAGCGCTTGCGACAAAGCGGCCAACTGATATTCGGGCGAGTGGTCAGACAGCAGCACGGCGCACCCCGTCGAGTTGGTCGAGCCACCAGGCGACGTGACGATCGACTTCGGGCGGCGGCGGCGGGCTGCCGTGGGCGCGGGCGATGGCGGCCTCGCGGGCCGTCTTGATGCCGTGGCATCGGCTGCACAGCGAGATCAGGCCGTCGAGATGCGCACGCCAGCCGGCCGGGGGCCGACGCCATGCCGTCGGGACGAGATGATCGATCTCTTCGATGGCACCGCGGCATCGCCGACAGCACCGATCTCGCCGTGCTGCGGCACGACGGAGCTTGGCCCATGTGTGGTCCGAAACACCTTGGGCCGCCCGTCGTGTCGAGCCGGTTCGCCCCGCCCACGGCCGTGGCGAGTGCGCGGGGCAGTACCCGCTCGGGCCTGCCACCTCGCCACATCCACCGTGGCAACACGGGGCAAACCGAAGCTTGGTCATTAGAACGCCACCAGCCGTCCGGAGCGCTTGCGCGACCAGCCTTTGGCCATGACGTCGCCGCGTGCTTCCCAGGCGAGCGCCAGGGCCATGGCCGCGTCGATCTTCGAGCCGGGGCGGCCCGGCGGCTTCTGCAACACGTAGCCCGAGCGCGTCGCCCGACGGGTCGCATTGCCAAGATGTCGGGTGAGCACGGCGTTGCCGTCGTGGCCGATGGTGCCGCCCAAGATGGCGTCGCGCAGCCGCTCTAGGGCCTCATGCATCTGGCGTTCCCGCCACGTGTACCAGGGCCGCACCTTGTCGCCCCAGCGGTCCTGCCAAGCCGCAACCCAGTCCTGCCAGCGGGGCGGGTCGACGTAGAACATGGCGACCTGGTATCGCTCGAACGCCCGGCTGACCGCGGCATCGACCGCTCGTTGATCGACTTCCCACCCGCGGGCAGCCGGGGGCGCCTCTTCGATGAGTTCAAGGTGTGCAGCACCGGACTCGATGCCGACAACGACGAGAGCGGTGGCGTCATCGGTCCACGACCCATCGAAGCCCATCACGACGGCTTCACCGTCGGAGGGCGGCACCGCCGACCCGAGCGCCGTCCAAGCTCTCGGGTCGATGAACGCATCGCTGCGCGCCACGATGCGATTGAGGAAGTAGCGCTCGATGTCGGAGCGCTCGACGGTCGGGTCGCGCACCTCGATGAGCAGGCGGTCGACGTCGATCCACGGGCAGCCGGCGTAGGCGGTTTCGAGACAGGCGATGACCTCGTCGTCGTTGTCCCAGTCGCCGGGCTCTGGCCCTTCGCGATGGTCGAACAGAAGCCCCTGGTCGGGCAGGCGGCCCTCGCGCACGGCGGTGGCGTACTCGTAGCTCAACTCGGCGACGGAGCGCTCGCCGGGCCGCCAGGCGGTGGTCAACTCCAAGCTGCGCCCATTGCGCTTGGCGACGTTGCGTCGCATCACGGCGATCAGGTCGCGTAGCTGGGGGCTGGTGCACAGGTGGGTTTCCTCGAAGGTGACGAAATCGGTGCGCCGGCCGTCTTTCGAGATCGAGCCGGCCGACTGGGGCATGACGATGGTGCCGTTGCGCGTGCAGAGCGTTCGGGTGAGCCCGACATCGAGCCCGAGATCGCCCTGTAAGGGGCCGCCGGTCACCAGGTCACAGAACGGGCCGTAGGTGTTGGACGCTTGGCCCTCTTCGGTGGCCAGCATCAAGATCTCGCCCTTGCCGCGGGGCTTGCCGACGACGTAGCCGTGGCTGTCGATGCCGTCGGGGATGCACGGGCCATAGGCTTCGACGGCGCCGATGATCGCCCCGAGCGGGCTCTTGCCCGCACCCTTCGGCCGGCAGTAGACGCCCCGGGTTCGGGTCAGTCGATGGCCGGTGTCGTCGGTGGCGTAGAACGCCAGCAGGAACCGGACCTGATCCTCTGTTAGCCGCAGCGGATCACGCGGCCCCCAGGCCAGATTGTCCTCGGCCCAGGCCGCCGCCTCGTCGCCGATCGTGAACATCAACCGGCCTCGGCCACGTCGGCGAACCGACTACGGCCGGGCCGTAGCTCAGTGGGCGGCTCTTTGTGCTCTTCGATCGACAGTTGGATGCGCGACCGGGGGTTGAGCCCAAGCTGCGCCGAGATGTTGGCGATCTGACCGGCGATGCCGGCACCTGGTTCCTCGCACAGCTTCACGTACAACTGGGTGAGCGCCCAAACGAGCGGGCGATCGCTGACCGTCCACGTGGCCGCGACAGGCGTGCGCCAGAGCGTCTGCCACCACCCGATCTCGCACGCTTGGAGCTTGAAAGGCGACGGCGGAACCACCGTTGTCGGGCGCTCATCGGTGCCAATGACATCGGGCGCGGGCTTCTTCCGAACGGTGCCAGCCATCTGGCGAACAAGCTACGCCGCAACCTAGGGCATTTCTAGAATGCCGTTGCACGCATTTACCCTATTCGTGCCATTCTGGCCGTCGTATTGAACGATTCGCTCGAAACGGGCAGCCCGCATGCCCTCTGAGCAGGACAAACGCCCGGCGATGGTGTCGAGCCGCCCAGCGAGCCGCA
>Ga0066903_100002403_pt1 | contig 14627 bp, 18 predicted proteins | sample PanSoiMetaGPlot1_FD_67491 | JGI IMG/M metagenome (GOLD analysis project Ga0066903, IMG submission 67491) | Tropical forest soil microbial communities from Panama analyzed to predict greenhouse gas emissions - Panama Soil - Plot 1 (version 2) | ecosystem: Environmental > Terrestrial > Soil >...
CAGGACGATGTCGTCGGTAGACCAGTCGCTGAGGGCGGCGTCCTCCGTGATTCTGGTCTTGACAAGGTCGTAGCTGATGCGTTTGCGTTCAACGTCTGTCATGGTAATCTCCGTGGTTGAGTGTGGGTAATCGCCCGTCATTGGGTAGTATCAGCGCCGGCAGCGTCGATAAGGGTGGCTGTCATTTGCACGGCTTGGCGGCGCTGCCGTTGCTCGCGTCTAACCTTAGACTTGGCGCGCTCAACCTCAGCATTGGCGTGGTAAGCCAGTAGCTTCTTGACCCTAGTGCCCTCTGGGTCCGCCTCACGCCGGCGCTGGGCAGCGACGCGATCGCGGGCTTGGACTTCCTCCCGGTGGGTATTACGATAGCGCCGCTGGGTTGCTCCTGCGTTAGACCAGTAGTGGCGCTTACTGGCTTGCCGCCCCCACTCACGGTAGCGCTCCGGGTTGCGAGCGAAGGCGCGCTGTCTCTTGGCCCTAAGCTTGCAGAATTTGCTGCAATAGTCCCTATTCGGCGGTCCCTCGAATGGCTGGTTGCAGCAGGCACAAATCCGGACTGGCCGCTTGGCTCGCTGGGCATCGAGCCAGCGTCTATTACAGACCCGCCGGGTACACGCTAACGTGCAATAGCGCTGGCCCCGTCTGACGGGCATGAAGGTGATTCCGCATTCCGGGCAGGTCAACTCCTGTAACGGCTGCTTGCTGCACTTTTTGCACGTGGACCGATAGGTACCAGGCTGATTACTGGGGGTACAGGGCCGACCACAAGCACAGAGCGGTGCCTCAGACGATGCCATTGACCTCCTCCACTGCTTGAATGAGACTACTAGTGGCCTGAATGGCCTCTTGGCGGTGCGTCGCCCGCCTGACCTCGGCTGCTTTCTGACGTATCTTAGTGCCATGCTTAACCCGCCGCGCCCGGTCGTATTCCTTGACCTTGTCCGGATTGGCATGATGCCAGGCGCGACAGGCTGCTTTGAGCCTGTCGCGATTACGCTTCCAGTGGTAGCGGCGGTAGCACACAGCCTTCCCGCAGCAGACCTGAGTACGCTTCAGCTGCACGAAATCATCTCCGCACTCTGGGCACGTCAGCGTCGGCCGTTTGGCTACCTTGCAGGGAATGCAGACACGCCGCGACGCCTCACTCCGACATTGTTTGTTGGGGCAGACCAGCAGGCCGGTGCGGGACCGATGGTGCCGGCAGTTGATGACGTAGGGCCGATTACAGATGCCGCACCTAACAATCTTGGCTACCGGGACGGCCGCCGCAGCGTTAACAACCGCCACCGCCTTCGCTAGCTCAGATAACTTCATTGCAGCCAGCCCTCCCCGGTCGCCGGCAGTTCGGAGGACTTGCCAACCACGCCCCCCTGGGCTGTGGGCTGGGTGGCGTCCGGCGTGGGTACCGGAGGGTTCCAGGGGACAACGTCGGCGCAGCGGACGGTCCGCAGCGTGGTCGGGTCGCCCTGGACGCCCCCGCTGGTGGCCCGGCGCAGGTCGCGGACGTTGATGAACAGGATGTACTGCTTGGTGCCGTCGATGACGCGCTCCTCGGCCCATGGGTAGCTGATGAACTCAAGGTCGGGGCCGCTGGGCTGCCCGTCTACGAGCAGCCGACAGCGTCGATAGGGTTGCTGGCCGGCGTCGCGGTACTGGCGTTGCTGGTCGTAAGGGTAATTGTCCATGATAACCTCCGGGTGCTAGAATACCTCCCGGAGGGGTTGTGTCACGGCCCGAGATGGCGATAAGGGTGATGCCAAGAGGGGCGAAAAAGATGACTTGAGGGCAACACCGGAGGGAGGTAAGATAGCGCGCCCAAAGTGCCACCTTACCTCCTTGTCGGGTCCCCCGCCCAGAGGCCCCGCCGGTGCTCTCGTACCTAGCACCTATAGGTTCGCGTCACAGGCAGGCCCTGACGGCGGCATCCTTCGATTCCAGCAACTTGCGGAGCGCCACCGTCGTCTCCGGGTTGTCGGGACAGCGCTGGACAATGAGGTGTGCCAGGCCATGGAACGGCTTGGACATGTCCTGGAGGTGCGGCGGCAGGTGGTCGTAAGCGAAGAACTTGAGGACGTGCTCGCTGGCTGGATGCATGGCTGGCTCTCCTTACTGTGGGCGCCGTTAGCGTGGGCGCCCTTAGTATGGGCGCCGGTAAGCAGCGACGATCCTATCTAGATCCTCCTGGTACTTGGGCCGCCATATGGAGAGCGTGGAATCGAACTTGCAGCGCTTCTTGAGGAACGCCTCGACCTCGAGTTTGGCGCGGTCAAAGTCATAGTAGTAGCGCGGCCAGCTGTCTTGGTCATTCAGCCGGTCCTCTATGTCCAGCCAGGTGACCACCTTGGCGACGAAATTGCCACGGTCTCAGCCCGGATGGCGTGGCTCCAAGGTAATCACGCACTTGATGCCGGTGATCTCCCACCACAGCGGCCGGCGCGCCAACAGGGTTGCTAATAAGGCATCGATACTATCAGTCATGGGACGACACCCGCAGTTGGACGGCGCCAATTTGGATAACGTCATTGGCCTTGAGTTGCTGGCGCTGCCCCGGATAGACGCGGCTGCGGTTCAAGTAAGTGCCGTTTGAGCTATTGAGGTCATCGAGGAAGAGGCCCTCGGCCGTCTTGTCGACACAGGCATGTTGGCGCGAGCACCAGGTGCGCTCGGCCGGCTCCTGGTCGGCCAGGTCGATGTCCACCGGCTGGTCGTCGGCCCGGCCGATGACGTTCTGGCCGTCAAACAGCTGGTAATCAATGCCGATACGCTGGCCGCGCAGGACCAGCAGCGACCACCTGAGTTCCGGCGGCACGTCCACGACGGGCGGTACGTCCACCATCGGCAGCACCGATGGTACGGTCTCGATGAGATCGATGGCAATCACATCGCCGTCACTAAGCGCCTCTGGCTTGGGGACCGGGGCGTCGGCCAGCGACAGCACCGGCACGAAATCGATAGACGGCTGCGGGGGTGACACGGGGGCTGGTGCCGGAGTGGGGGCGGCGGCCAGGTCCGATTTGCACTGCTCGCAGAACAGGGCGCCGTCCTCGTTGGCGTAGTGGCAGAACTGGCAGATCATAGGTGGTGCCTCAGGACTATGAATGGGCGACGTACCCAGCCGACCGACCCTCACGCCCAACGCGGACGGGAGGAGCCGGTCGGCCGACCACAAGCACAGCCAGCCACGATAGAATTGTGGCGGCGAGCACCCAGATCGGGATAGTGGGGTACGCGCTACTAACAGGAATACGCGGCCCACCAACCAGGACATCATACCAAGACGGGCTGAGCGTCACCGGGCTGAGCGTCACCTGATGGCGCCTCTTGAGCTGGTTGCTGGCTGATAGCCTTGATGTCGTCGAAGTCGCCATTGCGGATGCGCACACGCATGAGGGCCACAAAGTTGCACTTCTTGGGAATCCAGGGTGCCCGCGACACCGGGTTGGCATACCAGTGGCGCTGCACTAGCGGGCTGCGGCCATAGGCCACATAGAGCTTACCTGTATTAGTCAAGCTCACCCGGAAGCCGTCGATAGTCTCAGTGAGGACAGTTTTGGCCATAGTAGCCTCCTTCTCGGGTTCCGTCCATAGCCCTTTCACGGGACAGATCTTACGCCATGACCGACCCCGCACACAATAGGCGGGCCGCCGTCATAGCTTCTGCCCGGGTTCGTGTCAAACGCCGTCGCCCCGATAAGAGGCCCCGATAAGAGCCACTAAGTTGGCGTATAAGGGTCCTGTCTAGAGGAACCATCAGCAGGTGGGCTAATGGATGGGCGAGCAGGTAACGCTTGCTCAGGTAAAGCTGATATATCCACCTCCCCTATACTGGGAGTGGAAGGACTACAGATTTCCCCACTAGGGGGTATAGACTTGAACACCGGCCACAGCCGGTCCAGCAATACACGACCGTCCACCATCCGCAGGACGTTGAACACCGCCAAATAGCACAGCCTGGCGAGGACATTCTGCTCTAAGTCGCGCCGGTGCAGCATCCCCTCCAACCGGTCAAAGGCCGCCACGGCATCTGGCAGCACCGGCATCACTCCGGACTTCCCAAGGGCCACTAGCCGCTGCCACAGCGCCTCACGCACCTGGACCGGCAGTGCCGGCGCCGGCAGCCGCCTGTGGATGACCTGCTCGCTGGCATAGAAGCTCTCCGCCACCCCGAAGGAGTCCTGGTAGAGGTCGTCGGCCTCCTTATCCTCGTAGGCGCTCAGGCCCAGCATCGGCATGGCGCTCAGCGGGTGATCCGGCTCCACGCCCTCGCCGGGCAGGCGAAACTTGCGGTCCCGCTTGATGACGACAGTATCGCCGTCGTCGGGCGGGGCCGTCAAGGCCACATTGAGACGGGCCAGGACGATGTCGCCGCAGCCGCGCACCTTGACGGCGTCGACCAGCTGCGCCAGATAGCTGGCCTGGTCGCCGGTACTACGTATGTGCCGCCGCATCCAGGCATCTAGCAGGCTGTCTACCACTGGTTCGGGGTTGGGACCGTCCCACTGCCCGCTCAGCACGCGCTGCATGACGCCCAGGACCTCTTCCGGGTAGAGGACACCAGCGTAGGCGCCGGGTGGACTAACAACGGGCGGGCTGAGCGTCCTGGTGGAGCTTATAGTCTCTAGTTCATGGCCCAACTCCTGGGCAAGGTCCCTCAGTGATGCCGGCACTGGTACCGATGCTACTGGGGCTGCCTCCCAGTTCTGGCCGACGAGGTGCGTGATGTCCAGGGCCGTGGTAGTCGGGTCCGGGACCGGCGTGGGCAGGCCGCTGACGGTCAGGACGATGGGCGACCGGCACAGGACGTAGCGCGGGTCGACGTGGAACAGGATAACGCCGGCATCCCGGTCAACCTCCAGGATGCCGGGAATGCCGACTCTCTTCTTGTCAGCCATGGTAAGCTACCTCAATTAAAGCGGGCTAGATGAGCGGCGATAATATCGTCCAGGCACGCGTAGAGCAGCGGATCGTCCGGCTGGTAGAACAGGCCCGGCACTACGGCCAGCCCTTCGCCCACCTTAACAAACTGGTCGTCGCCCTGGCCGTAGTGCCGCAGTAGCTCGCCGAGGCGGTCGGTCAGGGCCGGCGAATTCAATATAGTGAGCCAGGTCAGCTGGCAGTTGTCCATCTGCCCTACCAGGTCCTTGATGGCCGCGATCCAATCGTGGGTGCGGGCGGGGTCGGCCCAGCCGGCCGGCAACAGCGGCGCCAGCACCTGTTCAAATTTGGCGGCGGCGCGGTCCCAGCCCCCCTGTGACGTGAGCGAGCTAGCGACCGGCACCAAGGCTGTAAGCCGCTCCAGCCGCTGCAGGGCCGGGATGATGTCAGCCATGATGTTCACCTGCCTCACCCACCTCATTTAAGGTGATTTCACCACAGGAGGGCAGGACAATCTCGCCACATGGATTGTTCACCGGCCGATCGCTCAGGCGGCTGCCGGCGTACCTCCGCAGCTGGCAGGCCACAGGCTGGTCCTGTTTCATGAGCCAGTCTAATTCTGGCTGGGCCGCCGGCACGTGCACGACCTTATTAGGCCAGTGTTGCCACAGCTTGAGGAGGCGGCAGATATAGGGCAGCCGGGTGGCGCCAGTGTCGGTTAACTGGGCCTCGGCCCAGGCTACTAGCTCAGCGTCAGGCGGCAGGCTTTCATGGTGCCAGCGGATCATGGCGGACTCCTACGTATGGGGACAGATAGAGTAGACGCTGTCGGGAATACGGTAGGCCATAGTCATCAAGCTCGTACAAAACTCCGATAGGCGCGTCCCCCGCACTGACCATCGGAGCCACAAAGAGGTGGAGGCCGCGATCATGGATCACCGCAAGCCGGTCCCATACGACTACCAACACAACGACGACTTCTATACCGTGCCGGTGGCGGTCATTGACGCCCCCATGCCGGACCACGATGCCTGGCAGCGCCGCAAAGAGACGCTGCACGCACCTCCCAGCGTGCTGCCGGAACTGGCCGACGCCTATCGGTGGCCGCTACTGAGCGGCCCCCAGGAACGTCACCTATTCCGGCAGCTGAACTATCACAAGTTCCGCTACAACCAGCTAATCACCCAACCACGACGGAGCAGGACCAGGCGGCCAGCCCGGCTGGAGGCTGAGGCGGCCCAGGTCCGCGCCGCCGAATCAGTGCTGTTCAGCTGCAACACGCGGCTGGTCATCAGTCTGGCCCGGAAGCGCGCCCGTCTTGGTGGGGAGCACTTCCTGGAGGCGATCAGCGACGGCAACATGGCACTGCTACACTGCATCGGCAAGTACAACTACGCCACCCTGACCACTAACAAGGCTACCGGCCAGCTCGGCCCGGTCAAGTTCGCAACCTACGCCACCTTCGGCATCCGCCGCGCCCTGTGCCGCGCCGCCAGCATTGAGATCGCCGCCACCAGCCGCTTTGTCACCGGCCTGGACGACGACTGCCTGCGGCACGTCATCGACCGCCCCCAATTACGGAACGATTTTACGGCCGACGACTACCGCTACCTGGACGAGGCCCTGCCGACCCTGGACCAGCGCGAGTGCCGCATCCTGTGCCTGCGCCACGGCCTGGCCGAGCTATCGCCGCGCGGCACCGACGTGTGGACCCTGCGCGAGGTTGGCACGCTATTTGGCATCACTAAGGAGCGCGTCCGCCAGATCGGCCACAAGGCCATTCGCAAGCTACGGGAGGCAGCCCGCCTCAGAGACTGATAAGGGCCAGTAGCAGCTCGAACAGATTGGGATGGGCCAGCGGCAGCCGGTAGCGGCAGCGGTCATCCAGCACCCGGGCGTTGGCGGCGCGCAGCAGCTCATGAACGACCTCTACGGTCAGATAGCCATCAGCTCCGTGAGTCAGCCGCGCTAGCGTGTCCAGGCCCAGGCAGATCTCCAGGACCCCAGCGCCATTCATCACAGCACGATATTGGCCAGCACCGACGCCGTTGATGTAGGCGGCTATGACCCGCTGTACATGCTCCATAGCTGCCTCCTGAGTTTGTTGCCCGCCTCTACCGCAAACTGGGGACTTAAATATAGAGCTAGGTTAACAATACGCTCTTAGCAGGATAAGCAATGGTCAAGCTTGCCGACCGCCATCAGCCATCGTGGCTCCTGTTGCCGGCCAACAACAACCGGACCGCCTGGAGGCCCTTTGGCCTCCCCATGGTCCTGGCCGTGCCGCACAGCCGCCTGGCCAGCGGCGAACCGCTGGCCAACGCCGAGATCCTCGACTGCGTCATCGTCATCGAGGGCACCGCGCACGAGTCACTGGTCGCCGGTCCGGACCACATCGGCCTGCACTACCCGGCCGGGGAGCTATACCGACAGACCCTGACCTACGGGGAGGTCTATAAGCGGCAAATAGCAACCGACAACCTGACATTCGTCGCCGGCCGCGCCCGTACCGCCCCGGATGGCAGCTATATCGCCCTGGGCGCTATGATCACCCAGGACCAGGCCGTAGGCGGCGACTCCTTCCTGTTCACGGCGACCAGTGGCGTAACCGACCAGGTCGAGTGGTACCCGGACATCGACTACTTCGACCTGTCGGATATCCTGATCGCCACCGAGGAGCTACCGGCGCGGCATTACGTCCTGGCCTATCTAGCACACTTCTATTTGCGCGTCGTCATCAATGAGGGCTTCAGCGACCCGGCCACCAACCAGCAAGTCGAGGAGCTGCTGTGCATCGACGTCAGCCAGGTCGGCCTAGCCAGCTACCGCTTCGACCTCAACCACCCGGGTGACGTCCTCAACGACATGTACCGTCTCACGCCCGCACCGTATTTCACAGCGGCGCTGAAGTCGGAGGACTCGACTATCGCCCTGTACCGGCCGTTCTCGGACACTCTCCAGGACGTCTACGACGAACAGCGCTTCCTGGAGTCGTCCAACTGGGTCTACCAGGTGCCGTTCCAGGCCATCCCATACCTGGCGGCCCAGTTAGGCTGGGACATCCCATACTTCCCGGCGTCACTGGACGACCTGCGGCGGGCCGTGCTGCGCAAGACCGTCGAGCTGCAGAAGCTCAAGGGCTGCCGGTGGGCCGTCTTCAAGCTGATGAACCTATTCGGCTACGACGTCCTGATCAACAACCTGTGGTACTCCTCTGACGGCAAGACCTTCATAGAGCCAGGCAGCACGCCGCCGCCCCTGTACACGGCCGAGCAGATCAGCAGGGAGGCATGCTACCAGCTAGAGCCGCTACTGGCCGCCTACGCCACTAGCGGCTTCGGCCAGCTGACCGTCCCGCTGCTGTACATCCCCCAGGAGCTGCGCGGCGCCGACCCCTCCTCGCCCACCTCAGGGGCCATCTACTACAGCACCGACCTCACCGTGGACGCCTACCTGGTCCCGGCCGGCAGCCCGGCCGACCAGGCGCTAGCCAGCGTGTGCGCCAGCGTGGCCGCCGACCCGGCCGCCTACGCCGGCCAATCCACCAAGCTCGATCAGGACGGCTACCTGCCGTCCTGGCCGGTGCGTGACGCCCTGGCCAATCTCACCGCCAGCGACGTGAAGACGCTTAGCCGCAGCCAACTACTGATTACCAACGGCGTGGCAACCGCCACCCGCTGCTGGGGGCCGCAGCCGCCGCTGGCCCAGCCGGGCGTCACCATGGACGGCCAGACCAACTCCGTTAGCCTGACCTTCAACGGCTACCTAGACCTCAGCGACCAGCGCCTATACGTCTTCGCCGCTTACGTGCGCTACCAGCTAGTCGTGCCGCCAGCGCTGACGAACCTGTTCAGCAACCGCTTCACCATTCAACTCATCTCGCGAGCGGACCAGTCGAGCGTCCCGGCCGACGTCGCCGACTTCCTCATCGATTTCCTGGGCCGGGTAAAAGCCTTCCATAGCCTGCTGTACGTCATCCGCTACCTCACCGAACTGACCGAATCGTACCAGGTGACCGACCTGTGCGTCGGCGGCAACTTCCTGCAGCGCTACAACACCGACGCTGGCCGCCAGCAGGTCCCGCCCGCCATTATCCCCGCAACGCCAGGCGAACACTGCGAAGACTATAGCCCCGCCAACCTGGGCTACAAACCCAGCGACCTGGCCTACCGGGCCGCTATCCTGGGCGCGCTAGTAGAGGAATGGGAAGCTTGGAAAGCTCAATCCGGCCGCCCGCCCCTAACCGGACAAGCCGGTGAGGATGGCCTACTCCTAGCGCCGATGGTCCCCCAACTTGGCGTAGGGGACGCCTGCCAATATACCGCCTACGGCCAGGACCTGATCCTATCCGCCCTCGCCCACGAGATAGAGCGCTTGCTGGCCTGGGCACCGCCCATCAGCGCCGGCCAGCCGGCCGAGCGCGCCGACAGCAGCCTCAAGCTGGCGGAGCCAGCCCATAAGGCCGTGCTGGGCAGCACCAATTCGGACAGCAGCATAGCCGGCCCGGTCCAGGCCGATGGCGATACGCCACCGCCATCATTCTGCACGCCAGACGGCACGACTGACTATTGCTACAAGGGCCGGGTTGCCGACGTCCTGCTATCCCGGCTGACGCTAGCGCCAGCCGAGGTGCTGCAGGCTAGCCCGTGCGGCCTAACCATGGGCAACGGCGTCTATTGGGCCTACCCGGTGCCGGCGACCCTGGCCTGTACCGCCAGCACGGCCGGAACCATCTCCGGCCTGGGCGACTGGCCCGATCGCCAGCCCATCGGCACCAACCTCGCCGGCCAACCGCCGCAACTAGGCATAGCCGGCGGCGATCCGGGACCAGCAGCCCAGGCCCAGCAGCTCGGCGCCTCCTACGGGGCGCCGCTACCCGCTCCGTATAGCGCCTGGCTGGGCCGCCTAAACAGGGCCTATGACCTGCCGGCGGCAGCGACCATCCACTACGACAACCGTCTCTATCTGGGCGACCCGCGCCAGTGGCGGCAGCTGGCCGTGCTCCGGCCCGGCCTCAACATCAAGAAGCCGACCATGCACCTGCCGGGCTGCCGCTTCCCGACCATGAATAAGTTACGGGCTGATTTCATCAGCCCTAGCTGGCGCGCCAAGCCGTGGGATGACCCCTATGTCAAGGACATCCCGTGCTGCGGCGGCGTCCCTGACCTACTGGGGGCCACCGTGGTCCCGGCCGACTACCCGACCGGTCCCGGTACGGATGTGGTGTACCGGGACACCTGGTACACGGTAGTAGGAAATGGCCTGGAGCCGGATATCTCGTCGCTGGGCGGCCACGAGCTGCCGTCCTTCCTGGCAGCCGATGACGTGGTCCACCGCCTGTATTCGACCCAGCTGGCCGGACATCCGGCTATCACTTTTGACTACCTGGATGCGCCGCCTGCGGGCGTGATAAGCGATAGGCCGCTGTTCCCCAGCGCTAGTCCCTCAGCATCGGGTGAGGGCATCGACTACATCGACGGCTATCCGTCCCTGGTTGGCTTCGTCCCCTATGATGGCGCCGACCTGGACCGGGATGGCCTGTATCGCGACCTGCTGGTGCTGTTGGACGCACTGGCTAGCGGGACCGGTGGCGGGACGGAGTGGCATGGCACGGCCCGGCCGGCGTTGCTGTTCCTGGCCGGTAGCGGCATCCGTGTAGATATGGGCATACGGTTGGACTGTGGCTGCCTGCTGGCGCCTGGTGGCACTACCCCGGCGCCGCCGCCGCATTGCAGCCTTGGCCTCTATGATAACGGGGGCGGCGGCCACGATTTCTCGACCGACCAGCTCCAGCTCGACTACCAGTTGCTGGCGCCGGAGGTGTTAGGCGGCAGTTCGTGGCGGCTGGACGGGTCGGTGCCTACGTTACTTGAGGTCAATCCGTCGTGCTATGCTGCGTCATCTCAAACATGAGTAGGGTATCGCCTGTGGAGGGGTAGCTATGTTTGGAACAACTGTCGGGCTGGGAGCGGGCTTTGTGGCCGCCCTGGGTGGCGTCAATGGCGTGCTTAGCGAGGCCAAGCCCAAGCCGAAGACGAAGGCCGGCAAGAAGGCGAAGATGCATAAGGCCATGCACGATTTCAAGCATGGGAAGATGCATTCGGGCAGCAAGTCTGGTCCGGTCGTCACCAACCGCAAGCAGGCCATTGCTATCGGGCTGTCACAGTCGGGGCAGTCGCGCAAGGATAAGTGACTTTGGGTTAGATGGATTTGGGCCAGTGGCCCCCTTAGCATGCCGATCCTTAGCCGGGCTTGCATTGCCTGGACGAGCCGGACCCAGTGGTGCCAAGCCCGAATGAAAAATACGGACGCTGACGGTGCTGAGGCACCGACAGGACCTGTCCAGACGTGGATAGGCTGGCGGCCCTGGAATGGAGGCGGGGGGCTAGGGGACCTAAGGCGAGTCTCATAGCTCCTTCTTCGGTGCCTCTTTAACCTGGAGTGACACATGAACCTACCCACTATCGGCCTCGGCAGCGGCTTTGCCCTGAGGGGCGTTCTGACCGAAGCCAGTTCAAAGGCCAAGGGAACCAAGACGTCGACCATAGGTGGCAAGCGCATTAAAGAGCGGAAGGGCAAGCTGTCTGGCGACTTGGGCAAGCCAGCCTTCAAAGCCAGCGCCGGCGAGCTGGATAGCTACGTGGCCAGCGGCAAGACGCCCAAGGAGCGGCAGAAACGGAACGCCCGGGTGAACTTGATGCGTGCGCATAAGAAGGGCCACAAAGCACAGGCCCACAAGGTCAGCAAGGAGAGCGTCATCAGCAGCTTGCTCCCCCATATCACCTTCCGGCAGTTGCCAACTCTGGCCGTCGTGGAGAGCCGCCTGCCCCGTCCTAATCGAGGTGGACGGCGGCGATGATCCGTATCCTGTGGGAGCGCTGGCGCGCCTATCGGCGGCGCTCTTACCTAGCTAGACTGAAGGTTAATATGCGCTTCCCGGCCATCATCCACGTGCGCGTCCTGACCGGCCAGGACTATGAGGCGGTCATGACCGCCCTACAGCTCACCGGCCTCGGCGACATGCTCGATACGCTCAAAGTCACCGAAGCCGGCGGGCCGTCCAAGAACCTGCCGGAAGCCTACCTGGTGGTGGATGGCCGCCGCGCCGCCGAGGGTACGCACGCCGACATGGATGAGCTATTCAAGCAGGAGATTGCCACCCACCGGGCACCGGTCACTTTATTGGCCCGGCCGCCCGGGAGCCTGGAGTACCGGCTAGCGCGGCAGCGGCTGGTCGCCTCCGTCACCGCCAGCTGAGTCATCGCTAATCCCTTCAAGCTCAATCAGCGTTGGATCAATCTTCCCGTCGAGGCCCGAGTCGGGATAGAGGTTGCCTCGAGGCAACTTGTCTACGCCGTCCAGGTGGATGACGATGCCGCCGTGGAGACCGTCCAAAATATGGGTGAGCTTGACTCTGGCGGTGTGTACGTCCGTGGCGTGGATGGTGGCGTAGATGTGGGCCGGATAGGATAGGCGGAAGTCGGACATAACTAGTCCCCCTCCCCGGCACAGGCAGATGGCGCCTTCGCCGCGCCGGGCTGCCTGCGGTACCGGGCAATGTGGTTCATAGGCTATGGGCAGCTTCATATGTTCAGCCCGCCCCGGTGCATCACGTTGTAAATCTCATCCAATTCAGTGGCGGAGACGTTCATGGCCATCACCCAATCGGCGATGGTGTCCACCAGGTCGGCGCCGTTGATGGGCTTGTCGGTGTGGACGGCATAGACAGTCGGACGCAACCTGGTCAGAAGCACGGCCAGGATGTCCTGCTGCCGCTGGGTTAGCTGGCGAGTCGCCATCACGCGGTCCCATTCTCGGGCGGCGGCTGGCGGAGTTCCTGTTCGCGCTGTTCGGCGGCGTCGGCTTCGTCGACCATAGTGGCCCGGGGCCGGACGCCATTCAGCTGGTTGTAGCGGTTGACGGTCTCGTTACTGGCCAGGAACGATTTACGCTCGACGGCGTGCGTCTGCAGTACCTGTAGGCCCTTGGCTGTCTGGTGGGCCAGGGCGGCGACTAGCCGCTGCTGCTCCACGGTCAGCTCCTCGTCCTTCATGAACACCTTTTCGCTGAAGTCGCGCTGGAGGGCGCGGCGAGCGCGGCGGCGGTGGTAGTCGTCTTCGGACTGTTCCTGGGTGGTCATGAGCCGGTAGCCGACGTTCTTCTCAGAGCGCAGGGCGATGCCGGTATGGCGCAGGTAGCCCCGGCGGAACTTGCCGAGGACGGTATTCCAGGGTGACACGTTCTGTTTGAGCTTGGTCACCTGCTCGATCTCGGCGTGGGTGACGAGGTCGCCGCGCTCCTTGCCGGCGAATAGCTGGTTGAGGGCTTCCAATTCGAGCGAGTAATCGCGCTTCGCCAGGGTCTGCGGTGCACGTGGCATTGTGCTACCTCCTCAGGATAGGGGGCCTAGAGGTTACGGGAGCGGCCCCTGTGCTGGTCTGATACGGACCGACCCGCCCGACCCCATCCCCCCAAGCCCCGACAATGGGCGCTGCCGGGTAGGGGGCGGGGTAGGCGAGTCAGTGGGCGAGGTGGTTAGGCGGCGGCCTCACCGGCCGTCAGCTTCAGTTTCTGCAGGCGGGCGGCGAAGCGGCCGAACGGGCCGGGAGACTGCGGGCTGGCCGGGCGCCAGTCGCACAGGCCGGCGTAGTTGCCGGCGATCTCGAACAGCTGGAGCATCACGTTGTCGGTGATCTCCTTGGCCACCACGTCCACGATACCCCGGACCTCCCAGAAGTCGAAGCGCGGCCGGACGCGGACGTGCTTGGCACGGCCGATGGGCGCCCGCTTGACGAACAGTTTGAAGCCGAGGGCCTTGGCGGCCTCGGCGTGCTGGGAGAAGGTGCCGTCGATGCGGTCGATGCTGGCAGCGGTGATCTGGCGGGCGTTGACGAGTTCGCCGCGCTCATCGTAGCCGTCGCCCACGTACAGCGGGCTGAAGAAGTCGCGGATGACGATGCCGGACTGGGTGACGCTCTTGAAGGTCTTCTGCTTCTTGAGCGTGATGGAGCTGCCAGCATAGCGGAGTGCCGCCATGATGTTGTCGGCCGGGATGGCCAGGTGCTCCTGGTCGGAGTAGCAATAGGTCTTCCACGTCCAGGCCGGCGAGCGGTCGTCGCCGGCTTTGGAGACGTTCTTGTTCTCCGGCGCCTTCCGCCAGGCGTCCAGGCGGTCCTGCTGGTCCACGTCGTCGGCGTGCATCAGCAACGGCGTCTGGCCGAGCAGGCGGTACTTGTACGAGGTGACCACCGTGTTGGTCTGGGCGATCATCTCTTCGCCGACCTTGAAGGTGCGGCTCTGCTCCTCGACTTGGGGAGCATTCTTCTTTGCGGTCATAAGACCTCCGAAACAGGTGTGAGTGGGTAGGACGCCCGTGTCAGACGCGGGCGGCCGGGCCGGAGCGATCGCTGCCGGCTGGGTCGTCAAATACCTCGCTGGCTGCTCCGCCATTATATCTCAAGCTATGTCATTCCGGTAGGTCTTGAGCGCCATAGTCGCGACGCGTATTTAGGGGTATAGCCTGGGCCAGGCCGGCATGGCCAGGCGAGGCATGGCGCGTCTTGGTACGTCATGTTGTGGTGGGTTGAGGGGGCCACTGGCCCAGGCCAGGGCCGGTGCAGGTTCGAGCGCGTCCAGCTTCGCCCCGGCAGGCTAAGTTTCGGGGGCCACTGGCCCACAACCTAAGGAGAGACAATGCACATCAACGACATCAAGGTAGGACAGATTGTCCGGCACTACAAGCCCGGCAGCGA
>Ga0066903_100002404_pt1 | contig 14626 bp, 21 predicted proteins | sample PanSoiMetaGPlot1_FD_67491 | JGI IMG/M metagenome (GOLD analysis project Ga0066903, IMG submission 67491) | Tropical forest soil microbial communities from Panama analyzed to predict greenhouse gas emissions - Panama Soil - Plot 1 (version 2) | ecosystem: Environmental > Terrestrial > Soil >...
GTCGCCTCGGTTTCTCTCCCTGGAACGGGGAGACAAAATCAGCGGGCCGAATTACCGGCGGATTCTATCCAGCTAGTGCCAGCTAGAATAGAAACGCCTCGGCCCGCTGACGTAACAGGGTCATACGGGGCGGAGGCGCGCGGGTGGATCCGCGAGTATCTCGAGCAGGAGCTCCGCCCCTGGCAAGCCTACGCCCTAGAGCGGATCCTCGAGCACCGCGCGGACGGCTCGCTACGGTGGCGCCGCGTGATAGTCACGGTGTCGCGACAGTCGGGCAAGAGTGTGCTCGCGCGGGGCCTTTGCGGGTGGCGGCTCGGCGCCGCGGACCTGTTCGGAGAACCACAAGTGATCCTCCACGTCGCGAATCTACGCTCCACCGCCGGCCTGATCTGGAAAGACGCGGCGCGCACGCTCGAGGCCGCGATCGGCGCCCGCGTGCGCCGCAGTAACGGACAAGAGGCGATCGAGCTCGCCGACGGGTCCGCGTGGCGGCTCGCCGCCTCCACGCTAGACGGCGGAGTCGGGTGGTCCGTCAGCCTCGGGTTCGTCGATGAAGCGTGGCGGATATCCCGCGAAGTGGTCGACGGCTCGATCGCCCCCACGATGCTCGAGCGCGCCTCCCCGCAATTGGTGCTCGTTTCGACGGCGGGTGACGGTGGGTCCACCCTGCTCGCCGAGGATCGCGAGTCCGCGATCGCCCAAATGGGCGATCCTGACTCGGCGCGGATCCTGATCCTCGAGTGGTCGGCGCCGCCCGACGCTGACCCCGCCGACCGCGAAGCGTGGAAAGCCGCCTCGCCACACTGGAGCTCGAGCAGGCGGGAGGCGCTCGAGCACGCGTTTTCGGTCACCCCCGAAACCGCGTGGCGGGTGCAGTACCTCAATCAGTGGGTGCGCTCGGCGCGCTCGTGGATCACCGCGGGCCAGTGGCGCTCAGGGGAGCGGGCCGAGCTCGAGCTCCCCCCTCGGCCGGCCGGCACCGTCGCCCTGGAGGCGCACGTTCAAGGGCACCCCTACGGGATGGTGCACGCGGTCCACGACCAGCGCACCGAGGAAACCTACGTAACCGCCCGCGTGTTCCCCACCCGCCGCGAACTATGGGCGGAGCTCGAGCGCCTCGCCGCCGGCCGGCGCGGGCTCACCCTCTTACACTCGCCCGCGTTTACCGGGCACATACCCGGCAGTCTGCGGGGGGTGGCGGTCACCCGCGTCGGGATGGGCGAGCAGTACGCCGCTTTCGGGCCGACGATCGCGGCGCTCACCGAGGGGCGGGTGCTGCACCGCCCTGACCCCGAGCTCACCCGCCAGATGCTCTCCGGGGTCACCGTGTCGGTGCCCGACCGTGGCACCGCCCTATCCTCGAAGGCCTCTACGGGTCCGATCTTCCTTCCGCGGGCGCTCGTGTGGGCGGTCGGTCAGGAGCTCCGGCCCGAGCTCCGCCCGCGGCCCGCGGTCCGCGCCCACCGTCCGGGGGGGTGAGCTCGAGCTCCGCGGGGATGCGGGTTTGCCCGTCGGGCGCCCGAGCTCGAGCTCAGCGCCGCCACCGTGGCATCGGTCAGCGCTCGAGCTCCCCGCCGGCCCCGGTCGCGCGCACGTTGGAGCTCGGGCGCCGCGAGTCTACACCCCGTTTACCACCGTTGCAACGGAGCCCGAAGCGAAATAAGGCGATCTGAGCGCCTCCGGGCGGGGGGTGAAGGGTTTTACATTCACCGCGGGCGGGCCGGCGGGCAGCCCGGCCGCCTCGAGCTCGAGCGCGCCCCTGTTCGATACTGTTCGGCGCGGCTGCGTCCGAGCGGTGACCATTGCCCGGCCGCCCGCCCCGGGGCGATAACACGTGCTAATGGTTACGGTGCGCCGGTCGGGGGCGGGCCCCCTGAGCTCGAGCTCTACGGGCCCCATCGAAAAAGGCCGCCGGCCGGCGCCCTGCCAGCCTCGAGGATCCGTAGGGTGGGCCGCCTAGCACGGTTCAGGCATCGGGCCGAGCGTGGCGGCCCGCCGGCCCCTCGGGTAGCACGGTCGCGGGCGGCCGGCCGCCCCGGTTCGCTGAGCTCCACCCTCGAGCTCGCGAACATCGATCTCCCCGCGCTCGGCGTGACCCGTGACCTGGCCCTCTCGGTGCCCACCGTCGCGGCCTGCCGTGACCTGATCGTGGGTGCGTGTGTGCAGATGGGCGTGGGCCGCCACCGCGGCGCCGAGCGCCTCGAGCCCGGCCCCCTGTTGACCCAGCCTGACCCCGATACCACGTGGGCCGCCACGATCGCGGGCACCGTTGACGATCTCATCTTCTACGGTCGCGCCTACTGGACCGTGCTCGCCTTCGACGGCGCCACGTCCGAGCAGAATCCCGAGGGGTTCCCGATACGGGCCCGCTGGTTCCCGTATGACACCGTGACCGCGAACGTCGTTTCCGACGGTGGAGCGTATTCGCGCCTCGAGTCCTACACGGTGCAGGGCTATGAGTCTGAGCTCCCGCCGCGGATGGTGATTCGCTTCGACGCGGCGCTCCCCGGGGTGCTCGCCTACGGGGGTCGCACGATCCAGACGGCGCTCGCGATCGAGCAGGCCGCCCGCCGTTTCAGCGACGTGGATATTCCCGCCGGCACCCTGACCAACCAGGGGGCGGAGCTCTCTCCCGACGAATCCGACGAAATCGTCGCGGAGTTCGAGGCGGCCCGCGCGAATCATTCGGTCGCGTGGCTGCAGTCGGTCACCTATGAGCGCACCGACATAAGCCCGCATGATCTGCAGCTAATCGACGCGCGGGCGATCGCTGCGACCGATTGCACCCGCCTGTTTAACGTGCCGGTCGCGATGGTCGGCGCCTCCCCGTCGGGAAACGCCACCGCGCTCCTGTACCAAAACCTGGACGCAACGCTAGCCCTGTTCGTGTCGAACGCGGTCGCGCCGCATCTGCGGGTGCTCGAGCAGACACTCTCGCTGCCCTCGGTGACCCCGCGCGGTCAGGCGGTCGCGTTCGACGTCCAGGCGTTTCTCCGTTCGGATCCCGCGGCCGCCGCGAAGTACGCGCTCGATCTGTACGCGGCTGATCTTGTGTCGCGCGACGAGGCGCGCGGGTTCCTCGGGATCCCCACGACCACCGCTGACAATGCCCTGCAACCGGGGAGTGTGAACTAGTGCTCCGTCACGTGACGTATGTAGCCGCGGCCGACACCGCCCGCCGGCTGATCGAGGGGGTGGCGGTCCCCTACAACGAGGCCGCCGAAATCGGCTGGGCCCGCTACCAGTTCGAGCGTGGATCGCTGACCCCCGCCCGCGGCCGCACCCCGTTTCTGCTCGGCCACGACCCAAACCGGCCGGTCGGGGTGCTCGAGGCGCTCGAGGATGGGCCCGACGGCGCCCGAGCTCGTTTCCGGGTGGACAAAACCGCGGACGGTGACACCGCGCTCGAGCAGGCAAAAAGCGGGTCCCGCGGCGGCCTCTCGATCGGCTTCGAGCTCGAGCGGTGGGCCGAGCTCGAGGATGGCCTCGTGTCGGTGGAGGCGGCCCGACTGTATGAAGTTTCGCTCGTGTCGGTGCCCGCGTTTGAGTCCGCGACGGTAGAGCGGGTGGCCGCCCAGCACACCGAAACGCCCGACCCCGACCCCGAGGCCGACCCCGAGGCCGACCCCGACGCGGCGGAGGACCCTGCTGATCCTGACCCCGAGGCCGACCCCGACGCGGCGGCGGAGCTCGAGGCGGACCCCGAAGAGGAGGAGGAAATCATGCCCGAGCTCGAAACGGTGAGCGTGCCGGCACCGCCGGCCGAGCACCCCCCGGTTATCCGCGCCGCGAAGCGTGAAACGGCGCCGCCCGCGACCGCGGGCGAGATGGTCAGCTACCTGATCCGCGCCCAGCACGGCGATACCCGCGCCCGCCGCTACCTCGAGGCGGCGCTCACCGAGTCCATCTCTACCGACGTCAGCGGCCTGCTCCCCAAAACCTATGAGCGCACGGTGATCGGTGAGAAAACGGCGCCGCGGCCGCTGTACGACCTGTTCCGATCGAAGCCGCTGCCCGGGGTGGGCCTGCAGGTGGACAAGCCCGTGTGGACCACCCCGCCCGTGGGTGCGTGGGCCGCCACCGTTGACGCGGACGCGACGAGCACAAAGGTCGCGATCGGCACCCAGTCCGCCACGGTGCTGCGGTGGGATTGGGCCGGCGCGATCCCGTGGGTTGTTGTACAGCGCTCGGACCCCTCGGTCATCGACGAAATCTACGCGGCCGCCGTGGAAAACTTCCACGCGGCCGTGGAGGCGAAAATCGGCGGGGAGGTGCTCGCGGCGCCGCCCGCGACCGCTACCACGCTCGGCGCCGCCGTCGGGGAGTTCTTCATCGCGTGCGGTAAGACGCCTGACGCGATCGTCGCGGCCCCCGATGTGTGGGGCGAGCTCGCCGACGCGGGCGAGCTCAGCGTGCCGGTCGCGGCGGGTGACCCCTCCGCGGGCGGGACCGCGCTTACGTCCACGTTCGCGGGGATCCCGGTCAGCGTCAGCGGCACGCTCGCGGCGGGTAACGCGGTGCTCGCTACGCGGCGGGCCGTTGACGCGCGCACGACCGAGCCCGTTCGGCTGACCGCCAACGCGATCGGCGCCCTTAACGTAGAGCTCGCGGTCGTGGGGGAGGGGTTGTTCGACACCGACTATCCGACCGAGCTCCTGTTGATCGCGGCGGTGACCCCGCCGGCCCGCTCGAGCTCCGCCCCGAGCTCGAAGAAGTAAGCGTGGCCGACTGGCTGACACCCGAGGCGGTGGCCGCCTACCTGGACGTGCCCTACCCCGATGATTCGGGGCGGGTGGATCATGCGACCGGCGCCGTTCGCTCGGCGGTGGAGCGGCGCCGGTCGGACCTCGATTTCACCGACTCCACGACGGTGCCCGCGGACGTGACGGCGGCCTCGATCGAGTGGGCGAGCCTGATCTACCTCGCGCGGACCGCCCCCTCCGGGTATGCGGGTTATTCCGAGGAAACGGTGCTGTACGACGCGCTCGGCGCCCGCCGCGGTGACATTATGCGGCGCCTCGGGTGGCGGAGGCCGATCGCGCGGTGACCGTCGCAACGGGCATCGCCTCCCGCGCCCGCGCCGCCGTCGCGGCGGAGCTCGAGCTCGCCGGGATTACCGCGGTAACCGATTCGGGGGCGGGCCATCCGGCGCCCGCGTGGGTGCTCGTGGGGCTACCGTCGCTGACCGCCCGCGGCCTCGCCTCGAGCTCGTTCAGCGTGCCCGTGTACGTGATAAGCGGTGACCCGTTGAACGACGAGCACGCGGTGGACCGCCTGTACGCGCTCGCGGACGATACCGCGCTTGCGCTGAGCGCCGATCAGTACCGCCCCACGTCGTGGCAGGGCGGCCTTAACGCTGAGCCGCTGCCCGCGATCGAGCTCGCTGCAACCGTAACGCTGACCTACGAAACGGAGGCATAAAGTGTCGGTTCCGCCGCCCTCATTCCATGATTCCCGCCTCGGGCCGGGCACACTCACGATCGCAACAAACGATTACTCCTACCAGATAGCAAACGCAGCGCTCGAGCCGGATATCAGCGACGAGGACGGCACCCCGACGCTCGCCGACCCGGACCCCGCGCCGCTCGCCACGATCTCGTGGAAGCTTACGGGGTCAGCGGTGCAAGACTTCGAGCTCGGCGCCGAATCGTTCCTTAACTACCTCATGGACAACGCGCTCAGCGAGGTGGCGTTTGAATTCACGCCGAACACGGCCGCCACGACAAGCTACACGGGCACGGTCCAGCTGCGGCCCGCCACGATCGGCGGTGACGCGGGGGTGCAGATCACGTCCGATTTCGAGCTCCCCGTTATCGGCGCGATCACCCGCACCGATCCCGTGGGCGGCGCCGTGCGGAGCTCGGGATAGCCGTGGGGCCGGCGGAGCTCGAGCAGCGCTGCAGGTTCGTCTATAACCACGCGGGCGGCCGCTACGGGCTGACCACCGACCCCGCGGTGGCGCGCACCGCGGAGGCGCTCGGGCTGCACGTGCGCTCCTACCGGCGTGGCCGCCGCCTGCCCGCCGAGTTCGAGATAACGTTCCGCGATCCCGCCGAGCTCGAGCTCGAGCGGGCCCGACGCTCGAGGGGGGCCGCGTGATTACGTTTACGGGCCGCGTGCAGTACCGCGACGGGACCGAGGCGGAGTTTGAGACGGGCACCGCCGCGATAGCCGCCTATGAGGATTACGCGATCAGGCACGGCTACCCCTACGGTGACGCGATGCCTCCCACCCTAAGCGCGCTCGTGGTCGCCCATTACGCGCTGCAGATTCCCGAGGGGTTCGACGTGTGGCGGCCCACTGTCGCGGGGGTCGAGCTCGAGGCTAACGGGGTGGACCCTACGAATCGGGATCCTACGGGCGGGCCCGGGTAGAGCTCGCGATGCTGTTTCGGATCCCGCCGGCCGAGCTCCGCCTGACCGACGTGGAGCTCGCCACGGTGGCCGCGATCCTCGAGGAACAAGGCCGCCGCGGTGCTTAAAGGGATCGAGATAGACGGGCTCACCGAAACCCTCGGGGCCACCCGGGAGCTCGAGACAGCGCTGCGCCGGCAGACGAACAGCGAGCTCCGCCGCGCCGCGGGCGATTGCGCGCGGGCGCTCGTGGGCGAGCTCCACGCGGCCGCCGCCCGGTCGGGCGTGCCGGTCGCGCCCAGGGTCGCGCGGTCGGTGCGGGTGAAATCGGACCGCCTGCCCGTGGTCGCGATGGGCGGCCGCCGCAAAGTCGGCCGCAACGGTGCGACGGCGGCCTCCCTGTTTTGGGGGTCCGAGCACGGGCCCGCGAGTGACATAAACAGGTTCGGGGTGCCCCCGCGGCCGGACGGGTACTGGGTGGCGCCCACCGTCGCGCGGTTCGCGTCGAATCGCGCGGTCGGCGTGTATCTGACCCAGGTGGCCGCGATCCTGCGGCGGGTGGGGCTGATCTAGGTGCCGGGCCCGGGCGAAGTTGTTATCCGCATCGGCGCCCAGGTCGCGGACGCGCTCTCCGGGGTGAATTCGGTTAACAAGTCCCTCGGCGAAACGATGACGACGGGTCAGAAAGCCACCGCCGGCATAAAGAAAGCCGCGCTACCCGCGGCGGCCGCATTGGGGGCGATCGGCTTCGCGGCTATCGACGCGAGTAAAGCCGCGATGGAAGACGCCGCCGCCCAGGACAAGCTCGCTCACCAATTGGAGCGGGTGACGGGCGCCACCTCCGCCCAGGTCAAGGCCGCCGAGGATTACATCTCGAAACTCTCGCTCCAGACCGGGGTCGCTGACGACGAGCTCCGCCCCGCCCTCGGGAAGCTCGCGACCGCCACAAAAGATATGGGCCTAGCCCAGAAAGATTTGGCGCTGGCGCTCGATATCAGCGCCCAAACCGGGAAGCCGCTTACCGCGGTCACCGACGCGTTGGCGAAGGGGTACGCGGGAACTACCACCTCGCTCGGCCGCCTCGTGCCCGGCATGGACCAGGCGGTGCTAAAGACAAAGGATATGACCAAGATCACCGCCGAGCTCGCCGACCTGACCGGCGGCGCCGCCGCCGAGTCCGCGAAAACCGCGGAAGGGCAATACAAAGTTTTCCAGGTGCAGATGAACGAGCTTAAAGAGACGCTCGGCGCCGGCCTGTTACCCGTAATGCAATCCCTACTAGGAATAATGAACAAAGCCGTCGGGATAGCCGCCGAGCATACCACCGCGATAAAGGTGCTGGTCGGGGCGGTCGCGGCATTGTCGGGGGCGATTCTCGCCGCGAACATCGCGATAAAAGCGTATTACGCGATACAAAAAGCCGTGAAAGTAGCCACGGCTATCTGGACGGCTGCTCAGTGGCTGCTAAACGCGGCCTTGAACGCGAACCCGATCGGGCTAGTGGTTACCGCGGTCGCGGCGCTCACCGCCGGCATCATCATCGCGTATAAAAAGTCGGAAACCTTCCGCAATGTTGTGACGGCGGCTATGAATGGGGTTAAGGCCGCCGTTGACGGCGTGAAAAACGCTTTTCAATACTTGTGGAACATTGCTAAAGGCGCGTTCGATTGGGTGGTCGGGCATTGGAAGCTTGCGCTCTTCGCGTTCGGGCCGATCGGCGCCGCCGTGTACGTGATCGTGCAGAATTTCGACAAGCTCCGCGCCGCCGCCCAGTCGGCGTGGAATGTGATAACGGGCGGGGTCAACGCGGTGCTAGCCGCGATTAACAGCGTGATCGGTGCGGTAAAGGACCTCATCGGGTGGATAGGCCGGATCCATGTGCCGCATATCAACCTGCCCGGCCCGTTTAGCCTCGAGGCCTCGGCCGGCGGCGGAGCTCGAGCTCGAGGCGCGACCGCGACCGCGGGCGGCACCGTCATCAACGTGTACGGGACCGTGGATCCCGACGGGACCGCGCGGGCGATCGCCAGGACCCTGCAGGCGCGCTCGCGGCGCATCGGGTACGTGTACCGCACCGCCGCCTACTAGATGGCCGTTCTCACCATTCCCTCTATCACCCTTGACGGGTCCCCGCTCCCGCTCGGCCAGGTGGCCGCCGACGTGACGATTCGGCACGGGCGGAGCTCCTATTTCGACGGTGCGACCGCCTCCACCTGCCAGATAACCGCGCTCGGCGTGTCGCGGTCGCTGGTGCAATCGGTGAAGCTCGGCGCCGCCCTCGTGGTGAACTATTCCGCGGACGGCGGGCCGCCGGCCCCGCGGTTTACGGGGCGGACCACCGACGCGACCCTAGACGGTGACGCGCTCACCATCATCGGCGTGGGCAAAATCAGCACACTGGACGGGTTTACGGTGGGCGCCTCCGGGGCCGCCTACCCGCAGGAAACGTGGAGCTCGAGAGTCGGCCGAGTGTTTCAAGACGCGGGGCTTATCACGATTCTGGACCTCGCGACCGACCCCGCCCTTAACCCGGTCCTGAACTCGCGGGCGGCCGGAAACCCGCTCTCCCTCGCCGAGTACGTAGACGGGCTACTCGGGATGGTCGGCGCCGCGATGGCTGATATGCCGAACGGACACATTCGGATAGAGGCGGTGACCGGCCGGAGCTCCACCGCGTACCTGATAAGCGTGCCCGCCGACACCGTGCTCTACGCGCCCAGGTGGGAGAACGTGCTCCCCGGGTTTAATACCGCGAACGTTCCCTACGGGGGGCCCGGCACGACGACGGGCACCGCGACCGCCACCGACACCGCCGCCGTGACCAAATACGGGCCGCGGCCGACCACCGTTGACCCCTCCGAAATCCGCAATCTAGCGGACGCTCAGACGCTCGCGAATAACATTGTCGCGCGTCAGGCGGCGCCGCGGTGGTCCACGCCGAGCGCGGAGCTCCTAACCGGCCTCGTGCTCGCCCCCTCCGCGTATGAGGACGGGCTTATGCTCGGCCGGCCGCTCAAGATAACGAACCTCCCGAGCTCCGCCCCGTTTAACCCCTGGACCGGGATTGTGGAGGGGTGGACTGACCGGGTGAGCTCGGACGGTGACCGCCTTACGTGGGGCATGGAAATCAGCTTGTCTGACCCGTTCTACTCCGGGGTGACCGTGGACCTGGCGTGGGAGGACGTGGCCGCCGCCGTCACGTGGGCGAGCGTGGATCCGACGATCACGTGGGACAACGCGAACCAGATAGGAGGATCCCGTGCCCTCGACACCGAACCACGCTCTACCGTACCCCGCTAGCACCGACCCTGTTAACCAGGGCGCCACAAACTTTCAATCGCTCGCGACCGCCACCGACGGCGCGATATTCGTTCCCAAGGGCGGCGCCGCCGGCACCGTCCTCAAAAAGAACACGGCCACCGACTACGATTGCGGGTGGGTCGCGCTACCTACGGGCGGGATGGTGCCGGCGGGCGGCGCCACGGGTCAGGCGCTCGTTAAGAGCTCCGCGACCGACTACGCGACCGGGTGGAGCACGATCGCGGGGCAACCGGCGGGCGGCACCGCCGGCCAGGTCCTAACCAAAAGCTCCGCGACCGACTTCGCGTCATACTGGGCCACCCCGACCGGCGGCGGCGGCTCCGGCGCCACGACGTGGCGCGATACTAGCGTTGTCGATGCGACGCTTACGACGAGCGAAATCGACGTTCTTAATTTCGCGATTCCAGCGAACACGCTCGCCACCGATCGGCGCTTTCACATTCTTGTCAGCGGTGACTACCTGAGAAACGGGTCAGGGTACGCCACCGCCCGCGTATACGTCGGCCCCACGATGATCTATACGACCATGCTAAATCCCGGGGCCAACGCCACCCGGCGGCGGTGGCGCCTCGAGCTCGATCTGCTCGCGGCCGGCGCCGCCAACGCACAACTAGCCTACGGCATCTGGTATCACATGACAGCGATCGACGGTCAGAATTCGGCCCCGACCGCGGGCGCATGGATCCCACTGTCTATAGGGCCGTTGGCGCTCGATTCCACCCAGCCGATTACGCTACGGGTCACGGGCCAGCCGACAGCGAGCGAGGCGGGTACGTCGATGCGCCGGTCGCATTACTGGGCCGAGCTCGTGTGACCCTAGCGTCCGCCGGCCCGCCGTGTAAGATCACCCGTAGGGCTAGAACGCTACCGCGGCGCCCGCGATAGCGCTCCTGCTCGAGCACCCCCGCCTTTTGCGGCCGGCGGACCACCGTTTCTCGGGTTTCGCGGTGAGTCGGCCGCGGGCGGGGCCCTTACTTGACGGGTCCGTCCGACGGTGTGTATACGGTCACCGTCACTTATGAAATCCGACCCCTGCCCAGGGGCGCCCGGGCAGACGTTACGAGTAGCGGTAGCGTTGTTATGGGTGCTCGAGCTCGGTGACCGGGCCGGCCGCCTGCTCTCCGCGTGCGACGGTGACCGGACCCAGGCCGCCCGAGTCTTTAGGGTGACCACCGCGGCTACTGTCACCGAGCGCGCCCGCCGAATAGCCGCGGCGCGGCGCGAAACCGCTCGGCCGGCCGGCCCCGTTGGTCACGTTCCGGGGCCGGCCGCGCCCGAGCTCGAGCTCCGCCGCGGGGAGGCCGCATGAGATTCGCCTACGCGGACCCCCCCTACCCCGGGCAGTCGGCCCGCCTGTACGCCGATCATCCTGATTACGCGGGCGAGGTGAACCACCGTGCCCTGCTCGAGCGCCTCGAGGCCGAGTTTCCCGACGGGTGGGCGCTCAGCACGTCCGCCGCCGCGCTGCCCGAGGTGCTCGCCCTGTGCCCGTATGCCCGCCGGCCGCTCGGGGTGCGACATGGCGGGCATACGGACCCCGAGCGCTCGGTGCGGGTGCTCGCGTGGGTCAAGCCCGGAGCTCCGCCCTACCCGGTCCGGGTTCAGTACGGGTGGGAGCCAGTGATTCTGCGGGGCGGCCGGCCGGCCGCCGGTACGTGGGGGAGTGTTCGCGATTGGCTGCAATGCCGGCCCGAGGGGCATACGTTCCGAGCTCCGCCGCCCGGTCACGTTCGAGGCGCCAAACCGCCCGCCTTCTGTCGGTGGCTGTTCGCGTGCCTCGGCGCCGAGCCCGGAGATACGCTTGAGGACCTGTTCCCGGGGTCCGGCGCCGTGGGCCGCGAGTGGGCCGCGTACACCGCCCAGGAACGGCTAGCCCTGTGACCGAATGGTATGAGCGCGCCTACCCCGGGGGCCCGGGCCTGACCCTGCCCGGGTTCCCGCGGCCGCTGCACTATCCCGGGCAGGCCGGGTACGCGCCGAGCGCCCCGGGCCCGGATTGTGTCGCGTGGAAACGGTTTGTCTCGCGCCTCGGTCGCTGGCCGTGGCAGACGTTCGACGACGTGTACTCGGAAGGGTTCGCGCTCGGCCGCGGCCCCAACGTCCGCGACAGCGGGGTGGCGGGGGTGCAACGTCAGCAGCCCGAGCTCGAGGAAACCGGCGCGATCGGGGAAGCGTTCTACCACTTCGCGCGCCACGCGCTGATTCCCGACGAGCTCCCCCACGGCGGGGAATACGGGCTAGACGCGACCGCCCAGGAGCTCCTAGCCGACGCTTACGCGCTGTTCGGGCCGAGCTCGAGCTCGGGGCCGTTGACCCGGGAGCGGATCCTCTCCCCCAACTACTCGAGCCGCGGCGGCTCGGCGGTGCGGCTGATCGTGCTGCACACCGCGGAGGGGGCGCTCACCATCGAAAGCCTCGGGGCGTTCTTCGCTGACCCCGCCTCGGACGTGAGTTCGCACGTGGGGATAGACGACCAGGCCGGCCGCGTCGGTGAGTACGTGTATCCCGACGGGAAGGCCTGGACCGCCGCAAACGCGAATCCTTATAGCGTGCAGGCGGAGCTTTGTGGGTTCGCTGAGTGGTCGGGGTCCGAGTGGGGCCGGCACCCGAACATGATCGAGAACGCGGGCCGCTGGGTCGCGGAAGAGGCCGAGCGGTTTGATATCCCGCTGACGGTGCTCTCCGCCTCGAGCGCTCAGTCGGGCGGCCGCGGCGTGTGTCAGCACGTGGACCTCGGCGCCGCGGGCGGCGGTCACTGGGATTGTGGGTCCGGCCTGCCTATCGGCGAAATCATGGAAGTGGCGCGCGGTGCCTGACCCCGACCGCGACCCCGCGGCGGAGCTCGAGCTCGAGCGCGCGGGCCGGCCCGAGCTCGAGCACGAGGCGTCCGAGCCGTGGGCCCGCCACACCTACGATTCGGATGCTGAGCGCCGCCTCGAGCTCTACCGGGCGGTGCTCGAGCGTTTCGGGGAGGCGCGGCCGCGGTGAGCTCGAGCTCGATCGGCTCATATCGCGATTCCGGGCCGCTCGAGGGTCAGCTACTCGAGGTGTTCCGCGGGGTCGCGCGGGGTGAGACGGCGCTCGAGACGGGCCGGCGGATGTATTCGAGCGCGCACACTGTCGCGAAGCAACGGCGGGTGATCGTGCGCCGCCTCGGTGCGCGCAATCTTGCGAGCGCGGTCGCGATCGGCTACCGGCGCGGGATCCTCGAGTGACCGCCCGTGGATCCCGTCAGGCAAACCGCGATCCTCATTCTGCTCGGCGTGGTCGCGCTTACTCTCGCGCTCGTGGTTTTGGTCCTGAACAGGGACATAGAGTCGGACCTGCTCGCGGTGCTCGGCGTGGTCGGCGGCCTCGCGATAGTAGTGAACTCTTTACCCACGAAGAAAGACTAGAAGAAAGGACAATTCCGCCGGTAAAAGCTGCTTAAAGTGGGATATCGAATCCGTCGCCCGATTTGCGTAGCGGAAAGCGGTCACGCTTTTTCGGGCCTTTCACCCCGTGTTATCAATCGGGCGTTACCGGCGGATATACGTTACGCGTTACGAGCGCCTTTACGGGTTATGCGGCAGCTATGCCGCGAAACCCCCGCGCTTAGGTTAGTCTGGTCCGAAGCGCACCGACACCGAAAGCCGCTCGCGGATTCGCTTGCGGGGGCGGTGTGTCCCGGTTTCGGGTGGCGGTGCTTGTGGAAAACTTCCACCCCGTCTGGTGACGGGATATGCTCCGGCGTGTTATGCGCCTCGGGCTATCGCGGCGCCTGATTCGGAATGGAAGGTGGGAGAACGTGACCGAACTAGAGCAGGAGCTCACGCGGGTGCTGGCGGTGCGGGCCGAGCTCGCGGGCCTCGTTGGGCGCCTCGAGCGCGCCGCGTGGGTCGCGTGCACCGACGGGCAGACCCAGCACCGCGCCGCCGAGTCGGCGCTCCAGCACGGCCGGCGGGCCCGCGACGAGCTCCGCCTCGTGGCCGAGTCGCTGGCCGAGCGCCTCGAGGCCGAGCGGTGACCGAGCCCGGGCCCGTGCTCGAGCTCGAGGCGATGGCACCCATGCTCACACCGGCCGAGATCGTGGCGAAGAAACGTCGTGCTGCGAACGCACTCAAGATTCCCGACCTGACCGTGCACGAAGCGTGCATGCTCGCCGAAGACGTGCTGGAACTCGTCTACGAGCTAGAGCAGGCGCTGATGGTGGCCGAGGCGCTCGGGGAGGGGCTGCGCCGTGCCCGCCACGCAGCGTGACCGTTATGTGTCGGTGATCGTGACCGAGCAGGAGCTCGAGGGGTGGCTGCGGCGGCTCGGGCCCGACGCGGTGCTCGCCACGCTTGACGTGGATAAGTCGGGCGGTGAGCTCGCGCGATTCATCGCACACTGGCGGGAGCGCTGGTTATGCGGTGAGCGGGTGCGGGTGCTCGTGTCGCTGGACGGTGCGCGGGCGGTCGCGGTCCGTGACCCCGACGCACCCGCCCCGCATAACCCGCGCGACCAACAGCTAACCCTCTGACCGGGAGGCTATGCTCGAGGGGGATGGGCGCCGCGGGTATCCGCTCTCGAGCGTGGAAGGATTACCGGGCCCGGGTGCTTCCGGAATTGATAGCCCGGGCGGGGGGGTATTGTGAACGGTGCGGGGGGGTCATTGACTTCGATGCCCCCGCCCGGTCAAAGGCCGCCCCCTCCGTGGACCACCTGATTCCGAGGGGGGCGGGGGGTGACCTGATCGTGCCCCCCGACGAGCTCCAGCTAGTGCACGTGGGCTGCAATTCGATACGTGCGAACAGGGTGCGGCGGGCGGGGGCGGGGGGGCGGAGCTCGAGCTCGAGCGCGGTCGCGCTCGGCGAGCCAGTGGCGGCGCGGCCGGTCGCGTATCCGCCGCGAGTCGGGGTCCGCGAAGTTTCACGGCCGCAAAAAAATCTGCGACTGTTTCCAGTCAGTGAATCTTTAAACGATCGCGTGAC
>Ga0066903_100002405_pt1 | contig 14626 bp, 12 predicted proteins | sample PanSoiMetaGPlot1_FD_67491 | JGI IMG/M metagenome (GOLD analysis project Ga0066903, IMG submission 67491) | Tropical forest soil microbial communities from Panama analyzed to predict greenhouse gas emissions - Panama Soil - Plot 1 (version 2) | ecosystem: Environmental > Terrestrial > Soil >...
GGAGATGCAGCCAATGGCGCTCGTCTGGTTGCCGACCGCGACCGGGGAGGCTCGTGTCTCGCCTGTCACGTCATGGGCCCGGCAGGAGGTGTCAATCTTCCCGGCAATGTCGGCCCTGATCTTTCGGAAATCGGTACCGCCGGGCGCGAAGACGAATATCTCTTCAACTATATCTTCGACCCGCGGGTTTATAATCCGGAGACCGTAATGCCCCCCTGGGGTGGGCATGGCTTGTTCAACGACCTGGAAATCAATGACATGGTTGCTTTCCTGAAGACGTTAAAGTCGCCGGCGCCTTTCAAGACCGAGCTCGATAACCCCGAAAAACGTCCGGCACCGGTCGAGACACGTGAAAATCTCGACCCGATCGAAAATCCCGGCATGTGGGCCGTCGATAAGGCGCAGGAGCTCTGGAAACAATCAGGGGCTGCCGGCAAGTCGTGCCAAAGTTGCCACGCCAATGCCGGCGCCGAATTCAAAAGCTGGGCTGCCTCAATGCCAAAGTGGGAACCGCGGCTCGACAAGGTTTTGGGCGTGGAAGAATTTGTCACACGCCATGCGAAGGCGACCACGGGCGCCGACTGGCTCATGGAAACCGACGAAAATCGCGCGATGTCGATATATCTCCACTACCTTGCCAATGGCACGGCGATCCATGTTGATACCGAGAGCGCGGCCTCTAAGGCGGCGATCGAGCGTGGCAAGGCCCTCGCCAATCGCAAGGTCGGCGAATTGAATTTCGCCTGTACCGATTGTCACGGAAAAGTGGCCAATCGCTGGATCCGCGGCCAATGGCTCGGCGAGCCGAAGGGTCAGATCGACCACTTTCCGACGTGGCGCACGAGCCTGTTGGCGATCTGGGACATACGACAACGTTTCCAGTGGTGCCAGGTCAATATCCGCGCCGACGAACTGCCGCCTGACGCCAAGGAATATGGCGATCTAGAATTGTATCTCGCCGCGCTCAATGAAGGGCAGAAGCTCAGCGTACCGGGCATCAGGCACTGAGCCTCCGCTCCGCGGCTGTCTCGATTGGCCTTTCGATGATCACGCGCCGTGAAATTTTTCATGTCGGCGCCGCCACGGCGGCTCTCCTTGCAAGCGACAGCAACCTCATGCGCGCCATCGCGCAGCAGCGCTTAAGTGAACCGGATATTCTCGGGTTCGAATCCCTCGGAAATATCACGCTACTGCATACGGCTGACATTCACGGTCAGCTCCTGCCGGTCTATTTCCGCGAGCCATCGGTTAATCTCGGCGTCGGTGAGGCGAAAGAGCGGCCCCCGCATCTCACGGGTGAGGATTTCCTCAGACGTTTCGGCATCCCGTCCAAGTCGGCCGCGGCCTATGCGCTGACCGCGGAGGACTTCTCGGTGCTGGCGAAGTCCTACGGCCGGATCGGCGGGCTCGATCGGCTGGCAACAGTGGTCAAACACGTGCGCGCGGAACGAGGTGAGGACAAGGTTCTTCTCCTCGATGGAGGCGACACCTGGCAAGGCTCGCTCGGCGCAAACCGTAGCAAAGGCCAGGACATGGTCGATTGCATGGCACTGCTCGAGCCGGACGCGATGACCGGACACTGGGAATTCACCTATGGCGAAGCGCGGGTGAAGGAGCTGATCGAGGCTCTCGGTTATCCGTTCCTGGCGCTCAACATCCGCGATACCGAATGGAATGAGCCTGCATTCGAGTCAATGAAGATGTTTGAGAAAGGCGGAATGAAGATCGCGGTGCTCGGGCAAGCCTTCCCCTATACCCCGGTCGCCAATCCGCGCTGGCTGATGCCGAGGTGGTCTTTCGGCATCCGCGAAGAGGATGTGCGTGCCAATGTGGACAAGGTACGAAGGGCCGGCGTGCAACTGGTTGTGCTTCTTTCGCACAATGGCTTCGATGTTGATCGGAAGCTCGCTTCGCGCGTAGCGGGAATCGACGTGATTCTTACCGGTCACACGCACGATGCATTGCCCGAAGCAATCAGAGTGGGCAACACGCTGCTGATCGCTTCAGGCAGCCATGGAAAGTTCGTGTCACGTCTTGATCTTGATGTGCAGAACGGCGCGGTGAAGGATTTCCGTTACAGGCTGATCCCGTTGTTTGCCGATGCGATCAAGCCAGATGCGGAGATGGCTGCCGCGATTTCCAAGGCTCGTGCACCTTATGCGAAGGAACTTGTCCGCGAAGTGGGACGAGCTGAATCACTGCTTTACCGGCGCGGCAATTTCAACGGGACGTTTGACGATCTCATTTGTGCGGCGCTGCTGAAGGAGCGCGACGCTGAAATCGCGCTTTCGCCTGGCTTTCGCTGGGGAACCAGCGTGCTGCCGGAACAGCCGATTACGATCGAGGACATCCACAACGCCACCGCAATCACCTATCCGCAGGCGTACCGCACATCGATGAGCGGCGAACGGCTAAAAGAGATTCTGGAAGACGTCGCCGACAATCTTTTCAATCCCGATCCCTACTACCAACAGGGCGGCGACATGGTGCGATGTGGAGGATTAGGCTATGCGATCGATGTGTCAAAGCCGATAGGTCGGCGTATTTCCGCGATGACCCATCTGAAATCCGGCAAGGTCATTGAACCGAAGAAAGAATATGTTGTCGCCGGCTGGGCGAGCGTGAACGAAGGCACCGAGGGGCCGCCGGTTTGGGAACTTGTTGAACGCTATATAGCGGCGGCAAAAACTGTGAGAGTTGCCCCCAACAGCAGTGTGAAAATTTCCGGAGGCTGAGCGCAAGTCTCATCAACATTCACAAAATAGAATGTGATATTAGGCTGTCCCAACTTCCGGGAGGTGCCGATGACCGAGAGGGCCCGCACGACGCGTCGGCATTTCCTTGCCGGCGCCGCCGGTCTTGCGACCGCGGGAGCGATTACGGCGCAGGCTGATGACGCCAAAAATCTTCCGCCAAATGTAGCGAACTGGACACGCCAACTTGGCGACGGCGTTGGGGTGCGCGCTTACGGCACTCCGTCCAAATACGAAAAGGACGTGATCCGCCGAACCGTCCCCTGGCTTACCGCTACGCCGGAATCTTCTGTCAGCTTCACGCCGCTGCATCAACTCGACGGTATCATCACGCCAAACGGATTGTGCTTTGAACGTCATCACGGCGGAATCGCCGAAATTGATCCGAACGACTACCGGCTAATGCTGCACGGCTTGGTGGAAAAGCCGCTGATTTTTACTCTCGATGATCTCAAGCGTTTCCCGTGCGTCAACAGGATCTATTTTCTGGAATGCGCGGCCAATTCCGGCATGGAGTGGCGCGGGGCCCAGCTCAATGGCTGCCAATACACCCATGGCATGGTGCACTGCGTGCAATACACAGGGATTTCGTTGAAATTGCTGCTGGAGCAAGCCGGTCTCAGACCGAGCGCGAAATGGATCATGGCCGAGGGCGGCGACGCTGCGGCCATGAACCGATCGATCCCGCTGAGCAAAGCGCTTGACGATTGTCTCGTCGCCTATCGCATGAACGGCGAAATGCTACGTCCCGAGCAAGGCTATCCCGTACGTCTCGTGGTCCCCGGCTGGGAAGGCAATGTCTGGGTCAAATGGCTTCGTCGCATCAAGGTGGGCGATCAGCCTTGGTTTACCCGCGAAGAGACATCCAAATACACCGACTTGCTTGCAAACGGCAAAGCACGCCAATTCACCTTCGTGATGGATGCAAAATCGGTAATTACTTCGCCATCTCCGCAAGCGCCGGTTAAACAAAAAGGCTTTAACGTGATATCGGGCTTGGCCTGGTCGGGACGAGGCAAGATCAGACGTGTCGACGTGTCGATCGACGGCGGACGCAATTGGCGCACATCGCGTATCGACGGGCCAATCTTCGACAAGGCTTGCGTGCGCTTCTACCTTGAATTTGACTGGAACGGTGACGAGCTCCTGCTGCAGTCGCGCGCCATCGACGACACCGGCTACGTCCAACCAAGCAAGGATGCTTTGCGCAGAATCCGCGGTGTCAACTCCGTCTATCACAACAACGGCATCCAGACCTGGGCAGTCAAGGCGGACGGGGAGGTCGAGAATGTCGAGGTCGGCTAGGTTCCTGCTCATCGTCTTGCTCCTGATCGCTTCCGCCGCCTCGGTGGCCGCGCAGACGAAAACTGACGCGCCACGCGGTTACGGCCTTGGTCGTGCGCCAAGTGCGGAACAAATTGCCGGCTGGGACATCGATGTCCGCCCCGACGGACAAGGGGCGCCGGCGGGGCGCGGTTCGGTGAAGGACGGCGAAAAAGTCTACCTGGACAAATGCGCGGCTTGCCATGGGGAGTTTGGCGAAAGCGCGGGACGTTGGCCGCAAATCGCGCAAGGCAAGGGCACGCTCGCCTCGCACGATCCGGTGAAAACAGTCGGCTCCTATTTTCCCTACCTGTCGAGCGTATTCGATTACATCCGCCGCGCCATGCCCTTCGGTGATGCAGAATCGCTGAGCAACGACGAGCTCTACGCGGTGACTGCCTATGTTCTCAACCTTAATGATATCGTTGACGACAAATTCGTGCTGTCAAAGGAGACTTGGCAGCAGGTCAAAATGCCGAACCAGGGGGGCTTCTACGACGACGACCGAGAGATAACCGAAAAGGTATTCTGGAATCTGAATCCTTGCATGAAGAATTGCGGCGGGTCCGTGAAGATCACCGGGCACGCCCGGGCAATCGATGTGACCCCGGACGAAAAGACGCAAAAGCGCGGAGTGGAGTAGCATCCGGGCATCATTTCGCCTATGACATCCCTGCAGTTTTGACGATCAGCCGGTTTTGTATGGCCAAACTTAATGTTTCCATAGCTGTCCGCGACTATGACCGCACCCGTGCCTTGTCGGATGGGCTTGTCCGGATCGACGGTGTCGATCCGGTATTCATGGCGCTCGATCCGGAGGAGATTTTTTTCCGCGCTTTTCGTCGGGCGGAATTCGATATCTGTGAACTGTCGGTGTCGAGTTTCACCCTCAAGACCGACCAGGGCAATTGTCCCTATGTGGGCGTGCCGGCCTTCGTGTCGCGCGCTTTTCGCCACACGGCGATTTATGTCCGGACCGATCGCATCAAGACGCCATCCGATCTGAAGGGCAAGAAGATCGGTGTGCCGGAATATCAACTGACGGCCAATGTGTGGGCACGTGCAATTCTCGAAGATGACCACGGCGTCAAACCCTCTGACATCCACTGGATCAGGGGCGGCCTTGAAGAGGCCGGCCGACCAGAAAAGATCGCCGTCACGCTGCCGAAGGATGTCCACCTCGAAAATGCGCCGGAAGGACGAACGCTCTCGAACATGCTCGAGGCAGGGGAGATCGACGGATTTATCGGACCGCGCGTGCCACCTGGGTTTGGACGCCATCCGCATATCGGATGGCTGTTTCCAGACCCTGTTTCGGCGGCCAAGGACTACTACAAGCGAACCGGCATTTTTCCAATCATGCATTTGATCGGCGTACGGCGTGAACTTGCGGCGCAGCATCCCTGGCTACCCGGTGCCGTGTTCAAGGCCTTTGAACAGTCAAAGGCGATCGCACTCGAAAAACTGGCTGACACATCATCGACCAAGGTGACGCTGCCTTTTGTCGAGGAGCGGCTAATGGAGGCGCGCAGCCTGATGGGCGAGGATTTCTGGTCGTATGGCGTTCCTGCAAATCGCAAGACGCTTGAGACTTTTCTTCGCCATCATCATTCGCAGGGCCTGTCGTCGCGGGTGGTGAAGGTTGAGGAATTGTTCCATCCCGGCACGCTTGAAACATTCAAACTTTAGTCTCGACAGAGAAGCCCGATGAAGATCACCTCGGGATTGATCGCGTTCTCCACTTTCATGGTGACCAGCATGTCGGTATCGGCGACTGAGATAAAAGTGATGAGCGGCGGTGCGCCGAAAGAGGTTTTTGCACAGCTGACGCCAATATTTGAGCAACGGTCTGGTCACAGGGTGGTCTTCATCTATGACGTGCTGACCGCGTTGCGCGAGAAAATTGCGGCGGGCGAAAAAGTCGACGTGTTGGTGATGCCGGTGCCCATGCTCGACGGATACGGTAAGGACGGCAGGTTGCGTGCGGATAGCATCGCAACCTTCGGCATCGTCGGCACCAGTGTCGTGGTGAAGGAGGGCGCGCGGCAGCCTGATATTTCTACGAAAGAGAAGTTTCGCGAGGCGATGCTGGCGGCTCGCTCGGTGGTGCACGCCACCCCCGGCAAGACGCCAAGCGGCACCCACATGGGCAAGGTAATGGAGCAACTGGGCATCGCCGAGACGATGTCAAAGAAAGCGATTCATAGACCTGCGCTCGAGGGCGGCGTGCAGTTGGTGGCAGAGGGTCAGGCCGAGATTGGTATTTATCCGGCGAGTGAGGTCGCGAATGTCAAAGGCGTGACCGTCGTTGGGCCATTACCCAAAGGCATTGATCTCAACATTGTCTATGGCGGGGCGGTTGCTGCGGACAGTGCTGCGGGCGACGCTCCCGCAGCCTTCGTCAAATTTATGGCCGCGCCGGAAAATCGCGACACCTGGAAAAACGCCGGTTTCGATCCGCCGGCCTCCTAGGCTTTTGCGGGTTTCAGCCGCACGTGGATATTCTTTTCTTGCGTGAAGGCAAGCATTTCCTCAAAACATTCCTCGCGTCCGAGCCCAGACTGCTTGAATCCGCCAAATGGCGCGCCGAGAAAATGTTTGCCGACCTCGTTGACCCACACATAACCCGCTTGAACCGCGAGCGCGGCGCGATGGGCGGTTGAGAGGTCATTGGTCCAGATCGAGGCCGTAAGTCCGTATTCGACCGCATTAACGGTGTCGAACATTTTGGCCTCATCGTGCCATTTGAAGACGCCAAGGACGGGACCGAAAATTTCCTCGCGTGCGATCCTGTTTTTCTCGGTAACTGCGAACACGGTTGGCTCGATATAAAAACCTCCTTTGAGCGCTGGATCCAACGAGGGACCGCCGCCGGCAATAAGTTCGGCGCCCTCGCTTTTTGCAGAATCTATCAAGCTCATCACGCGGTCGAATTGTTGCTTGGAAACAATTGCGCCCATCGTGGTGGCAGGGTTGGTAGGGATCCCAGGTTTGTAATATTTGATCTTTTCCTTTACCCGCGTAAGCACCGGTTCGTAAATCGCTTCATGGATGAAGGCGCGGCTGGTCGAACCGCATGACTGGCCGCACCAGGTAAAATTCATCCCGCCTATAACGGCGCCGGCAACCTCGTCGGGATCGGCATCGCCATAAGCGATCAGCGCATTCTTGCCACCAAGCTCGAGCATTGTGCGCTTGACTGTGTCGGAGGCGGCTTTCATCACTGCGCGTCCGGTCGGCACGCTGCCGATCAGCGCAATCATGGCGACATCCGGGTGGCTCGCCAATCTTTGTCCTGCTTCGCGGCCGCCCGGCACGACATTGAACGTGCCAGCCGGCAACAGCCCGCCGATCAGTTCCGCGAGTCGCAATGAAGACAGAGGCGCCTGCTCCGGAGGCTTCACAACAATCGTGTTACCGGCGGCTAGAGGTGCAGCCGATTTTCCCGCACAGAACATAAATGGGTGATTGAATGGGATAATGCGGCCAACGACGCCCAACGGTTCGCGAACTGAAAAGTTGACAACATCAGGACCCATTGGAATCGATGCGCCCTTCATCTCAGTGACGAAGCCGGCGAAGAACTCCATTTGCGCCGCTGCAACCATGGCGTCACCGACCATTTCCTTGACCGGGTTGCCGCAATCAGCGGCGTCGATCATGGCAAGCTCATTGGCATTCTGGCGCAGGATTTCGGCGATCCGACGGAGGATTTTGGCCCGCTCAATCGGAAGCACGCGCCGCCACTCCTGGAAAGCTGCCTTGGCCGAAGCTACAGCAGCGTCGATATCCTCGGCGCCGGACTCGGCAACCCGTCCCAGCGACTGGCCCGTACCAGGACTGATCGTTTCAGCGTAGCGTCCTGCCTTTGGATCGTGCCACGCGCCGCCGTAATACACTCCGCGATTTTTCGGAAGGACGACGGTTTGAGCGGAGACGCTTTGCGGAGAAACAGCAGTGGTCATCAGGGCATCCGTCCGTTACGCCTCACCGGCGCGGGGAAATCTGAATCAATTCGACAGCCTGTTCTTTCGTGAGCGGCGCGGCGACGAATTTCAAGTTGACCGCCTCGGGCATAAGCGAGTCGAGACCATGGATCTGGTCTGGATTGACCAAACTCTTGGGGAAAAATTCGTCACGTACACGCTTCGCCATCGGCTCAGTTACCTTGGCGAACTCGGCATAGTCGTTGATGACCTGCGGATCCGACGAATACATGTATTCTATACTTTCGCGATAGGCCATCATGAACCGGTCGATCACCTCTTTGCGTTTCGCGAGTGCATCCGCATTTGCGACCAAAACGCGGATAGTCTGCCCACGCACCAATGCAGCGTCAGTCGCACGGGCGACGAGATGGATCTTACCTTCTTCCATCTCCTTCAGGCCGAATGGGGGCGAAGCCCAGCCGACATCGACCTGGTCGGTCATCACCGCCGTCAATGTTGCGCTGGGATTGCCGGTCGCCTGCGGCTTGGCGGTTAGCTTGAATTCGTCAATGAAGGCCCGCACCACACTGTTTGTGGAGGAACCATTCGTGGAAAAAGCGATGGTGTGGCCGTTGGTATCCTTGAGCGTCTTGATTTCGGGGTTCTTGGCGTACCAGTAATCGGCAGCGCCGGTTGCCTGTGCGCCAATAATGCGAACCGGCGCGCCTTTTGCGTAGGCTGCAATCGCACCGAGCGTGCCAACCGCTAGCCCGAGATCGACGCCGCCGGCAATCACGGGCTGCAGAGTTTCTCCGCTGCCAGAGGTGTAGATCATCTCGAGCTGCAGGCCGTGCTTCTTGAAGATGCCGGCCTTATCACCCAGATGGGTAATGGACGTGTCCCAGTTGCCGCGCTGGCCAATGGTCATTTTGACAACATCGTCAGCAAATGCAGCTGTCGCGCTGAACCACGCGAGTCCCGCAACAGCAACGGTCAGATTGCGTATCGTGCGCATGCTTTCCTCCAAAAACATTTTTAGTTTTGCTTTATGCTGTCGAGTCCGCCGAGCTTACCGATCAGGGCGTTAGCGCCAATCGCCAGAACGAAAAGGACGATCAACATTGCGTACATGCCAGGCATGTCGAAAATGCTATAGGTCTGGATGATCAGGAATCCAATTCCCTTGTTGGAAAGCTTGGTTTCCGCAAGCAATGTGCCGATCAGCGCAAAGCCGAAACCGAGACGGACACCATTGATAATCGGGTGCCGCATCGCTGGCAGATATATCTTTTGAACCATTTGCAAAGTGCTGGCACGAAAGCTCCGACCGACGCGAACGAGAACTTTGTCGATTTGCCGCATTCCAGCCGCAACGTTGAGTGCCACCGGAAAGAAACAGGAGAGGGTGCCAAGCGCGACCTTCGATTCCGGTCCCACCCCGAACCACATGATCATGATCGGGAAGAAGATGATCTTCGGCGTTGGCCCCAGATAGTAGAGATAAGGCTCAAACGCCCTCGATAAAAAACGGTTGCCGCCGAGCAGAAGCCCGGCGATGAGACCTGCCGTTCCTCCAATAGCGAGCGCCGTGCCAATTTCCGCGGCGGTGACGCCGAGATTGAAATAATAATTGGGATCTGAAAGTAGTTTGAACAGAGCGTGGCCTATCGATAGCAGCGAAGGCACAACGTCGCGATATAGCCAGCCGGAATGGGCGAGAAACTCCCATGCCGCCAGCACAGCGAGGATGATGGCAAGCCGCAACAATGTCACCGGACTGATGGCAGGGCTCGCGATAGTCGGATGTCTCAATCGCCCGGTCTCAGCCCGCGAACCTGATGGTGTCGTACCCTGATGCGCCATGACTTGCCGTCTAAGTTGTCCAGGTTCATCCCATGACTGGTGCAGCCTAATACCACGCCGTTTTAGGCATTGCGCCGGCAAAATGGTAGCAGGTCCATCCTGTCGAAGGGCCCCGGTAATAGGCGCGTTGGGCTTTTGGCCAATTGTACTCCGCGAGCCTAGAATCCGCTCATGTCTCGTGTGTGTCTTTGTCGGAGCGTGCCATGAGTAGGCTAGAGCGGCAGAGAAGTGCGGGTGGTCCAACGAATGAAAGCCGCCGAGCGGTTGGGGTTGCGCCCGACGGCTTCGCACTCCGGAGAGACAGCAGGGACGGCTGCTGTCAACGCGCAATGCTATTCAGCCCCGCCAGTTCAGCAAGAAAACACCCGCATTAAGCTAAAGCAGCAACCTTAATTTTAGTGTTTGCTGCGGCTCGGCGAAACGTACGTGGCCTGCTCCTCCCCAGCCAAAATGCATGCGCCCAGCGAGGCATTGATGCTTCGCCGGGCGCAGGGGACAAGCGGGGACTCATCCTGTTTGGGGCCCGGTTACAATAGCCGAGCGCCGGGGGGTCGATAGTTATACGTCGGTATAAGCGAGTATAATACGCCGCACCCCGCCACGAGGCTTGCGAACAGAAACGATCGGCTGCTTCGGATGATGCTTAATTAGTCAACCGGCCTAAGCCATCGCTCAGCTTTTTCCAATGTCATAAAAAACAATACGCTCACCAGGATCACAAAGCAGATCGCCGCGTAGGTGCCGGCGAGGTCATAGCGTTCGGCAAGGTCATTGATCAGTTGCCCGAGCCCGCCAAAATTGATGAGAAATTCGGTTCCCACAATATTGATCAAAGCGAAAATCAAACCAAGGCGGATTCCGACAAAGATCGTTGGAAGGGCCGCTGGAAACAGTATCTTCCAGAACTGCTGCGTTGCTGTCAGTTTGAAGCTGCGTCCGACGTTAATGAGGACCTTGCGAGTGCCCGAAATCCCTTCGATGGTCTTGAGGATCACCGGCGGCAATGCGGAGAGAAATCCCATCATAATGATGGTCCACGCATTGCGTCCGAAAATGACCATGAAGAGCGGATAGGTGAGCACCAGCGGTGCCGACGCGAAAGCCGCAACCCAGGTTTCGCAGGCGCGCTGCAGGAGGCTGAACCGCTGCATCACCACGCCGATGGCGATACCGGACACTGCGACCATTACGCCGGCAACAAGGCACTCGCCGGCAGTGAAGAAGAAACGATGGACGATATTCTCCTCGAGAAACAGCCGGCCGAAGCTACCGATTATTTCGGAGGGAGGAGGGATAATAAAGCGATTAAGCAGTCCAACGCGAATAAGCGTCTCGACAATTGCAAGAAACGCAATGAGTGTGCCGAGGCCGACAAGCGGAGCAGCATAGTCGCGACGCGAGGCAGTCTTGCGCGATACTTCCATCGTCATAACGCGCGTTCATGCTCCAGTGCATATTTCTCTTCATCTAGCATGCCACGATTTGCTTCTTCGCGCAGATCGTTCCAGATCTGTGCCACGTAGCGCCCGAAAGTCTCGCTTCCGACAATTTCTGACGTCCTTGGTCGTGGCAAGTCGATGTCAAAGATTCGCTTCACTTTGCCGGGTCGGTAGGTCATCACCAGGATGCGGTCGGACATCTGAACCGCTTCGGTGATGTTGTGTGTGATCAATAAAGTTGTTTGTTTCAGTTCTTGTTGGATCTGAAGGACCTTGTCGCCAAGCAACAGCCGTGTCTGTTCGTCGAGCGCGGCAAACGGTTCGTCCATTAGTAGGATTTTTGGTTCGGAGGCCAATGTTCGGGCGAGCGAGACGCGCTGTCGCATGCCGCCCGACAGTTCGCCCGGATAGCGATTGTCAAAGCCATCGAGGCCGACCAGCTTGATGAAGTGACGTGCGCGATCGATGCGCTTGCTCTTTGGCATGCCGACCAGCTCGAGAGGAAAAGCAACATTGTCGGTGACGGTGCGCCACGGGAAAGTGGATTCCTCCTGGAAAACCATGCCGATTGATTTGTGTGGCCCCGCAATCGTCTCTCCGGCAACGTTGACCGTGCCCTGGTAGTTTTCCAGCAACCCCCCGAGCACATTGAACAGTGTCGACTTGCCGCAGCCGGAGGGGCCGATGATGGACAGGAATTCGCCCGGTCTGACCTTAAAGGAGATGTTGTCGACGGCCGTAATCGGGCCTTCGGCTGTGTCAAATCGGACGATGATGTCATCCGCCACCAGAATGGCATCGGCGGGTGCTACAGCCTGCGTCATGAGAAACTAGTCGCCCTTGCGGGTCATTGCCGCTGTCGTTGCGGCGGTGTAACCCGGCTCGACCCGAACGTCCACAACGGCGACGGCGCCTGCTTCCACGACGGCAATTGCTTTTTCGAAGATAGGCATGAGATCGGTGACGGCGTTTATGGGTCCGAAGCCTTGTGCACCCTGCGCGCGCGCCATTCCGGCAAGGTCGATATCGGGTTCAGAAATGCGTTGCCCGACCCAGCGGTTTTCAACGGGCCGATTGCGCATGCGAGCCACGCGTTCCTGGTGTAGTTCGTCGTTGAAGAAAGAGCGATTGTTGGCAACCACGATCAACAGCGGAATGCCGTAATGCGCCGCGGTCCAGATCGCGGTTACACCCATCAGGAAATCGCCGTCGCCGCACACCGCGACAGGAAGGCGGCCGCTGCCCTTGAGCGCCAGTGCTGCGCCGACCGAGATGCCGGGGCCCCCGCCGACGCCGCCGCCGCCGTCCGAGCCGAGATAATCGAGTGGATGGCGAAAATGCCAGCTCGCGCCGTTCCACGATAGAGAAACATGGGTGAGGCTGGTGGACCGCTCGCCGAGCGCGCGCCGAAGGGCGTCAGCCAGGTGATCGACAGTCAGCCTCCCATCGGGAAGCTTGGGAAACTCTTTTTTCCCCGAGAAAACAGGACCCGGCCCTCCCGCGCCGAGCGCGTCAATCAGGGCCGGCACTGCCACGTCGGGCTCGCAGTCGATCATGAGGTCGACCGGGGGCAGACCCTGGTAGTCCATGCTCCAGCCGTTGTGCAGCCGATGATCGAGAGATACCTGGACGAGCTTCGCCGCGAAGTGGCCGCCAACATTCTTGATCGTGCCTGCGATATCGACCCAGTCGAGGCTGAGGATAACATCTGCGGCGCGGATGGCTTCGGCCGCTTCCGGCGCAAGGACTGTTCCACCGGGCGCGCCCGCGTGAAGCGCGTGATCAGTCGGGAAGGACGCTCCGATCTTCAGGTCGGTCACCACCCGTGCATGAAGTCGTTCTGTCAACGCGATCCGCGCCTTCCATGCGTCGACATTGCGCGAGACCCGGCCCGCGAGAATGACCGGATGTCTGGCATTCCGCAGCAGATCGGCCGCCTGCTTGATGGCATCGGCAGATGCAGAGCTCTCGACTGGGGGCATGAACCGTTTGGCATCGATGGCTGCGATCGGATCCGCAAGCTTGTTCTCCTGCATCTCCGCGTCGAGATTGACGTAGGTCGGACCGCGCGGTGCGGTGTTGGCAATCCAATTTGCGCGCAATACGGCTTCGCGGGCAGCGACTGGCGATGCCGGCTGGTCATCCCATTTCGTATAACCGCGAACAAGGGCACCCTGGTCGCGAGCCGTATGGATCCAATCGATCCAAGGCCGGCGCTTGACCGTATCCACGGGACCCGTCGCTCCCAGGATGACCATCGGCATGCGATCGCACCAGGCATTGAAGATTGCCATAGTGGCGTGCATCAGGCCGACATTGGAGTGAACAGCAGCGGCCATCGCCTTGCCGGTGACCTTGGCGTAACCATGAGCAATTGCGACCGCACTTTCTTCATGCAGGCACAGCAACATTTGAGGTCGCTCGTTTCCCAAATAGTTCACGAGGCTGTCGTGCAGGCCGCGATAACTCGCGCCTGGATTGAGCGCGATATATGGAATGTCCGTTGCGCGCAGGGCATCCGCCACGACGTCACTGCCGAAACCGGCGGCGTTAACCCCTGCTGGAACCGGCCTGTCGAATGCCGAGAGGCTTCCGCCGCCTGCGGGACGCATCTTTGTGCTGTCGCTTCTGTTGCTTGCCAAAGTGAAGGCTCCGCCATGTGCCGCTTCGGGGGCGGCTGGGCGGCATCCAACCGGCTTAAGAGACCGGTGGCGTAACCCGCTCAGCCGCCCTCCGAGCTTGAAGTATCAGGTACTTAGCAATTCATGCCGGGTAGGCGCCGTCAAGGTCGACATCGCACCAACAAAATGCCAGCGGCTCGCCACGCCACCACGCATGCGCGCGTTTGCCCGAAGCCTGCCGGACTCCGAAAGCATGGTCTGGAGCGCGGTAGCGGCCGCCCGCTCGATCGCTGGCGGCATCGTTAGTCGTCCTTACTTGGCTCGTGCCTGGCGGGTAAACTCCGTGTCGAAGGAAACCCGCCATGAGCAAACTCACCGTCAAGAGCGAACTCCCGGCGCAACGCGTCGTCGACGTCGAGCCGACGGACCTGATCAAATCGCCGCCGGTCGATGAAAGCGTGTTCAGCTTCCACTATTCGTACACGGAGATCACCGTCGCCGGCGGCAAGGCGCGCGTAAAGTCACGGCGCGCGGGCTACGCGGATGGCAAGCTGTCGAGGGAGAGCTTCGATGGCGAGTTCGGCCGTCTCATCTACGACGAGGCCATCGGCCAGATGCAGCGTGCTTTCGCCGTCCAGGCGTCGTCGCTGCTGCGGACGTTTGCCTCGTTCTTCGCGCTGCCGCCGGCAATCCGCCGC
>Ga0066903_100002406_pt1 | contig 14625 bp, 14 predicted proteins | sample PanSoiMetaGPlot1_FD_67491 | JGI IMG/M metagenome (GOLD analysis project Ga0066903, IMG submission 67491) | Tropical forest soil microbial communities from Panama analyzed to predict greenhouse gas emissions - Panama Soil - Plot 1 (version 2) | ecosystem: Environmental > Terrestrial > Soil >...
GAAACCTACGATCTTTATGGCGTGCCGTTCACTGGCCATCCGGACATGCGGCGCCTCCTCACCGATTATGGATTCGAGGGCCATCCGTTGCGCAAAGACTTCCCGCTCACCGGCTTCGTCGAGGTGCGCTACGACGATGAGGAAAAGCGCGTCGTCTACGAGCCGGTGCGGCTGGCGCAGGAATTCCGCAACTTCGATTTCCTCTCGCCCTGGGAGGGGCCGGATTATCCGCTGCCGGGGGATGAGAAAGCGAAGCAATGACTGAAACGGCGCCCAGCAACGTCACGACCGACGCCGGGCCGCAGCAATCCGCTGCCACGGCTCCGCGCAACTTCACCATCAACTTCGGGCCGCAGCATCCCGCTGCCCACGGCGTGCTTCGCCTCGTGTTGGAGCTTGACGGGGAAGTGGTCGAGCGTGTCGATCCGCATATCGGGCTTCTGCATCGCGGCACTGAGAAGCTGATCGAGCATAAGACCTATCTGCAGGCGATCCCGTATTTCGACCGGCTCGATTACGTGGCGCCGATGAACCAGGAGCATGCCTTCTGCCTGGCGGCGGAAAAGCTGCTGGGGCTCGCGGTGCCCAAGCGCGCACAGCTCATCCGTGTGCTCTATTGCGAGATCGGAAGGTTGCTCTCGCACATTCTCAATGTCACCACCCAGGCGATGGACGTCGGCGCGCTGACGCCGCCATTGTGGGGCTTCGAGCAGCGCGAGAAGCTCATGGTGTTCTATGAGCGCGCCTCCGGCAGCCGTATGCATGCGGCTTATTTCCGGATCGGCGGCGTGCACCAGGACCTGCCGTCGAAGCTGATCGATGATATCGACGCCTTCTGCAATCCGTTCCTCAAAGTCTGCGACGATCTCGAAGGGCTGCTGACGGAGAACCGCATTTTCAAGCAGCGCAATGTCGATATCGGCGTGGTCAAGCTTGCGGACGCCTGGGCTTGGGGCTTCTCCGGCGTGATGGTGCGCGGCTCGGGCGCGGCCTGGGACCTGCGCAAGGCGCAGCCTTACGAATGCTACTCCGAGCTCGATTTCGACATTCCGGTCGGCAAGAACGGCGACTGCTACGATCGCTACTGCATCCGCATGGAAGAGATGCGGCAATCGACCCGCATCATGAAGCAGTGCGTCGACAAGCTGCGCGGATCGGAAGGGCAGGGACCGGTCACGGTCGAGGACAACAAGATCGTGCCGCCGCGGCGTGGTGAGATGAAACGCTCGATGGAAGCGTTGATCCATCACTTCAAGCTCTACACCGAAGGCTTCCACGTGCCGGCCGGCGAAGTCTACGCCGCGGTCGAGGCGCCCAAGGGCGAGTTCGGCGTCTATCTCGTCGCCGACGGCAGCAACAAGCCCTACAAGTGCAAGATCCGCGCGCCCGGTTTCGCGCACCTGCAGGCGATGGATTTTCTCTGCAAGGGCCACATGCTTGCCGACGTGTCTGCCGTGCTCGGCTCGCTCGACATCGTGTTCGGGGAGGTCGATCGCTAATGTCTGTTCGCCGCCTCGCAGAGCCGCATCTTCAACCCAAGGAATTCTCCTTCACGGCCGACAATCTCGCCTGGGCCAAGAAGCAGATCGCGAAATATCCCGAAGGCCGCCAGCAGTCCGCGGTGATCCCGCTGCTCTGGCGGGCGCAGGAGCAGGTCGGTGGCTGGCTGCCGCAGAAGGCGATCGAGCATGTCGCTGAGGTGCTGGGCATGGCCCGCATCCGCGTGCTCGAGGTCGCGACCTTCTACACCATGTTCAATCTGGAACCTGTCGGGAAGTACCACGTGCAGCTCTGTGGCACGACGCCCTGCATGCTGCGTGGCTCCGAGGAACTCAAGAAGGTCTGTCAGCGCCGAATCGGCGATCAGCACCACGTTACCGCGGACGGCAAATTCTCGTGGATAGAGGTCGAGTGCCTGGGTGCCTGCGTGAATGCCCCGATGGCGCAGATCAACTACGACTATTACGAAGACCTGACGCCTGAGACGTTCGAAAAGGTCCTCGACGAGCTTGCCTCCGGCCGGACACCCAAGCCCGGCCCGCAGATCGACCGCCAGCTCTCGGCGCCGGTCGGCGGGCCGACCACGCTCAAAGCACAAGGCTGAATGATGCTCGACGACAGGGATCGCATCTTCAGGAACCTCTACGGCCTGCATGATTGGGGCCTCGAGGGCGCGCGCAAGCGCGGGGCCTGGGACGGCACCAAGGGCTTCATCGAGAAAGGCCGGGACTGGCTGGTCAACGAGGTGAAGGCCTCGGGCCAGCGCGGGCGCGGCGGCGCGGGCTTCGCCACCGGGCTGAAGTGGTCGTTCATGCCCAAGCAGGTCGGCGACCGGCCGCATTATCTCGTCGTCAACGCCGACGAGTCCGAGCCTGGCACCTGCAAGGACCGCGAGATCATGCGGCACGATCCGCATCTTCTCGTCGAGGGCTGTCTCTACGCCGGCGCCGCCATGGCGGCGCACACCGGTTACATCTATATCCGCGGTGAGTTCGTGCGCGAGCGTGAGCGCCTGCAGGCCGCGATCGACCAGGCCTATGAGGCCAAGCTCATCGGCAAGAACAACGTCCATGGCTGGGACTTCGATCTCCACGTCCACCACGGCGCCGGCGCCTATATCTGCGGCGAGGAGACCGCGCTGCTCGAGAGCCTCGAAGGCAAGAAGGGCCAGCCGCGCTTGAAGCCGCCGTTTCCGGCCAATATGGGCCTCTATGGCTGCCCGACCACGGTCAACAACGTCGAGACCATCGCGCAGGTGCCCGACATCCTGCGCCGTGGCGCTGCCTGGTTCGCCGGCATCGGCCGGCAGAACAACACCGGCACCAAGCTCTTCTGCATCTCCGGCCATGTGATGAAGCCCTGCAACGTTGAAGAGACGATGGGCATCCCGCTGCGAGAACTGATCGAGCGCCATGCTGGCGGTGTGCGCGGCGGCTGGGACAACCTGCTCGCCGTGATCCCGGGCGGCTCCTCGATGCCGCTGGTGCCGGCCGGAGCCGATCAGGCCGACACGCTCCTCATGGATTTCGACGGCTGCCGCGACAAGAAGTCGGCGCTCGGCACTGCGGCTGTGATCGTGATGGACAAGTCGGCAGACATCGTTCGCGCTATGGCGCGCATCTCGTACTTCTACAAGCATGAGAGCTGCGGCCAGTGCACGCCCTGCCGCGAAGGCATGGGTTGGATGTGGCGCGTGCTCACCCGCATGGCGGAGGGCCGCGCCCACAAACGCGAGATCGACACATTGATGGAAGTCACCACCCAGATCGAGGGGCACACGATCTGCGCCTTCGGCGACGGCGCGGCCTGGCCGGTGCAAGGACTGCTGCGCCACTTCCGTCCCGAGATCGAGCGGCGCATCGACCTGTACACCGCGAACCCGCATCCAGAGCCGGTAGTGGCGGCGGCGGAGTAGGGCGATGACAGCGCGACCGACACACCTCGCTCAGCTGAACATCGGACGCCTGCGTTACGAGGTCAATGACCCGCGCATGGCTGACTTCGTCGACAATCTTGCGCGGGTGAATGCGATCGCCGACCGGGCGGAGGGCTTTGTCTGGCGATTGCAGGATGCGGGCGGCAACGCGACCAGCTATCGCCCTTACGGCGATGATCCTCGCATGGCTATCAACATGTCGGTCTGGGAAGACGTGGCCGCGTTGGAAGGTTACGTCTGGCAGACCGTGCACAAGCGTTTCTATGGCCGTCGCGAGGAATGGTTTGAGAGACTCGACGGACCCTATTTCGTGATGTGGTGGGTGCCAGCAGGCCATATTCCAACCATCGAGGAGGCGATCGAAAGGCTCGAACATCTCAGGCGCCATGGGCAAAGCGACTACGCGTTCGGCTGGGAAAGCCTGCCAGCGGCGCAACTGTGGAAGACGGCACGATGCGCATGACGGATGAGAACGCCATGACAAAGCTCATCGTCGTCGGCAGCGGGATCGATCAGGTGTCGCAACCGATGCGTTTGGGCGGTAGCTGCGCGAGGAGCGCCATCCGATGACGCTCTGGTACCTGATCGGCATGCTGGTGGTGCTTGCGCTTGCGCTCCTGACCGTCACGGGTTCGGGCGGACCGGCGCCAGAGCTTGTCATTTGGATCGGGCGCGTCCTCCCGGCGGTCTCTGCGCTGGTCGCCTGCATCGCCTTTTGCATGGCGGTTGCCCGCGCGCAGTCGAGCTTTCTGGCGGCGATTTTCTTCTGCTTATCGATCGCGGTCCTGGCCATCCTGCCTGTGCTGCCGTATGTGCCTTCCGCGCGGAACTCCAACTTCTACGTGATGCTCTCCACGGTCGCTCCGGTGCTGACAATTTTCCCCGCGATGGCGCTTTGGCATCTGGCGTCCGCCTCGAAGAAGAGGGGCCGCTAGCTTCGGACACACGCCATGACCAAGCTGATCGTCGACGGCAAAGAGATCGATGTTGCGCCGGAGTTCACCTTGCTCCAGGCGTGCGAAGCCGCGGGCGCGGAAATCCCGCGCTTCTGTTTCCATGAGCGGCTCTCGATCGCCGGCAATTGCCGCATGTGCCTGATCGAGGTGCAGGGCATGCCGAAGCCGCAGGCCTCCTGTGCGATGGGCGTGAGGGATTTGCCCCCCAACCGGGACGGCACTCCGAAGGTGATCAGCACGCGCTCGCCGATGGTGCGCAAGGCGCGCGAAGGCGTGATGGAGTTCCTGCTGATCAATCATCCGCTCGATTGCCCGATCTGCGACCAGGGCGGCGAATGCGACCTGCAGGACCAGGCCATGGCCTACGGGGTCGACGCCAGCCGCTACCAGGAGAACAAGCGCGCGGTCGAGGACAAATATCTCGGCGCGCTGGTGAAGACGGTGATGACGCGCTGCATCCATTGCACGCGCTGCATCCGTTTCGCCACCGAGGTGGCAGGCGTGCCTGAACTCGGCGCGATCGGGCGCGGCGAGGACATGGAGATCACGACCTATCTCGAAAGCGCGATGACCTCGGAGCTGCAGAGCAACGTAGTCGATCTCTGTCCGGTTGGCGCCTTGACTTCGAAGCCCTATGCGTTCGCGGCGCGGCCGTGGGAGCTGAACAAGACCGAGTCGATCGACGTGATGGACGCGCTCGGCTCGGCGATCCGCATCGACACGCGCGGGCGCGAGGTGATGCGCATTCTGCCACGCGTGAACGAGGACGTGAACGAGGAGTGGATTTCCGACAAGACCCGTCATGTGATCGACGGGCTGCGCACGCAGCGGCTCGATCAGCCTTACATTCGCGTTGGCGGCGTGCTCAAGCCGGCCTCCTGGGCGGATGCTTTCGCGGCCATCGCATCGAGAGTGAAGGCGGCAGGCGCAAAGAAAATCGGCGCGATCGTCGGCGACCTGGCGGCGGCTGAGGAGATCTTCGCGCTCAAGGATCTGATGACGCTGCTCGGTGTCGCCAATCTTGACTGCCGGGAAGATGGCTCCGTGCTCGATCCCAAACGGGGCCGAGCAAGCTACCTCTTCAATCCGACCATCGCGGGCATCGAGCAGGCCGATGGATTGCTGATCATCGGGGCCAATCCGCGCCGGGAAGCGCCGGTCCTCAACGCCCGCATCCGCAAGCGCTGGCGGACCGGCAATTTCAGGATCGGCCTGATCGGCGAGCAGGCGGATCTCACCTACAAGTATGATTATCTCGGCGCCGGGCCCGACACGCTCGCGTCGGTCGATTTCAGCGGACTGCAGAAGCCGATTGTCCTGATCGGCCAGGGTGCGCTGGCGCGCCCCGATGGCCAGGCTGTGCTTTCGTTCGCCGCCAAGGCTGCGCTCAACGCCGGCGCGCTCAAAGACAGCTGGAATGGGTTTGGCGTCTTGCACACCGCCGCTTCGCGCGTGGGCGCGCTCGATATCGGCTTCGTGCCCGGTGCCGGCGGGCTGGATGCCCGCGCCATGGCGGGCGGCAAGACGGATGTGCTGTTCCTGCTGGGCGCCGACGAGACCGAGGTCGAACCGGGTACCTTCGTCGTGTATATCGGGACCCATGGCGATCGTGGCGCCCACCGCGCCGATGTCATCCTGCCGGGCGCCGCCTATCCAGAGAAATCCGGCCTCTACGTCAACACCGAGGGGCGGGTGCAGATGGCGGCGCGCGCCTCGTTCCCGCCGGGTGATGCGCGTGAGGACTGGGCGATCTTGCGGGCGCTGTCGGATGTGCTCGGCACCCGGCTTCCCTATGATTCGCTCGCGCAGCTGCGCACCGCGATGTTTAAGGCGTATCCGCATCTGCAGCGCGTCGATCGCATCGAGCCGGGCAATGCGGCCGATATCGAGAAGCTTGCCGGTCTCGGCGGCTCACTCGGCAAGGCGCCATTCGTGTCGGCGATTGACGATTTCTACCTGACTAACGCGGTCGCGCGGGCCTCCGCCGTCATGGCGGAATGTTCGGTGATCGCCGAGGGACAGACCGCGCTGAGCGCGGCGGAGTGAGCGGCGATGGCTGAAGTCTTCAACGACTATCTCTGGCCGCTCCTGGTGATGATCTTCTGGAGCGTGGTCCTGCTCGTCATCCTGCTGGTCGCGACGGCCTTCGTGCTCTACGCCGACCGCAAGATCTGGGCGGCGGTGCAGATCAGACGCGGCCCGAATGTGGTCGGCCCCTGGGGCCTGCTGCAGTCGTTCGCCGACCTGATCAAGTTCGCCGTGAAAGAGCCGATCATTCCGTCCGGCGCCAACAAGGGCGTCTATCTGCTGGCGCCGCTCGTCACGGCGGCGCTCGCTTTGTCCGCCTGGGCGGTGATCCCGGTTACCGAGGACTGGATGATCGCCGACATCAATGTCGGCATTCTCTACATCTTCGCCATCTCCTCGCTCATGGTCTACGGCGTGATCATGGCGGGATGGGCGTCGAATTCGAAATATCCATTCCTCGCCGCACTGCGGTCGGCAGCCCAGATGGTGTCTTACGAGGTCTCGATCGGCTTCGTCATCATTACTGTCGTTCTGGTGTCAGGTTCGCTCAACCTGTCGGCGATTGTCGAGTCGCAGATCGGCAAATACGGCATGCTGAGCTGGAACGTTTTCTTTCCGCCACTTTTCCCGATGTTCGTGATCTTCTTCGTGTCGGCGCTGGCGGAGACCAATCGCCCGCCGTTCGATCTCGTGGAGGCGGAGTCCGAGCTCGTGGCCGGCTATGCGGTCGAATATTCTTCGACCCCGTTCCTGCTCTTCTTTCTCGGCGAATACATCGCCATCGCCACCATGTGCGCCATGGCGACCATCCTGTTCCTGGGCGGCTGGCTGCCGCCCTTCCCAATCGCGCCATTCATCTGGATCCCGGGGGTGGTCTGGTTTGTGCTCAAGGCGCTGTTCATGTTCTTCATGTTCGCGATGGTGAAGGCGATCGTGCCGCGTTATCGCTACGATCAGCTGATGCGGCTGGGCTGGAAGGTGTTCCTGCCGGTCTCCCTGGCCATGGTCGTGATCGTTGCGGGAGTCCTGCAATACGGGGGACTGGCACCGAGATGATGAGGCGCCGCCATGATCGATCTATCGTTTGCAGGCCTTATCGGCGCGATCCTCGGGACGGTCGTCGCGGCGATTGTCTATCACTTGTTCATCGGCAACCTCGAACGAGCTGTGCAGGCGCGCGCTCAGTCCTTGCCAGAGGAGGAGCGCGGCGACTTCAGCCTGTCGGTCGTGCGTCGTGTAGTGCTTACGCTCGACCTGTTGGTCTTCGCTGCGCTCGGCTATTGGCTCGGCAGCATGTTCGAGGCCTAGGAAGAGGACCAAGACCATGAGGCTCGATCAGACCGCTCGCGCTGCCTTCCTGAAGGAGTTCGTCGTGGCATTCGCGCTCGCCATGCGCTACTTCTTCAAGTCCAAGCCGACGCTCAACTATCCGTTCGAGAAGGGCCCGATCTCGCCGCGCTTCCGCGGCGAGCATGCGCTGCGCCGCTATCCCAATGGCGAGGAGCGCTGCATCGCCTGCAAGCTGTGCGAGGCGATCTGCCCGGCGCAGGCGATCACCATCGAGGCGAGCCCGCGCCGCAACGACGGCACGCGCCGCACCACCCGCTACGATATCGACATGGTCAAATGCATCTATTGCGGCTTGTGCCAGGAGGCATGCCCGGTCGATGCCATTGTCGAGGGCCCGAACTTCGAGTTCGCGACGGAGACGCGCGAAGAGCTTTACTATGACAAGGAGCGCCTGCTGGCGAACGGCGATCGCTGGGAGCGTGAGATCGCCAAGAACCTGCAGCTCGACGCCCCCTACCGGTGAGCCGATGATCGTTACCGCCCTATTCTTCTACCTGTTTTCCGGCGTGTGTATCGCCTCGGCGGTGATGGTGATTGCGTCGAGGAACCCGGTTCATTCGGTGCTGTTTCTGATCCTCACCTTCTTCAACGCCTCCGGGCTGTTCGTGCTGCTGGGCGCCGAGTTCCTCGCCATGATCCTGGTGGTGGTCTATGTCGGCGCGGTCGCGGTGCTGTTCCTGTTCGTGGTGATGATGCTCGACGTCGACTTCGCGGAGCTGCGGCAGGGCTTCTTGCAATATCTGCCGATCGGCACGCTGGTGGGCATTATCTTTCTGGCCGAGCTGCTCCTGGTCGTTGTCGGCTGGACCATCGCGCCCACGATCTCGCAGTCGATCGCGGCGCCGACTCCACCGATCGCGAGCGTACCCAATACCGAAGCAATCGGTATGGTGCTCTACACCCGCTACATCTACTTCTTCCAGGCGGCCGGCCTCGTGCTCCTCGTCGCCATGATCGGGGCGATCGTGCTCACGCTGCGGCATCGGGAAAAGACCAAGCGCCAGAGCATTGCCGCCCAGGTGGCGCGCACCAAGGCGACCGCGATCGAGGTCGTCAAGGTCCGGTCGGGGCAGGGACTGTCATGACCATCACGCTCGGCCACTACCTCACCGTCGCCGCGATCCTGTTCACGCTCGGCATCTTCGGCATCTTTCTCAACCGCAAGAACGTGATCGTCATCATGATGTCGATCGAGCTGATCCTGCTGGCGGTCAACATCAACCTGGTCGCGTTCTCGAGCTTTCTGGGCGATCTGGTCGGGCAGATCTTCGCGCTCCTGGTGCTCACCGTTGCGGCTGCGGAGGCCGCCATCGGGCTTGCCATTCTCGTGGTCTATTTCCGCAATCGAAAGTCGATTGCGGTTGAAGACATCAATCTCATGAAGGGCTGACGATGTATCAGGCGATCGTCTTCCTGCCGCTGATCGGCGCCATCGTGGCGGGCCTGATCTCGTTAGCCGGCGCGCGCGCGCGCCACCCGGGCGGCTCGGCCAAAGATCATAAAGATTATCATGCGGAGCCGCAGTCGGGCGCCGCGGCCCATGCGGATGCGCATGCGGCCGAAGAGCCGGCAGCGGCGGGATCCCGCTCCGCCGAGCTGATCACTACCGTGCTCTTGTTCATCGCGATGATCCTGTCCTGGATCGCGTTTGTGAGCATTGGTTTCGGCCAGGATGCGCGCGTTCAGGTCGCGCCCTGGATCGCCGTCGGCGACCTGCGGATCGATTGGGCGCTGCGGATCGACACACTCACAGCTGTCATGCTCGTGGTGGTGACCACGGTTTCAGCCTTCGTCCACCTCTATTCCATCGGCTACATGGAGGAGGATCCATACCGGCCGCGCTTCTTCTCCTATTTGTCGCTGTTCACCTTCGCGATGCTGGCGCTGGTGACTTCCGACAACTTGGCGCAGCTGTTCTTCGGCTGGGAAGGCGTCGGGCTGATGAGTTACCTGCTCATCGGGTTCTGGTTTCATAAGCCGGAGGCGAATGCGGCGGCGATCAAGGCCTTCGTGGTCAATCGCGTCGGCGACTTCGGCTTTGCGCTCGGCATCTTCGCAGTCTTCATGATGACGAACGCGGTGGATTTCACCACTGTCTTTGCGCAGGCGCCTTCGCTGACCGGCAAGACCATCCATTTCCTGGCCTGGGACGTTGATGCGCTGACGCTGATCTGCCTGTTCCTGTTCATGGGCGCGATGGGCAAGTCGGCCCAGTTCCTGCTGCACACCTGGCTGCCGGACGCCATGGAAGGCCCGACGCCGGTCTCGGCACTGATCCATGCCGCCACCATGGTGACCGCGGGTGTGTTCATGGTGGCGCGGCTTTCGCCGCTGTTCGAGCTTGCGCCGGTCGCCCAGACCTTTGTAGTCATCATTGGCGCCACGACCGCGCTGTTCGCAGCCACCGTCGGCCTGGTGCAGAACGACATCAAGCGCATCGTTGCCTATTCGACCTGTTCGCAGCTCGGCTACATGTTTGTCGCCATGGGAGTCGGCGCCTACTCGGTCGGTATGTTCCATCTATTCACCCACGCCTTCTTCAAGGCGCTCTTGTTCCTCGGCTCGGGCTCAGTGATCATGGCCATGCATCACGAGCAGGACATCTGGAAAATGGGTGGGCTTAAGGACAAGATCCCGTTCACCTACGCGATGATGGTCATTGGCACACTGGCGTTGACCGGGTTCCCGCTGACCGCCGGATATTTCTCCAAGGATGCAATCATCGAGGCGGCCTACGCCACCAAGAATCCCGCCATGATCTACGCCTTCGCCTGCACAGTCGCGGCCGCTGCATTGACCTCGTTCTATTCCTGGCGGCTCATCCTGGTGACGTTCCACGGTCATCCGCACGATCGCGCACACTACGAGCATGCGCATGAGAGCCCGATGGTGGTGCTCGTGCCGCTCGCGGTCCTGGCGGCCGGATCCATTTTGGCTGGCTACCCGTTCAAGGACCTGTTCGCCGGCGAGGAGATCAAGGACTTCTTCCGCGGCTCGCTCTATTTCGCGCAGAGCAATCACATCATCGAGGACATGCACCACGTGCCGGCCTGGGTGGCGGTCGCCCCGACTGTCATGATGGTGCTGGGCTTCCTGGTGGCGTGGCAGTTCTATATCCGCAAGCCCGAGCTGCCGGGCGAGCTGGCTCGCCAGCAGGAGCCGCTCTACCGGTTCCTCCTCAACAAGTGGTACTTTGACGAACTCTATGACGTTCTGCTGGTGCGGCCGACGCTATGGCTCGGGCGCCTGCTCTGGAAGGGCGGCGATGGCTGGCTGATCGACGGGTTCGGGCCTGATGGCGTCTCCGCCCGCGTGCTTGACGTCACCCGCAACGTGGTGCGGTTGCAGACCGGCTACCTCTATCACTACGCCTTCGCCATGCTGATCGGAGTGGCGGCGCTGATTACTTGGTTCATCGTCAGGTCTGGGGGGGCGGGCTGATGGTGAGCTGGCCGGTCATCTTTGTCATTCTGGTGCTGCCGCTCGTCGGTGCGCTGTTCATCATGCTGGTGCGCGGCGACGGCGTGGCCGAGAGCCGCAATGCGCGCTGGGTCGCGCTCTATACGACGCTGATCACCTTCGCGGTCTCGCTCGTCCTGGTCTGGCGCTTCGATCCCACCTCGCCCGAATTCCAATTCGAGGAGAGGCACGACTGGCTTGGCGGCGCGATCACCTACCACATGGGGGTAGACGGCATCTCGCTGCCATTTGTCATCCTCACCACCGCGCTCATGCCTTTGTGCATCATCGCGAGCTGGTCGGCCATCGAGCGCCGTGTGCGCGAATACATGATCGCCTTTCTGGTGCTTGAAACCACCATGATTGGCACGTTCTGCGCGCTCGACCTCGTGCTGTTTTATCTGTTCTTCGAGGGCGGGCTGATCCCGATGTTCCTGATCATCGGGGTCTGGGGCGGGCCGCGGCGGGTCTATGCCAGCTTCAAGTTCTTTCTCTACACGCTGCTCGGTTCGGTGCTGATGCTGCTCGCCATCATGGCGATGTATTGGGATGCCGGCACAACCGACATTCCGACGCTGCTGAAGCACGGCTTCCCGGCCGGTCTGCAGCACTGGGCGTGGCTGGCGTTCTTTGCCTCCTTCGCGGTCAAGATGCCGATGTGGCCAGTCCACACTTGGCTGCCTGACGCACATGTCGAAGCGCCGACCGCGGGCTCGGTTATTCTCGCCGCCATCCTGCTGAAGATGGGCGGCTATGGCTTCCTGCGCTTCTCGCTGCCGATGTTCCCGCTGGCATCGCAGGAATTCGCCCCGCTCATCTTCGCATTGTCGGTGGTGGCCATCGTCTACACCTCGCTGGTGGCGCTGGTGCAGGAGGACATGAAGAAGCTGATCGCCTATTCCTCGGTCGCTCACATGGGCTTTGTCACCATGGGGATCTTCGCAGCGACGGCGCAGGGGGTGGCGGGCGGCATTTTCCAGATGGTCTCGCACGGGATCGTGTCAGGCGCGCTGTTCCTCTCGGTCGGCGTCGTCTACGACCGCATGCACACCCGCGAGATCACGGCCTATGGCGGGCTCGTCAACCGCATGCCGCTCTACGCCGTCGCCTTCATGGTGTTCACCCTCGCCAATGTCGGCATGCCTGGCACCTCGGGTTTCGTGGGCGAGTTCCTGTCGCTGATCGGCACCTTCAAGGTCAACATCTGGGTTGCGACGCTCGCGACGCTCGGCGTCATCCTGTCGGCGGCCTACGCGCTCTGGCTCTATCGCAAGGTGATCTTCGGCAGGCTCGACAAGCCCAAGCTGATGGGGATCAGGGACCTGGACTATCGCGAGATCGTTACGTTGGGGCCGCTCGCGGTGCTGACCATTGCATTCGGCATCTATCCAAAGCCGGTGCTCGACATGTCGGCGGCGGCCGTCTCCCAGCTCGTCGACAACTATCAACGGGCGCTCGGCGCCGCCAAGACCGCGGCCATGCTGGTGCAATGACCGGGACAACGCGCAAGGACCGCCGATGAACGAAGCCTCCGAGTTCCGCGATCTGCTGCCGGCGCTGCCGGAGATCGTGCTCGCGGTCGGCGCCATGGTGCTATTGATGATCGGCGCGTCGCGCGGTGAGCGCTCCGCCGGCGCCATGAACTGGCTCGCGATCCTCCTGCTCATTGGCGTAGGTGCGGTCGTCGTCTGGTTGCCGGCGGGCAAGCTCGTTGCCTTCGGTGGCAGCTTCATCGTCGATCCGTTCGCGCGCTTCCTCAAGCTGCTCGCACTCACAGGCTCAGCGACCGCGATTTTGATGTCGACAACCTATCTTAAGGTCGAGCGGCAGGAGCGCTTCGAATATCCGATCCTGATCGTGCTGTCGGCGACCGGCATGCTGATGCTGATCTCGGCGGCCGACCTGATCGCGCTCTATCTTGGCCTGGAGCTCATGAGCCTCGCCCTTTATGTGGTTGCGGCTATCAACCGTGACTCGGTCAAATCGAGCGAGGCGGGGCTCAAATATTTCGTGCTCGGCGCGCTATCGTCGGGCATGCTGCTCTACGGTGCGTCGCTGATCTATGGCTTCACCGGCACGGTGAGCTTTGCCGGCATCGCCAAGGCGGCGGGCGAAGGCGGCATTGGCCTCGTGTTCGGGCTCGTCTTCCTATTTGCCGGCTTCTGCTTCAAGGTCTCCGCCGTTCCGTTCCACATGTGGACGCCGGACGTCTACGAGGGCGCGCCCACGCCGATCACGGCCTTCTTCGCAGCCGCGCCCAAGGTTGCCGGCATCGCTATCTTCGTGCGCACCACCATCGTGGCGTTCCCGGAAATCACCTCGCAGTGGCGGCAGATCGTGGTGTTCGTCGCCATCGCCTCGATGGCGCTGGGTGCGTTTGCGGCGATCGGGCAACGCAACATCAAGCGGCTGATGGCCTATTCCTCGATCGGCCATATGGGCTTTGCGCTCGTTGGGCTTGCGGCCGGTACCCCCGAAGGTGTGCAGGGCGTGCTCGTTTATATGGCGATCTATGTCACCATGACGCTCGGCACCTTCGCCTGCATCCTGTCGATGCGCCGCGATGGCGTGCTGGTGGAGGAGATCAGCGACCTTGCCGGCCTCGCTCGTACCAATCCGGCGCTGGCCTTCTTCTTCGCCATGCTGCTGTTCTCGCTCGCGGGAATTCCCTGGCTCGCGGGTTTCTTCGCGAAATGGTACGTGTTTGTGGCGGCAATGAAAGCGAACCTGTTCGCGCTGGCGGTGCTCGGCGTGCTCACGAGCGTCGTGGGTGCCTACTACTACCTGGCCATTATTAAGATTATGTATTTTGACGAGCCGGCCAAGGGATTTGGCCCGATGCCGGTTGAGTTGAAGGCGGTGCTCGGCGTGAGTGGTCTGTTCAATCTGTTGTTCGCGTTCTATCCGGGACCGCTCGTGGAAGCGGCAACAGCGGCTGCGAAGTCGCTCTTTTGAAATGATGCAGCTTGACCCCAGGGCGTCGGCGGCGGGCGTGCGGCTCGTGTCGCACGAGCTCCTGCCGTCCAGCAATGCTGAAGCGCTGGCGCTGGCTCGCGCGGGCGAGCGCGGACCGCTGTGGGTCACCGCCGGGCGGCAGAGTGCGGGCCGTGGCCGTCGTGGCCGTACCTGGACTTCCGAGCCCGGCAATCTCTACGCAAGCCTGCTGCTGACCGAGCCAGCGCCGCCCGAGCACTGGCCCGAGCTCTCGTTCGTGGCGGCCCTTGCGATCCACGACACGATCGCGGACCTCGCGCCCGGGGCGCGGGCGCGCCTCGCGATCAAATGGCCCAACGACCTCCTGCTGGACGGCGCCAAATTCGCGGGCATCCTCACCGAAGCCGAAGGGGCCACGACAGTCGTGGTGGGGATCGGGATCAATTGCATCAGCCACCCTGC
>Ga0066903_100002407_pt1 | contig 14624 bp, 10 predicted proteins | sample PanSoiMetaGPlot1_FD_67491 | JGI IMG/M metagenome (GOLD analysis project Ga0066903, IMG submission 67491) | Tropical forest soil microbial communities from Panama analyzed to predict greenhouse gas emissions - Panama Soil - Plot 1 (version 2) | ecosystem: Environmental > Terrestrial > Soil >...
TTATCTGCGTGGTCTGGCGTTTACCCTAAAAAGTGGTAACACACCGGCCAACACCCTCGGCGCACAGAAACATCTGAAGGAAGCGGTGCGGTTGGATCCGAAGTTCGCCCTTAGTTGGGCGTTACTCTCTCACATCGATGCGCGCGGCTATCTGACGCAGAATCTTCAACCAACGGCTGCTCTGCGGGAAGCGGCACGGCAGGCCGCTGAAATCGCTCTCACGCTTCAGCCCAATCTCGGCGAGGCCGTCCTTGCCAAAGGCTATTATCACTACGCCTGCCTGAAGGATTACGACAGTGCTGTGCGTTATCTCGAGCAAGCACGCCAGTTCCTCCCCAATAGCAGTAGAATTCCGGAATCGCTCGCCTATATCACACGCCGACAAGGCCGGTGGGACGAGAGCGAGTCGCATTTCAACGAAGCGGAGCGGCTCGACCCACGCAATATCAACCTGCTCTACCAGCACGCGATTTCGTATATTATGCTTCGTCGCTTCCCCCAGGCAGTAAACAAGCTCGATCAGGTTCTCAATATCTCGCCGGATGATGTGGATACGCTCGTACAAAAGGCGACTGTCGCCCAGGCTGTTGGCGACCTGCCGAAAGCTTCTGCGCTACTCGCTTCGCTTCGTCCGACGGCCGATAAGACCACCGCTCTTGAAACACAGGTATACCAAACCATTCTGGAGCGTCGGTCGGCCCAAAGCATCCCTCGGTTAACTGAAATATTGGCCAAACCCGATCCGTCGTTGGGTTACTTGAATGCCGAACTGCGCTTTTGGCTTGGCTGGGCGCAAGACCTCTCGGGCGATCATGCTGCCGCCAAGGAAACCTGGCGACAGGCACGAAGCGAACTGGAGGCCTTCCTCCAGGACCAGCCCGAGAATTACGGCCTCATTGCAGATCTCGCGCTCACCTGCATCAGCTTGGGAGACAGAGCCGCTGGAGTTGCCTTGTCTGAGCGAGCTATGGCCGCGATCCCGATTCAGAAGGACGCGGTAGATGGCCTCCGTGTCGTCGAGGTTGGCGCTCGGGTGGCAGCACAAGCCCACGAATACGATCATGCGATCGGGACGTTGGAGAAACTCTTGTCTCTCCCTTACCAAGGCCTGATGGCTGGACGCGCGCCGCTTACTCCTGCGTTCCTTCAACTCGATCCGATGTTTGACCCGGTCCGGAACGACCCGCGGTTTCAAGCGCTCGTCACCTCGTCCGCGCGGAAAGACTAATGTGTTCTGCTTCGTGAGTTTGCCATGGATTCCTTTGGTGATGACTTTGAATTGATCAATTAGGAACAAAGGCTTGGTGCTTTCCGTGGTCAGACATCGAGACGCTACTGAAACTCCGCGATCTTCTCCGGATGTTGCGGCGAGATTGTTTTCTCGGAAGGATCCTGGGAGAGATGGTAGAGGTCGACACTTCCTCCTAGCTAACTCTCCTTTCGGAAACAACTCCCGAGTATAGCCAGATGATTGCAGAGATTGATCAGGACTGATTTAGTGCCTGACCTCAAAACGATGGCTGCAAAGCGAAAGTCCAATTTGGTTCTTTTCTTACCGGATCAACAGAGAGCCGACACAATCGCGTGTTACGGAGGCGTAAAAGTTCACGCGCCCAATCTGAACAAACTTGCCTCTGAATCTGTGATCTTCGAGCGCACGTACGTTACCCATCCGGTTTGTACGCCTTCACGCTCGTCGCTCATGACTGGAACATGGCCGCATATCAATGGCTGCACCCGAAACAGCTTGCCGCTCGACCGCCGGTTTCACATTTTCCCGGAGCTGATGGAAGACAGGGATTATCACGCCGCCTACATTGGGAAGTGGCACCTGGGGGAGGAAGGCCCGCGCGGGCGAGGATTTGATGAATGGATTTCGACCGACGACCACGGTGATTACACAAATTTCCTCACTTCAAAGGGGATCACGCCTGATAAAAAAAACGGCCAATTCTCAGAGGTAGCCATCAGCAATCTGCCGGTCGAACTGTCACGCCCGAAGTTTTTGGAGAAACACGCGTGCGAGTTCATCGAAAAACATCGCGCCGATGCTTTTATTCTCGTTATTGGCTTTGTAGAACCGCATTCACCGTACAACGGTCCCCTGAACGATGAACATCCGTTCGATCAAGTGGACCCCGATGTGACAGCCACACTTCCTGAGAGCGAAGAGATTCCGCTTCGCTATCGGTTGATGCGCGAATGGCAACAAGCAGAAGCTCTTCTCGATCGGGAACGGTTGCCTGCTCAGTTGTTCTTTGGTGTTACCGCTGAGGAATACCGGAGTATCAAGCAGCGTTATCTCGGCCTGGTGACGCTCGTGGACCAAAGCATTGGCGCTGTCCTGACCTACCTTGAACGATGCGGCCTTACTGATAACACTATTGTCGTGCACACAAGCGATCATGGCGACAGTCTTGGCGCGCATCATCTCTTCGGGAAGGAAACAATGTTTGAAGAAGCTACTCGCGTTCCCTTCCTGGTTCGGCTTCCCGGCCAAACACGCGCTACAACTGTTAAGCAGCCAGTCAGTCACATCGATTTCGTGCCAACGTTGCTTGATCTCCTCGGTCAACCGCAACATCCACAGTGTGCTGGCGAAAGTCTGTTGCCGCTGATCAAAGGAGAAACTGTAGCGGTAGGCGTGTCGCCTGCATTGCTGCCCCAGAACGTCTTTCTAGAGTGGGCGCCAAATCGGACAAAAGTAAAAAAGGGCAGCAAATTGGCTCGTCGACGCATGGTTAAGCGCGCCGTCGAGGAATCTACCCGGACGGTTGTTTCCTCGGACGGTTGGAAACTTTGTCTGCGCGACAAGGATTCGAACGAATTATACAACCTGAACGACGATCCGCATGAAATGCGCAATCTTCATTCGGATCGGCAATGCGCGCCGGTGATTTCTCGCCTCACTAACGAGATCCGTCGTTGGCAGGAGCTCACAAACGACAAGGTTAAAATCTAACTAAACAATGCCTCGTCGCGCCCCATTCAGTCGCGATTGGGGATGTGATTACCGTATCGAAACGTTCTTTTCTTCCAATAACAGTGTTTTCACATCGGCCAGCACGAGCCGTGGATCCAAGGTTGAGGAGCTATAGATATTTCGAATACGACCTTCGCGATCGATCAGAAAGACCCGTAGAATGTGATACAGCGGGCCTTGTGGGTCATTCGGATTCGAACGCTTGTCCACAGCTTGGCCGTAGCCGTTCAGAATAGAGTCCAGGTCCGCGCGTGATTTCGCCGTCGCGAAACACCATTCGCATCCCGGTTTTTGTTCGCGCATCCCCTCGGAATAAACGGCGAGACGTTGCGGCGTGTCGTAATCAGGATCGAAACTCAGGCTCACGAGGCGCATGTTTGTTGCCAACGCTTTATCTTCAGAGCTGAGGGCGTGCAATTGAGCTAAAACCCCCGCCGCATATGGACACGCTCTTGGAGCGGCACAGCGAGTGTAAATGAAACTCAACACCGTGAGACGCCCACGCGTAAGTTGGTGCAGGTTTAACGAATTGGACTTTGAATCAATTATCGCGCCATCTGGCGCAAGCTTGATCACCGGCAGAGCATAGCTGCCCGGGACAGGTGGTTCGTAGTCGTGGTCGCTATCGCGCCCGAGCTGACTGTCTCCGGCAACGGATAACATTCGCGTGGTCAGGTAAAACGTAAGCGCTAGTGTCAGCCCTTGAGTCCTAGTGACTTTCATTACACTTGGCTATGGCGCTGATGCGACAGTGCGATTCGCGCCGAGTTTTGTTGCTCCAAAGAGCATATGATGCGGCCGGCCGAGCTTCAGCGCAGTGAAATCAAGATCGAAACTTGGCTTTAGCTCTTTACCATTCCATTTGTAGGCGCGTAAGAACTGCTCGTTATCGTCGCCTTTTTTGTCCCAGCGCTCCAGAAGTGAACTGGTAAAGTAGAGCCGTTTCCCGTCCCAACTCTGCGACACCATGTTTACCTGCCGTCCAATCGGCTTCTCGTAAATCTGTTTCGGTTTGTGGGGGTCCGAAACGTCGAATACGCGGCACTTGCCGTCCCCGAAGCAATCAACGAACAATGTTTTGTCGTCAGCGCTAAGGCTAATATCCACCGGTAACACGCCGTCTTTGGTATTACCAATCGTCGCAACCTCCTTTGCCTGCCATTCGCCACGATTATCCAGATAGACCAGCCAAAGTTTCGACGTCAGCGCTGAGGCGGTAAACGCATAATTGTGCGTGTCGCCCCAGGCCCAACGAATTTCCAGCGGCGCACCTGGTACCTCAAAAACTTTCTTTGGCTGACGCGCATGGAAATCCCATAGCACCATCGTTGAACCGAAATGCTTCATTGCCTCGGGATCTGCCGTCAATTTGGCGAAGTCCATCATATAGTTGTTCAACCCGGTGAACGATGAGGTAAGCAGAGCGTTCTTTCGCGGCAATACGCGCGCATCGTAACCGTATCCGTCGGCAAAGTTCGCATTCGCCGCGCCACGTGGATCATCCTTTGTCGGTAGCCAGTGAGTAGCAATGTAGTTGCCATCGTTACTATATTCGACCAACGCAGTCCGGCCATGGTGATCTTTCGCGTTGGAGAGACACGGGATGAGCACACGGCCTGGCAAGGCATACGCGCCATGAGGTCCGATCGCGCCGCCGGTGGCTTCCGCGAAGTTGTCGATGGTCTTCACATGTTTCGGTTTGGCTGGATCAGTGTGCACATCGAAAATGAAGACGCGACTGGTATCGAGCCCAGCAAGCCAGAGTTGGCGGCGGTCATCGGTGAAACCGCCGTGATGCGCTTCGTTGCGTCCACCCACAGACGTGGAAGCAATGATCTTTCCGTAGTTAGGCGATCCGGGCTTTACATCAACGGTCACCAGCTTGTCCGACCCATCGCCCAGGCCTTCCACCCCGAGCGTCCAGACATATACGAACTCCTCCTGCCCTTCAATGCGGGCTAGGTAAGGCGAAGAGCAGGTTTCGTCAGCGCGTGTGCCGCTCACGCCAAAGGTGAGCGTCAGCGCTAAAGCGAGTAAAAGACCTGTGTTTGAGATTTTATCGAATAGTTGGGGGTTAATGTGCATTTTCATGTTCGTTTCCTCCTAATTTGTTTTACGGGTTGGCGACGATATGTGAAGCAAATTTACTGATTCCAATTTGGGCGCTCACCTTTTGGATCTGCGCGGCTTGTTCTTTGAGCTGCGCTGTCAAACTTTCCATTCCTTTTTGTTATTGGGCAACTGTTGATTTCAACTCGGTGATCGTTGCTTGGTGCGCCTGGACTTTCTTGTGTTCCTTGAGAAACTCGTTGAGCAACGTCGCGTTCACGGGGTCGTAGCGCACGGTGAGTAATTGACCGTTCCCGTCCCGTACCACGAGATCGGGATTTATTTCCGCTACTTCTGCAGCGATCAAACCAAATTGCGGGGTGTTTGTGTTGTCGTTCTTGTAGTGAAACGTGACCGGCCTGAGCGCCAGGATTACTTCGCTGGCTTTGTCCATCGCTTGAATCTCCGTCTTGAATCGGCACGAGGAACTCATCGTGCCCAGCTGACCGAGAGAGTCGATCACGACTGGTATCGCGTCCGGTTGTGCTGTTGTTACTCCTCGAATATTACCAATAAAACAGCTATTGGGTACGTTTTGGCCATTGGAGCCAACACAGATTACGTTATTGGCCGTGGTAACACCTGTTCCGGCCTGAATGCCCAAAGCCGTGTTGACGATACCCGTAGTACTGTTAAAGAGCGCCTGATAACCGATTGCCGTATTGCCGACGCCTGTAGTATTGTTAAAGAGCGCCTGATAACCGACTGCCGTATTGTCGTTGCCGTCGAAGTTGTTATCGAGCGCTTGAGAACCGGTGGCCGTGTTGTTATTGCCTATGGAATTGTTAAACAGTGCACGACTACCGTTAGCAGTATTGCCGCTGCCATTGCTGTTTACGGCGAGCGCGGAAACACCAATCGCCGTATTCTCATTGCCATCGACGTTGAGCGCGAGCGCCGAAATGCCAGTGGCTGTGTTCTGGCTGCCGCTGAGGTTGGACGCGAGTGCCAAGCTACCGGTCGCCGTGTTGAAGTCGCCGCCTTCCGTGTTGCTAAAGAGCGCCGCGTTTACCAGTCGCTGTGTTGTCGATCCCGGTGGTATTGCTATTCAGCGCTTGATAGTCGTTCGCCGTGTTGTCACTGCCCGTGGTATTGCTAGAAAGGGCCAACGCTCCGTTGGCGGTGTTTGCCTCGCCGGTGGTGTTGTTCAAGAGCGCTTGGAGTCCGATGGCTGTATTTTGAGTGCCGGTGGTGTTGCTAAAAAGTGCGTGACGCCCGTCGGCTGTGTTGCCACTGGCCTCTATGCTGCTGAACAGGGAGAACGCGCCATTGGCCGTGCTGTTTTCGCCCGTGGTATTGCCAAAAAGGGCGAAGGTTCCGTTGGCTGTGTTGCCTTCGCTGGTGGTGTTGCTTAAAAGTGTCCCGGCCCCGGTGGCCGTATTTCGGCTCCCAGTATTGGCAAGAAGGGTCCCGGCTCCGATGGCTGTGTTGAAATTCCCTTCTGTATTGCTTCTGAGCGAAAACAAACCAAGTGCGGTATTATATGTCCCAGTTGTGAGGCTCAGAAGAGCGTTCTGTCCCTCCGCAGTATTGCCTCCGGCGTAGCCTCCGTCGGGCGGTGGTACAACCGCCCGCGCTATCGGGGAAAGCGCAAGGCGGCCAAGGGCAGAGGCGACAAGAATCGACAGGATTGTGTTGGGCCGAATGAATGAATTCATAGTTGTTCTTTTTTTGGGCTGTTAAATAGTGATTGCTCGTCTTTTCATAAACGGAATTCCGGAGCGCATGTCGGGCTGAATTTTAAAACGCTAACCAACGATTACTGCCCGCGGCTGGTAGGATCCACACGGGCAAAGGTCAGGACGTCGATCATACGAAAACTTTGCGGCGTGCGGTCGTGTGTGGGCAATGTTGGCACCCAGCTCGGTTGCACGCTGAGGTAGGAGTTTGGATCTAGCTGAAGCAGTCCGATAAATACTTCCGCCACGATACGGGCGCCCACAGGGCCGAGGCGAAGTCCGTCCTCTCTTAGCTCAGCTTCTTTCAAGACGTAGTAGAAGAGCGGCGTCGAATGGACAAACGAGGGACGAATGGGCTGCAACTCAGCTAACTCGGCGTTGGTGAGTTCCGAGAGGCCCATTTCATGCGCGATGCGTTGGCCAGATGGTAGCGACCATGTCAGGCATCTTAACAAATTGCGCTGCATCAAAGAGACTGGCGGTGTTCCATTGGGTATCGTCTCCAGAGGCAGCTGGAACAGTGGCGTTGAGACTTTGGTATCGATTCGTTTGTTCGGCCGCACCTCGGCACTGTAAGCGCCGCCGAAATCGAAGAAGGTTTGCCAGCCGATAAAGCGTCTCGGAGCTCTTGCGAATCCGCGCAAGTCCACGGGGTCTGCGGTGCCCAGTTCCTCTGGGTCGAAAATCAAACCAAAGAATGGTTGTCCGTTATCGCCGTGGAGATTGGCGCGGTAAGACGGCCGCACCATGCTGTGCCCAAATCGGTAGATAATCTGAAACTCTACCGGAATAAACGCCTCGTCGTGTCGGGGGTCATAAAAGTGGCGCCCGTTTGTTAGGACATCGTCTATCACCGATTGGGGGACAATATGCGGCAGGAACTCATGAAGGATCATCCACTGGTAATGCCACAGGGTCAGGCGGCGAGCCTCGAGGTAGGCATCATTGTCGGAGATCGACGGATTTTGTGATCGAACAACATCCACTGCATGATTGTGGAATAACAGGAAAGCCGCGTGCATCCCGGCGATCATAAGATTCTCATCGTTGCGCGGATCACTGATGATCGCCGCGTTGGTGGTCGGATCCCGCGGCAGGTCCTCGAACTGTCCACCGCTTTCCACCCGGAACTTGATTGGATCAGTCGGATCGTATAACTCCGGATTACCGTCTGGGCCATCACCATAAACGGAATCCAGATCGAAGAAAGCAGTCCGGGCGTTGGGTGATCTTCTGGGTTGAGTTGGGAATCCGAGCCGGGACGTCAAATCAAATGTCATGTCATGGTCAAGAAACTGACCGAAAAATGTTACCCCGGCAGTATGGGTTGGATTATTTCGATTCACTAAACTGAGATTGGGATCCACGATCAGCGCCACAGGACCCGCAGCCAGATTGTCATTCGCATCCAGGATTCCGCCCTCTCGACCAAGCTCCATGAGAGCGTCGCGAATCGCATTTGTTGGCGGCGCGAATTTCGGCAAATGGAACATCCGACCGAAATATCCTGACACTGTTGCATCCGGAGGCTCCTCCCGATGCTGCGTGCCTTCTCCTAACAAGGTCGGCACGAGTATCAACGCGGCGAGCGCAACAAGGGCGACGGCGTCGTGAGCCTGTAGAATTGATGTCTTTTTGAATTGAGGCTGTGGGTTCATTGTTTTTGTTCTCTTTCTTAAGGCTGGGTTGTTATGTCTTCTCCCTTTTCAGTTTTTGGTCTCTTAGGGTCGCCGGATCCGATGGAAGTAGTGTTTCTCGAGGTAGTGAGCGACTTTCTTGCCGAGCACGGACCCGTGTGTGTCGGCGGTGCGGAAATGAATACCGGCCCATACTCGCGCGTCGATTACCTCTTTGAGTATGTCTGAAAATCGGTCAAAGGTGCGCCAAGTACAGGATTTGTTGCTGAACACACTGACGGCAATCCTGTCGGTGCCGAAGAAGTTTCGTAGCGTGTGCACAAAGGCACTCGTGTTGCTGGCGTGGCCCGACGGATGGTCGGGGAAGGGTGGAGTTACAAGCGGCGGCGGATTACAGATCGGTGTGCTGGGGTCGAACAGAGGTAGCCAGGCCGGATCGGCCTCGGTGGCTGGGTTGGCATCGGTATCAGCCTCGCGGATCGCTGTGACTGGACGCCAGAACTGCCAATAGTACTTATCGTTCCAACAGCCTATCGATGCATCGGCGGCCGCCAGGTTCTCCATTGCGAACAAACGGGCGCTGTCGACGATGTCCAATCCCTCACTCGCGGCGAGCGTGCGAAAGATCCGGTTGAATAACGCGTGAGCGTGGTCCTGCCAGAAAATCGCAGCATCGGTCTGATCCGCCGTTCGGGTGATGCTTGTGAGTGAGCCGACTTCCTTGACTTCGTTGAAGTCTTCTGCGTAGTCCGCACTAGTGAGCGCGTTTGGCCCGTCACTGCGGAGCATTTCTGCGTTCGGAACAATGAACGTTCGCACATTCCCGATCCACGGTGCGGGATCATTCGCGAAATTCGGCGGCGTTGGACGCCAGACACCGGGCGCCGGGGGCAATAGATTCGGCGGCGGTCCGAAGCGTCCATCATTCATTCGGGCGATGAGCATTGCCCTGGCTGTCGTTTCGCCTATAGCAACCCCCGCAGCCCTCGATCCCGGCGGGTCGTCGGGTAGGTTCGCGATGTACGTGTCGTATTGCGGCTGCAGCGTTGGCAGCTGTGCCGGGAACAGGCCGGGGACATCACCGAAGCCCACGAGGACGTGGAACGCCGCCGCTGCGGCCGCCGCCTCCTTCGAGTCGGTCGGGTTCGCGTTCGGCTGGACAAGATACGGCTGATGCCCGCTGTCGATCGCGTTCACTGCGTCGTAGACGGCGCCCTGAACCATCGCGAAGCTCAGCGAGGATACCTGCGGCGGTTGACCGGCCGTCGCGACGATCGAGTTCGATGCGATCGCGTTCCAATCGGTCACAGCGTCGCCGTGCGCGGCCGGGGGCGAGGCGACCGCAGCGAGCGCCAGTGCGATGTGCAATGATAGAATTGGTGTTGTTGTGAACTGAGTCAGCAGATTCATTTTGTTTTTCCTTTTTGCCTACTGGGTTGCGGGGTTCCATTTCGACAGAACGAAAACGAGCGCGCAAAGTGCTCATCTGAATCGAGATTTTTTAGAGACGCTTGTGCGTGCAGACACAGTTTCGGCTGATAAGATCCGAAAGAGAGGTTATGGATGCCGGCTCCGTTTCTCAGCAGAGAGTCACGGAGCTCCTGTTGCAGTGGAGCCACGGCGACAACGCCGCGCTCGCGGAACTCACCCCGCTCGTCTACGAGGAACTGCGACGTGTTGCTCACCATCATATGAGCGGACAACGGCGCGACCACACGCTGCAAACAACGGCGCTAGTCAATGAGGCGTATCTGCGCCTGGCCGACCAAACTAACCCACAGTGGCAGAACCGAGCACATTTCTTTGCTGTGGCTGCGCGAGCGATGCGGCAAATCCTGGTGAGCTACGCAAGGAGCCAGCAAGCGCAAAAACGTGGTGGCGGCTCATTCAAGGTGGACTTGAATGAAGTGGCGCTCGTTTCGCGGGAAGAATCAAAGCAAATTGTCCAGCTGCACGAGGCCCTCGAACGACTGTCGGCACTCGACTCAAGAAAAGCGCAAATTGTCGAGCTGAAATATTTTGGCGGGCTCAACTACGACGAGATCGCGGAGGTGCTCAAAATTTCGCGAATCACCGTGAGGCGTGACTGGGAATTTGCGAAGGTGTGGCTGCATACAGAGTTGCGCGGCGACACGTAAACAAGCTACACTGCTGACTGCTCTCACACAGCGGGTCGCATATGACGCCGGCGCGGTTCCATACGATTGAGGAAATCTTTCGCGCAGCGCTGGATCAACGGCCTGATCAGATTAACTCGTTCTTGGATGAGGCATGCAAAGGCGATGTTCGTTTGCGTTGCAAAGTCGAAGCGCTTCTAAGCTCACGCCAACGAGCAGACCGCTTCATTGAAACTTCAGCTGTTGGCCTTGCGACCAAAATCATTCAAGGTCCGCAAGAGCGCTCAGTTGTTGGCCAAACTATCGGGCATTACAAAATTTCTGAATCGATCGGCACCGGGGGGATGGGCGAAGTCTATCTGGCCACTGACATTGTCGCGCGCCGACAAGCCGCGCTCAAACTGCTGCCGTTGCGCTTTACTGGTGACGCCGAGCGCCTCAAGCGCTTTGAACAAGAAGCTCACACCGTCGTCGCGCTCAATCATCCAAACATCGTGACCGTTTACGAGATCGGTGAGGACCACTCGATTCATTACATCGCCAGCGAACTGATCGAGGGCGAGACGCTGCGTCAACGTCTCACGCAAGGACCAATGCATTTGAGTGAAGCGCTTGATGTTGCCATTCAGGTGGCGGGCGCGCTCGCTGCCGCTCACAGAGCAGGAATCGTTCATCGCGACATCAAACCGGAAAACGTCATGCTCCGGCCGGACGGTTACGTGAAAGTGCTCGACTTTGGGATCGCAAAACTTGCCGAATCCGTCTGCGCCGAGCTAACGGCGAACACGGGAGAATCGGTGACGCGCGCCGAGACCAATTTGGGCTCGATATTGGGGACCGCCCGTTACATGTCGCCGGAGCAGACGTGCGGAGTGCAGCTCGATGAACGCACCGATATCTGGAGTCTTGGCGTAGTTCTCTACGAAATGGTAACGGGACACGCCCCATTCACGGGTGACACGTCAAAAGAGGTGATGTCTTCGATCAGTGAGAAGAAGCCACTGCCGTTCACATCTTACTTCAGGCACGCGCCCGCCGAGATTCAGCAGATTGTCGACAAAACGCTGCGCAAGGATCGCAGCCAGCGATATCGCAAAGCGCAAGAACTGCTGCACGCACTTAAAGGTCTTCGTCACAAGTTGGAAGTCGAAGCCGAGTTGAAACGCTCGATTACGCTTCGTTCTTGGCTCTATCGGAAACGTGTGCTCGCTGCTCTGGTGCTCGGATTGTTAGGAGCTGCTTTGGTCTTGGCATTTCCATTCTATTGGCATCGGCACCTGACAACTACCTCACCACCTCAGAAGAGCATCGCAGTCCTGCCTTTTCAAAACTTGAGCAGCGATGCGAACGCAGAGTATTTATCGGAGGGGATTTCGGAGGCGCTGATCAATAGTCTCTCGGAGTTGCAGCGATTGAGAGTGGTCGCGCGCTCGACGGCATTTCATTACAAGGGCAAAGATCTCGATCCGCGGCGAGTCGGGCGCGAGCTGCAAGTGGCGGCAGTGCTGACGGGCCGGTTGCGGCAAGCCCAGGACGCTCTGAGCGTCCAGGTAGATTTGGTGGACACCGCCACGGGAGCGGAACTTTGGGGTGAAGAATACCACCGCAAGGTTTCCGATGTGATTGCGGTTAAACAGACAATTGCGCGAGACGTCACCGAGAAGCTGAAGCTGAAGCTGTCCGGCGAAGAGCAACGGCGGCTTGCGAAAGGCGACAGTACAAACACTGAGGCGTACCGATTGTATCTGCGGGGGCGCTATTTTTGGAACAAGCGCACTCCGGGAGGAATGAAACAAGCGATCACGGAGTTCCAGCAGGCGATCGAGCATGACCCGAATTTCGCTCTTGGCTATGTGGGATTGGCGGATTGCTATACAGGACTGACATTTTACAATTTTGCAGCGCCGCACGAAGCGATGCCGAAGGCAAAAGAGTCGGCAATAAAGGCGGTGCTACTCGATAATACGGTCGCCGAAGCGCACGCGTCGCTGGGACATATTCTCATGAACTACGATTGGGATTGGCCAAGAGCGGAGAAAGAGTTCAAGCGCAGTATAGAACTCAAGCCAGATTACGCGACCGCTCATCAGTGGTATGCGATTCATTATCTAACCGCTACGGGTCGGTTAGAAGAAGCTGTACAGGAAATGAGAAAGGCGCTGGAACTCGAACCAGCGTCGCTCGTAATGAACACGTTCATGGGAGCGACGCTCTGCTACGCTGGTCGGTACGATGAAGCTATAGATCAATGCCGCAGGACAGTCGAGATGGATCCAAATTTTGCCGTCGCACACTGGCATCTTGGCCTCGCTTATGAACAAAAGGAGGCTTTTGACGCGGCTATCGAAGAGTTTCAAACGGCAATCTCTTTGTCACAAGGCAGTCCATTAATGAGAGCTGCACTCGGACACGCATACGCGAAGTCGCAGAGAGCTGATGAAGCAAATAAGATACTCGATGAGTTGAATGAGCTTTCGAAGCAGGAATATGTTTCACCCCTGGAACTAGCGCGGATCTGTGTGGCGCTGGGCAACGATGATAAGGCATTTCGATTACTCGAAAAAGCTTACGCCGAGCACTCGTTCCATTTGGTTAATCTGAACATGTCGCCTCACTTCAAACCGGTCAGTTCCAGTCCGAGATTTCAAGAGCTAGTGCAACGCATTGGTCTTCCTCGGTAGCGGCGCAAGCACGTCTGGCCCGGTATCCTCTAGCTTCGAAAAGGTGAATCCACGGCTCGAAAAAACCGCGGCTCTTGTTTCGAAAATTTCTCGCGCCGCTCGCGTCGCCGCTCCTTGAACCGATGCAGCTAAAACGGGCTGTGCACCTATTGTCAAAAATGGTAGCCGTGAAGATCGATTTCTCTGGCGAAAGCCTTTTCGACGGTTCGCCGTTGTTTGTCGTTGAACACTTGCTGATAGGGGCGGCGATCGGTTCGGTATTCTGATTTGGCAGCGACGCCAAGGCTTCCGTCGAAAGGGATATTTAGTTGCGAAAAGATTTCGCCAAGCTCTGCGGTCAGATTCTCATAGCGGAGAATGTGATCTACGATGATCTTTTTTTCCCAGGAGTCTGTGTATCGGAAAAAGTTAATAGGGAATCTGCCGCGAGCGAGATACTCATCGAGTGAAAGCGAGCCACCTTCGCGTGCAGCGTGCATGTGATAATGCGACAAGACCTTGTCCCACGGATTTCGTTCCACACAAAACTTGAAATAGCTGTTCCAGACCTCGCGAGGAACGCGCTTCTGCACCTCCAATGCTGGCATGTGACGGTAAAATTTCTCGCGACTGGTAATTGATTTTCGCAATGCAGACAGGATCCTGTCTGGTCTTTCGAGGATTTCGGGAAGGGGGTTAATGAATCCTTTGTGATTCTGCGGCTGATGTCCTTCGACCGGCGGCTCGATCGGTGTCAGGACATCCAGCGGTCCGCAGTGTTTTGAAAGGAAGACCTCGATGCTCGTGCCAGCGGTCTTTGCCGTCTTGATAAAGATGAACTTGTGTTTGTGCGACAGGATCATGGAGCGTCACCGGTTCGCGCCAGCAACAGGTCGCACGAGTGATAAACAACCGCCAGTATTGGCCTAATCTGGGAACGCGCCGTAAAATCATTCGATCGCGCGATGATTTCCTTTCAGAAACGTTTTCTGTTCGTTCACATTCCAAAGACGGCTGGTAATTCAATTCAGAGCGTTCTCCGGGGATACTCGGAGGACGAGCTAGTCGCTTTGCGATCCGAACAGGACGGGGTGGAGCGCTTCGGCTTGCGCAATCCGAGGTACAAGATCAAAAAACATTCAACCCTGGCTGAGTACCGGACGGCGCTTGGCGAAACGCAGTTTGGTAATCTCTACAGATTTACATGTGTGCGAAATCCCTGGGACCGACTGGTCTCGTATTATTTCACGCCTACGCAAAAGGATGAACCGTGGGACCCGAAAAAATTTAGAAAGATGATTTCAAGAACATTGTCCATCGCAGATTACCTCCGGTTGGGCAAAGGCGAAGAAGACCCCTTCGGCAATGTTGATTACATCATGCGTTTTGAGAATCTCTCGAACGATTTTCGCAAAGTCTGCGCGGCGTTAGACATCTCG
>Ga0066903_100002408_pt1 | contig 14624 bp, 13 predicted proteins | sample PanSoiMetaGPlot1_FD_67491 | JGI IMG/M metagenome (GOLD analysis project Ga0066903, IMG submission 67491) | Tropical forest soil microbial communities from Panama analyzed to predict greenhouse gas emissions - Panama Soil - Plot 1 (version 2) | ecosystem: Environmental > Terrestrial > Soil >...
CCACACGCCAGCATCCGCTCGACGTGGGCGCCGATCCCGATCGCCTCGTTCGTCTCGATCCGCGCCTGACCGCGTCGGCGCTGGCGCACGTTCTCGAGAACGCCGCACAATACACGCCCTCGGGATCGCCGATCACGGTGCAGATGGGCGTCTCGCAGCAAGGGCTGACGATTGCCGTGCGCGATCGCGGTCCCGGTATCGCTCCCGACGATCTGCCGCACCTGTTCGAGCGGTTGTACCGCGGCAGCCATGCGCGCCAGCGCGTCTCCGGCACGGGCATGGGCCTCTCCATCGCGCGAGGGATGCTGATGGCGCAGCACGGACGGATCGCGGCGCGTAACTGCGCAGACGGCGGCGCCGAGTTCACGATCGTCGTGCCGGCGGAGAGTCGGGCGCTGGTGGGGAGTAGGGAGTAGGGAGTGGCAGGGGACGGGCTTTAGCCCATCCCATTCAGGTAGAGTTACCGCAGGAGGCTTTTGCGATGGCAATTCGATGGATGCTTCTGGCCGCGGCCTTGCCGGTGATCCTGAGCGCGGGCGCGAGCGCCACGACCGCTTCGTTCTACGACCTGAAGACGACGTATCTGGATGGCAAGCCGGCGGATCTCGGCGTCTTCCGCGGCAAGGTGACGCTCGTCGTCAATGTCGCGAGCAAGTGCGGGTTCACGCCGCAGTACGAAGGGCTCGAGAAGCTCCATCGCGATCTTTCGCCGAAGGGATTTGCCGTGCTCGGGTTCCCCAGCAACGACTTCGGCGGGCAGGAGCCGGGCTCGGCGCAGGAGATTGCCCAGTTCTGCAAGCTCACCTACGACGTGACGTTTCCGATGTTCGCGAAGCTCGTCACCAGGCCGGGCCCCGAACAGTCGCCTATCTACAAGCTGCTCGGTTCTTCCGGCCACCTGCCCGCCTGGAACTTCAGCAAGTACGTCATCGGCAAGGACGGCCAGATCGTGGCGTTCTTTCCGAGCGCCGTGACGCCGGAGTCGGCAGAGCTGCACGACGCGATCGCCAAAGCGCTCGCCGCGAAGTAGTGCGGGCGGTCGTCACGATCAGTTGTTTGTGATATAAGCACACTCGCCTCTGGTGCCCGTCACGGGCATAACAGGGAAGACCGGTGTAAGGCCGGCGCGGTACCGCCACTGTCAGTGGGGCGCGTCGCTTCGGGAACCACTCGATCGCATCGATCGGGGAAGGTGAAGCGACCGGCAGCGTTCGACGCTGCCCCTCACGAGCCAGGAGACCTACCCGAGGCGTTTTTGCGGCTGACTTTCTGCGGAGAACGGAAAGCATGCACAGCTACGCGCTCGCCGTCGCACGTCTGCCGCGACTACACCCATCGCCTGATGGAGGGCAGACATGCACCGATTCCTCGTACTTCCGTCGCTCCTTCTCACGCTCGGGTTTGTCGTCTGCGCTGCGACGACAGGCCGGGCCGCCCCTGCTCAGGGGTCTGCGTCCCGCGGCGTCGTCGCCGGCGTCGTCCGCGACGAATCCGGCGCGCCGCTGACGGCCGCGACTGTCGACGCTACCGTCGCCGGCGAGCCGATCGCATCGACGGTGACCGGATCGGACGGACGCTATGAGCTCGCCGTCGCCCCTGGCGCCGGGTTGCAACTGCGCGTTCGGATGCCGGGATTTGCTGACGCGATCCTCACGGCTGCGGGTCCTTCGCTCGATGTCGTGCTGCGTGTGGCGGCGCCGGGCGACTCGGTCATCGTGACCGCCGCGCGCCTGCCCGAGCGGCGCGCGACGACGTCGGCCTCGACCACCGTGCTGACGGCGAGCGACATCGAGGGGATGGGCCAGTCGTCGCTCGCCGATCTCGTGCGATCCGTCCCTGGCGTGGCGGTCGAGGTCAACGGGCGTGAAGGCGGGCTGGCGTCGCTCTTCACCCGGGGCGGCGAGTCGGACTACAACCTGGTTCTGATCGACGGCGTGCGCGTGAATCAGAGCGGCGGCTCGTTCGACTTCAGCCGGGTGCCGGCTGCGGAGATCGATCGATTGGAAGTGGTGCGCGGCGCCCAGTCGGCGCTGTACGGATCCGACGCGATCGGGTCGGTCGTCCAGGTCTTCACCAGGCGTGCCTCGCCCGCGGACGCCCCCTTGCTCGAAGGATCGATCGAGGGGGGCAGCTTCGACACGTGGAGGGGCCACGCGCGCGTGTTCGGCGGCGCGGCGCGACGCTTCGACTATCAGGCGGGCGTCACCGGGCGGCATACCGATGGCGCGTTCCAGGACGTGCTGCCTGAGCACGACCGCTTCGACGAAACCACGGTCGATGTCGGCGGCGGTGCGACGCTCGGCGCGACCGCGTCGCTGCGATCGGGATTCCGCTATGCGACCGGCGACGGGAAGGCGGTCGGCCCCATCAATTACGGGTCGCGCGACACCGGCACTGCGGCGAACAACCGTGACCTTTCGTGGCATGTCGATGTGGCGCATCGGGCGGGCGCGCGCCTCAACGGACGCGCGTCGTTTGCCTTCTATCGATCGTCACGGCTGTCGGCCGATACCATCGCCGATCCGTCCTACAACGTCTACACGGTGCTGACGGGCACGCCCGGTGCGATCTTTCCGGACGGCCCGCGGCTGGTGCGGCTCGTCGACCAGGCGACGTTCAACGCGCTGCGGAACGGCACCCAGCCACTCGCCGCCGGCGAGTTCCTTGCCTCCACACGATTTCCCGTCGGCGATTTTCCGTTCTCGAGCACGACCGAGTTCCGCCGATCGGCGTTCAAGTACCAGGCGGATGCCGCATGGGCCGGCGGCCAGATGTTGAGCGGCGGCTACGAATACGAACACGAAGACGATCCGCTCACCCCGTCGTTTCTGGTGACCAACCACGCGCTGTTCGTCCAGAACCAGTCGGCGTTCGCCGATCGGTGGTTCGTGACAATTGGCGCGAGGGTGGACGGCAACTCACGCTTCGGCAACACGGCCAGTCCCAAGGTGGGCGTGGCCGCGATGCTGCTCGAGGATCGGTCCGCGCTGTTCTCGTCGGCGAAGGTGTTCCTCAATGCCGGTCGCGGCATCAAGAACCCGACGTTCGGCGAGCTGTACGGCTCGGCGTTCACGGACGGCAACCCCGACCTGCGGCCCGAGCGCGCGCGGACGTTCGACGCGGGCATCGAGATGACGTTTGCGTCGCAGCGCGCGTTCGCTCGGGTCGCCGGCTTCGACAGCGCGTACGACGATCAGGTGGCCTTCAAGTCGTCGGGACCGGGCGTCGACGGCCGTCCCGACTTCATCAACATCGATGGCTCGAAAGCGAGAGGCTGGGAGCTCGAGGGTGGCGTGCAGCGTCCCGTCGCGGGCGGATTAACGGCGCTCGCGGGCTACACGTTCGTCGACAGCGAGGTCGTGTCGTCGGTGAACACGAACGAGGAATTCCAGCCCGGTCAGCCGCTGCTGCGCCGTCCACGGCACGCGATGACGGTCCGCGCCGCGTACTCGCGCGGACGCGGATCGATCGGCGTGCACCTGCGCCACGTCGGCGAGCGCCACGACGCGGCGTTCCTGGGGCTGGCGACGCCTCCGACGCCGCAGTTTCCGGCGGGCCGCAGCGTCGACATCACCGTGAATCCGGCGTACACGCTCGTCTGGCTGACCGGCGAGGTCCGCGTGTCGCCGCGCGCGTCGGCGTTTGCGAGCGTGGACAACCTGGGGAACACGCAGTACGAGCACGCGCTCGGCTATCCGGCCCTCCCGCGGTCGTTCGTCGCGGGCATCCGGCTCAACACCCGGTTGCCGCGCTGATCCGGGTCAATACCTTGCACTTCTACACGTGTGTGGCGTATATGTAGAAGTCCGAGGTATGCGATGACGTCTCCCAAGTCGGACCTGCCGCAGGGCACCCTCGACATGCTCGTGCTGCAGGTCGTGGCGCTGGCGCCCATTCACGGTTACGCGATCGCCCAGCGCATTCAGCAGATCTCGAAGGAGGTACTGCAGATTCCACAGGGCTCTCTCTACCCGGCGCTCCATCGCCTGGAGAACAAGGGCCTGCTGGCAGCGAGCTGGGACGAGTCGGAGACCGGACGCGACGCCAAGTTCTACCGGCTGACACGCAAGGGCCGCGTCCAGCTGAAGCAGGAAACGGACAACTGGGCGCGGCTGTCGGGCGCGGTGCGCCTCATCCTCCGAACCACGGAAGGGGAAGCGTGATGGGCGGCCGCCCCGATCGTGAACACGACCTCGACAAGGAGCTGCGCGATCACCTCGACCGCCTGACGGCCGACTACGTGAAGGGGGGCCTCGACGAACGGGAGGCCAGGCGCCGCGCGATGCTCGAGTTCGGCGGTATCGAGCAGATCAAGGAGGGGAGCCGCGACGTGCGGCCACTTCACTGGCTCGACGTCCTGGCCGGCGACGTGCGGTACGCCTTGCGCGCGTGCTGTCGGTGTCCCGGCTTCGCGCTTTCCGCCATCGTGACGCTCGCGCTCGGCATCGGCGGTAGCACCGCGGTCTTCACGTTGGTCAGCGCGACGCGGACCGCGATGCTTCCGTTCGCCGATCCCGATCGGCTCGTCCAGCTCTCGGGGACGGTCATGCGGGCCCAGCTCGAACGTCGGTTTGCGTCGTACCCGGACTTTCTGGATTGGCGCGCGCAGGCGACGAGCTTCACGGACATGGCCGCCTTCGACCAGCAGCGCCTGACGCTCACCGGCTTTGCCGAGCCCGAGCGCATCGTCGTGGAGTTCGTCTCGGCGCCGTATTTCTCGCTGCTCGGCGTCGCGCCGATGCAGGGGCGGACGTTCCAGCAGGACGAAGACGTCGTGTCCAATCCCTCGGCAGTCATCGTCATCAGCGACGGCCTATGGAGACGCCGGTTCGGCGCGGACCCCCGGATTGTTGGGCGGACCATCGCGCTGACCGGCGGCCCGTTCAAGACTTACGTCGTGGTTGGAGTCATGCCTCCCGGCTTCAGAGGCCTCACCGACGGCGCGGAACTCTGGGTTCCGTTCTTGCAGTGGGCCCCGGCCGGCATCATGACCGACCGGAATCAGCGCTGGTTTGCTGTACTCGCCCGTTTGAAGCCAGGCGTGAGCGTGGGTGGTGCGCAGGCCGAGATGACCGCCATCGGCGCCCGGCTCGAGCAAGCGTATCCAGCGTCGAACGTGAAACGAGGCGTGGAGGTCACGACGATCGACCGCGAGCTGCTCGGCCGCGTGCGCCCGGTGCTCTTCACGCTTCTGGGCGCGGTGGTGCTGGTGCTGCTCATCGCCTGCGCCAACGTCGCGAACCTGCTCATCGCGCGATCGCAGGCGCGGCGGCGCGAACTGGCGGTGCGCCGTGCGCTCGGCGCAAGCGCGGGTCGCCTGCTGGCGCAGCTCATGGCCGAGACGTGTGTACTCTCGGCCGCCGGCGCCCTCGCAGGTGTCGCGCTCGCCCGGCTTGCCGTCGGGCTCGTAGTCGGGTACGGCCCCGTCCCGTTTCCCAGCTACTTCGCGCCCGACATCGATCGGCGTGTGGCCGCGTTCGCTGTGGCGGTGACGCTCGCGTCCGGCGTGCTCGTCAGCCTGCTTCCCTGGCTGCAGACGCGGGTGGCCACGCTTCTACCGTCTCTCAAGGAATCGGCGCGGGGTGCCACCGATCGCGGCAAGGGACTTCGTCATGCAGTGATCGTGGCCGAAGTGTCGCTCGCGGTCGTGCTGCTCGTGGGCGCCGGTCTCCTGATCAAGTCCGTTCGCAACACGATTGCCATGAATCCCGGGTTCGACTACACAGGCGTGTTGACGCTCGCGGTCAGCGTCCCGCGCGTCGAGGGGGCATCGCGGCCGGCGGTCGAAGGGCGCGTGCTGCTCGAGCGCGTGCGCGCCGTGCCCGGCGTCGTGGCTGCCGGCCTCGGAAGCGACATCCCGCTCGATGGCAACGCCGTCGGAGTCTTCTACGCTGTCGAGGGAGAGCCGTCGACCATCGATCCCCAACGCCGTCCGCGAGCGTACCAGCACCGCGTGTCGCCCGACTTCTTCAAGGCGCTCCGCATCCCGATTGTGCGCGGCCGCGCCTTCACTCAGGCCGACCAGGTGCCCGCTTCGACATCAGTGATCGTCAGCGAGGCGCTGGCCGCGCGCTTCGGGCCCGGCCAGGATCCTATCGGCCGGCGCCTGAAGTTCGGCGCCCTGAATTCCACGAATCCCTGGCTGTCGATTGTCGGTGTGGTGGGCGACGTGTCCTACCGTCGGCTGCCGCGAAATCCTGACGGAGATCCGGACCTCTACACGCCGTTTCTTGATCGCAATTCGCAGGTTGCCCTTGCGATCCGGACGGCCGTGCCGCCCGCGTCGGTCGCGAGCGCTGTCCGGGAGGCGGTTCGAGCCACCGACTCGTCGATTGCGATCTACGGTCTGGCGCCGATGACGGAGATGGTGGCGCAGCAGACGTCGCGGATCCGCTTCGTCACCTGGTCGATGGGCGTCTTCGCGGCAGTGGCGCTTCTGCTGGCGCTCGTCGGCCTGTACGGCGTGCTGGCTTATCTCGTCGCGCAGCGGACCCGCGAGATCGGTGTGCGCTTGGCGCTTGGCGCGAGGAGTGCGGCCGTCGTGGCGCTCGTCGTCCGCCAGAGCGCCGCGGTCGTCGTCGTCGGCCTGGCGATTGGACTGGCGGGCGCGGCAGCGCTGACGCGCGCCATCGAGGGCATGCTCTTCGGGCTCACCAGGCTCGATCCGGGCACCTTCGCCGGCGTGGGCCTGATCTTCGTCGCGGCGGCCATTGCCGCCTCGTATGTGCCGGCACGGCGCGCGACGCGCATCGATCCCATCGTGGCGCTGCGCGAGGACTAGCACTAGTCCTTCGCCTCTCCGCTCTGCACCAGCGTCCGTCCATCGGCGAGCGTCGCGCGCACGAACATCCCGCCGTTCTGGCCGTTCCTCATGGGGCGGACGACTATCGTGACCTTTTCGCCAGGTTTCAGGCTGGTTTTCGACCAGCCGCGCCGAGCGAGGTAGTTCGGGCTCATGCCTTCGATACCCCAGGTGTCGACACCGCCTTTGTCGTTGGGTACATCAATCCAGATCCAGGAGTGCGGGTTCGTCCACTCGAAGCGGTTGACGACCCCCGTGATCGTCTTCTCCGAGCTCATGTCGAATGGCGCGAAGGAATGATGCGCGGCTGCGCGCGAACCCAACGCGGCCACGACGAGGAGGGCAGTGAGCCCGAAGCGCGCGCAGAATCTGGACATCACGTGACTCAATCCTTTTTGCCGGGAAGTTCGAGGTTGATGCCGGCCTTGCCGCTGTCGTTCACGGAGTTCCGATTGTTCTCCTCGCAGACGTATTCCGCGATGGTCCAGTTGCGGTGCCGCTTCAGGACGCGATTGGTCGTGTAGGGTGCCTGCAGCGCCTCGGGATCCGTGATGGTGGTCTCGATGTTCATCGTGTCGGGATCGGTCAACCGGAAGCGCTCGAGGATCTTCATCTTGTCGCTGTGGGGGGTGGCGCGATCGAGCTCGGTCAGCGGCGAAAAGCCGACGGTTTCCACGACCAGCGTGTCTCCCTCCCAATGGCCGACCGAGGTGCCGTGAAACTTGAGATCCGGATCCTCAGGCAGCGGCCGGCCATCCGTGTAGATGTGACGCACCTGCTGATAGGCCTCGACGACGATCGTCACCTGGCCGGGCGTCAGCAGGAATTCCATCGGATAGGGCTGTCCCATGATGCCGGGCATGCCGGGCGGCAGGCAGTTGGCGGTCTGATTGTCCTCCGCGGCCTTCGCGAGGTTCGCGCGGCGCCTGGCTTCATAGGCAGGCGTCAGGGCCGGCCCGGTCGGACGTCCCCGTCCCGCGGGGGCGCCGCGGGCCGCTGCGCCGCGACCGCCGCCGCCCATCGGGATTTCCCACACACCCGTGAAGTCGGGCAGTTTCGCCAGCGCCGCCCAATCGGCTGGCGTTGGCGCCTTGCGCTGGAACGTCTGCGCGAGCGACGTGTGCTGCAGGCCGAACGCCGCCAACACAGCAGCCAGACACGCCGCGGACAGCCGGGAAGCGGTCCTCATCGTCATCGGTTTTTCAAGATACCACGGGCCTTCACCGCTCCCGTAGCGAAACAGGCCCGAAGTACGACTCGATCGGCTCGCGTTTCCACCAGTGCCCTGTGGTGCGCCGTTCTTCAGGCGTCGTGAACCGGTACTCGTAATACGACGCGCGAACGAGGCGTGGCGGCGCCTCCGGAAACGGATTCGAGGCGAGCAGCCCAAGCGTCGAGCGGTCGCCGCGCAGGAGTTTCTCGATGAGTCCGAAGAACCACGGATGGTCGTCGGGCGTCGACATCGCAGCGAACCACATCAGCCAGTCGAGGCGCAGGTGGTACGGTGCAATCTGCGCCGGCCGCCGCGAGGGATCGCCCGGCTTTCCTTTGAACTCGTATTCGCGCCAGACGGTTGTCGCCGTGGGCTCCTGATCGGCAGTGCCCTCGATGACGATCTCGCGGCGCACGCGCGTGATGCTCCCGAACGCCCCGTACGTATTGGTGATGTGGAGCGGTTCGAAGGAGGTGTTCATCACCTGCGCCGGCGAGAGCATATTGACGACCGGATTCACGCTGAGCGCCGCAACAACGGCGGCCAGCGCCGCCACCGTCGCGCGGGAGGCAAACGGCGCGGCATCGAGCGGCGGCACCTGCACCGGCAGCCACGACAGCCAGCGGCCATCGATCAGAGGCACGCAGATGACGATCGTGATCCAGTTCAGCCACGACAGGTTGCCGCTGACGATCAGCGTGAGCTGGAACGCGATGGTCACGACGGCCGCGATCGACGCGACCGGCTGCGGCGCGAAATACGCGAAGGGCACCGCCAACTCGACGACGTGGTTGATCGCCACGCCGACGCGGTGGACGTTCGGCGGCAGCCAGTGGAAGTACCAGCTGAGAGCGTTCGGAATCGGTTGGGTCTCGAAGTAAGAGTCGAGGCACGTCAGGTTGCGCCAGCACTCGTCTCCGCGCAGCTTGATCAACCCGGCGCCGAACATCACGCGGAACAGCAGCCACCGCCACAGCCATAGCCACAGCGTGGTGGGAGCGGCCGACGCGGCGCCCGCGAACATCGCGAGGAATCCGCATTCGAGCAGCAGCGTTTCCCAGCCGAAACCGTAGAAGGTCTGCCCGACGTTGACGAACGACAGATAGAGCAGCCACAGCAGCGCCCAGACTGCCGCGGCGAGCGCTGTCGAGCGCTCCGCATAACCGGACAGCGCGACAACCGACAACGCCACGCCTGCCCAGGCGGCGAGGGTGAACGCCCGATCGGTCGGTGCCGCGTAGAAGAGGCTGGGCGACGCCCTGAACGGGACGACCCGCACGAATCGCGTAACGGGCAGCAGGCCGTGCTCGCCGAGCAGCGGCACGAACTGGTTCGCCGCGCACAGAAACGCGACGAGATAGATGAGCGCCAGCGCCCGCTCGAGCAGGAACCGCGAGTACCAGTAGCCCGGCGCGGCGTCAAACATTTTTCTATACTGGGCGTGATGCTGGCGTGCGATGCGGCCTGACGCCGTCGTCGTCGGATCGGGGCCGAACGGCCTCGCGGCGGCGATCGCGATTGCGCAGACGGGTCGCAAGGTTGTCGTCTTCGAGGCGGAGCCGACCGTCGGAGGCGGTGCGCGATCCGGTGAGGTGACGCGGCCGGGATTCATCCACGACCTCTGCTCCGCGGTGCATCCGTTCGCCGCTGCGTCGCCGTTCTTCCGCACGCTGCCGCTTGCGGCGCACGGCCTCGAGTGGATTGAGCCTCCGGCGATGGTGGCGCATCCGTTCGATGATACGTCGTGCCCCGTTGTGTACCGATCGGTGCGGCGGACCGCGGCGGAGCTGGGTGCCGATGAGCGCGCCTACCTGAGGCTCGTCGGCGGGACGGTCGACGACTGGCGCCGGCTCGAGTCGTCCGTGCTGGCGCCCCTTGGCCTACCGAAGCATCCGCTGGCGCTCGCGCGCTTCAGCCTGCTCGCCCTGCAGCCCGCCGATCGCCTTGCCGAGCGCCGGTTCAGCAACCCGCAGGCTCGCGCGTTGTTTGCTGGCGTGGCTGCCCACGGCATGTTGCCTCTCGATCGGCGTCCGACCGCGGCGTTCGGCCTCGTGCTGCTGACCATGGCGCACGTGGCGGGCTGGGTGATTCCGCGGGGCGGGGCGCAGCGGCTGAGCGATGCGCTCGCCGCTTACTTCCTCTCGCTCGGCGGGGAGATCGTGACGAGCACGCCGGTCCAGTCGGTCGACGAGCTGCCGCGTGCGAAGGCCATTCTGTGCGATCTCTCGCCGAAGCCGCTGCTGCGCGTAGCCGGGCACCTCTTCCCACCCCGTTACCGGCGCGAGCTCGAGCGCTATCGGTACGGCATGGGTGCGTTCAAGGTTGACTGGGCGCTCGACGCGCCGATTCCCTGGCGGTCGCAGGCCTGTCGCCAGGCCGGCACAGTGCATCTGGGGGGCACGCTCGAGGAGATGGGCGTCTCCGAGCGGGCGGCATGGGAGGGGCAAATCGCCGAGCGGCCCTTCGTGCTGCTTTCACAGCCGACCCTGTTCGATCCGTCGCGCGCCCCCGAAGGGCGCCATATCGCGTGGGCGTACTGCCACGTCCCGCACGGGTCGGAGGTCGACATGCTGTCGCGAATCGAGCAGCAAATCGAGCGGTTTGCGCCGGGATTCCGCGATTGCGTGATCGCGCGGTCGGTTCGCGGCCCGGCCGGTTTCGAACGCGACAACGCCAACCTCGTGGGCGGCGACATCGGCGCTGGCGCGAGCGACCTGGGCCAGCTGTTCACCCGTCCCACGTGGCGGACATACTCGACGCCGGTGCGCGGGCTGTACTTGTGTTCGGCCTCGACGCCACCCGGAGTCGGCGTCCACGGCATGTGCGGGTTCCACGCGGCTCAGCGCGCCCTGTCGGAAGTGCTGCGCGACTGAGCCGGTGGCGTCCGGCGTTATCGCCGGGTGGCTTCGGTCGCCTGCGTGTTGCAGTTGGCGCCGGAGAGCGACGAAATCAGGATCATCGGATTCTTCCCCGACTGCTGCAGCGAGTGCGACGACCCGCGCGGGACGATGCTCAACGATCCCGGTTTGAGCGCCGTCTGCTGATCCTTGATGCGGATGCTGCCCTCGCCGGCAACCACGTAGATCAGCTCGTCAGCCTCGGCATGCGTGTGAGCGCCGATCGCATCGTGCATCTGAAGCAGCCGCGTCAGGCCGCCCGCCATGCACCCGAGGATCGATTCCTTGAGCGGCTCCCGACCGATGAAGTTCTTCTCCAGGAACGTCGGCACTGACAGGTTTACCGGTGGTCCGCTAGAGACGACGGGCGCCGCCGGCGGCGGCGGCGGAGGCGGTGGGGGCGGCGGCGGCGGTGGTGGTGGTGGCGGCGGAGCCGCCGTCAGTGCGACCGTGACCTCGGCGGCGGGGACGCCGGGTTTAACCGTCACCTCGCGTTCGAAGGTGAAGTACCCATCGCGTTCGAATCGAAGACGGTAAGTCCCGCTGGAGAGTGCAATACTTGCCGTCCCGTCCGCGCTCGTGGACGCCTGCTGAGACGTCGGACCCGCGACAGACACCTGGACGCCTTCGAGCGGCTGCCCGCTGAAGCTGCGCACGACGATCTTCGTAGGCCCGACGGTTCGCGGCCGACGGGGCGGCGCTGGGACATCGGCCTGCGTTGCCGGCGGCGTGGCCTTTTGAGGCGCGGGCGCGGTGGCCTTCTGTGGCGGGGGCGCTGCTGGGGCCTGACCCTCTGCCACAGCGGCGGCGGCGCCGAGCGCGGCCAACCCGACGAACACGACGAACACGACGAACATCACAGGGGCCACAGGGGCCCATGAGGACATGCGAAGAGATGTTTTCATAAAAAGATCCCAGGCCGGGCGATGCAATGCGAACGCCACTGCCTAGAGCTCAGCCGTTCGCTACGAATGGCCGATGCTATTGTTTCGCGGGCGCCGGGACGTCCTTGACGATGAAGACTTTCTCTCCGGGTCGGATGAGACCGAGCTCGCGGCGCGCGACTTCCTCGATCGTGGCCGGGTCGTCGGCGAGTCGCCGGGCCTGGTCGCGAAGACGCGCGTTTTCCGCCCGCTCGCGGGCGATGGTGGCCTGCAGCTCGTCGTACTGCCGCCGGGCCTGCCGCATCGCGAGCAGCCCCTGATCGCCGACGAGCGCGTCGAGCACCAGGAGCGCCGCGACGAACAGCACGAGCAAGTGGATGATTTTGCGGGTGCGCGCGGGGCGCTTCGGTTGAGGGAGTCGTCGTTTGGTAGTCGATCGCTTGTCTGCCTTCGCCACCGCGTGACAACACTACACCAACTTTACGCCCAAGTACAGGCTAGTTATGACCGATCTCGTGATTGTGCTGTCCACTGCCGCCGACGACGCGCGCGCTGAAGAGCTGGCGCGAACGCTCGTCGACGAGCGCCTCGCCGCCTGCGTGCACCTCCACGCGCCGATGACCTCGTTCTATCGATGGAAAGGACAGGTTGAACGCGACACCGAACGGCAACTCGTGATCAAGACGGCCGCCGATCGCCTCGACGCTTTGCGGGCACGGTTGACGGCGCTGCATCCGTACGAGCTGCCGGAGTTCGTCGTCGTCCGCGTGGACGGAGGAAGCGAAGGGTACCTGGCCTGGGTGAGAGAACAGACGCGATAGGCAGCGTGCGTAGGGGCGGACCTTCAGGTCCGCCGGGTGCCGGGCCTGAAGGCCCGGCCTCCGTACGGTGCAGGCTTCAGGCAGGTCCGATGGGGCCGCGTTTCCGCCGCATGAGGAGCTCCATCGCCATCGGGAGCAGCGACACGACGACGATGCCGATGGTCACGAGCGAGAAGTTCTGCTTGACGATGGGCACGTTGCCGAAGAGCAGTCCAGCCCCCACGCACAGCCCCACCCATGCCAGAGCCCCGATGAGGTTGTAGAAGACGAACGTGCTCGAGGTCATCTGCGCCGCGCCCGCGACGAACGGGACGAACGTGCGCACGATCGGGACGAACCGTCCGAGGACGATCGCCTTGCCGCCGTAGGTTTCGAAGAAGGCGTGCGCCCTCTGGAGGTGCTCGCGGTTGAGCAGCCGGTGCGAGGGGCCGCCCTCGCCGGTTCCGAAGACGCGCGGCCCCACCATCCGCCCGACCGCGTAGTTGACGGCGTTGCCGGTGAACGCGGCCGTGGCCAGCAGTGCGACGGCCGCCGGAGTTTGAAGGGCGCCGGTCGCGCACAGCGCGCCCGTCGCGAACAGCAGTGAATCCCCGGGGAGAAACGGCGTGACCACGAAGCCGGTTTCGGCGAAGACGATGACGAACAGCAGCCCGTACACCCAGGAGCCGTAGTGCTGGACGAACTCGAGGAGGTGCCGGTCGCTGTGGAGGATGAAGTCAATCACGTCGACGTTTTCACTGTTGCCAGGGCCTGCTCGAGATCCTCTTTCAGGTCCTCGACGTCCTCGACGCCGGCCGACACTCTGATGAGCCCGTCGGTGATCCCGAGGGCCGCCCGTCGATCCTCCGGCACCGACGCGTGGGTCATCGTCGCTGGGTGCGAGATGAGCGTCTCCACGCCGCCGAGGCTCTCGGCGAGCGCGTGAAGGCGCACGCCGTTCAGCACGCGCCGCGCCGCGTCGAGCGAGCCGACGTCGAAGGCCAGCATGCCGCCGAACCCGTGCATCTGGCGCTTCGCCAGCTCGTACTGCGGGTGTACCGGCAGGCCGGGATAGTAGACCTGTTGAACCTTCGGGTGCCCAGCCAGGTACTCGGCGAGCGCCAGGCCGTTCGCGTTGTGCTGCTGCATGCGGAGCGTCAGCGTCTTGGTCCCGCGCAGGACCAGCCACGCGTCGAAGGGGCCGAGGATGGCGCCTTCGGCGTTCTGCACGAATCGCAGCCACTCGATGTCGTCGTCGCGCACCGCGACCACCACGCCCCCGACGCTGTCGCTGTGGCCGTTGAGGTATTTCGTCGTGCTGTGGATCACGAGATCGGCGCCGAACTCGATGGGGCGCTGCACGTAGGGGCTCGCGAACGTGTTGTCGACGACGAGGCGCGCGCCGTGGCGGTGGGCGAGGTCGGCGGCGCCCGCGAGATCGGTCAGCCGCATGATGGGGTTGGTCGGCGTCTCGACGAACAGCATCCGCGTCCGCGGCGTGAAGAGCCGCTCCACAGCGTCGAGATCGGCGGTGTCGACGTAGGAGAACGACAGCTGGTAGCGCGTCAGCACCTGCTCGAAGAACCGGAACGTTCCGCCGTACGTATTGTCGGACACGATCACGTGGTCGCCCGCCACCAGCATGGTGGCGACGGCGCCGATGGCCGCCATACCGGACGCAAAAGCAAAGCCCGCCTGGCCGCGTTCGATGGCGGCGATGTTCTGCTCGAGGGCCAGGCGCGTCGGATTCTGCGTGCGGGCGTACTCGTAGCCCTTGTGCTGGCCGAGGGCGTCCTGGACGTACGTCGAGGTCTGGTATATCGGCGTGATGATGGCGCCGGTCGACGGATCCGGCTCCTGTCCCGCGTGGATGCAGATGGTGCTGAATCGCGCGTTCGGTGGCACTATCACGATCCGCTTACGTTACCTCGGGTCAGGCCGAACCCCAAAACCGCGACAGGCGGTAGGATCACCTCGCGCAGACGATGATCGGATCATCTCGACGCCGGGACCCCCGGCTCGCCTTCC
>Ga0066903_100002409_pt1 | contig 14621 bp, 12 predicted proteins | sample PanSoiMetaGPlot1_FD_67491 | JGI IMG/M metagenome (GOLD analysis project Ga0066903, IMG submission 67491) | Tropical forest soil microbial communities from Panama analyzed to predict greenhouse gas emissions - Panama Soil - Plot 1 (version 2) | ecosystem: Environmental > Terrestrial > Soil >...
CGGGCCCGGCAACTTGTATGGCAGCCGCCGATCCCAGCAGTAATCCTGTGCCAATGGAGCCTCCGACAGCCACCATCGTCATCTGTCCAGCCGTGAGTTGATGCTTTAATCCTTTTTCCTGCTGGAGTTCCTGGCTCGGAGCAACGGCTGGCGTCGTGGAATGCACTTCGGACGTATACCAAAAACCAAGCCAATCCTGCCAGAGTCAATCACCAGCCGCTGACTAGCCGCCCAGCGAAGATGACCTTCGTAATAACTGGTCGTCGTTACTTGATTGTCTCGTCTTTGGCGGGGGTCGATAATTTTGATGGGTTAGCTCCGCCCCATTTTTCCATGGCTGAAACTCCCAATCGGCTGGACCGCGCTGAACTCTCCAGGCGAATGGAGCGCGCCGAAAAGCTTCTTCAGAAGGGCAAGACTCAGGATGCCCTGGAAGAGTATCTGCAGATTTTGGCTGCAGATACAGAGAACGACACGGTTCGCAACATGGCCGCCGATCTCTGCTTGTCATTACAGCGGACGCCAGAGGCCGTCCGATTGCTGGGGGAACTGTTCGACCGTCAGGTGGAAGCGGGAGACGGGACTCGGGCCAGCCTGACCTACAAGAAACTAGCCCGTTATGTGAACCCAACCTGGGAACAAAAACTCAGCTTCGGCCAGATCCTCGAAAGTTCAAATCGCAAGCTGGCAGTTGAGACCTACGAAAATGCATTCGAAGAGCTGACTTCGCAAGGACGCCAGCCCGACTCGCTCATCGTTCTGAAACGCATCGTCGCGCTCGATCCAAAACAGCAAAACTTCACACGCCTCGGTGAGTTGTCTTCAGAACTTGGCGACAACAAGGGAGCGGCGGCTGCTTTCCTGCAAGTCGCGCAGTTAGCCGAGGCCGCAAAGGAAAATGCCGCTCCCTGGTTCGAGCGAGCCTACACAGAAGATCCTAACGACCCCAACATGGCCCTGTCCTACGGAAAAAGCCTCACTGCGCAGGGACAGGTTGGCGCCGCTATCTTTGTACTCGAGCCGCATGTATCCGCGGGAAATCCATCCGCGGAGTTGCGCGACACTTATGCCAAGACCCTGATCGCGGCCAACCGGTTGACCGAGGCTGAACCTCTGGTTTGGCAGATGCTTGAGCAGAATCCACAGCGTGTGCACGAAGTAGCAAATTTGATCGGTCTTTTCATCGACGGTGAGCAGGACGCAGAGGCTGTGGCGCTTGCTCGCAAGCTGGAACAATTCCAAAAACGGCGCGGAGAGCGGCGTTCATTCGTGGCGATGATGCAAGAGCTGGCAGGCGCACACCGGGCCTCTCCCGACGTTCTGGAATTCATGAGCGAGCTGTTCAATTCCTCCAACCGGGAGGGCGACTATTGCCAGACGCTGCTGAAGCTCTTCGATCTCCACTACAGCATGGGAAACTATTCGAAGGCTGCCGACTGCCTGGATCGCGCGATCGAAGTCGATGCCTATGAACCGGGGCACCAGAAACGGTTTGAGATGCTCCAGGGCAAAGTCGATGACAGCAGGTACAAGGTCATCGCGTCGCGCTTGTCAGGTATGAGCACTTCTGTTGTACAAGCTGCGCCTACGGAACCCACTCTTGGAGCAGCTGCTCTCCAGGACCTGATGCTTCAGGCTGAAATCCTAGTGCAGTATGGCATGCGTTCGAAAGCGATTGAACGGCTACAGCGGATTCAGGAACTGTTTCCCCACGAAGAAGAGCGTAACCAGGATCTCCAGCAACTCTACATGTCCGCGGGGATGACTCCGCGTTATGCGGGATCGGTGCCTGTTCCGCAGACACCGCCAGCATCGGCGCCTCAGCCCTCAGCGCAAGCCCCAGCCGCACCCGTAGCAACGCCCGCTCCTGAGCCGACAAGCGACGTAACGCACTTTACGCGTGTGGCAGAGATTACCCGCAAGCTCTATCGGCAAGGGAATGCCGATGCCGTGTTGACAGTTAGTGCCCAGGAGATCGGAAGCCAATGGAAGGTGACGCGCTGCATCGCGGCCATGCGGAAGCCGGGTCTCCCGCCTACCGCTGCCAAGGAATTCGGTGCTGACGGCAACAAGCCTGCCACAACGAGCGTGCTGGCCAGGGTTGTCACGGCTTTGCAGGATCTCGCCATCCAGAAGGGCGCAGTGACCATATCCGACGCTCAGGGCGCGCCAGAATTGCAATCCGTACGGGAGTCAATTGCCGAACTTGGAATCCGTTCTCTGCTTGCGCTACCGCTCATCGATGGCCCCGACCATGTCGGTGTCCTGATCCTCATGGATAACAACTCCCGTGGTTGGCATTCGAGCGATATCGTCGTATTGAAAACCATCAGCGATCAGATCGTTGTTGCACTCAACAATGCAGGCCTGCGTCGCCTGGTGAAGAATCTCTCCGTAACCGACGAACAGTCTGGATTGTTAAAACGTCAGTCTTATCTCGATCTGCTCATGGCAGAAACCCACCGCGCCATACAGCAGTCGACCCCCATAACCTTGCTCTTGATGCAGTTCGGCAAACACATGGTCAAAGAGATCGGCGCGACCGCAGCAGAGGCCATCATGCGGCAAGTGGGACAGCTCTTCGCTGCGAACATTCGCCAGAACGATCTTGCCTTCCGTTACGACACGGCTACTGTTGCATTGGTGCTCGGCGAGACAGGTGAGAAAGAAGCACTGCTCGCAGTCGAGAAGTTGCGCAAGCTCCTCTCAAGCGTTCATATTCCTGAATCGCAGGATCCAGTTCCCATCAACGTTGGCTTAGCAGAAGCCGTTGTTCGCGCTCAGTTCGACGCCGTCGACATCGTCACCGAAGTGATCAATCGGGGCGAGTTGGCTCTAGACATGGCAATTGCGCAAGGTACCGGCAAGCCGGTTGTTCTCGCGGCGCTGCAATCCTCTGCTGCTGTCGCATAATATCTCGTGCCACTCTCATACCTGACCATCTTTCGCGCTCTGCTGCGAGCTGCGTGATCGTCCTCCATTGCTGGCGGAAATATTCAACTGACTGTTAAACTAACCAGTTTGCTTAGACCCCTCAGAGCTCATCTGAAGTCAGGAACTCGATGTTGAAACCTGGAGATATTGCAATTGTCAGTGGCGCCCGAACTCCGTTTGGGCGGTATTGCGGCAAGCTGAAAGACTATACGGCCATGGAGTTGGCCGCGGTCGCATCCAAGGGCGCAATTGAACGCGCCGGAGTTGACCCCAAAGAATTCGATCATGCCGTATTCGGAAACGCGCAACAAACGTCGGGTGATGCGCTTTACGGAGCGCGTCACGTTGGCTTACGCGCGGGTCTGCCGATTGAGACACCTGCACTGACCGTCAATCGCCTCTGCGGATCGGGAATGCAGGCGATCGTGAACGCGGCGCAGATGGTTCAGCTCGGCGAAGCCGACATTGTTCTCGCTGGCGGGATGGAAGCGATGTCGCAGGCGCCGTTCGTCATTCGAGGACGCGACGGCTTCAGTCTGTCGCCCGGTGGCAAACTGGAAGATTCCCTGATGGTGGCTCTCCTGGACAGCTACTGCGGCTTGTACATGGCAAACACCGCCGAGCTGTATGGCGAGCAGCAAGGTATTAATCGCCAGATGCAGGATGAGTTCGCCTTGCGCTCGCAGAAATGTGCAGATGATGCCTACAAAGGTGGGCGGCTGCAGGAAGAATTGGTGCCGGTGCCGCTGCGGAACTCGAAGGGCGAAGCAATCGGTGAAATGTTGACGGAAGACGATCATCGCCGTCCGCAAACCACGATGGAAGGTCTCACCAAGCTGAAACCAGCTTTCGGCAAGAACGGAACCGTGACTGCGGGTAACGCGAGCGGGATCGTGGATGGCGCGGCTGCCGTCGTGGTGATGTCGCTCGATGAGGCATCCAAGCGCGGGCTGAAGCCGTTAGGGCGAATCGTAAGTTGGGGCGTAGCCGGCGTGGAGCCTAAGGTGATGGGCCGGGGTCCAGTGCCTGCGTCGAAGGTGGCCCTGCAAAAAGCCGGATTGACGCTCGACTACATCGATCTGATTGAAGTAAACGAGGCTTTCGCCGCGCAATACCTGGCGGTTGAAAAAGAACTCGGATTGGATCGGGAGAAAGTAAATGTGAACGGTGGAGCAATCGCCCTTGGACATCCATTGGGAGCCACTGGCACGCGTCTAATCATCACGCTCCTTTACGAACTACGGCGGCGCAAGAAGAAATACGGTTTGGGAACGGCATGTATTGGCGGCGGACAAGGGATCGCAATGATTGTAGAGAGTTTGAACTAGAGGCGTGAGTTCATGCGCAGGATCAGCTTGGGAACTGCCGCGGTTATTGCTGTATGTGGTGGTGTTACGACCGCAGTTGTAATGAGAAATGTGCTCTTTGCGTTTTCGGATAGTTCCCCAGCTTGGGAGCGTGTTACGAACGTCGCGTTTTATCCAGGCAAGCTTGTAGACCAGTTGGCCGGTTCGGATGTTGCGTCTGACATTAATTTGTTCCTGTACGCAGTTCTGTTTGCCTTAGTGTTTTTCATATTAGTGTCGCGTGCTTTGCGGGTTTTGTTTTCTAGCAGGCATAGAAAGGCTCTCTGAATTTTCTGGAGAAATCATGGAAATTAGGAAAGTTGGTGTACTCGGTTGTGGCCTCATGGGTTCCGGTATCGCGCAGGTGGCAGCGATGTCCGGATTCGATGTGACGGTTCTCGAGGTCGAGCAGAAGTTTCTCGACAAGGGCTTTGCGGGAATCGAGAAATCGCTTGCGAAGTTTGCCGAGCGTCCGCCGGAGAAGGGCGGCATCACCGCGCAGCAAAAAGACGAAGCACGCGCCCGGCTGAAGGGAACGACCAACCGTCAGAACCTGGCGGACTGCGATATCGTCATTGAAGCCATCATCGAAAACATCCAGCAGAAAAAAGATATGTACGATTCCCTCGACGGAATCGTAAAGAAGACCGCGATCTTCGCGACCAACACTTCCTCGATCTCGGTGACAGAATTGATGGCCGCCACGTCGCGGCCAGAGCGCTTCATCGGCTTGCATTTCTTCAACCCAGTCCCGCTGATGAAGTTAGTGGAGGTGGTACGCACCATCGCGACCACCGACGAAGTCTTTGAGGCTGCATATCAGTTCGGCAAGAAGCTGGGAAAAGTTCCGGTTCGCACTTCAGATAAGACCGGATTCATCGTCAATCGGCTGCTGGTGCCGTATCTGCTTGATGCGATCCGTGCTTACGAGGAAGGTGTGGGCTCGATTGAAGACATCGACAACGCCATGAAACTGGGCTGCGGATATCCCATGGGTCCATTCACTTTGCTCGATTTCGTCGGACTTGATACGACGTACTACATCACGCACGTAATGTACGACGAGTTCAAAGAGCGGCGGTTCGCTTCGCCGCCCTTGCTGAAGCGTTTAGTGATGGCGGGATGGTACGGAAGGAAGTCAGGCAAGGGATTTTACGATTACGCCGACCCGAATAACCCGAAGGCGAACAAGCTGTAGTATTGTCGCGACGAGCTAATGATTGCGATGGAAGAGGATGTTCTTTCAGGCATGAGCTTGGCCGAGGCTACTTTTCGTGATCTCACGCCGGAAGAGCGCGAAAAGTGTAAGACGTTCTGGTCGAAATTTAAGGCTTTGGAACGCGTTCAATTCGGATCGCTGCTGATCTTTTTTCTAGTTCCGGCAATGTCGCAGTGGCTGCACATGCGGTTTCCGGTCTTTGTGTGGTGGGCTCCTTTTTTCGCATTTTTGGTTGCTCACGTCTGGCTATATGCTCTGGACTGCCCGAGGTGTGGCGCGACGTTCTCCGGAGGGCTAATTGCTTTGCTTCCACGGGTGCGCTATCCCTGGAAGTGTTATGGATGTGATTTGAGCCGCCGTGAATTGAAATATGTCAGCAGTCATTAAGCTGCTTGAGTTTGCAACTCATATTTTGAGACTTTATGAACTTCGAAAATATTCTCCTCGAAAAGAAGAACTCCATCGCCTACGTCACCGTGAATCGTCCCAAGGTTCTCAACGCGCTCAACATGGCGACCATGGAAGACCTGCGGACCGCGTTTCACGATATCAAGAGTGATTCGGCGACTCGCGTCGTCATTCTCACCGGTTCTGGCGAAAAAGCATTCATCGCCGGTGCGGACATCGGCGAGCTTGCAAAGCACGATGCTGTCACTGGCAAGGAGTACACACATCGCGGACAGTCGGTCCTGAATTTGATCGAGAACCTTGGCAAGCCGGTGATTGCCTGCATCAATGGTTTCGCGCTCGGCGGCGGATGCGAGATCGCCATGGCCTGCACCATGCGTCTGGCGAGCAACAACGCCAAGCTCGGCCAGCCTGAAGTGAAACTCGGCATCATACCCGGGTACGGCGGAACCCAGCGTCTTCCGCGCCTTGTCGGCAAAGGGATCGCCATGCAACTGGTGCTTGCGGGAGAGATGATCACCGCCGAAGAAGCGCATCGCATCGGCTTGGTGAATGAAGTCACGGCGCCCAGCGAACTCATCCCTCGTGCCGAAGCCATCGCGCAAAAAATAATCGCCAACGCGCCGTTGGCCGTGCAATACGCGATGGAAGCCGTCAACAAAGGCATGGAGATGACCTTGCAAGAGGGCTTGTACCTCGAAGCAGTCTTGTTCGGGGTTGCCTGCGCGACAGAAGATAAGAAGGAAGGGACGACGGCGTTTCTGGAAAAACGTGCAGCACAGTTTAAGGGAAAGTAACGATCTCAGATTCTTTGATTTTGGATTGCAGATTGTTCTCATTTGAATAGAGTGCGCAGTCTGCAAGGTGAAGTCGAATCTGGCCTTTAATTCTTCAATCTAGAGTCCAACAACCTGAGATAAGTTTCATGCTCAAGTCACTTCACATCGGGCGCTACACCACGAAGCCCGAAGAATTCCGTAAGCTCGTGGAATTCTTGCAAGCGATCGGCTTTGATCGCTTGAATGGCGGCTCTGCCGATCTTCACTCCGCCATTCTTACAGCGCCCGCAGGCATGCTGAGCGTGAATGCCCTTTCGCCAAAGTACCCAAGCGAAGTTGTAGAGCGTCTTAAGGATGTTGCGAAACTGATCGTTCTTGAAGTTACGAACCCGGACGACATTTTCGCCGTCGCACAGAAAATGAATTTGAAAGTGCTGGCCGATTCCACAACAAAAGCCGGCGAGCGCAGCTTCTCAGTCGAGTTGCCCGCTGACATTGTGGTCACCGTGCACGGCCAGCCCGAAGATGCTGAGCCTGGGATTGAAGGCACGCTGAATGCCATCGGCAAGCGATTTGCGGTCGTTGTCAGCCGGTTCAACTCGTTCATCACGGAGCGGCTACTGGCCGGATCACTTGACGCGTTGCAACGCACTGGGGCGGTGCGCGATTACATCGACATCGTTCGCGTCCCCGGCGCTTTCGAGGTTCCCTCCGCCGCACGCACTTTGGCCGAAACCAAGAAGTACGACGCGATCATTTGTCTCGGCTGCCTGCTTCGGGGAGACACAGCTCACTACGATGTCATCGTCAACGAATGCACTCGTGGTATTGGACAGTCCGCGCAAGAGACCGGCGTGCCGCATGCATTCGGCGTTCTTACCTGCGACACCTTGGAACAAGCCATCGACCGCGCTGGTTTGAAGATGGGCAACAAAGGCTTTGAAGCCGCTCTCGCTGCGGTGGAGATGGCGAGTCTAACATCAGCCATCAGTCGTCAGCCTTCAGTCGTCAGCAAAAGAAGGGCAGTCACTCATCAGTCGTCAGCTATCGGCAAGTCAACCGATAGCACTTCGTCATCCGTGAAGAGAAAGACCAAACGAAAGCCACCTGAGAAGAAGCTCAAATCCAGACGCTGATTTCTTTCCGAGGATTCTCTTAACCAGTCTTGTAGACTATCTTCAGTCACAATGGTCGACTTTTGCTGAAGGCGAATAGTGTAGTTTGACTGGCGCCGACGACTAAAAACTGACGACTTCCTTATGGGTTCCCGCCGCAAATCACGCGAACTGGTCCTGCAGATGCTTTTCCAGTCTGACATGGGACGTCAGAAGGCTGACGAAGTCCGGCGCACCTTCTGGCGTGAGCGGAACTCCGTGACCGGTGATGTGCGCGGATTTGCCGAGGACTTATTTCGTGTCGCGATGGATCGAGCGTCAGAAATCGATCAACTGATCGAGCAACATGCTGAGCATTGGCGGATGGAGCGCATGGCGGCCGTCGATCGCAACGTCTTGCGTACAGCAGTGGCAGAATTGCTCGGCTTTCCTGCAACCCCGCGTCCTGTTGTCATCAACGAAGCACTGGAAATTGCTCGAACCTTCTCTAGTCCGGAGTCGGTGCAGTTCATCAACGGCGTGCTCGATAGCGTCAGCCGCGATCTGGATCCAGCCAAAACCTGATCGTTTAAGGCCTCACCACGATCAGATCTGGTGGACAACTCAACGGCGTTCCATCGCTCCCCACGCACAGGAAACTGGTTGGCGGGAAGGTGATCTGCTGAACATCACTGCTGGTCAGTGTGTCCAGTGCGTGAACAGATCCGTCACTGGTCGTGACAAACAAGAGGCTGCCATCTCGGGACAGGCCTCCAGCCAGCACTGTGACGTTTCCCGTCAATGGAATCGACGTCGAAAGCCGGTTGGTGATGTTGAAGACAGGGACGTTCGGCAGGCCCGGCGCGATAATGTATGCCTTTGATCCATCGGGAGAAAGGAACATCTGCTTCGCCGTGAAGCTGCCCTGTCCCAGATTGAACGATGTCAGCGTGTTACCTACGGTGGGCGTGCATCCAGTGGGGCCAGCGCCAGTATCCACCGCAATCAGATCAATGTTTGGTGGATTCAGCGCTACCATCTGCGAGCCGTTAGGAAGCGACTGTATGAGAGTCGGGGTTCCTATCGTGGTTACGTCCCCACCGGCGGGCGCATTATCACACGTGCGGCGCACCGAGACTGTCGATGGGCCGGCGATGTACGCGAATGCTCCTTCGCTCAGGAATGCAATCGAATTCCCGGTGAAGCCGAGGTCCAGCGTTTGCAGTGCACTCACAAGGGAGTAAACATACAACTTGTCCCCCGCGATGATGAAAGCCTTTAAGCCATCGGGTGAAAACGCGGCTGCCGTCGCTCCATCGATCTGAAAAGAGACGGACGAATTGGTGCTCGTATCGAAAACAAAGACCTGGTTCGGAGTCTGAATCGTATCCGACAGGATGACTTTCGCCCCAGTGGGCGAGATCGCAAGGACTTTTCCTGTGTTGTTCGCGAAAACGCTGACGACCGGGTTCGTTCCGGAGACATCTACCTTCGCCAAGCCTCTGGTCCCCTGCAGACCAAGGTCAGTTCCCAAAAAGAAGTTCGTGCCTTGCGGACCGAAAAGCATTGAATTCGGATTCGCGGGTAATCCTACCGGGAGTCCCACCGTATAGGTAGAGAAGGTGATTGGCACAAACCCCGTAGCCGAGCAAGTTGGCGTAATTGGACATGCTGTCGAACTGACGTAGACCGTTCCCGTGGGAGTCGATCCGCTAGTCGCGTTCACGACCGCGCTGATCGCACTCGTGGGATAAATAGCTCCGGTTGCAACCGGTCCCTTGGAAGGGTCCAAGCCGACGTTGCAAGTGGGGGGAGTGCACGACGCCGTGATCGAAGCGCCGCCCGCTCCTGGGGTAGTGACAGTGAAGAGATTCGTATCATTGGTGGCGCAGTTATTGCTTCCTACGATCGCGGCTGTTGGCTGGGAGGAGCAGATCGTCAGTGGCACCGACGTAATCGTAACTCCCATGGTGTCGATGACCGTCGGGACAATCTCCTCCGTCGTGCCCTGTGTGACTGTGAAGGAAGTGCTCCCCGAGTTCTTCAATTCCAGGCTTATGGACTCGACAGGACACGCAAGAAACTGCATCGGAACGCTGTTCACTCCTGCGACGGTTGCAAATAGCTGGGTCGTGCCAGGCGTGCCGGCGGTTACTACCGCCTGGTTCAACGGGAGGCTCACGTCGCTGTTACTTACAGCGGCTACCAGTACGTTCAGAGTTTGCCAGGTGAACTGTCCCACGCTCGAGGTGATATCTGTCCCGTGGCTGAAGGCGCGTCCCTGATAGTTGAGGGTGCTGCCTTTCGAGACGCATGTGGGCGCCGGTTGCGTAACTGGCTCGAGGGTAACGTTGTCTACGTGTTGGTGAACGTAAACAGTCGTCGGAGGACTGCTTACCCCCGCGCTCGTGGCAGTAATCTGTGCCACGCCGGCCGCCCCTGGCGTGCAAATCTGCGGACTGGCAAGGGAATCCCAGGTTCCCGCACAAGCCAGCCCGTTGCTGGCGATGGTTACGACTGCGGTGTTATTCGATTGAAATGCAATCGGAACGGTCAAAACACGCGGAGGATTGCTCGCATCGTGAGCCGCCGCAATAAATGTCTGAATCGCCCCGATGTCGATAGAAATGCTCGACGCCGGAGTAACTGTAATGTCGGCCGGGGTAGGGAAATTTGTAGTTTGGGTAGAACTGCTGCAACCAGTGAGAACGCCGAAAAGTGCGAATAAGACGATTAAAAGTGCGGCAATCCTCAGGAGTACAAACCGGGCCATGCATCCTCCCCACCCATCGGTCACCCGACGAATGAGCACGTCATAGTAAGGGAATTTTCCAGTGTAGAGGCTGACCCAGTTTACGGCAAGGCCGCCAGCTTTCTGATGATGGTTCAGATTGATTTTGTAATCCAGTCGTTGGTAGTGCCAACCACGCGTTGAGTGAAATTCAGCTGTGGGTTTCGATACAAGTTAAACCGGGCCGCCGGCTTGTTTCCGGTTCACGGCACCTTGCATCAGAACCATCGCCCATCGTTACCAGTGAGATGCAGCAATAGTAGGTTGACGATGTGTAATCCCCATTGCTATATTTATAAGGTTCCGCGAGTTAAGTCTGGCTTGCCTGTAGTGTGGGTGTCGTGGGCAGTATTGTCTGCTCAACTCGACGCCGTGATTGGCTGAGCTTTAAAGATCCAAGCATTCCGGAAGCAAGCTGAACCGGGATGTCCTCGCTGAAACGCTCTGCGCTCACCTTTCGCCCGTTGGAAGGCTATGCAGGGCAATACTAACGAAACGGAGCACCTCCCAGCAGGGCCTGGTGCCACCGTCGTTGGTTTTCAGTCAGAACGGGAAACCTGAATTTCTCGCCCATGGCGGGAAGCATGGTTGGCGTATCCCGCCTTCCAGCCCTGAAACCGGGGAAAAGTCGTTTAGCCTTCCTGTGTATTCGCATGCCTGACGGTGTGCGCCGGGAAGGACGCGTTGAGGAGCACAAAGAGTGCCTACATTTAATCAACTTGTGAAAGCTGGCCGGAAGCGGCCGCGATACAAGACGGCGAGTCCGGCGCTGCAGGCGTGTCCGCAGAAGCGTGGCGTGTGTACTCGTGTGTACACGCAGACTCCCAAGAAGCCCAACTCAGCGTTGCGTAAGGTGGCGCGCGTGCGCTTGACCAACGGGATCGAAGTCACCACGTACATCCCGGGTGTTGGCCACAACCTGCAGGAGCACTCGATTGTGCTTATCCGAGGCGGTCGTGTGAAGGATCTGCCGGGCGTGCGCTATCACGTGGTTCGGGGAACGCTGGATGCCGTAGGCGTCGCCAATCGCAAGCAGAGCCGCTCGAAGTACGGAGCGAAAAGGCCGAAATAGAGGTTTCAAAGTTTCAGGGTTCCAAGGTTTCAAAAGCCGTGGATGGCGTTCTGAAACGTTGAACCTCTGAAACTTGAAACATGAGGGTTGCTAGGAGCAAGCAGCGGATATGCCAAGAAAAGGACACATTGGAAAGCGCGGAGTGGAGCCGGATCCGGTTTACGGATCGGACCTAGTGACGAAGTTCGTCAACTCCATGATGTGGCAGGGAAAAAAGAGCACGGCGGAAGGCATTTTCTATGAAGCCTTGACCCGCCTGCAGCAGAAGGGCGGCGATGAGGCCCTCAAGCTCTTCAAGAAGGCGGTGGAGAATGCGAAGCCCCTGCTCGAAGTCAAGACCCGCCGCGTGGGTGGCGCGAACTACCAGGTGCCGGTTGAGGTGAATCCCGATCGGCGCACATCCCTTGCGATCCGCTGGCTGGTGACCTACTCCCGCGGCCGTGGCGAAAAAGGCATGGTCGACAAGTTGAGCAATGAATTGCTGGACGCCGCAAACAACCGCGGTGCGGCCATCAAGAAGAAGGAAGACGTACACCGCATGGCCGAAGCCAATAAGGCTTTCGCGCACTATCGGTGGTAGAGAAACGTGAATCGCTAATTTCGGAGCCCTGGAAGGAAGAGTTTAAGACGTGGCAAGAACGGTCCCATTAGAGCGTTGCAGGAACATCGGCATCATGGCCCACATCGATGCCGGCAAGACCACCACGACGGAGCGCATCCTGTTTTATACGGGACGCACGCACCGTATCGGTGAGGTCCATGAAGGCACTGCAACCATGGATTGGATGGAGCAGGAGCAGGAGCGCGGCATCACCATCACCTCCGCCGCCACGACTTGCACTTGGCGCGACATTCGCATCAACATCATTGATACACCTGGCCACGTGGACTTCACCGCTGAGGTCGAGCGCTCGCTCCGCGTGCTCGATGGTGCTGTTGCTGTGTTCGATGCCGTGCATGGCGTCCAGCCGCAGTCAGAAAAAGTTTGGCGTCAGGCCGATAAGTACGGCGTCCCGCGCATTTGCTTCATTAACAAGATTGACAAGATGGGTGCCGATTTCGAGCATGCCATCGATACCATCCGCAAGCGCCTCAACGCAAAGCCCATCGCAATTCAAATTCCCATCGGACAAGAAGACAAGTTTAAGGGCGTCGTCGATCTCATCGAGATGAAGTCGATTGTCTGGCAGGACGACACAATCGGCGCCGAATACATCACGGGCGAGATTCCTGCGGAGTTGCAGAAGAAAGCGGAGGCTTTCCGTACGCAGTTGGTGGAAACTATCGCGGAAAACGATGACGACATGCTGCACAAGTTCCTGGAAGGCGAGACTATCTCGGCTGAGGAGTTGCGCTCGTCGCTGCGAAAATCGACCATTGCGCTGAAGGTGTTCCCGGTTGTGGTCGGTACAGCGTTCAAGAACAAAGGCGTGCAACCACTGCTTGATGCGGTGGTGGATTACCTGCCTTCCCCCCTCGATACCAAAGAAGTCTCGGGAAAGAATCCCGATACAGGCGAAACGATTACCAGGAAGCCCTCCGACAAAGAACCCTTCTCAGCTCTGGCCTTCAAGATCATGGCCGATCCATTTGTCGGACAGCTCACCTTTATTCGCGTGTACTCGGGACAATTGAAATCCGGCGAATCAGTGCTGAACGCCGGACGTGGCCGCTCCGAGCGAATCGGACGGCTCCTCAAGATGCACGCCAACAAGCGTGAAGACATCAACGAGATTCTCGCCGGGGACATCTGCGCGGTTGTCGGTCTGAAAAACGTTGGGACTGGCGACACCATTTGCGACGAAAAGCATCCGATCACGCTGGAATCGATCGAGTTTGCGGTTCCGGTGATCTCGGTCGCGGTCGAGCCCAAGACCAAGGCCGACCAGGAAAAGATGGGCATCGCGCTCAATCGATTGGCACAGGAAGATCCCACGTTCAAGGTTCACACCGATCCCGACAGCGGGCAAACCATCATCAGCGGCATGGGCGAGCTTCACCTGGAAATCATCGTGGATCGCATGATGCGCGAGTACAAGGTGGAAGCCAACGTCGGCAAGCCGCAGGTTGCGTATCGCGAAACCATCCGCAAGAAGTCGGAAGCGGAAGGGAAATACATTCGCCAGACCGGCGGCCGCGGTCAGTACGGTCACGCCAAGATTCGTCTTGAGCCTAACGAGCCGGGCAAGGGATACGAGTTCATTAACGACATCGTTGGCGGTGTGGTTCCCAAGGAATACATCAAGCCGATCGATCAGGGCATGCAGGAAGCTATGGAAGGCGGTGTTCTTGCCGGCTACCCGATGGTCGATGTGAAAGCCACGCTCTACGACGGTAGCTACCACGAAGTGGACTCGAACGAAATGGCGTTCAAAATTGCCGGTTCAATGGCGTTCAAGGAAGCCGCGCGCAAAGCGAGCCCAGTGATTCTCGAGCCAGTGATGGCCGTGGAAGTTGTAACTCCCGAAGATTTCGCAGGCACGATTATGGGCGACCTGAGTTCGCGCCGTGGACGAATCGAAGGAATGGAGCATCGGGCCGGATCGCAAGTGATTACAGCGATCGTCCCATTGGCCGAGATGTTCGGATACGCCACGCAGATGCGTTCGAACACGCAGGGCCGCGCGGAATACTCGATGCACTTCGCGCGCTACGAGGAGGCTCCGCGCTCGGTGGCGGACGAAATCATCGCGCGGGTGCAGGGCACGGCGAAGTGATCGCGCTTTTCGGGCGTGAGCGAAACGGGAGCCACTGCTGTTGGGAGATAGAGAAGGGTTTTGGGCAATAAGCTTAGGAGCTAAGAGCTAGATATGGCGAAAGAGAAATTTGAACGGAATAAGCCGCACTGCAACATTGGGACGATCGGGCATATCGATCACGGCAAGACGACGTTGACGGCGGCGATCACCAAGGTGCTGCAGAAGCACAATCCTAAGATCGTGTTCCGGTCGTTTGACTCGATCGACAATGCTCCGGAA
>Ga0066903_100002410_pt1 | contig 14620 bp, 10 predicted proteins | sample PanSoiMetaGPlot1_FD_67491 | JGI IMG/M metagenome (GOLD analysis project Ga0066903, IMG submission 67491) | Tropical forest soil microbial communities from Panama analyzed to predict greenhouse gas emissions - Panama Soil - Plot 1 (version 2) | ecosystem: Environmental > Terrestrial > Soil >...
GGATCGCGCCATTCGCCGAAGCGCGACCAGCTCGTGCGGACGTCGAGCAGCGTGCGCGACGAGAGCGCCGACGTGTAGCCGCCCGTCACGCCCGTGTTGGTGCGGTAGTCGTAGCCCTTGGTGACGAAGAAGTTGTTGATGCTGCCGCCGTTGGTCGCGTTGGTCGCGTCCTGCGCCCAGTTGTAGCGATCCTCCCGCCGCTTGTTCCAGTACCCGGTCACGAACAGCCGGTCGGTGGAGGTCAGGTTGTGGTCGACGCGCCCCATCCCCGCGTTGTAGTCGTAGGGCCGCAGCTGGTTGCTGAAGTAGTTGAGCACCGTGTTCGGACGGTTCGGCAGCGGATACATCGCCGCGTACGCGGCCGCGACGGGGCTGATGCGGTTCGACGGGATCACGTTGTTGGGGAACGCCGTGCGCACGCCCGCGCTCGTGACCGTGGCCGGATCGAAGACCTGGTTGCTGAACTCGCTGAAGTCGCCCGCACGCATCTTCTCGGTCGGCACCGTGAAGGTCGTCGGCTCCGGCTGCACGTCGCGCAGGTGCTCGAACGAGCCCATGAAGAACGTCTTGCTCTTCACGATCGGGCCGCTCACGGTGGCGGTGTAACGGTTGTATTCGCGCGTCGGCTTGGCGGCGCCCGCGCGCTCGGTCAGGAGCGGCGTCGACGAGCGGCTGTCGTTCCTGTTGAAGTAGCTGCCATTGAGCTTGATCGTGTTGGTCCCGCTCTTGAGCGCGAGGTTGACCACGGCGCCGGCCGTGTGGCCGGTCTGCGCGTCGAACGCGTTGGTCTGCACCTTGAACTGCGAGATCGCGTCGGAGGGCGGCGAGAACCCGACGCCGCGCGCGTTCGACATGTTCGGCGCGCCGTCGATCGTGAACTCGTTGCCGCCCTGCACGCCGTTCGCCACGATGCCGGCGAGGTTGCCGTTGTCGGCCGGCCGCGCGAAATGCAGGTCGGACGAATCCATGATGCCCGGCGCCAGCCGCGTCAGCATGTAGGCGGTGCCGTCGCCGAGCGGCAGCTCCGCGATCTGCTTCGCGTCGACCGTCGTCCCGCTGATGCCGGTCGTGGTGTTGAGCGCGGGCGCGTCGGATCGGACCTCCACGGTCTCGGAAATGCCGCCGGCCGAGAGGGTGAAATCCACCCGCAGCACGTCGCCGACGCGCACCTGGTTGTCACGCTTGACGACAGACTTGAAGCCGCTGAGCTCGGCCGCCACCGTGTAGCCGCCGGCATTGAGGTAGAGCACCTCGAAGAGGCCTTTGCCGTCGGTGACGGCGGTCTGCGCGACGCCGGTCTCGGCGTTGGTAATCGTAACGGTCACGCCCGGCAGCACGCCGCCGGTCGAGTCGGTGATGGTGCCGCGGATGCCCCCGCGAAAGTCCTGGGCCGAAACCGGCGCCGCCAGCAGCAGGGCGGCCCCGAGGCAGGCCACATAAGTGGCTAGTCCACTTCTGATTCGCATGCTCGACAGGAAAACCCACCAAGGCATTCGCTGTCAAGCGTTTTGTATCAATGGCATAATCCTCGGGCATGCGACGCCTCGTGGTTCTATGTGGGCTGACCACTTTGTTCCTGCCGCCGCAGGCGGGCCAACCAGCCTTCGACGGCGCCGAGGGCTTCGGCGCGACGACGCCGGGCGGCCGCGGCGGACGCGAGATCGCCGTGACGACGCTCGCCCCCGACGGGCCCGGCAGCCTCCGCGCCGCCGTCGCCGCCACCGGCCCGCGCATTGTCGTCTTTCGCGTCGGCGGGCTCGTCACGCTCGACGCGCCCCTCACCATCACCGAGCCGTTCCTCACGCTCGACGGCGCCTCGGCTCCTGCCGACGGCATCACCGTCCGCGGCAGCGAAGTCGTCGTCCGCACCCACGACGTCGTCATCCGCCACCTGCGCTTCCGGCCCGGCGACATCAGCGGCAAGGAAGTCGACGCGCTCAACGTCGCCGGCGACAGCCATCACGTCGTCGTCGACCACGTATCGGCGTCGTGGGCGGTGGACGAGGACCTGTCGGCGAGCGGCGCGATCCAGGACGTCACGATCCAGTGGTGCCTCATCGCCGAGGGGCTGAACCACAGCGTGCACAGCAAGGGGGCGCACGGCTACGGATCGCTCGTGCGCGCGGTGGGCGGCGTCACGCTGCACCACAACCTCTGGGCGCACAACGAGTCGCGCAACCCGCGGCTGGGCGACAACTACGGCCGGGAGCCGTGGCCGACCTTCGACGTCCGCAACAACGTCATCTACGACTACGGCGGCATCGCGAGCGGCATGACGGGGGATCGGATCTCGACGAACTACGTGGCCAACTACATCCGGTCCGGCCCGAGCAGCCGCGCGGGCCACGGGCCGATCGTGCTGACCGATACGGCCGACGTCACCTACTACGTCTACGGCAACGTCGTGGACGGCCGCGACGACCTCACGGCGGACAACACGAAGCTGTTCGACCGCACCGTGCTGAACGGCCGTTCGCTTGTCACGCTCGTCACGCGGCCGTTCGACGTACCGCCGGTCCGGACGACGAGCGCCGGGCAGGCGCTGAAGGACGTCCTCGCCGGCGCGGGCGCCACGCGCCCCCGCCGCGACGCGGTGGACGCGCGAATCGTCCGCGAGGTCGAGACGCGGACGGGACAGATCATCGACTCGCAGAAAGACGTCGGCGGCTGGCCGGTGCGCTGACGCCGGTCAATGCTGTAATGCCGAATGCTCAATGCCGAATTGGTAATCAACTCGCGGATTCTGTAATCGCGTAGGGGCGTGACCGGAAGCGCAGGTCGTGGCTGGATGCGCGGCAGGCGTTGTGCACCGGTCGGCACCATGCGGATCCGTCGTCGTCTTGCGTTTCTGGTCGGGACGCTGCTGGCCATGACCGCCGGCGTCACAGCCGTGCAGCAACAGCTCACGCCGTATCTCCCGCCAGAGGAAGGCAGCGTCGACGACCTCCTGCTGAATCTCGGACCGGCGCCCGACGTTCAGTGCACCTGCGTGGCCAGGCCATTCGGGCTGCCGACGTTCCGGCCAGGATGGGGATACGAGAGCGGACCCGCGATGCCCGGCGAAGACGCGCCGATCTCCGAGGCCGATCGCCGCACCAACCGCGATTGGTACGAGGATCAAGCTCCGATGATTCGGCCGGTGTCGGACCAGGGGCTCAACGGCAATCCGATCGCCAGCATGGTGGTCGCGATGCACTTCAGTGCCCGCAGGACGATCTTCGGCGACGATCGAGAGGAAGGAGAAGCCGTCCGCTGGCTGACGTTCGCGGCGGAACAGGGGAACCCCGACGCGTTCCGCGTGCTGGCGTATCGCTACGCGCACGGGCGGGGTGTGGCACAGGACCGGGCGAAAGCGGTGTCGCTGCTCGAACAGGGAGCCACGCGCAACGATCCGATTTCGATGACCGCGCTCGGCTTCGTGATGGCCGCGGGACACGACGGCACGCAGAACCTGGCGGCTGCTGTTCGCTGGTGGCAGCGCGCGGAAGCGAAATCAGCCGTCGCTTCACGCTATCTCGGCGACGCCTACGCGTGCGGCGCCGGCATCCCGCAGGATCGCGCGCGCGCGCTCACCATCTACACTCGGCTCGCCGAGCACGATCCGTCGAGCAGCATCCAGCTCGGTCACATGTACATCCGCGGATGCGCGGCATCCGATGACAAGGCGGCGCTCGCGGCCTTCAGGCGCGCCGCCGATCAGGGATACCCGGAGGCGCAGATCGAGCTCAGCGATCTGCTTCGCCAGGGACGCGGCGCGGATCCGAACGCGGCCGACGCGTACCGATGGGCACGGCTGGCCGAACGGCGCCTGCCGGATGGCGCGCTCAAGACGACGGCCGCGGAACGGGCCGCCGCTGCCGCGCGCCTGATGACCGCGGCCGAGGTCGCGGTGCAGGACGAGACGGTCAACACGATGCTCACGACGGCCGCGAAGCCGGTGCGCTGAGCGCCTCCTCCTCGCGCACCAGCACGAGCAGCAGCGTCATCGCGACGAGCGGAATCAGGCTCGCGCCGATGAGCAGCGGCTCGAACGAAAATCGATCGGCGACGTACCCGGTGAGATACGTCGCCGCGATCGTGCCGATACCCGCCGACGTCCCGCCCATGCCCGCCACCGAGGCGACCGAGCGCTCCGGATAGATGTCGGCCGGCAGATTCAGGATCATCGTCGACACCGCCGCGTACGAGAACGTCGCGACGCCGAAACACGCCGCGAGCGCCTGGAGCGACGTCGTGTAGATCGCCGGGATCAGGAACAGCATGCCGATCGTGCCCACGACGATCACGAGCTTGCGCGCGGTGAGCACGCGCCATCCGCGGGCGATGAGCGCACTCGACAGTCCCCCTCCCGCAAAGTTGCCGAGATCGGCCGCCATGAACGGCACCCAGAACGCCAGCAGGCTGTCCTCCAGCGGAAACCCGCGGCTCACGAGGAAAATCGCAAACCAGTCCGTGATGAAGAACCAGACCGGATCGGTCAGCCCTTTCCCCGCGATGATGCCCCACGTCGGCCGCAGCGACAGCAGCCGTCGATATGACGCCGGCGCCGCCTGCGCGTCAGCGGGCCGCGGCAATTCGGCCGGCAGAGAATCTGCCGGGCGATTGCGCGGGTAGACCATCGTGAACAGGGGAATCCACAGAAAGCCGAGCACGCCGGTCACGATGAAAGCGGGACGCCAGCTTCCCGTGAGCCGGTGGACCGCCAGGACGATGAACGGCGCAAGCGCGGCGCCGACCGAGGAACCGCTGTCGAAGAGCGCGACGGCCCATCCGCTCTCGCGCTTGGGGAACCACTCGGCAACCGCTTTGGTGGCGCCGGGCCAGTTCGCGGACTCGCCGAGACCGAGGAGGAACCGGAACGCGGCAAAACTCCGCAAGCCGGTCGCGAGCGACGTGAGCATCGCCGCCGTCGAGTAGAACGCGACGGCGATCGTGAGTCCGGCTCGCGTGCCGACACGATCCAGCCAGCGTCCGCTCACGGTCTGGCCGACCGCGTACGCGACGCGGAACGCGATCACGACCATCGCGAAGTCCGCGTTGGTCCACGTGAACTCGGTCTTCAGGATCGGCGCCAGCACGTTGAGCGTCTGGCGATCGATGTAGTTGATGACGGTCGACAGGAAGAGCAGGCCGCCGATGTACCAGCGAAGCATTCAGCGTCTCGCGGCCGGCCGGGACCAGTACCAGTAGAACGGCAGGCCCGCGAGCATCAGGCCGATGCCGGCCAGCGCGCGGTCGGGGGTGGCGACGACCGTGTTCAGGATCACCCAGCTCGCCACGATCAGGAACAGCACCGGCACGACGGGATACCCGAGCGTCCGGTAGCCGCGCGGGGCGTCGGGCATCGTCCGGCGGAAGACGAAGACCGACGCGGTGACCAGCACGACGAAGATCAGCACCGCGAAGATCGCATAGTCGGTCAGCGAGTCGTACGAGCCGGAGAAGACCAGGACTATCGCCCACACGGCCTGCGCGATCAGCGCGCGGACGGGCACGCGTGTCACGGGGCTCACCTCGCCGAGCGCGCGAAAGAAGAGACCGTCGACCGCCATCGCGTACGGAATACGCGCCGACGTCAGCGTCGTCACCTGCAGCGACCCGAACACCGACATCGCCAGCGCCGCCGCCATGAGGCCCTCGACGCCGTGCCCGAGGAAGCGCACGATCGACTGCGTGGCCACCGCGGACGACAGCGACACGCTCGCGACCTCCGCCGGCGTCAGCACGTAGAAGTACGACGCGTTGGCCGACACGTACAGCACGATCAGGATGAGGATGCCCCCGATGATCGCGATCGGCAGGTTGCGCGCGGGATTCTTGACCTCGGCGGCGACGAACGTGACCTCGTTCCATCCGTTGTAGGCCCACAGCGCGCCGAGCATCGCCGCGCCGAACCCGGCGATGCCGCCGCGCGCGGCTTCGGGCACCCCCTCGCACGAACCCCCGGCCGCCGACATCGCGTAGTGTGCCCAGTTGCCGTCCGCGAGCAGGAACGCGCCGATGCCGATCCCGAGCACCAGCGTCACCTTCAGGATCGCCATCGTCGAGGCGATGCGTCCGCCGACCGACACCGCCGCGCAGTTCATGATGGTGACGACGGCGATCGCCGCGGCCGCGATCTCGGCCTGCCGAAGCGGATGCGCCAGTCGGCCGCCGCTGGCGATGTTGAGGAAGATGGCGAAGCCCATCGCCAGCCCGGCGAACCCGCCGGTGCTCGCGACGAAGAATCGCGTCCAGCCGCAGAGAAACCCGAGCAGCCGCCCGTACGCGTCGCGCACGAACGCGTACTCGCCGCCGGCGCGCGGCAGCAGCGCGGCCAGTTCCGCGTACGTGAGCGCGCCGGTGAGGCTCATCAGGCCGGCCGTGACCCACGCCGCTACGACGAGAACCGGCGTGCCGACGTTGCACGTCATCACGCGGGCCTTGAGGAACACCCCCGTCCCGATGACACCGCCGACGACGATGGCGGTCGTGGCGAGCGGACCGAGATCGCGAACGAGGCCGCGATCCGCCGCGTCGCTCAATGGCGGTCCGGCGGTGCGGCGACGTCCGCGAGGCCGACGTCGATGAACTGGCCGCCGCGCGTCTGGTGCGCGTGCACGGCGATGACGACCGGTCCCTTGTGCAGCGCGGCGCGGACTTCGGCGTTGAGTGGAATGTAGGCGTAGCTCGAGTTCGCGCGGGGCAGCGTCGCCGCCAGCACGCCGTTCAGATAGATCTCCGCGTCGTCGTCATGGAACACGCGGAGCTGGAGCGTGGGGGGCACGTCCGCGAGCGTCACCGTTCGCCGCAGCCAGATGTCGGGCGTCTTCCACTCGGTGCCAACGCGGGCGAAGCGGGTGTCTTTCGCGCCGAAGCCGCCGGGCGCTTCCGTCCACGACGCGGCGTCGAACGCCGCCTGCATCCACGCGTCGGACGGCGCCGACGTCGTGTAGCGCCACGTGGACGGCGACCGATCGGCGGCGGCCACGACGTGCGTCACGCGCGGCGCGGGCGTGTAGAGCGTCCGGTTGGCCGCGATCGACTCGGGCGACAGCTTCACGACGGCACGGTCGTACGTCATCACGCCGTTGACCTCGATCTCGCAGTCGGTCGTCTGCGTGTAGATCGCGGCGGCGAGTCCGTCGCCCTGCTGCAGCCGCAGCTGCGCGATCAGATCGCGATACGCCTTGTTCAGATCGTCGAGCGACGTGTAGCTGCGGTAGCCCCAGTTGCCCTTGTCGACCCAGGTGTGTCCCTCGACCGGCAGGCCGAGGCCGCCGAATTCGCCGAGCACGCGCGAGCGGATCGGTTCGAGCGGAGGAATGCCCGGCCCCGGATACGAATGGAGATCGGCGACGTCGCCGACATTCATGTCGGTCCAGCCGCTCGCGTTGTTCACGAGCCGCGTGGGATCCGTGGACTTGATCCACTGCACGACCGTGCCCGTGTCGTGCTGTCCCCAGCCTTCGTTGAACGGCACCCACATCACGATCGACGGATGGTTGCGCAGGGCGCCGATGACGGTCTGCAGCTCGCGGAAGTAATTGGCTTCGCCGTCAGGCCCCTTGTTGTCGCCGCTCGGCATGTCCTGCCAGACCAGCATGCCGAGGCGATCCGCGTGGTAATACCACCGTGCGGGCTCGACCTTCACGTGCTTGCGGATCACGTTGAATCCGAGATCGCGTGTCTTCTGGATGTCGAACGCCAGCGCTTCGTCGGTCGGCGCCGTGTAGAGGCCGTCGGGCCACCAGCCCTGGTCGAGCGGGCCGAACTGGAACAGCGGTTCGCCGTTGAGATACAGGCGGCGCGCGCCGGCGGCATCCGCGCGGACGGCGATGCTCCGCATGCCGAAATAACTCTCGACCTCGTCGCCCGTCGAGAGGCGCACGCGAAGTCCGTAGAGGAACGGGTCGGAGGTCGACCACTTGTGCGGCGACGGAATCCGGATTGTCGCGGTCGGGCCGTCGGCGGTGCCGACGACGCGCGTGCCGTCCAGCACGTCGATCGTGACGCGGCCGTTCGACGGACGTCCCTCCGTCGCGACCGAGACCGTGACGCTGCCGCCCTCGAGATTCGGGTCGATCCGCATGCCCGCGACGTGGAAGGCGGGCACCGTCTCGAGCCACACCGTCTGCCAGATGCCGGTGACCTCGGTGTAGAAGATGCTGCGCGGGCGGCGCACCTGCTTGCCGCGCGGCTGCTGTCCCTCGTCGGTGGGATCGCGAACCGCGACGACGAGCTCCTGCTCCGCGGCGCCGCGCGTCAGCGCACTCGTGACGTCGAAGGTGAACGGATCGTAGCCGCCCTTGTGCGATCCGGCGAGCATGCCGTTGACGTAGACGTCGGTCTCCCAGTCGACGGCGCCGAAGTTGAGCAGCAGGCGCTGCCCGTCCGCCACGCTCGGTGTCGCGAACGTGCGGCGGTACCAGAGCCGCTGATTCGGCGCGACCCATTCACCCGCGCCGCTCAGCTGCGACTCCACCGGGAACGGCACGACGATCCGCTTGTCGAACGAGGCGGGCCGCGGCGCGCTCGCGTCCGCGATCGCGTACGTCCACGCTCCGTTGAGGTTGATCCACTGCTTCCGCGCGAGCTGTGGACGCGGATACTCGGGCAGCGGGTTGTCCGGTTTCACGTCGGCCGCCCACTTCGTCTGCAGGTGCGTCGACGGAATCGGCGACGCAGGCTGCTGGGGCTGCGGCGTTTGCAGCGAGGATCCCAACGCGAGAACGGCAAAGGCGACGCTGGCTGTGCGTGTCATCACTGGTTCAACACGAAGGCATAGAGGGTGTCGCCGATCGCGACGGTCACATACTGGCGGCCGTCCATCATCCAGGTCTGCGGCGGATTCGAGGGCTGGCCGATGCGTGAGTGCCAGAGCGGCGTGCCGTTCGACGCGTCGTACGCGACGAAGTTGCCCGACGCGTCCGCGCTGAACACGAGACCGCCCGCGGTCGTCAGCAGCCCGCCGCCGCCACCGCCGCCGTTCAGGCCGCCGTAGTCGCGGCGCCAGGCGATCGTGCCGGTCTTCGGATCGATCGCCGTGAGGAAGCTGCCGCGCTGGCCGACGCGGACTTCCTCCTTCCCGCCGAGTCCCATCGACCCCCGCGGATCCGGATCGGTCAGGTAGAAGATCGAGAACGCGTTGTGCTCCGTGATGTAGAACAGCCCCGTGTCGGGGTTGTAGGCCGGCGGCTGCCAGTTGATCGTGCCGCCCGCCGGCGGCGAGACGATCGAGCCGCCGATCGACGGATCCTTCGCGGGATCGCGGTGCGGCTGCCCTTTCTCGTCCTCCCCCTTCACCCAGTTGGTGTACTTGCCGTAGCGCTCGGTGACGATCGGCTCGCCGGTGACGCGATCGAGCGTGAAGAAGTAACCGTTGCGGGCGGCGGTCGAGACGAGCTTGCGCGGCCGTCCGTTGATCGTCGCGTCGAAGAGCACCGGCGTCTGCGCCGAGTCCCAGTCGTGCATGTCGTGCGGCGAGGTCTGGTAGTACCACGCCATCTTCCCGGTCTCGACGTTCACGGCGACGAGCGAGCAGGTGAACAAGTTGTCGCCGTCGCCGCGGCCCGCGGTGTAGGCGGGCGTCGGATTGCCGGTGCCGAAGATGTACAGCTTCGTGTCGGGATCGTACGCGCCCGGCATCCACGGCTGCGCGCCGCCGTGCCGCGCCGCATCGAGGCTCGGCCACGTGTCGAGACCGGGATCGCCCGCGTTCATCGGCACGGTGTAGAGCTTCCACTGCAGCTCCCCCGTTTCGGGGTCGAACGACTGCAGAAAGCCCGGCGAGTCGATGTCGTTGCCGGTGCCGGCGATCACGTGGTTGCCGATCACGACCGGCGCGACCGTCGAGAAGTACTGCAGGTTGAAGTCGGCGATGACCTTGTGCCAGCGTTCCTTCCCGGTCTTCGCGTCGAGCGAGACGAGGTAGTTGTCGGGCGTCTCCATGTAGAGATAGCCGTTCCACATGCCGAGCCCGCGGTTGGCGATGTGCGTGCCGCCGCGCGTCTTCCAGAAGTAGTGCCAGATCTCGCGGCCGTCGCGCGCGTCGAGCGCCCACGCGTTGTCGGGCGTCGAGATGTAGATCGTGCCGTCGACCATCAGCGCCGACGCCTTGACGGTCGGCGGACCGGGATCGGGAAACTCGATCGTGCCTTCGCCGCCGACGTTGCCTCGCGCCCCTTCACGCAGGCGGCTCACCCACGCGAGCGACAGGTTCTTGACCGTGGACTTGTTGACGAGCGTGAGCGCGCTGTACCGCCGGCCCGAGTAGTCGCCGTTGTGCGTGGGCCACGAGTCGGCGAGGAGCTTCGTCAGCGCGGCGGGCTCGACTCCCTTCCCCTGCGCGGCGAGCATCGCGGGAGCGGCGGCGAGCGCCGCGATCGTGAGGATGTGCCGCGCGTTCATTTCAGGGTCACCAGATAGGCCGTCACGTTTCTCATGTCCTGGTCGGTCAGCGCCGACAGCAATTCGTTGTGCCGTTCGAACGGGTTGACGATCTCGACGCGCGGGACGTCGCCGCTGCGCGCGAAGCTGCGCGTCGTGTCGTCGTCGAGCGCCAGCTTGATCAGGAAGTCGTCGATGGCCACGAGCCGGCCGCTCACGCGCTCGCCGCCCGGGAGCGTCACGGTCGCCGTCACCGCGGCGCGTGGTTTCGCCTCGTCGCCGCCCCCGCCGAAGCCGCGTCCCCGGCCGCCGCGTCCGCGCCCGGTCTGGCCGCCCGACACCCAGAGGTTCTGCAGGGCCTTCGCGTCCCGCGCGCGCGACGCGATCCCCTTCAGGTCGCCGTCGGCGGAATGGCACGCGCTGCACGCGGACGCGAAGTACGCCTGCCCCGCCGCGGCGTCGCCGACGACGATGTCGGGCGGCGGCGCCTCCGATCGCGGCGGCGCCCCCTGGCCCGGGCTCGCGGCCGTCAGGCTGTGAATGAATTCGATGACCGCTTTGATGTCCTCGTCCTTCAACGGCAGCGCGGGCATGCCGCGCTCGGGACGGCCGTTCCTGATCACCGGGTCGATGAGCTCGCCGTCCTTGTCGGCGAGCACCAGCTGCGAGCGCAGCAAATTGGGGCCGTTGAGCTGTCCGCCTCGCAGATCGGCGCCGTGGCACGCCACGCAGTTCACGCCGAAAATGGCCTTGCCGCGCTCGACGACCTCGGCGTCGGCCTTCGGGCGCTGCATCGCGGGGAACGTGCCGGGGTTCTGCTGGGCGAGCGCCGCGGCGAGCATGAGGAATCCGGCTGGAAGAATGCGCATGAGCAGTCGCGCTATTCTAGCCCGCGCAAGGGCCGTCGAAGAGCCTCACGGGGTCAGGAGACCAGGACTTGAGGATGAACTCCTGATCACCTGCGCCCTCTGACGTCCGACGGCGTCCGCTGATACTGCCGCCGGAACGCCCGATTGAAGTACGACAGGTCGCCGAATCCGGCGTCGTAGGCAATCGCGCTGATCGTCTCGGCGGCGAAACGCGGATCGCACAGCATGCGATACGCGCGCGCGAGACGCTCGCGGAGCACAAACTCCGTGTAGGTGACGCCGTCCCGCTCGAACAGCCGGTGCACGTATCGTGACGTCACGCGGTGTCGGGCCGCAACCGTGCCGACGCTCAGCGCCTCGTCGGTCAGGTTCGCGACGATGTCGCTCTTGATCGCGCGGAGCCTCGCGGCCGGGATGGAGTCGTGGGCGGCCTGCGCCTGCGCGTCGGACGTCGCGCCCAGGCTGAGCGCGATCAGATCGTGCACGTGCGCCACGATCACGCGCGATGCTTCCGGAACGGCGAGCACGCCGCCGCCCAGCAGGGCGCGCAGGTAGCCGGCGAGCAGCGTGACCGTGTCACTGGCGCCGGGAATCAGACGCAACCGTTCGTCGGCGCCGTCGACGACGAGCGGCGCGATGGCGCGGCGCGGCACGCGCAGGCCGAAGAATCGTGCGCGCGACGGACGCGTGACCGCGAACGCGCCGGCCGCGACGTTGACGACGAACGCGTCTCCGCCCGCCGGCAGAATCTCGCGCCCGCGCTGGGTAATTGCCGCGACACCATCGACGTTGACGCCGAAGAACAGATCGTCGCTGCCCGACGGCCCGGCGGCGTCCTGGCGAATGCCGCCCATCGACCCGGACAAAAGTCCCAGGCCGGGCAGGAACCACTTCGCGATGTCGACGTGCACGCGCCGGTCGGGCAGCGGTTCGATCGGCATCAGCCCGCGATCGCGCAGGCGGCGGACCGCTTCGAGCCGATCGCGGTCGGCCAGCCCGTTCGTTGAAAAGCGAAATGACTCCGCCTGGTGAAGTGCCACCATGGGTTCGCTCCAGACCGGATCGCAGTTCCGTCCCGTCCAAGCGCGTTCGGGCATCCCCTTTCTACCATGACGCGCATGACAAAGACATCCATCGCCTATGCCGCCGGTCTCGTGATTCTGTGCACCGTCGAGGGAGGATCGGCCGCGTCGGGCGGCGATCATCGCGGAGCCCGCCTCTTCGTGCAGGGCGAGTTCGGAGGCAACGGACGCACCTGCGTGACGTGCCACACGCTGCGCACGGGTGACGTCACGCTCGATCACATCCGCGAGCGTTTCGCGGACGACGCGCGCGATCCGCTGTTCCGGCCGATCGACAGCGACGACGGCCGCGGAACCAGTTACAACCGCCTCCTGACACACGCCACGTTCCGCGTGTTCGTCAGGCTTCCCGCGAACATCAGGCTCGTCGACGATCCGTCCGCCACCCGCGTCGCGCTCTTCCGCGGCACGCTGCCGACCAACAACATCGCGCTCGATCCCGTGATCATGTGGGACGGGCGCGAGCCCGATCTGCCGCACCAGGCATTCGATGCCTTCGTCACGCACTCGGAGATCACGGCGCAGCCGACGGCGAGGCAACTACAGGAGATCGCGGACTTTCAGAAGGACCGCCTCTTCTCGTCCCCCGCGCTCGCGGCGTTCGCGCGAGGAGGCCGCGCGCCGCAGCTGCCGGAAGGCCGCACGCCCTCGGAGCGGCGCGGCCGCGCGTTCTTCGTCCCCACGCCCGGCGTCGTGAACTGTTCGCTCTGCCACAGCGGCCCGATGCTGAACGAGACGCTGCCCTCAGTACCGATGCAGGTGCCCCCCGGATCGCGATTCACCGACACGCAGGTGTCGGCGTTGAACCGCACGGGCCTGCCCGTGCGGACCTTCATCGTCACGAAACCGGACGGCTCGACCGTGACGATCGCGTCGTCGGACCCGGGACGCATGCTCGTCACCGGCGATCCGGTGGACGTGAACCGGTTCAAGCAGCCGACGCTCTGGGGTATCAGCAACACCGCGCCGTACTTTCACGACAATTCGGCGAAGACGCTCGAGGACGTGCTCGAGCACTACGATTCGTTCCTGCGGATCGCCGGCGCGCGGTTCGGCTTCACCGGGTTCACCGCACAAGACAAGGCGGACATCATCGCTTTCCTGAAGCTGCTGTGACGCGATTGGCCGTGTCATGTGACCGGACGCATCGCGTCCGCAGCTTTACAGGAGATCAGGAGTTCAGGAGTTCATCCGGCTGTTTCGACACAGCACGCGTACTTCCTAATCTCCTGGTCTCCTGATCTCCTGTGATCCGTTCGTCGGTTCTAACCAATGAACACGGCGCCGTCTTCGACGCTGAGCTCGACGCCCGCGGCCTTCGCCGCTTCCTGAAGCGCCGCGTCGAGCATCACGACGGGATCGGGACCCACGTCGAGCCGGCGCAGCAGGCCCTCTCCCTTTTTCGTCCCGATCGAGAGCACGATCTTCAGCCCCTTGCGCTTGCACTTCACGGCGGTGCCGTCCTCGAGCTTCCCGTTCATCGGCTTGATGTACGCGTCCACGTAGTGCACGCCGATGCCGGACTTGTCGTCGGTATGCTGCGGGAGCTTCGCGATCGCGTCCGCGTTCACGTCGCACAGTCGGTGCTTCATCAGACGGCCTTCTCCATGCGGAACTGGTCCATCACCTGCCGGAAGGCGCGAATGTGGTCCGGCGTGCTGCCGCAGCAGCCGCCGATGATGCTGGCGCCCGCCTGGAGCAGCGGCACGACGCCCGCGACCATCTGCGCCGGCGTTTCGTCGTAGACGACCTTCATGTCGACGAGCTTCGGCTGCCCGGCGTTGGGCTGCGCCATGACCGGCAGATCGCTGACGCGGCGATACCGGAGGACGGCCTGCCTCGCGCGCTCCATGTCCATGCCGGTGCCGCAGTTGAGCGCGACGAGGTCGGCGCCGTGGGCTTTCATGTCCTCTGCGGCGCGCTCGGGATCGACGCCCATCATCGTGCGGAACGTCGAGCCGTCGAGCGTGACGTCGTACGCCATCGACCCGATCACGCACGCCGCGCCGGCGTCGCGCGCGGCCAGGAGGCCGAGGCGCAATTCCTCCAGCGAGGTCTGCGTCTCGATGATGACGGCGTCGGCGCCCGCGTCCACCAGCGCCTTCGCCTGCTCGCGGAACGCCTCGAGCACCTGCGCCTCGGTGAATTCGCCGTACGGTTCCATCAGCCCGCCGAACGGCCCGATGTCGCCGATGACATATCCGTCGCGGCCGCCGAACGCCTCGCGCGCGATCGCCACCGCCGCGGCATTGATCGCCGAGACGTCCCCGGCGTGGCCGTGGCGATTGAGCATGATGCGGC
>Ga0066903_100002411_pt1 | contig 14620 bp, 14 predicted proteins | sample PanSoiMetaGPlot1_FD_67491 | JGI IMG/M metagenome (GOLD analysis project Ga0066903, IMG submission 67491) | Tropical forest soil microbial communities from Panama analyzed to predict greenhouse gas emissions - Panama Soil - Plot 1 (version 2) | ecosystem: Environmental > Terrestrial > Soil >...
CCTCCTGCTCGCCGTCACGCTCGACACCGTTGCGCGCAGGCTGCAGGTCAAGTCGGGCCGGTAGCAGTCAGCCGTGGCCGAGACGATCGGTGTCGCCATGCTGGGCCACGCCTTCATGGGAAAGGCGCACTCGCGCGGCTTCCATGAGGTTGTGCGACTAGCGCAGCCCGCGCTCCGGCCCGAGCTCGTGTCGATCTCGGGCCGCGACCGCGACAGGCTCGTGGCGACGCAGGAGCGCTGGGGCTGGGCCGAGGCGGTGATGGACTGGCGCGAGCAGGTCGCCGACCCGCGTGTCGGACTGTTCGACAACGGCGGCCCGAACGCGCTGCACGCGGAGCCCTGCATCGAGGCCGCCCGCAACGGCAAGCACGTCCTCTGCGAGAAGCCGCTCGGGATGGACGCCGCTGAGTCCCATCGCATGTGGGTCGAGGCCGAGCGGGCCGGCGTGCAGCACATGTGCGGCTTCAACTACCGCTTCGTCCCGGCCGTCCGGCTCGCACGCGAGATCCTCGAGTCGGGCGGCATCGGAGAGGTCGTCCACTTCCGCGCGACGTACCTGCAGAGCTGGGGCTGGGATGCCGACGAGAGCATCTGGCGCTTCGACCGCGCGCAGGCGGGAACCGGCGCGATCGGCGACCTCGGCACGCACATCATCGACCTCGCCCGCTATCTCGTCGGCGACATCGCCTCGGTCTCGGCACTCGTGCGAACGGTGCTGCCCGGACGTGCGGTCGACGATCACTTCGTCGCGACGGCCGAGTTCGAAAGCGGCGCCGTCGGCACGCTCGAGGCGTCGCGCCTCGCGCGCGGCCGGATCAACTACAACGCCTTCGAAGTGAACGGGTCGAAGGGCTCGATCGCGTTCGACGTGGAACGGCTGAACGAGCTACAGGTTGCGGACGAGAAGAGCTTCACGCGCGTGCTCGTCACCGAGCCGGAGCACCCGTACATCGGGTACTGGTGGCCGCCGGGCCACATCGTCGGGTGGGGCGACACGTTCACGCACGAGATCGCGCACCTGCTCGCGGCCATCGCGGGCGAGGGCACAGTTGCGCCGCACGGCGCGACGTTCGAGGACGGCTACCGCTGCTCGGAGGTGACCGACGCGATTCTCCGCTCGGCCGCGAGCGGTGCCAGGGAGACCATCAGCTACCGAGGGAGTGACGAGTGAGGACGAGTCTTGGCATCTGGGCCCTCAGCTCGATGGTCACGCGGTTCGTGCCTGGGGGCTACCAGCCCCAACACGCGGGCGAGACGACGGCGGAACGCGTTGCACGGGCTGTCGCAAGACTCGAGGGGTATATCGACGACTACGAGTTCCACTACCCGCACGAGCTCTCGCACGACAACCTCGACGACGTCCGAGCGTCGCTCGCGGGGCACGGCATCTATGCAATCGCGACCGGCACGCACCTGAACCCGCGGTTCGGCAAGGGCGGGCTGTCGTCCCCGGACGACGCCGTGCGGGCCGACGCACTCGCGGAGGCACTCGAGGCCGCCGACCTCGCCGGTGAGATCGGCGCGCAGATGATCCTGTGGCCGGGGGTCGAGGGCTACAACTACCCGTTCCAGACGCCGTACGCCGACGCCTGGGCGCGATTCGTGGACGGCGTCGGCGAGGTGGCGTCGCGCTGCACGCAGCACGGGGTGACGCTCTTCCTCGAGCACAAGAACTCCGAGCCCGCGATGAAGATCCTGATGCGGAACATCGGCATGACGCTCCATGTGATCCACACGCTGCGCGCGCGTGGGATCACGAACGTGCAGGTGAACATGGACTGGCAGCACCTGCTGATGAACGGCGAGTCGCTCGGCGAGTACGCGGCGATGCTCGCGGCGCAAGGGCTGCTCGGCCACCAGCACGCAAACTCCGGCTGGGGCACCTTCGACGACGACAACATGGTCGGCGCGACGGCGTTCATGGAGACGCTCGAACTGGCGCTGGAGCTGCGGCGGGCCGGCTACGGCGACAACGGCGAGCGGCTCGGCTTCGACCTCTACCCGTACACGGAGGACGCCGTCGAGGCCGTACGCCGGAGCGTGATCCAGTGGCGCTTCATCTGGGACGTCGCCGGGAAGATCGACGACGCCGCGCTGCGCGAGGCGCAGCAGCGAAAGGACGCCGTACGGGCGTACGAGCTCGTCTACGCAGCGCTGGGTGCCCCCGCGGCGTGACGTGAGCGGTGTCGCCGAGCTCGCGCAGGCGCTGGTGCGGGCCGAGTCCATCAACCCCGGCGTCGATCCGGCCGGCAGCGGAGAACGGGAGGCGGTGCGCGTTGCGGCGGAATGGTGCGAGCTCGCGGGTCTCGAGGTATCGGTCGTGGAGGCGGCCCCCGGTCGTCCGAACCTGATCGTCGCTGCGAGAGGCAGCGGTGGCGGCCGGACGCTTTTGCTCAACGGCCACCTCGACACCGTGGGCGTTGCCGGAATGGCCGACCCGTTCTCGGGGCTGGTCGAAGGCGACAGGCTGTACGGCCGCGGGGCGTACGACATGAAGGGTGCCGTCGCGGCCTGTCTGGTCGCGTGCGGGCGCGCGCATGAGCTCGGTTTGCAGGGAGACGTCGTCGTCACAGCGGTGGCGGATGAGGAGGTGGCGAGCGTGGGCACGGTCGCCGTCGCGGCCTCCGCCCAGGCCGACGCGGGGATCGTCGCCGAGCCGACGGAGGAGAAGCTCGGCGTCGCACATCGCGGCTTCGCCAGCTTTCGCATCCGGGTCGCCGGCCGCGCCGCCCATGGTTCGCGGCCCGACCTCGGCATCGATGCGATCGCGCGGACCGGTCCGATCCTGACGCGGATCGCGGCGCTCGACCTGGAGCTGAGAGATGGCGACGCCCATCCACTGCTCGGCACTGGCTCGGTTCACGCGTCGCTCATCTCCGGCGGTCAGGAGTACTCGAGCTACCCGGCCTCGTGCGAGCTCGAGGCCGAGCGGAGGACGGTGCCCGGCGAGACGGACGAGGACGTGGCACGCGAAGTGGCCGACCTCGTCGGCGACGTCGACGCGTCGTGGGAGCTGACGGCGACTCGCGGTCCGTTCGCGATCGACGCCGCTGAGCAGATCGTCGAGGTCGTCGCGCGGCACGCCGGCGAGCCGGAGCGCATCGGCTTGCCGTTCTGGACAGACGCCGCGCTTCTCCAGGGCGCAGGCATACCGACCGTGCTCTTCGGCCCGTGTGGCGAGGGTGCCCACGCGGAGGTCGAGTGGGTGTCGCTCGAGAGCCTCGAACGCTGTGTCGACACGTACGTCGCCGTGGCTGCGGAGCTCTGCGCGTGAACGAGGCGCTCGTCGGCGTCGACGTCGGCACGACCGGCGTCAAAGCAATCGCGGTCTCGCCGGACGGTGCCGTGCTCGCACAGGCGGAGCGCGGCTATCCGCTCTCGACCCCGCGGCCGGGTTGGTCGGAGCAGGATCCGGAGGACTGGTGGCGTGCCTCGGAGGCTGCGCTCGCGGAGGTCACGCGTGATCTCGACGTCGCCGGCATCGGACTCTCGGGCCAGATGCACGGGCTCGTCACGCTCGACGACGCCGACCGGGTGATCCGTCCCGCGATCCTCTGGAACGACCAGCGAACGGCGGACGAATGCGCAGAAATCGAGGAGCGCGTCGGGCTCGACAGGCTGATCGAGCTGACGGGCAACCGCGCCCTCACCGGGTTTACGGCGCCGAAGCTGCTCTGGTTGCGACGGCACGAGCCAGAGTCGTTCGCGCGGATCCGGCGCGTGCTGCTGCCGAAGGACTACGTCCGCCTCCGTCTCACCGGCGAGCGCGCCATGGACGTCGCGGACGCGTCCGGAACGCTGCTCCTGGATGTCGCAGGGCGCCGCTGGAGCGAGACGGTGCTCGACGCCCTGGAGCTGCCGGCGGACTGGCTGCCGAGGCTGCTCGAGAGTCCCGACGTCTCAGGCCGCACGGCTGACGGGGCTGTCGTCGCCGCAGGCGCGGGCGATCAGCCGGCCGCTGCGCTCGGCGTCGGCATCGACCGGCCGGGCCGTCTCTCCGTGGTGCTCGGCACGTCCGGCGTCGTGCTCGCCGCCTTGCCCGCCTATCGGGCCGATCCCGAGGCGCGCGTCCACGCGTTCTGCCACGCCGTGCCCGACGGCTGGCAGGCGATGGGCGTGATGCTCTCCGCTGCCGGCTCGCTCCAGTGGTTCCACGACGCGCTCGCCCCCGGCGTCGGGTTCGACGAGCTCGTCGCGGAGGCCGAGCGATGGCCGTCGGGTGCCGACGGGCTCCTGTTCCTGCCGTATCTCGCCGGTGAGCGAACGCCGCACGCCGATCCGGACGCGCGCGGCGCGTTCACCGGCCTCGAGCTCCGTCACGACAGAGGCGCGCTCGTCCGCGCCGTGCTCGAGGGTGTCGCATTCGGGCTCCGGGACTCGCTCGAGCTGCTGCGCGACCTCGGCGTCGGCGTCGAGGTCGGACGAGCGTCCGGCGGCGGCGCCCGCAGCTCGTTCTGGTTGCAGATCGTCGCATCCGCGCTCGGCATCCCGCTAGAGCTGACCGCCGTGGAGGAAGGATCGGCGTTCGGCGCGGCGCTGCTCGGCGGAGTTGCCGCGGGTGTCTTCGCCGACGTCCACGAGGCGGTCGCGCGCTGCGTGTCGGTTCGTGAGACGGTGGAGCCCGTACCCGATTGGGCTCGAACGTACGAGGATCTCTACTTGCGCTACCGCTCGCTCTACCCAGCACTCAAGGAGGAGACCATGACGACAGAACAAGGAGCGAGAGCCTGATGGAGCCCGTCCACGATGCCGTTCGCTGGGGCATCCTCTCCACGGCGGACATCAACCGGAAGCTCCTTGCCGGCGCGGCCGAGTCTCCGGACGTCGAAGTCGTCGCCGTGGGTAGCCGCGACCTCGGCCGCGCCGAGGAGTTCGCACAGCGCTACGGCGTCCCGCGCGCGTACGGCAGCTACGACGAGTTGCTCGGCGACGACAGCGTCGAAGCGGTCTACATCCCCCTCCCGAACACGATGCATTGCGAGTGGTCGATCAAGGCCGTGGAAGCTGGAAAGCACGTCCTCTGCGAGAAGCCGCTCAGCCGCCACGCCGCCGACGTCGCGAAGGCGTTCGACGCGGCAGAGCGCGCAGGGCGTCTCCTCTCCGAGGCGTTCATGTACAGGCACCACCCGCAGACCGCCCGCCTCGTCGAACTGGTCGCAACCGGGGCGATCGGTGAGCTTCGACTCGTTCGCGCGGCCTTCAGCTACGCCCTCTTCGACACAGACAACATTCGCCTGCGGACCGACGTCGAGGGCGGAGCTCTGATGGATGTCGGGTGCTACTGCGTCAGCGGCTCGCGCCTTCTCGCCGGAGAGCCGGAGCGGGTGTTCGGCCGCGCCCACGTCGGCCCCACCGGGACGGACTGGGTCTTCACGGGCTCACTGCGTTTCGCAAACGACGTGCTCGCCGTCTTCGATTGTGGGACGACCCTCGTGAACCGGGACGAGTTGGAGGCGATCGGCACCGAGGGCTCGCTCTTCCTCGATGACCCGTGGCACTGCCTCGATCCCGTCATCGAGCTCCGAAGAGAGGGCGAGGTCGAGCGGATCGAGGTCACGCGCGGCAACCCGTACCGTCTCGAGCTCGAGAACATGGGCGACGCCCTCCGCGGTCGGTCGGCGCTGCTACTCGGGCGCGACGACGCCGTGGCACAGGCACGTGTGATCGAGGCGCTGTTTCAGTCGGCGGACCGCGGGGAAGACGTTAACCTGGCTGAACCGATCCACGGCGTTTGACGTAGATTCGGTCGTCACCTTGCCACGAGCCAAGGGAGTTCTATGCGTGCACGTCTCGTACTAACAGGATTCGCGGTCGCGGGCCTTGCCGCGGCGTTGCCTGCCGCCGCCGCCACGCCTGTCTTCAAGGGCACGGTCGGTCCGGGCTTCACGATCACGATGGCGAAGAAGCCGACGAAGGCGGGGAAGATCAAGCTCGTCGTCAGCGACAAGGCGTCGATCCACAACTTCCATCTCGTCGGGCCTGGCGTCAACGTGAAGACGAGCGTGTCGGGCACCGGGACGAAGACGTTCATCGTCACTCTGAAGAAGGGCACGTACAACTTCTTCTGTGACCCGCACAAGTCCTTGATGCACGGCAGCTTCAAGGTCTCGTAAGGACAGTCGAGACCGAGAAGGTGCTCTTCCTCCGGCAGGAGTAGCCGCGGACGGGTAGGCGCGGCGCTCTCGCCGCAGGTGATTGGCCCGAGCCGATTCGGCGGTGCTCTGCTGCTAGCTCTCTTGCTCGGCGGTTGGTGAGCGTTCCCCGGTGAGCTCGACGGCCTCGATCGCGCCGTCGGCGATCCGCCACGCGGCGAGCTCGCCCGTCCGCACCGTCAGGATCAGGTACGGGCGATCCTGCCAGAGGCCGATGTTCTCGACGTCCGTGCGGGATGGTCGCGGCGGCGAAGAGACGTGTGAGTGGAAGACCCCGAGCTCGTAACCCTCGTCCTCGAGAAACCACGCCTCCAGGTCGGGCATCTCCAGGTCGAAGCGGTAGGGCGACGCCGCCGCGTTGATCCCCGGGATGTAGCGCTCGACAATGCCGTCCTTGATCACGACAAGGCCGCACGCCTCGTTCGGGACCTCGGACTCGGCGTGCTCGGTCAGCGCCTGGCGCGTCCCGGCGGGGACTACCACCAGACGGTCTTCTCCATCGACTCCTCGACGTCGTGCGCGTCCCAGAAGTCGGCGGAGATGTACTTCCAGCCCGCGTCCGCGAGCACCGCGACGATCACCCCCGCATCGAGCTCGTCGGCCAGACGTCGCGCGACGTGGACGACGGCGCCGGCGGAGACGCCACCGAAGATGCCCTCGCGATCGAGCAGCACGCGGAGCGCTGCGATGGACTCCGCGTTGGAGACGAGCACCTTGCGGTCGAGCTTCCTCACGTCCAGGATCGGCGGCACGTAACCGTCGGCGAGCGAGCGGAGGCCCATCACCGGGTCGCCAGGGAGCGGCTCCGCGGCGGCGACGACGACGTCGGGGAACGACTCGCGCAGCCGCTCGCCCGTCCCCATCAGCGTGCCGCCAGTGCCAAGACCCGCGACCAAGATGTCGACACGGTCGAGCGCGTCTGCGATCTCCGCTCCCGTGCCCTCGTAGTGGGCGCGCGGATTCGCCGAGTTCCCGTACTGGAAGGGCATGAAGTAGCTGGAGTCGGCCTCGGCCAGCTCCAGCGCCAGGCGAACGGCGCCGTTCGAGCCTTCGTCGGCCGGAGACTCGACGATCTCGGCTCCGTACAGTCGGAGCAGCCGGCGGCGCTCATCGGTCGCGTTGGCCGGCATCACGCACGTCAGCGGGTAGCCCTTGAGCTTCGCGACGAGAGCGAGGGCGATCCCCGTGTTTCCGCTCGTCGGCTCGAGCAACCGGCGTCCGGGCTCGAGCTCGCCTGCCCGCTCTGCGGTCTCGATCATCGACTTCGCGACCCGGTCCTTGATCGAGCCGGACGGGTTCTGGCCCTCGAGCTTTGCGTAGATCTGGACCGCGGGCTTCGGGGAGATCCGAGGCAGCTCGACCAGCGGCGTGTTCCCCACGAGGTCGAGCTGGGAGCCGGCAACCGCTCGACGCGGGTCTGCGGCTCGCGAGGGGTGGACGTACACCGGTCGCCTGCGGGCGGTCGTCCCGGCGGTTGCCTCGGGTGCGCCGCCCGCCATCGCGGGAAGCAGGATCAGCGTCTGTCCCGAGCCCACCACCGTCTCGAGGCCCTCGAGCGTGCGCACGTCCTCGCCGCCGAGGTAGACGTTGACGAACGGTGCGACGTCGCCGTTCTCGAGGATCTGGGCGCCAAGCGACGGATAGCGGGCGGCGAGGTCGTCGAGGAGCTCGCGAACCGTATTGCCGTCGGCCTCGACCTGCCGCGCGCCGCCGACCTCGCCTCGCAGCGTGGGCGGGATGCGGACGGCGGTCACTGCGCCACACCCCGTCCGGCCATCGCGCAGAACTCGACGTAGTCGATGTACTCGTGAATCGTCGGCTGGTCGCCGCAGACGGGGCAGGCGGGGTCGCGCTTGACGAGCACCTCGTCGAAGGTGGTCGCGAGCGCGTCGAAGAGGAGCAATCGTCCCGCAAGCGTGTCGCCGGTGCCGAGAATCAGCTTCAGCGCCTCGCTCGCCTGCACCGAGCCCACGATGCCCGGGAGCACGCCCAGGACGCCGCCCTCGGCGCAGCTCGGAGCAAGCTCCGGCGGCGGCGGGAAGGGGAAGAGGCAGCGGTAGCAGGGCCCCTCGCCGGGGTGGAAGACGGTGACCTGGCCCTCGAAGCGGTAGATCGAGCCGTGCACGACGGGGATGTCGTTCCAGACCGATGCGTCGTTCACCAGGTAGCGCGTGGGGAAGTTGTCGGCGCCGTCGACGATCACGTCCCAGCCGGCGGCCAGGATCCGGTCGACGTTCTCGGAGGTGAGCCGCTCCTGGTACGCCTCGACGTGGACGTCCGGGTTCAGCGCCTCGATCGTCCGCTTCGCGGAGAGCACCTTCGGCTCGCCGAGGCGGTCGGTGGAGTGGACGATCTGGCGCTGGAGGTTGGAGTCGTCGACGACGTCGCCGTCGACGATGCCGAGCGTGCCGACGCCCGCGGCGGCGAGGTACAGGGATGCGGGTGAGCCGAGCCCGCCGGCGCCGATCAGCAGGACGCGCGACTCGAGCAGCTTTTGCTGGCCCTGCTCACCGACCTCGGGTATCAGCAGGTGCCGTGAGTAGCGGGAGCGCTGCTCGGGTGACAGTACCTTCGGCGTCTCGTACTCGAAGCCGTTTCGCTTCCAGTCCGTGAACCCGCCGGACATCGAGCTGACGGTCGTGTAGCCGAGCTCGAGGAGGGTCTTTGCCGCGAATGCCGACCGCGCGCCAGCGGCGCAGTAGACGACGATCTCGGCGCTCTTCTGCGGCAGCAACGCCTCGACACGGGACTCGAGGTTGCCGCGCTCGATGTGGAGCGCACCCGGAAGGTGGCCCTCCTGCCATTCCTCCAGCTCGCGTACGTCCAGGAGCAGCGGCGGGTCGGGTTGCGCCAGGCGGTCGCGGGTCTCGAGCGACGAGACCTCGTCGATCTCCGCCTTGACCTGCGCCAGGATCTCTCGGTATGTGGGCATTACTTTCGTGAATATAGCAACGTCGATGCGCCACACCAGCGCCGTTCAGGGGATATGAACGCCGCACCGCCGCAGGCACTTCCTGGCTACCCTCGGCGTCCAGTGTCCCAGCGCAACCGCGCCATCGGTCTCACTGCTCTGGTCGCCGCCCTGTCGGCGGGTGTCGTCGTCGCGATCGCCGCGCGATCCGGTGGCGAGCCGCCACCGGAGCACCAGGGTGCGGTGCGGCCCGGCGCACCTCCGCTCGCGCTCGACCTCGGCGTCCGCACCGACCCCGAGGCTCGGGATCTGCGCCGCGCGCTCGCACTCTACGGCGACGGGTCGAAGGAGACGGGGCGCGTAGCCGCCGCCGCCATCTTCCGGCGCCACACGTCGCTCGAGGCGCGGGTCGGCCAGGCCGTGACGGCGTGGCCCGACGGCACGGTGGCGGGTCTCTCCCGCCTGGCGACGCTCTACCCGAAGAGCGCCCTCGTGCAGCTCGAGCTCGGCCTCGCCGCGTTCTGGGCCGGTACGCCCGGAGCCGAGGACGCGTGGCGGCAGGCTGCGGTCTTGCAACCCGACACGACGTACGCCGTGACGGCCGGGAACCTCCTCTACCCGCGGTACGCCAGAGGGCTTCCGGCGTTCGTTCCGCAACAGAGCGCGCTGCTCGACAGGGTCGGCAAGACGTCGGCGACGACGCAGCTCGCGATCCTGCGGAGATGGGCGTCGCACGGAGTCGACGGGAACGTTGTCCTGGGTCACCTCCTGTACGGCGTGGCGCTCCAGCGACTGGGCCGGCCGGTTTCCGCGCAGCGGGAGTTCGACCGCGCGGCGGCGCTCGCTCCGAACGATCCGGAAGCGCTGACGGCCGCCGCTGTCGGGCACTTCGACAAGGCCGACCCGGGCGCCGCCTTCTCGCGGCTCGGCCCGCTCGCGCAGCGGTTCCCGAAATCCGCGACCGTCCGCTTCCACCTCGGCGTGCTGCTGCTCTGGATCGGCTCGATCGACCAGGCGAAAAAGGAGCTCCGGCTCGCGACGACCGCACAGCCGGGCTCTCCGCTCGCGGCAGAGGCGAACCAATACCTCGTCACACTCCGTCGAGTGGGTCGGTGACACCACCGTGGGTGATTTCTTTGACGCGGGGCACCGTCGCGGCTAGCGTGAGAGAGAACGCGGACGAAGGGGGCGGACTGAGCGCTACGGATCGAGACGCGGGTACTCGTGGTCCCGTCGAGGACGTTCTCGACACGGACGAGGCACGCACCCTGCTCGAAGCGGGTCGCTCGGCGGGGCGGCTGGACGCGGAGGAGATCGCCCTCGCGCTCGACGAGCTGGATCTCGACGCCGCGCAGATGGACGAGTTCTACGCCGCGCTCGAGGACGCGCAGATCGAGGTCGTCCCCGCCGCCGACGACGCGGAGGAGGTAGTCGCCGAGCTCGATGCCGAGCCCGAGATCTCGACCGACACGCTCCAGCTCTTCCTCAAGGACATCGGCAAGGTGCCGCTGCTGACAGCCGCTCAGGAGGTCGAGCTCGCGAAGCGCATCGAACGCGGCGATCACTCGGCGAAGCAGGCGATGGTCGAGGCGAACCTTCGTCTCGTCGTCTCGATCGCCAAGCGGTATCGCAACCAGGGGCTGCCGTTCCTCGACCTGATCCAGGAGGGAACGATCGGCCTCGTCCGCGCCGCCGAGAAGTTCGACTGGCGCAAGGGCTACAAGTTCTCGACCTACGCCACCTGGTGGATCCGGCAGGCGGTCGCGCGGGCGATCGCCGACAAGGGCCGGACGATTCGCATGCCGGTGCACGTGGTCGAGAAGCTGAACCGGATCCACCGCTCCGAGCGCAAGCTGCGCGCCGAGCTGGCCCGCGAGCCGACCTCGGCGGAGATCGCGGTAGACCTCGACCTCTCGATCGAGGAGGTCGAGCAGATCCGCCGCAGCGCTCAGGCACCCGTCTCGCTCGAGAAGCCCGTCGGGGACGAGGAGGAGTCCGAGCTCGGCCACTTCCTGACCGATCTCTCCGTGCCTTTGCCGGACGAGGCAGCCGAGACGGCGCTCCGCCGCGAGGCGCTGCGCGGGATCCTCTCCAAGCTCTCCGAGCGCGAGCGTCAGGTGCTGGAGCTTCGCTACGGGCTCGACGGTCAGCAGCCGCGGACGCTCGACGAGGTCGGTCGCGCCTTCAACGTGACGCGCGAGCGGATCCGGCAGATCGAGCACCAGAGCCTGAAGAAGCTGCGCGCGTTCGCCGAGGCCGCGTCGGTCCGCGACGTCGCCTGATCCCTCCCTTTTGGCAAGAAGCCGGATCTGCATTGCCGCGGATCCGGCTTCGCCGAAGACCTCTAAAGAGGGCCGCCCGCGGCGCGAACGCACCGATCGTCATCAGCTCCGCCGCCATCGGATGCACCGTACGAGTTTCCCCCGAGGGAAGGTCAAGCGCGTGGCTAGACTGCCTCGCCGTGTCGTCGTCACCTGAAGCGCTCGTCGCCGAGCTGGCCGAGCTGATCGCGATCCCGTCGATCAGTGCCGACGACGCCCACCGGGCCGACGTGCGCCGCGCCGCAGAGTGGGTGTGCGATCGCATCCGCCGCGCAGGCGGCGAGGCCGAGATCGTCGACCTCGGCGCGCAGCCGCTCGCAATCGGCGAGGTGCCCGCCTCGAAGGACCCGGAATCGGCAGCCACAGTCCTCTGCTACGCCCACTTCGACGTGCAGCCGCCAGACCCGATCGAGCTCTGGGAGACACCACCGTTCGAGCTGACGGGACGGGACGGCTGGCTCTACGCGCGCGGCGTGGCCGACGACAAGGCGCATCTCTTCGTCCTCCTCAAGGCAGTCGAGCTGCTACGTGCCGAGGACGCGCTCCCGGTGAACGTGCGCTTCGCGTGCGACGGGGAGGAGGAGGTCGGCGGTCACTCGATCGTCGACTGGCTCGAGCAGGACTCCCGTGGTGCGGACGCGGCGATCGTGCTCGACGGCGGCATGGTGGCGCGCGACCTGCCGGGCTTCACGATCGGCCTCCGGGGCATGTGCTATTTCCACGTCACCGTCCGCACCGGAGAACGCGACCTTCACTCGGGGATGTTCGGCGGGGCGGCGCTGAACGCGATCCACGCGCTCTCGCAAGCGCTCTCGAGCGTCGTCGCCGCGCCCAGCGGGCTCCTGCCCGAGCCGCTCCGCGCGGGAATCATCGCGCCGACCGAGCAGGAGCTCGAATCGTGGCGCTCGCTGCCCCCGGGCGAGGACGAGCTGCGCGGCCAGGGCGCGACGGCCCTCGATCCGCGGGCCGCGGAGGACTTCTACGTGCGCACGACGGCGGAGCCCTCTGTCGACGTGAACGGCATCGAATCCGGCTCGCCGCGGCTGCAGAAGACCGTACTTCCGGTCGAGGCCCGGGCGAACGTCTCGATGCGCCTCGCACCCGGTCAGGATCCGGTCGAGCTCGCCAAGGTGTTCGAGCGCCTCTTGCGCGAGGCGGCTCCCGACGGCGCGTCGCTCCAGGTCGACCTCTGGACCTTCAGCGAGCCGGCTCTCGTGGCGCCCGATTCGCGCGCGATCACGCTGGCCCTGGACGCGTTCGAGGCGACGACGGGGGTCCGTCCGCTCCTCATTCGAAGCGGAGGGTCGATACCGATCGTCGCCACGCTCGTTGCGCGCGGCGTTCCTGCCATCGTCACCGGGTTCGCGCTTTCCGAGTCGAACGTGCACTCGCCGAACGAGCGCTTCGTCGCAGACTACGTCCCCCTCGGCGTCCGGACGGCGCAGGAGCTGTTCCGCCGCTTCGCGGACCTTTGACGGCCGGCTCGCCCGCGCGCGCGTCCTTCGTCACGCCGCTGGCCGCCGAGCTGGCGGACGACCTGCTGGAGCGGTTCCTTCGCTACGCGGCGATCGACACCCAGTCCGACGTCGACAGCACGACCTACCCGAGTACGGCGAAGCAGCTCGACCTCTCGCGGTTGCTCATCCACGAGCTGCAGGAGCTCGGTCTCGCAGATGCGCGGTTGACCGAGCACGGCTACGTCTTCGCGACTTTGCCCGGGAAGGCCGATGCGCCCGTCGTCGGCTTCATCGCCCATGTGGACACGTCACCGAGCGCGTCGGGCGCCGGCGTTGCGCCGATCGTCCACCGCTCGTACGACGGCGGCACGCTCGTGCTCCCGGGCGATCCCGCCCAGGTCCTCGACCCTGCGGACACGCCCGAGCTGGCCATCCGCGTCGGTCACGACATCGTCACGAGCGACGGCACGACGCTGCTCGGCGCGGACGACAAGGCGGGCGTCGCCGAGATCATGGCCGCGGTCGCCTGGCTGTCGCGCCATCCGGAGGTCGTGCATGCCCCGCTACGTATCGCGTTCACCGTCGACGAGGAGACCGGACGAGGCACGGAATTCTTCGACCTCGAGGAGTTCGGCGCCGAGCTGGCCTACACGCTGGACGGGTCGGGTTGCGGGTCACTGGAGGTCGAGTCCTTCTCGGCGAAGGAGCTCCACATCTCCATCCGCGGTCGAGGCACGCACCCTGGCAGCGCGAAAGGGAAGCTCGTCAACAGCGTCAAGCTGGCAGCCGACCTGATCGCCGCGCTCCCACGGGACACGCTCTCTCCGGAGACGACGGAGGGGAGGGAGGGCTTCGTGCACCCCGCTCGCATCCGCGGGACAGCGGAAGAGACCGTCCTGACCTTCCTCGCGCGCGACCACGACGAGGCCAAGCTCGACGAGCACGTTGCGCTGCTGCAGAGGCTCGCGGACGACGTCGAGCGTCGCGAGCCGCGCGCGCGCGTCACCGTGGACGTCGAGTTCCAGTACCCGAACATGCGGCGTGCGATCGACGAGCATCCGCGTGTCGTCGACGCGGCCGTCGAGGCGTATCGGCGAGTCGGCGTCGAGGCGGTGTTCGAGCCGATCCGCGGCGGCACGGACGGCGCCCGGCTCTCCGCGGCAGGGCTACCGACCCCGAATCTCTTCACCGGCGGTCAGGACTACCACTCGCTGCGCGAGTGGGCGAGCGTGCAGGACATGGCTGCCGCGGCGGCGATGCTCGTCGAGCTGGCCGGAATCTGGGCCGGTCCGGCGGCGCCACCCGCCTAGGACACTCGGCGCCGCGGTCGACATGTGCGGCCACGGGCGGCGCGAGCGACTACGTCGTGTGGACCCCGCAGCCGAGCCACTCGTGGCCGAAGCGGCGCATCTCCTCGACGATCGGGAGCAGCGCGCTGCCCTTCTCGGTCAGCTCGTACTCGACGCGCGGTGGCGACTCCGCGTAGCTGCGCCGGACGACGATCCCCTCCGCCTCCAGCCAGCGCAGCCGCTCGGCGAGCGTACGCGGGCTGATCCCCGCACACGAATGCTCGAGCTCGGTGAAGCGACGCGGCCCTTCGGAGAGGTCGTGGACGATCAGCACGGTCCACTTCGAGCCGACGATCTCCGCGGCGCCTGCCACCGAGCAGGTCGGTGTCTCGTGGACGCTGAGCATCGTGCGTGCGGTCACGGCTCGTAATTGTACGGCCGCGTCTGCACGTGTCGGCGCCCGGCGGGTTTCGCGCCCGCGTCTACTGCG
>Ga0066903_100002413_pt1 | contig 14614 bp, 12 predicted proteins | sample PanSoiMetaGPlot1_FD_67491 | JGI IMG/M metagenome (GOLD analysis project Ga0066903, IMG submission 67491) | Tropical forest soil microbial communities from Panama analyzed to predict greenhouse gas emissions - Panama Soil - Plot 1 (version 2) | ecosystem: Environmental > Terrestrial > Soil >...
AAATCGGCCATGCCGGTGACCCAATTCAACATGAAATGGGTCGAACAGGCCGGTCTGGTGAAGTTCGACTTCCTTGGATTGAAGACACTCACCGTGCTTGACGTCGCTACCAAGCTGGTCAGCCGGCGCGGCATCAGTCTCGACTTGCTGCGCGTGCCGCTCGATGACGAGCGGACCTACGAGATGCTGGCGCGCGGCGAAACCTGCGGCGTGTTCCAGGTGGAAAGCCAGGGCATGCGGCGTGCGCTGATCGATATGGTTCCCGACCGCTTCGAGGATCTGATCGTGCTGGTTGCTCTCTACCGGCCGGGACCGATGGCCAACATTCCTACCTATTGTGCGCGAAAACTCGGACGGGAAAGGATTGAGTATCTGCACCCCAAACTCGAGCCCATCCTTGCCCCCACCTACGGCATCATCACCTACCAGGAGCAGGTGCAGCAGATCGCCCGCGATCTCGCCGGTTACTCCCTTGCGGAGGCCGACTTGCTGCGCCGCGCCATGGGCAAGAAGATCAAGGCGGAGATGAACGCGCAGCGCGGCCGTTTTCTCGCCGGGGCCGCGGAGCGGGAGATCGGCCGTGACATCGCCGAGACGATCTTCGATGCCTGCGCCAAATTCGCCGAGTACGGCTTCAACAAGTCGCATTCGGCGCCATACGCCTTCATCACCTATCAGACGGCGTTCATGAAGGCGAATTACCCGGCCGAGTTCCTCGCCGCCTCGATGACGCTCGACATGGGCAATACCGACAAGCTTGCGGAGTTCCGCGCCGAGGCGGAGCGGCTCGGCATCGCGGTCGAGCGACCATCGGTCAACCACTCGGGCGTCGCCTTCGGGGTCGAGGGCAATGTCATTCACTATGCGCTTGCGGCGCTCAAAGGGGTGGGTCGCCAGGCGGCGGAATCGATCGTCTCGGCGCGCGGCGACCGGCCGTTCCGCGACCTCGCCGAGTTTGCCGGCCGAATCAATCCCCGGGCCGTGAACAAGCGCGTGCTGGAAAGCCTGGCTGCCGCCGGGGCGTTCGACGGTCTGGAGCAGGATCGCGCTCGTGCCTTTGCGGCCGTCGACGCGATTCTGGCGGAAGCCCAGCGCCGGCATGATATGGCGACGAGCGGCGCGCTCGAGTTTTCGTTCGGCGATGCGGCGACCGCAGGTGCGCTCGCGATCCCTGCCGTGCAACCGTGGTTACCGGCGGACCGCTTGCAAAAAGAGTTCGATGCGATCGGCTTTTTTCTCTCCGGACACCCGCTCGACGACTTCGCGCCGGTTCTCAAGCGCCTGCGCGTACAGCCGTGGGCCGAGTTCTCGCGCGCCGTGCGGGCCGGTGCAACCGCCGGCAAGGTTGCCGGTACCGTGGTCGCCCGCACCGAGCGCCGGACGCGGACCGGCGGCCGCATGGGGATCGTAGGCCTCTCCGACCCGTCCGGGCATTACGAGGCGGTCATCTTTGCCGAGGGCCTGCAGCAGTACCGCGACGTGCTCGAGCCCGGCGCCGCCGTGCTCCTGTTCCTGACTGCCGAGATGCAGGGGGAGGATGTGCGGGCGCGCATCCAATCGGTCGAGTTGCTCGATCAGGCGGCAGAGAAGCTCGCCCAGGGGCTGCGCGTGTTCATGCGCGGCGAGATGCCCCTCGACAGTCTCGCTTCCCGCCTGGAGACGAAAGGCGAAGCCGAGGTCAGCGTCGTGGTGATGCTCGAGGGCGGAACTGAGGTCGAAGTCCGGCTCCCCGGGCGCTTTCGGGTTTCACCGCAGATTGTTGGCGCCATCAAGTCGGTGCCCGGCGTCGTGGCGGTCGAGGCAGCGTGATTACTAAATTAGAGCATGACCCGAAAAAGCCTGCCCCGGACTTGATCCGGGTACCGAATTTCGGAAAAGATTCACGTTTTAGGACAGTTGGTATGGGTCAGAATTCTTCCGGGCAGGGATCCACGATCGCCCATAGGGCAATGCCGTTCCTGAGGTGCTTCATCTGCGGGGTCAGGCCGCCCTGCTGGCGGATCCAATCCTTGACCGGTTTTGGGTAGACCGACATCAGCTCCGCCGTTCCGGCGACGCTCGTCACGCGAATGCCCGCGGTCCACCTCTTGTCGAAATGGGCCTGGTGGAATCCGAGATTTGCGCGCGGGGTGACACACACCTGGTTCAGCGGCACGATGCCGAGGAGCAGTGTGCAGGCCGAATTGCAGACTCCATCGATGACGATGCGCTCGCCCGTGTTGCCGATGCGCGCGTATTTGGCCTTGTATTGATCGACATACCCGCCATAGTCGCGCGTAATGCGGAGCTCTGCGGAAGCTGGTACCGTCAGCGCCAGGAGGAAAGCGAGGCTCAAAATCCGCATTGATACGCTTTGCATCGGACCAACATCAGCACTTGCCGCGCCGCCGCGGCAAAAGTTAGTCCACGCCATCTTGTGTTTTCGTTAAAGGCGGCGAAATCGCGAAGGTTGCCGGCTTGCTTCCCCTTGGGAGCGCCGCTATATCCCGTCCATCTCACACGCGGGACCATGGCCGAGAGGCCGTCCGGTGGCACCGGCTCTAGGGCTGGAGCTCACGCGCCCGCGGCGGCTTAACCGGAGAAGACCATGGCGCTCCCCGAGTTTTCAATGCGCCAGCTGTTGGAAGCTGGCGTTCATTTCGGCCATCAGGCCCATCGCTGGAACCCGAAGATGGCGGATTACATCTTCGGCACACGCAACAATATCCACATCATCGACCTCGCGCAGACCGTGCCGATGTTCCATCGCGCGCTGCAGGCGGTGAGTGATACGGTGGCAAAAGGCGGGCGAATCCTGTTCGTCGGCACCAAGCGACAGGCGCAGGACTCCGTGGCAGACGCCGCCAAGCGGTCGGCCCAGTATTATGTGAACTCGCGCTGGCTCGGCGGAACCCTCACGAACTGGAAGACCATTTCCGAATCGATCAAACGCTTGCGCAAGCTCGATGAGATGCTCAACGCGGGCGAGGCCCAAGGCTACACCAAGAAGGAACGTTTGACGTTGCAACGCGAGCGCGACAAGCTCGACCGTGCGCTCGGTGGGATCAAGGACATGGGGGGGGTGCCCGACCTTCTGTTCGTAATCGACACCAACAAGGAGGACATTGCGATCAAGGAGGCCCGACGGCTCGGCCTGCCGGTTGCCGCCGTGGTTGACACCAATTGCGATCCCAATGGGATCACCTATCCGGTGCCCGGCAACGACGATGCAAGCCGGGCCATTACCCTCTACTGCGAGCTTGTCGCTCGTGCGGCGATCGATGGTATCTCGCGCGCACAGGGCGAACTCGGCATCGACACCGGCGCTGCCGAAGAGCCGATCGCGGAGCCGTTGCCGACGCAAACCGAGTGGAAGACCTTGCAGCCTTTGTCGGGTCCCCGCGGGGTCGCCGACGATCTCCGAAAGCTCTCTGGAATGTCGGGAACGATCGAAAAGCGGCTCAACGATCTCGGCATTTTCCATTATTGGCAGATTGCCGAGCTCGGTCCCGAGGACGCCCGCAAGATCGGGGAGGAAGTGGGGCTTCCCGGCCGCGTCGAAGGCTGGATCGCGCAGGCCAAGGCGTTCGTGGCGGAGTGACTTCAGTCATCGCTTCGGGTTGAGTCGAAGGATCCGACCCGGAGTCCAGCATCGAGAAATGTGGATATGCATTCCGCCTTCGCCGCTGTCCGGCGCCCGGAATGACAATTCGGCAGGGGTCTCACGCATGGCCAAGATTACCGCCCAGATGGTGAAGGAGCTCCGCGACAAGACCGGCGCGGGCATGATGGATTGCAAGGCTGCGCTTGGCGAGACTGGCGGCGAGCTGGAGCAGGCTGTCGACTGGCTTCGCAAGAAGGGTTTCGCCAAGGCCGCCAAGAGGGCCGGGCGGATCGCCGCCGAAGGTCTGATCGCCGTGGCGCTTGCGCCCACCAAGGGCGTCGTCGTCGAGGTCAACTCGGAGACCGACTTCGTTGCCCGCAACCAGCAATTCCAAACACTCGTGAAGTCGATTGCCGACATCGCACTTGCGACCGGCGCGGACCTCGAGGCGATCAAGTCGGCGAAGATGGGAAAAGAGACAGTCGCGGATACGATCGCGTCGGCCATCGCGACGATCGGGGAAAATATCACCTTGCGGCGCGCGGATGAATTGTCGGTGGGGCAGGGCGTGGTCGCGGGCTACGTCCACAGCCCAGCCGGCAAGATCGGTGTTATCGTCGCGCTCGAATCGGCCGGCAAGAACGATGAGCTATCAGCCTTCGGACGGCAGATCGCGATGCACGTGGCCGCCGCCACCAATCTGCTGGCGATCGATGCGAGCCGCCTCGACCCGGCGGTGGTAGCGCGCGAGAAGAAGGTGCTCGCCGACAAGGCCAAGGCCGAAGGCAAACCCCCCAACATCATCGAGAAGATCGTCGAGTCGGGATTGAAGACGTTTTACCGCGAGGTGTGCCTGGTCGATCAGCCTTATGTCCACGATCCGGCAAAGAGCGTGGCTCAAGCCGTGAGGGAGGCTGAAGCCAGAGCGGGTGGGCCGATCAAAATCGCGGGCTATGTGCGCTATGTTGTGGGAGAGGGAATCGATCGGCCGGATAGCGATTTCGTCGCCGCCTAGAGCGTGATGACTTTTCCTCGAATCGTCATCCCGCTCTAGCCTATTGGTGGAGCATGATCTTTTCCGAAGACCGGTATCCACCCCGGATCAAGTCCGGGGCAGGCCCCGGATCAAGTCCGGGGCAGGCTTTTTCGGGATCATGCTCGAGCTGGCCGGTGATGAAGTCGCCCAAGGGAGAGCGGGAGGCTAAATTGTATCCGCTTGCTTTGACGCCCATCCGGCGCGCTTTGCGCGCCGCGTTTCTCCCGTCAGTACCGGGTGGATGCAAACCGCATCATGGCTAACCCCGCCTACCAACGGGTGATCGTCAAGGTATCTGGAGAGGCGTTGGCCGGCCCGGAAGGCCATGGCATCCACCAACCCACGATCGACCGGATCGCCGCCGACCTTCTCCGCTCGCGCGCGCTCGGCGTCGCGCTGGGCGTGGTCGTCGGTGGTGGCAATATCTTGCGCGGGGTCGCGGTTTCCGGCGCCGGCCTGCCGCGAGCGACTGCCGATGCGATGGGGATGCTGGCAACGGTGGTGAATGCGCTCGTACTCGAGGCGGCAATCGAGCGGGCCGGCGCACCGGCGCGCACCATGTCGGCGCTCACCATGCCGCAAGTGTGCGAGACCTACGAGCGCCAACGCGCACTGCGTCACTTCGCTGACGGACGCATCGTGGTGTTCGCGGGAGGCACAGGTAACCCTTTCTTTACCACCGACACGACAGCCGTGCTGCGTGCGGCCGAGATGGACTGTGATGCGGTACTCAAGGCCACCAATGTCGACGGAGTTTACTCGGCCGATCCCAGAAAGGACCGCAACGCTCGCCGCTTTGACCGGATCTCGCACCAGGAGGCAATCGAGCGCGATCTCAGGGTCATGGATGCGACCGCCTTCGCGCTTGCCCGAGAGAACCTTATGCCTATCATCGTTTTTTCGATAGCGGCACCGGACGCGATCGAGGCTGTACTGCGGGGGAGGGGACGGGCGACGATCGTCGGCGGATAAGGCCCGATGCCCGGCCGCCGAGCCGATCGCGCAGCAACCGGCCTCATCGCCTTCAAGCCAAATAGGGCGACCGGAATTGAAGATGCTCGAGAGGCGAATATGGCAGCTCTAACCCACGACCTCGCCGAATTGAAGCGGCGCATGCACGGCGCCCTCGTGGTGCTCAAACAGGAACTTGGCGGTTTGCGGACGGGACGCGCCTCCCCGCATTTGCTTGAGCCGGTGCAGGTTGATGCCTATGGCACCCACATGCCTCTCAACCAGGTTGCCACGGTGGGCGTGCCTGAGCCCCGGCTGTTGACCGTTCAGGTATGGGACAAATCATTGGTTCACGCAGTTGAAAAGGCGATTATCAACGCCAACCTCGGGCTCTCGCCGGCGACCGAGGGTCAGGTCCTGCGCTTGCGAATTCCGGAGTTGAACCAGGAGCGGCGCAAGGAGCTAGTGAAGCTTGCCCACAAATATGCGGAGAGCGCCCGGGTCGCGGTGCGACACGTGCGGCGCGACGGCCTCGACGTTTTGAAAAAGCTGGAAAAAGATCACAAGATCAGCGAGGACGATCACAAGCATGAGGCTGATCTTGTCCAGAAAGCGACCGATCAGGCTATCGCCGAGGTCGACCAGGCGCTTGCTACCAAGGAAAAAGAGATCATGACCGTATAGAGACCGCGATGTCGATGCCAGAGGTGCCGCTGACTGCCGCGCAGGTGCCCTTCGAGGCGCCACGGCATGTCGCGATCATCATGGACGGCAACGGCCGCTGGGCGGCTGCGCGCGGCTTGCCGCGGACGGAAGGTCATCGGCGCGGCGTCGAAGCGCTGCGGCGTACCGTGCGCGCCGCCGGGGAACTCGGTATCGGTACCCTGACCCTCTTTTCGTTCAGCTCGGAGAACTGGTCGCGCCCTCCTGCCGAAGTTCGCGATCTGATGGCGCTGTTGCGCCGCTTCATCCGTAACGATCTTGCCGAGTTGCACAGCAACAATGTGCGCGTGCGCGTCATCGGGGAGCGTCTCGGCCTTGCGCCCGACATCCTGCGCCTGCTGGCGGAGGCCGAGGAGCTGACGCGGCGCAATGATGGCCTGGCGCTGGTGGTCGCGTTCAATTACGGGGCTCGTCAAGAGATCGCCCGTGCGGCACGCCGACTTGCCGGGGAGGTTCGCGATGGGCGACTCGACCCCGAAGCGGTGACGGCCGATGTCCTTGCGCGCTTCCTCGACGCCCCAGACTTGCCGGACCCCGACCTGATCATACGCACCAGCGGCGAGCAACGCCTGTCCAACTTTCTCCTTTGGCAAGCAGCCTACAGCGAGCTCGTTTTCGTTCCCATTCACTGGCCCGACTTCGACCGTGCAGTTTTGGAGCAGGCGCTTGCCGAATACCGCCGCCGGGAGCGCCGGTTTGGAGGTCTTATCGCGCAGATGGGATCCTGAAGTCGTGGTCGGCGCGGAACCAGAGCGTCGGACGCGCTATCTGAAATGGCGCATCTCGGGCTTAAGCGAGCTTGCCATTCGCAGCATGTCGGCGCTCGTGCTGGCGCCGCTCGCAATCGGGGCTGCCTATCTGGGCGGCTTTCCATTTGTCCTGTTCTGCGGTCTCGCCGCGATCGGGATGTGGTGGGAATGGGCTACCCTGTCGGAGGAGGTCGTGAGGAGCTCCATCGCAACCGGAGCGGGTGCGCTGATTGCGGTAGCTGTCTTTCTCACCGCCGGATGGACCGGTACGGCAACCGCGTGCCTCGTCGTCGGCGCCCTCACGGTTGGAGCGATGGGACGATCCCAAGGTCAGCCGTGGATTGGCGTGGGTGTTGCATACGCGGGCACGATGCTGGTCGCTCCCGTATTGCTCCGCAGCGATCCCGACTACGGATTTGTTGCCATCATGTTCTTGTTCGCTGCCGTCTGGGCGACCGACATCATCGCTTATTTCGCTGGCAGGGCGATCGGGGGACCGAAGCTTGCACCGCGCCTGAGCCCGAACAAAACATGGTCGGGGGCGTTGGCGGGAGGCGGCGGGGCGGTCATCGCCAGCGTGACGGTCGCCAGAGCCGCCGGGCTCGACCACTGGGCGACGCTGGCATGGATCGGCCTCGCGCTGTCGGTCGCCTCGCAAGCCGGCGATCTGTTCGAATCCGCTCTCAAGCGTTGGCATGGGGCCAAAGATACGAGCCGGCTGATTCCCGGTCACGGGGGCCTGATGGACCGGTTGGATGGGTTCATCGCCGCTGCCCTGGCGGCCACGATCCTCGGTGTGCTGCGCGCCGGCCCGGCAGCAGCAGCGCGCGGTCTCCTGGTGTGGTAAAAGATCGAAATATGCACTCACCCGTTGCACGAACCGGGCGGAAGACGGTCGCGGCCGAGCGGCGGGTGACGATTCTTGGCGCCACCGGTTCCGTCGGAGCAAGCACCATCGACGTCGTGAAGCATGAGCCTGGCCGCTATCGCGTCGAGGCCGTTGCTTCCGGCCGAAATGGCGCGCTCCTCGCACGGCTCGCCCGGGACCTCGATGCGAGGTTTGCCGCAATCGCAGACCCATCGGCCTATCTGGATCTCAAGGCCGGCCTGGCAGGAACGAAGATCGAGCCCGCGGCCGGCGCTGACGCGGTCGTGGAGGCGGCGCGCCGACCTGCCGACTTGGTGATGGCGGCGATCTCCGGCGCGAGCGGGCTGGCACCAACGCTGGCGGCGCTCGAGCAGGGCCGAACCGTTGCGCTCGCTAACAAGGAATGCCTGGTGTGCGCCGGAGCCTTGTTCATGCGTTCGGCCACGCGGGCGGGCGCCACCGTGCTCCCCGTCGATTCGGAGCACAACGCGATTTTCCAGGCACTGGCAGCCGGACGGCGCGAGGACGTGACACGTATCGTGCTGACCGCGTCGGGCGGCCCGTTCCGAACATGGTCTATCGAGCGAATGCGGAATGTGGCGCCTGAGCAGGCCCTGAAACACCCCAACTGGTCGATGGGCCCCAAGGTTACCATCGATTCCGCAACTTTGATGAATAAAGGGCTGGAACTTATTGAGGCTCATCATCTTTTTTCCTTGCCATCCAGCCAGATCGATGTCCTTATCCATCCCCAGTCGATCGTTCATGGGTTGGTCGAGTTCCGTGATGGTTCGGTCGTGGCGCAGCTCGGTTCGCCCGACATGCGCACGCCGATCGCTCATTGCCTGGCTTGGCCGGCCCGCATCGAGGGCCGGGCCCAACGGCTGGATCTTGCGCGAGCGGCGAGCTTGACTTTCGACAATCCGGATCTCGACCGCTTCCCGGCCCTCGCGCTTGCGCGCTCTGCGCTCGATTGCGGGCGCGGCGCGACAACGGTCCTCAATGCCGCGAATGAGGTCGCGGTGGCAGCATTTCTCGACCGGGGTCTCGGATTTGCAGGAATTTCCCTGCTGGTCGCAAGAACATTGGAGGCTGCTCTGCAGCACAACCAGATGCGCGAGCCATCGAGCGTAGAGGAAGCGCTCGCGGTCGACCATGACGCAAGGTCACTCGCCCGCGGCTTTTTGCCTGAAATTGCCGCAAAGGCGCTCTAGGCAAAATGCGTGTGCCGGTGTAAGCCCCGGAGAGTGAGGTACCGATGGAATCTGTCAGCGGCTTTGGGCTTTGGGGTGCGGGTTGGGCGGGCTGGATCATTCCGTTCCTGTTCGTCCTTTCGATCGTCGTGTTCTTTCACGAGCTCGGCCACTTTCTGGTGGCCCGCTGGTGCGGCGTCCGGGTGCTGACCTTCTCGATCGGCTTTGGGCCGGAACTCATCGGCTTCAATGACCGCTACGACACGCGTTGGAAGATTTCCGCCGTCCCACTCGGCGGCTATGTCAAATTCTTCGGCGATGAGAATGCCGCGAGCGTTCCCGATCAGGCGGCCATCGCGGCCATGACTGAAGAGGAGAGACGCCAGAGCTTCGTCGATAAATCTGTTGCCCAGCGATCCGCCATCGTTGCCGCTGGGCCGATTGCAAATTTCATTCTGGCGGTGGTGATCTTCGCGGCCGTGTTCATGATCTTCGGCAAGCAGATCACGTCGGCGCGGGTCGACACGGTCCAGCCGGACAGCGCGGCCGCTGCTGCCGGTTTCCAGCCGGGCGATCTCGTTGTGGAGATCGACGGTCGTCCAATCGAAAGTTTTACCGATATGCAGCGCATCGTTGGGGTGAGCGCTGGTCGGACACTCGATATCACGATCGATCGTGGCGGGGCTCGCGCGACCCTTAAGGCGGTGCCGACGCTTCGCGAGGTCAAGGACAACTTTGGAAACGTCCATCGGATCGGCGTTTTGGGGATCAGCCGGTCGATGGCCCCCGGCGACATCCGCACCGAGAGGGTGTCGCCGCCAGCCGCGATCGCCATGGGTTTCGAGGAGACTTGGTTCGTCATCGAACGCACCATGTCCTATCTCGGCGGGGTGATCGTGGGGCGCGAATCAGCCGACCAGCTCGGCGGCCCGATCCGCATCGCCCAGGTTTCCGGGCAGGTCGCCAGCATCGGTCTCGCCGCCCTGATCCATCTCGCGGCTGTCCTCTCTGTCTCGATCGGGCTGCTCAATCTGTTCCCCATCCCGCTGCTCGACGGTGGTCACCTTTTGTTCTATTCAATCGAGGCGATTCGCGGCCGACCGTTGTCGGAACGCGCCCAGGAGGTCGGCTTCCGCATCGGTCTCGCAATCGTGCTCATGTTGATGATTTTTGCCACCTTTAACGACATCCTGCGGCTGGCCTCGTCCTGACCGTGTCCTATGGGCAACGCTTTGACAGTAAATGAGTAACGGCCGCGACGATGTGGTTTCCAGCGCGCCAAAAAGCCGCTACAAGCGGACGGCCGGCAGGCGATCGCGACGCCGCCGGGGGCGGGCGGCACTAACAACACCACAATAAGGGCGCGTTGCGCATGGAGCTCTGGGTCGGCGTACTTCGCAGAGTGGCCGTGGCCGTCTTTCTTCTCGGCGGCGTGATTGTGAGCACCGCCGTCTGCACGATCGCCATGGCCGGGAGTGCCGCTGCGCAGCAGATCGTGGTGGAAGGCAATCGGCGGGTCGAGGCCAGCACCATCCAGTCTTACTTCCGTCTGAGCCCGGGCGAGCGGCTGGACGACCTCAAGATCGACAGTGCCTACAAGGCTCTGATCAATACCGGCCTGTTTCAGGACGTCCAAATCAGGCGGGCGGGCGGCCAGATCATCGTAACAGTGGTCGAGGCCCCGGTGATCAATCGGGTGGCGTTCGAGGGAAATAAAAAGCTCAAGGACGACCAGCTGACAACCGAGGTGCAATCGAAGCCACGTGGCACGTTTTCCCGGGCGGCGGTGCAGGCCGATGTGCAACGCATCCTCGAGATTTACCGGGCCGCCGGGCGCTATGACATCAGGGTTGATCCGAAGATCATCGAACTGCCGAACAACCGCGTCGACCTCGTCTTTGAGATCACGGAAGGGCCCAAGACGACGGTCAAAAGCATCGTTTTTGTCGGTAATCGCACCTTCTCCGACCGGCAGTTGAAGGACGTCGTTAAGACGGCCGCGACCGGATTTCTCAGCTTCCTGAAGAACAACGATCTGTACGACCGGGATCGGATCGAGGCCGACCGGGAACTGCTGAGGCGATTCTATCTGAAGCGCGGATTCGCCGACGTGCGGATCGTGTCATCGGTGGCGGAATACGACCCCGGGCAGCATGGGTTCGTGGTCACATTCACGATCGAGGAAGGCGATGTCTATCGATTCGGCACCGTGGACGTCTTCTCCAATGTTCGGGACGTCGACCCGGGCGCGCTGCGCGCCCGCCTAAGGATGAGAACGGGCGCGGTTTACAACGCCGATCAGGTGGAAAAGACCGTCGAGGACATGACCGTCGAAATGTCCAAGCGCGGTTATGCATTCGCCCAGGTGCACCCGCGCGGCGATCGCGACCTGCAGACGCGCATCATCAATGTGACTTTCGTGATCGAACAGGGGGCGCGCGCCTACATCGAGCGCATCAACATTCGCGGCAACACCCGCACGCGAGACAATGTGATCCGGCGCGAGTTCGAGATCGCCGAAGGCGATGCCTACAACCGCGTGCTCGTCGACCGCGCCGAGCGACGGCTCAAGAACCTCAATTTCTTTAAGACCGTCAAGATCACCAACGAACCTGGTTCTGCCCCCGATCGCGTCATCATCAACGTCGACGTCGAGGAGCAGTCAACCGGCGAGTTCTCGATCGCCGGCGGGTATTCGACCGCGCAGGGCTTTCTCGCTGAGGTGAGCGTCGCCGAGCGCAACCTGCTGGGCACAGGACAATTCGCCAAGGCTGCGGTCCAGTACGGCCAGTTTACCCGCGGGTTCAACTTCTCCTATGCCGAACCTTATTTCCTCGATTATCGAGTCCTGGTCGGGCTCGATGCCTTCTACACGGAAACGCTTCAGAGCAATTTCCAGTCGTATAATTCGAAGACAGCCGGAATCGGTCTGCGGACCGGTTTGCCGCTGCGCGAGGACCTCGCCCTCTCGCTGCGGTATTCCGCCTACGAGCAGAAGATCACGCTGCCGACGGCGTTCGACAATTGCAACGACGTCAATCCGGACTTCGTCAACACCTTCCCGACGCCCAACAAGATTTTGGACGGCACATTTGTGGTTCCCCCCAACGCCGTTCTGGCGAACTGCTTCGTCGACGGCGAAGCATCGCTGGCGATCAAGCAGGCGGCGGCATCGGGTACGGTGTGGACCTCGCTCGTCGGCTACAGCCTCGTCTTCAACACGCTGGACAGCAACAAGGCTCCCACCAGCGGACTGCTTGGCGAGATTCGCCAGGATTTTGCCGGGGTCGGCGGCGACGTCTCCTTCCTGCGCACCACGACCGATTGGCGGTACTACTACGAGGTCTATTCCGACATCGTGCTGATGCTGCGCGGCCAAGCCGGCAATATTGTCGGGTTTGGTCATCAGCAGGGCGTGGCCCCGGATGGCACCATTGTGCAGTTGCCCGGGCTGCGCATGCTCGATCAGTTCTTCATGGGGCCGAATCTCGTGCGCGGCTTTGCCACTTCGGGCATCGGCCCGCGTGATCTGACGGTGGGAACCAACCTGGACGCGCTCGGCGGCACCCTGTACTGGGGCGCGACAGCAGAAGTCCAGTTTCCGATCTGGGGCGTCCCGAAGGACCTGGGGGTGCGATTGGCCGTGTTTGCCGACGCCGGATCGCTGTGGAATTACCAGGGGCCGACCCAGGCTGAGCTGCAGACGCTGTTCCTTGGGCAAACGATCACACCTTCGAGCGACGACATGCAGGTTCGCGCCTCGGTTGGGGCTGGCATCCTGTGGGACTCACCATTCGGACCGCTGCGCCTCGACTACGCCAGGGCCTTTCTCAAGGAAGGCTGCACTGTCTTCGTGGTCGGCGCGCCAAGCTGCGACAAGCTCCAGGCAATCCGGTTCGGCGGAGGCACGAAGTTCTGATCTCGGCCGCCGCGACGTATACTATCAAGGGATGACGCAGCCGGTGTTCTTCGGGCGCTCGCCGGGGTTGACGGCGGGTGAAATTGCGACACTCGCAGGGGCGGAACCGCAGGCCGGCGCGCAGCTTGATCGGCGTATCACCAATATTGCGCCGCTCGATCGGGCGGGACCGTCGGATCTGACCTTCCTCGACAAGGCGAGCTTCGCCGGCGAACTCGCATCCACCAACGCCGGGATCTGCCTTACCCTTGAACGCTTCGCGCATCGCATTCCGGCTCGCGTCACGGTTCTCCTGACGCCTGAGCCCTACCGCGCCTTTGTGGCGGTGGCTCGCGCGCTGTTTCCTGACGCGCTGCGCCCATCGTCGGTGTTCGAGGCCAGGGGCGTGAACCCCGATGCATCGGTTCATCCTACGGCGCGACTCGAGCTCGGAATCATCGTAGATGTCGGGGCGAGGGTCGGTCCTTCCGCGGAGATCGGAACGGGGACCGTCGTCGGAGCCAACGCCGTCATCGGAGCGGAGGTCAGGATCGGCAGGAACTGCTCGATCGGGGCCGGCTCAACAGTGTTCCATGCCCTGATCGGCGATCGCGTCATCATCCATCCCGGTGTTCATATCGGCCAGGATGGATTCGGCTACGTGCCCGGGAAGGCGCATCATCTCAAGGTCCCACAGATCGGCCGGGTGATCGTGCAGGACGAGGTGGAGATTGGTGCCGGTACCACCATCGACCGCGGCGCCAGTCGCGACACCGTGATCGGAGAGGGGACCAAGATCGACAATCTCGTCCAGATCGGCCACAACGTGATGATTGGCAGGCATTGCCTGATCGCCGGTCAGGCAGGCATTTCCGGAAGTTGCACGCTCGGAGATTATGTCATGCTGGGTGGACAGGTGGGCCTTGCCGATCATGTTTCAGTCGGTGAGGGCGCGCAGCTTGCGGCCGCGAGCGGGGTCATGCGTGACGTTCCGGCCGGGGAGCAGTGGATGGGAACGCCCGCCAAGCCGGTGCGCGCCTTCATGCGCGAATTTGTCACGCTGGAGCGCATCGTCCGCGACCGTGGTGCAGTGGCTCGGCATCGCAAGGGCGAGGCGGACGAATCCGAATGACAGATGAAACGCTGCACCAGCTGGGGCCACAGGAGATCCTCAAGCTCCTTCCGCATCGTTATCCGTTTCTCCTGGTGGACCGGATCATCGACATCCGCGGCGACGAATCGTGCATCGGAATCAAGAACGTGACGTTCAGCGAGCCGTTTTTTCAGGGTCATTTCCCCGACAATCCGGTCATGCCTGGCGTATTGCTCCTTGAAGGTATGGCTCAGACCGCAGGGGCGGCCTGCAGCTTCAAGCAGGGACGGACCGGGCCTGCGGCCCGGGTCTTGTTCCTCACCATCGACAAGGCCAAGTTTCGCCGCCCGGTCGTGCCAGGCGACGTCGTCGAGTATCACATGCGCAAGATTGCCCAGCGGCGGACGATGTGGTGGTTTCGCGGCGAAGCGATGGTTGCCGGCCAATTGGTAGCGGAGGCCGAGCTCGGTGCCATGATCGCGGACGAGTGAATTCCGAAACGGGCTCTGGTTATGCCGAG
>Ga0066903_100002414_pt1 | contig 14613 bp, 15 predicted proteins | sample PanSoiMetaGPlot1_FD_67491 | JGI IMG/M metagenome (GOLD analysis project Ga0066903, IMG submission 67491) | Tropical forest soil microbial communities from Panama analyzed to predict greenhouse gas emissions - Panama Soil - Plot 1 (version 2) | ecosystem: Environmental > Terrestrial > Soil >...
GTAGAACATACGTTCCCATGATCGCCTGCATCCTCATCCCGGGATTCGAGCTGCGGGCGGCTCTTCGGGAGCGGCCGCGCCTTGCGACCCGGGCGGCGGCGCTGGCTCCGCTCCCGGGGAAAGATCCTCTCGTCGGCTGCGTGACGTCGGCCGCGGAAGCGGCCGGCGTGCGGCCGGGCATGCGCCTGGGCGAGGCGCTCGCCATGTGCCCGTCGCTCGAGCTCGTCGAGCAGGACCCGGCCGAGGCCGGGCAGGCGTGGGAGGGAGTCGTGCGCCGGCTCGAGGACGAGGGCTTCGCGATCGAGCCGGGGGGAATCGGCTGCCTCTACTTCGACACGAAGGGAGTCGAGCGTCTGTACGGCGGCGTCGCCGGCGTGCTCGAGCGGGCATTGGCGGCGCTCGGTACCTCGTGGGATGCGCGCGCGGGAGCGGCCGAGCGCAAGTTCGCGGCGCTGGCCGCGGCGTCTGTCGCGCGGGCGGGACAGGGGCTCGTGGTCGAGGGCGTGCGGACAGAGGACTTCCTCGCTCCGCTGCCGCTGTCGCTGCTGCCGCTCGACGAGACGCGGTACGCCGAGCTCGAAGGGCTGGGGATGAAGACCGTGGGACAGCTTGCGTCGCTTCCCGGCTCCGCAGTCGCGGAGCGATTGGGACAGGACGGACGGCGAGCGTGGAGCCTGGCGCGGGGAGGGGACAGACGTCGTGTCAGGCCCCGCCGCCCTCCGGCCGAGATCGCAGAGCGTCTCGAGTTCGGCGAGGCGATCGGGAACGAGCTCACGCTCCGCCGCGCGCTCGGCACGCTCGTCGAGCGGACGCTGGGCCGGGCAGAGCGCGCCGACCGCGCGGTGCGGAAGCTCGCGCTCTCTGCGCGGCTGGTCGGGGGCGGGTCCTGGCGGCGGTCGCTGACGCTGCGGGAGCCGACTGCGGAGAAGGAGCGGCTGCGCGTTGCCCTGGGGGCGAAGCTGGCCGAGCTGCCGGCGCCCGTGACTGCGATCGGCCTCGAGGTCGTCGAACTCGCGGAGTGGACCGGCCAGCAGCTCGAGCTCGTCCGGCCGGAGGGCTCGCGCGCCCGCTCGCGGTTGAAGGAAGGCCTGCGCCAGGCGCGCGCGAGCGCCGGATCGGGCGCGGTATGCACAGTCGTCGAGGTCGCGCCGTGGTCGCGGATTCCGGAGCGGCGAGCGCTCCTCGTCCCGCGCGACTGAACTCGCCGCAGCCGGCGCTCGTCGAGTCCGGCTTCGACGGGGCGCCGCGGGTGGTGAACAGGAGGCCGGTGATGCTCGTCCGTGAGGAGTGGCGCGTCGTCGACCGCTGGTGGACTGACGACCCGGTCAGCCGCTGCTACTTCGACCTGGTGCTGGAAGGCGGCGAACGGTGCGTCGTCTACCACGACCTCGAGCGGGGCGGATGGTTCACGCAGCGGGCGTAGTTCCCAGCGGCCCTGTCTTTTCGGGTCATGTGGCTCGGGGCACCCCAGCCCACCACCCACTGCGAGTGTATCGTTGAAATCCGCACAAGTGTGGGACGCGGGTGTGACGAAAAGCGCGTCTAGCGGTTGCGCGCCACGAAACCCGTGTCCGGGGCGTGCACGTTCAGCAGCCGGGCGCGACCGGCTCCCGTGTTCGAGATGCCGTGCACCGCGCCGGGCGGCGCCGCCATCAGCGTCCCGGTCGACCCTGCCACGGTGCCGTCTGCTGTCGTGAACTCGACAGCCCCGTCGAGCACGAAGAACGAGTCGAGGTGGTCGCCGTGCTGATGCGCTGGCACGGTCCAGTCGGAGACGACGTCGAGCTCGAGCACGGAGAGCTCGGCGAACTCGGCCTTGATCCAGCGGACACGCTCCTCGTTCTCTGCCCGCTCGCCGCCGTCCGGCAGGTGGACGACGCCGTCGGCGAGCGGCCGGCCGCCGTCGGCCGGCGGATCGTGGCTGTCGAAATCCCCGCGTCCACGGAGGTTGTCCGCAAAGCCGGTGCTCGGCGCGTGCAGGTTGAGGAAGCAGGCCCGGGCGTCGCTCTCGTTGCCGAAGGTGTGCACGAGGTTCGGCGGCGCGGCCGCAAAGGTCCCGGCCGGCGCGCGCACCTGCTCGACGTCGGGGCCGAGGCCGAAGACGAGCTCTCCCTCGAGGACGTAGAACGCGTCGATGTGGCGGTGGTGGACGTGCGGGTCCGGGCCGCGCTCGCCGGGCTCGTAGCGAGTCCACGTCAGATCGAGGAGTTCGTGTGCGCAGAGGATCCGGATCGTCCGCTGAGCGCGGTCGGTGACGGTCTCGCCCTCGCCCGGCCCGACCACGATCGGGTTCATCGGTGACGTACGTCGAGCTGCACTGTCACTCAGCGTATTCGTTCCTGGACGGAGCATCGCAGCCCGAAGAGCTCGCTGCGCGCGCCGCCGAGCTCGGCTACGAGGCGCTGGCGCTCACCGACCACGACGGCGTCTGTGGCTCGCTCGAGTTCGCTCACGCTGCCAAGACGTTCGACGTTCGCCCGATCACCGGCGCGGAGCTCACGCTGGAAGGCGGCGCGCACGTGACGGTGCTCGTCGAGAGCCCGCGCGGATACGCCAACCTCTGCCGGCTGCTCACGAGGGCTCACGCGGGGACGCGGCCGAAGCCGACCGAGCTCTTGCCGCCCGCGCTTCCGCTCGACACGCTCCTGGAGCTGAACGAGGGGCTCGTCTGCCTCTCCGGCTGCGCCCGGCACGGGCTCGGCGTGCGCGATCCGAACGGCGCCGCCCGCGTCGCGGGGGCGTTCGGACCGGACCGCTTCTACGTCGAGCTCCAGCGGCCGTTCGAGCGCGGGGATGCGAGGCGGAACGCCGGGCTGCGCGACCTCGCCGAAGCGCTCGGCGTGCGCACGGTCGTCACGGGCGACGTGCACGCGCACAGCCGGGACCGCGCCGTGCTCCAGGATGCGCTCGTCGCGATCCGCAGCTGCACGTCGCTGGAGGGCTGCGAGCCTGCGCGGCGCGGCAACTGGGAGAGCGTCCTGCTCCCGCCCGCGGAGCTCGCCGAGCGCTTCCCCGACGACCGCGACGCCGTCGCGTGCACACGTGAGCTCGCCGAGCGGCTCGAGTTCGACCTGACGCAGGAGCTCGGCTATCGCTACCCGGACTTCTCCGACCGCGCCGATCCGGCCGACGTCCAGCTTCGCCGCGTCTGCGACCGAGCCTTCGCGGAGCGTTACGGCGGCGCGAACGGGCACAAGCGGCGCGCGCGCCGGAGGCTCGACGAGGAGCTCGCGCTGATCGCCGACCTCGGCCTGTCCGGCTTCTTCCTACTCCACCACGAGGTGCTGGAGATGGCAGCCGAGATCGCCGTCCGCGTACGCGGGCCGGGATCGCCGCGCCACGCACTGCCGCCCGGCCGGGGACGAGGCAGCTCCGTCGGCTCGATCGTCTGCTACCTGACAGGCCTCTCGCACGTCGACCCGGTCGCCGCCGGCCTCTCGCTCGGCCGCTTCCTGAACCGCGAGATGTCCGGTGTGCCCGACATCGACCTCGACTTCCCGCGCGACATCCGCGAGCAGCTGATCGTCGCCGTCATCGAGCGCTACGGGCCCGAGCACTCGGCGCTCGTCGCGAGCTTCTCGACCTACCACGCGCGCGGGGCGATTCGCGACCTCGGCAAGGCGCTCGGCCTGCCGTTCGCCGAGCTCGAGCGGCTGGCACGGCTCACGGAGGGCAATCCGTATCGCGTCGAAGACGAGCTGCGAGCGCTGCCGGGAGCGGAGGAGAAGCTCAAATCGAGGCGCTGGCGGGCGCTCGGGTGGCTTTGCAAGGAGATCGCCGGGCTCCCGCGACACATCTCGCAGCACCCGGGCGGGATGATCATCTCGACGCGGCCGCTGGTCGAGCTCGTCCCCGTGCAGCCGGCGGCGATGGAGGGCCGGCAGATCTGCCAGTGGGACAAGGACTCGTGCTCCGACGCGGGCTTCATGAAGATCGACCTGCTCGGCCTGGGCATGCTCTCCGCCGTCGAGGACTGCGTCGACCGCATCGCCCGCGCGCGCGGCGAGGTCGTCGACCTGTCGCGGATCCCGCTCGACGACCAGAGCGTCTACGCCGAGATCCAGGCCGCGGACACCGTCGGCGACTTCCAGATCGAGAGCCGCGCGCAGATGCAGAGCCTCCTGCGCACGCGGCCGGAGAACCTCGACGACCTGACCGTGCAGGTCGCGCTCGTCCGGCCCGGGCCGATCCAGGGCGGCGCCGTCCACCCGTACATCGAGCGGCGGCAGCGGCTCCGGGAGGATCCGACCTTCATCCCGCCGGCCGATCACTCGCTGCTCGACGAACCACTTCGGGACACGCTCGGGGTCGTCGTCTTCCAGGACCAGGTGCTGGAGGTGGCCATGGCGCTGGCCGGATTCTCGGTCGGTGAGGCCGAGGGACTGCGCCGGGCGATGAGCCGCAAGCGGAGCCTCGCGGCGCTGGAGAGCCATCGAGCGCGCTTCGTCGAGGGCGCGCTCGCGAACGGTGTCGACGCCGAGACCGCCGACAAGGTCTACGACAAGCTCGTCGGCTTCTCGGGCTTCGGCTTCCCGAAGTCGCACGCCGCCGCCTTCGCCCTGCTCGCCTACCAGTCGGCGTGGCTCCGCCACCACTACCCGGCCGAGTTCCTGTGCGCGCTCCTGAACGCGCAGCCGATGGGTTTCTACCCGCCGGCCAGCCTCGTGCGTGACGGCGAGCGCCGCGGCGTCCGCGTGCTGCCGCCGGACGTGAACCGGAGCGAGGGGCAGTGCTCGCTGGAGGACGGCGCCGTCCGGGTCGGGGTCGGCTACGTGAGCGGCGTGGGGGAGAGCGAGGCGGAGGCCGTCGCGGCCGGGCGCCCGTACACGACCCTGCGTGAGCTGGCGCAGCGGGCGGCCGTCGACCGGGCGGGGCTGGAGGCGCTCGTCGAGTCCGGCGCGTGCGACTGCTTCGGCGAGCCCCGGCGGGCGCTCCTGTGGCAGCTCGGCCTCGTCCCGAGGCCGCAGAGCGTGCCCGGCACCCGCGGGGAGGCGAAACAGCTCGCGCTGCCGCTAGACCCGACCGCCGAGGTGCCCACGCTGCCCGAGCAGACGCAGTGGGAGCGGATGCTGGCCGACTACCGGACAACGAACCTCTCCGTCGGCCCACATCCCCTGCACCTGTTGCGGCCGCTGCTGCCCGGCGAGGTGATCTCGACCGTCGAACTGGCCGAGCGCAGCCATGGCGCCCGGGTCGCGATCGCGGGCCTCGCGGTCGCGAGGCAGCGCCCGGCCACCGCCAACGGCATCGTCTTCATGCTGCTCGAGGACGAGGTCGGCCTGGTCAACCTGGTGGTGCGACCGCAGGTCTACGAGCGCTTCCGCGCGCTCGTCCGGGGAGAGCCGCTCCTGCTCGCACGGGGGACGCTCGAGCACATCGGCCGGAACCGCAACGTCGTCGTCGACCGCCTCGAATCGCTCGCCCCGCTCGCGCGCGAAGCGGCCGGGATCGCCGAGGTGCGAACCGCGCTCCCGCAGGCCCACCATTTCGGGCATCGCTGAGCGTCCGGGACCGATTCTGCCTCTCAACCGGTTCTTAACAGGATTTTGCAGACCTCTGTGTTTCTTCTCATGCCTCTACGGCAATGTCACTAGCCATGCGAGTTCCCTTCGCCCTAGGGACCGTGCTCGTCGCCGTTGCCGTCTTCCCCGCAGTCTCCGCAACGCCGGCAGCCGCCGCGACGACCCCCTGCTGGAGGGCGGCGATCGCGGACTGGTCGGCCAACGGGTCGATCGACGCGCGCTATTCGCCTGCGTGCCTCCGGCAAGCGATGCAGAACGCGCCGACCGACCTGAAGATCTACTCGACGCTGGAGGACGACCTGCAAGCGGCGCTGCGGGTGCGCTCCGCCCGCCACCTCGCGGGCGCGGGCACGCATGCCACCGTGGCCAGCCTCGACGATCCGGGCCGCCCGTCGCCCGTCTCGCAACTGGCCTTGGTGCTCGGCGGCCTCGCGCTGTTCGTGGTCGGCTCTGCCTCGCTTGCGACGATCCGCCGCCGGCGCGCCGGCCGCTAGCGCAGGTCGATCTCCGACCCGAAGCGCGGCAGACGCTTCCTCACCGCCTGGTTGAACGCCAGCTCGTACTCCTCGGCCGCGTCCTCGTCGAGCGTGGCCGCGTAGGTCCAGCGGAGCTCCGCCAGCGCCTCGGTACCCGACTCGACGAGGTCCTGGTACTCGCCGAAGAGCTCCTCGGCCTCGTCCCGCCCGGCGCGGTCGTAGCGGCGCTCGGCCTCGACGCACTGCCGGATGAGGTCGGCCTCGTCGCGCTCGAACAGGTCCAGCTGCCGTGCGATGACCTCGGCGAAGCGCCGCCGGCGGAACACCTAGACGAGCTCCCGGTACAGATCGAGATGCGCGGCGGCCGAGCGGTCCCAGGTCAGCTCCGCTCGCGCGCGCCGCGCGCCGTCGCGTGCTGCGGCCAGCGCGGCACCGTCTCCGAGCAGATCCCGCAACGCACCGGCGAGCGCGTCCACGTCGCCGGCGGCGACGACCCGGCCGGCGCCGAACGCCCGCACGGGCTCGGCCAGGCCGCCGACGTCGTAGACGACTGCCGGCACCCCGGCGCCGAGCGCGCGCAGGAGCGCGCCGGACTGGTCGAGCTCGGCGCGATAAGGGAAGACGGCGACGGTCGACTCGCCCAGTGCGCGGTCGAGCTCGGCATCCGGGAGATAACCGAGGCGCCACTCGGCGCGGTCGCCCGCGGCGGCGCGGTAGTCGTCGACCGGCTCCAGCGGGTCGCCGGCGACGAGCAGGTGGGCGCCGTCCACGCGCTTCGTCGCCTCGATCGCGTCGGCGACTCCCTTGTAGTCGCGGATCACGCCCAGCGCGAGCACTGTGCGCCCGTCGTCGACTCGGGGCGGATCGCTCGGGAAGACGGGGTGGGGGATGACTCGCAGGCTCTCCTCCGGCACGCCGAGTTGCACGAGCAGCTCGCGCCCGCGGGCGCTGTGGACCACCACGCGCCGAAAACGTGCGAAGAGTCTGCGCCACAGGTCGCGGTCGGCCGCCGAGCGCCTCGGGAGCAGGTCGTGCGCTGTGAAGACCGAGGCTTCGGGAAGCCGGAGCAGCATCCGGTCGAGCTTCGGCCACGCGAGCCACTGCAGGTGGACGACGTCGGCGTGAGCCCTGCCCAGGCGCGTCATACCGAGCGGGTGCTCGAGCGCTTTCAGGGGCAGGCGCAGCCGCGAACGTCGGAAGGCGCGCGAGCTCCAGGGGTAGAACACCTCGCGTCGCTCGTAGCCGTCGGGCACAGGAGCCTCCCCGAAGCGGAAGCGCGAGGTGAGCAGCTGGACGTCGACTCCTGCGCGCGCAAGGCCGGCGGCCAGCTCGTGGTCGTACTGCGGCGTGAACGCAGAGGGATCGCAGAGGACGACGCGCACGACGCCTAGAGTAAAAGGGCAGGCCGTGCTGATCAGGAGCTGGAACGTCTACCACGGCCGCTCGCATCCGGCCGGGCGGCGGGGACACCTGCGCGCCGCGATCGAGCTCACCGCAGCCGACGGCCCCGATGTGGTCTGCCTGCAAGAGCTGCCGCTCTGGTCGCTGGCGCGGCTCGAACGGTGGAGCAGCATGCGCGCGTTCACGGCGCGGACGAAGCGTGCGCCCCTGGGCGCCCACGTCGGACGCGCGGTCACTTCGACGCACTACGGCGTCCTGCGCTCCGCCTTCACGGGCCAGGCAAACGCAATCCTGGTCGTGGGCGGCCTTCCGGCGGCTGACCTCGGCGGGCTCGTGATCAGCGACCGCCGTCATCACCCGCGGGTCTGCCATGCGGTGCGCGTCGGCGAGCGGCTCGTGGTCGCGAACATCCACGCCTCCGGCGACGTCGCGCAGCGGCAGGTCGACCGGGCGTTGGCCTGGCTCTCCAGCCGCGTACGCGACGGCGAGCCGGTCGTGCTGGCGGGAGACTTCAACTCCTCTCTGGTGCTGCCCGGCTTCTCGCCGCCGCACGGCGGCATCGACGACGTCCTCGTCCGCGGCGCCGAGGCCTCTGCGCTCTACGTCTGGCCGGTCGAGCGGCGACGGCACAATGGCATCGTGCTCTCCGACCACGCGCCCGTCGAGCTGACCGTTCGTCTGTGACCTTCGAGGAGGCCCGCGCGGCGTTCCCCGTCCTGGAGCGCCTTGCTTACCTGAACGCCGGTACGAACGGGCCGCTGGCGCGGGGCACGGTGGAGGCGATGGTGGCGCAGGAGCTCGTCGACCTCGCCGAGGGGCGCTGCGGCGCCGACTACTTTGCCCGGGTGCGCGAGCTGCGCGAGCGCGTGCGCGAGAAGGTGGCGGCCCTGATCCGCGTGCCCGCCGAGAACGTCGCGCTCACGACCTCGACGACGAACGGCTGCAACATCGTCCTCTCCGGCCTGAGGCTCGCGCCGGGGGACGAGGTCGTCACGACGGACGAGGAGCACTTCGGCCTGCTCGGCGCGCTGCACGCTGCGGGCGTGAAGGTCCGCGTCGCCGCCACCCGCGGCCTCGCCGGAGCCGCTGCTCTCGACCGCCTGCTGGACGCGATCGGCCCGAGTACGCGGCTGCTCGCGCTCTCGCACGTCTCCTGGGTCACGGGGAACGTGCTCCCGGTCGCCGAGCTGAAGCGCGAGACCGGCCTGCCTCTCCTCGTCGACGGCGCGCAGTCGGGCGGGGCGGTGGAGGTCGACGCGACGCCGTACGACTACTACACGGTCTCGGGCCAGAAATGGCCGTGCGGGCCGGACTCGACGGGCGCTCTCTACGTGCGCGAGCCCGGATCGCTGCGGATCTCGGCGCCGACTTACCTGTCACAGGAGCGGTTCGAGCCCGACGGCGCCTTCGAGCCGAAGCCCGGCGCGGCGCGGTTCGACGCCGGCGTCCTCGGCGCGACGCTAATGGCCGGCTTCGAGGCCGCGCTCGACGGCGCTCCCGAGTGGCGCTTCGAGCGCGCCCGCGAGACGGCCGATCGCTGCCGCGAGCTGCTCGCGGAGCGGCACGAGGTCGCCACGACCGAGGGCCGGTCGACGCTCGTCGCCTTCCGGCCGCGCGGCGAGACGACGGAGACGGTCGAGCGGCTCGCCGAGCGCGGCGTGGTCGTCCGCGAGATCCCTGGCAGCGGTCTCGTCCGCGTGTCGGTCGGCTACTGGACGTCGGACGACGACCTGCAGCGGCTCATGGAGGGGCTGTCCTGACGTCGTCGGGATCGACGAGGCAGATGACAGCGGCCGCTTCGCGGCCGGGTCGACGCCCGGTTACAGCCGTGAGCCGCAGGGCCGGATTGGCCCGAGGCTTTCACGGCTGCTAGCCAAGAGACGCGAAGAGCGCCACGTCGTTGCCGTCCGGATCCTTCAGGATCGCGTAACGCTGGCCCCAGAAGGCGTCCCAGGGGGCGAGGTGGCCTTCGTGGCCGGCGCCCGTCAGCTCGGCGTAGAGCGAATCCACCTCCGCGGGCGAGTCGACGAGGAAGCAGAGCGAGAAGGACGTGCCGCCCTGCGCAGGCTTCCAGTCGGGGTCGAAGCTGCGCATCACCTCGTGCGTGTCCCAGCCGACGCGGAGGCCGCCCGGGAGCGTCGCCTCGACGTGCGGCTCGTTCTCGGCGCCGTCGGGAACCTCCAGGCCGAGCCGCCGGTAGAAGGCGAGCGACGCCGCCATGTCGCGGACGTGGAGCCCGATCATGTCCAGCCGTGGGGTCATGCCGACACCGTCCTTTCCAGGCCCAGCTCCGCAGCGGAGCCGCGCATGGCCTCGATCACGTTGGCGATGTGCTGGTCGAGATCGAGCCCGAGCAGCTCGGCGCCCTCGTAGACCTCGTCCCGGTGGACGCCGGCGGCGAACGACGGCTGCTTGAGCTTCTTCTTGACCGAGCGCGGCTCGAGCGTCGCGATCCCGTCCGGCCGGACGAAACAGCACGCGGCGACGAAGCCGGAGAGCTCGTCGCAGGCGAACAGCGTCTTCTTCAGCGGCGTGTCGCGCGGCATCTCCAGGTGCTCGGCGTGCGAGAGGACGGCCTCGACGACGACTTCGGGATAGCCGAGCTCGCGCAGAATCGGCGCGCCGTCCTGCGGATGCTTGTCGAGCGTGGGATGGATCTCGTAGTCGAAATCGTGCAGCAACCCGACCACGCGCCACAGCTCCTCGTCCTCCCCGGAGTCGCGGGCGTACCAGCCCATGCACGCCTCCACGCCGAGCGCGTGCCGCAGCAGCGCCTCGCTCTTCGTGTACTCGGTCAGCGTCTCCCAGGCGTGCGCACGCGTCGGCTCCACCGGGGTAACGTACTTGCGCCGTGCAGACCGCCGTTGCAGACGCGCTGAAGCAATCGTTCGTGATCGAGGGAGGCAACCGCCTCTCCGGGCGCGTGCGCACGGCCGGGAACAAGAACGCCGCCCTCCCGATCCTGGCCGGGTGCGTCCTCACGGCAGAGCCCGTGATCCTCGAGAACGTCCCGCGGATCAGGGACGTGGACACGATGCTCGCGCTCCTGCGCCATCTCGGCGCCGACGCCGAGTGGACGGGCGCGAACGAGGTACGCGTCCACGCCGCAGAGATCGCGACGCACGAGCTGGACGAGGACCTTTGTCGCGAGATCCGGGCCTCGATCCTCCTCGCCGGCCCGCTGCTCGCTCGCTGCGGCCAGGCGGTCGTGCCTCCGCCGGGCGGCGACGTCATCGGCCGCCGACGTATCGACACGCACATCCACGCGCTCGATGCGCTCGGCGCCCGGATCGCCATCGGCCAGCATTACGAGCTCGAGGGCTCGCTCGTCGGCACGCGGATGTTCCTCGACGAGGCCAGCGTGACCGGCACCGAGAACGCGGTCATGGCCGCCGCCCTCGCCGTCGGCGAGACCGTGATCGAGAACGCCGCCTGCGAGCCGCACGTCCAGGACGTCTGCCGCTTCCTCGTCTCGCTGGGCGCGCGAATCGAGGGCATCGGGACGAACCGGATTCGCGTCGAGGGCGTCGAACGGCTCAGCGGGGGCCGGCACCGGATCTGCCCCGAGCACATCGAGGTCGCGAGCTTCGTCTGCCTGGCCGCAGTCACCGACAGCGAGATCACGATCGACGACACCGAGCCCGAGGATCTCGCCTCGATCCTGCCCGTGTTCGCGCGCCTCGGCGTCCACGTCGAGTTCGAGGGCTCGAGCCTCCATGTCCCCGCGGGCCAGAATCTGACCGTGCTGGACGACCTCGGCGGGCAGATCCCCAAGATCGAGGACGGGCCCTGGCCGGCCTTTCCCGCCGACCTGACCTCGATCGCCGTCGTCCTCGCCACCCAGGCGCGCGGCATCCTGCTGATCTTCGAGAAGATGTTCGAAAGCCGCCTCTTCTTCGTCGACAAGCTCGTCGGCATGGGGGCGAGGATCATCGTCTGCGACCCGCACCGCGTTGTCGTTGCCGGCCCCGCAAAGCTGTACGGGCAGCGCATGGAGAGCCCGGACATCCGCGCCGGGATGGCGATGCTGATCGCGAGCCTGTGCGCCGAGGGCACGTCGACGATCGGCAACGTCGGCCAGATCGACCGCGGCTACGAGCGGATCGACGAGCGGCTGCGCGCGCTCGGGGCTCGGATTGAACGCGTCGACGGCTGACGGGCCCGACACTCCGCGCCTGCGCGTGCGCGCCGCGGTCAGCGGCCGCCCGCAGTCGTCGATCTCGACGGGCCTGCCCGTCCTCGACCATCTCGTCTCGCTGCTCGCCGAGTACGCATCACTCGACCTCTCGCTCGAGGTGCAGCCCGGGGCTGCGACGGACGAGGTTGCCGCTGCCGGTCGCGCGCTCGGCGAGGCGCTCGCGGCCGAGCTCCGCGGCCCCGGGGTTCGCGGTCACGGCTCCTCGGCGGTCCCCTCCGACGAGGCGCTCGCCCACGTCGCGCTCGAGGCCTCGGGCCGGCCGCTCGTCGTCTCCAACGTCGACCTGACCGAGGCGCGAGTCGGCGGGCTGGAGACGGACGTGGTCGGCGAGTTCCTGCGCCAGCTGGCGGAGGGTGCCGGGCTCACCCTGCACGTCCGGCTGATCGAGGGCCGGGACACGGAGCATGTCCTCGAGGCGATCTTCAAGGCCCTGGGCGTCGCCCTCGCCCAGGCCGGCCGCCCCCGCGGCACCCCCACGACATGGAAGGAGTGACAGTGGCTCAGAAGAGCGTGATCTCGACCGACCAGGCCGCCGGGCCGTTCGGCGGCGCACCGTACTCGCAGGCGATCGTGGCCAACGGCTTCGTCTTCACCGCCGGGCAGATCGGCGCGAAGGCCGACGGCTCGGGCATGGCCGGCGACACCGTCGAGGAGCAGACCGAGCAGGTGCTTGCGAACCTGAACGCGATCCTGGAGGCCGCCGGCTCGAGCCTCGACCGCGTCGTCAAGACGACCTGCTTCCTGAGCGATCTCGCGAACTTCGGCGCCTTCAACGAGGTCTATCGCTCCCATTTCGGCTCGGACTTCCCGGCCCGGTCGACCTTCGGCGTCTCGCTGCCCGCCGGCGTGCTCGTCGAGGTCGAGGCGGTCGCGACCGTGGGCTGACCGGCCCGCGTGAAGCTCCCGCCGGCGCTCCGCAGCGAGTGGGCGAACGAGCCCGCCTGGCTGGCGGAGCTCCCGGTGCTGGCCGCCGAGTGCGCCGAGCGCTGGGGGCTCGAGCTGGAGGCGCCGGTCGACACGCCGCATTCGCTCGTCGTCCCGGCCGGCGACGTCGTCCTCAAGCTGAACGCTCCGAGCCACTTCGAGGCCGACCAGGAGGCGGACGCGCTCGAGCGCTGGGCGGGTCGCGGTGCCGTCTGGCTCGTCGCGCGGGACGACGAGCGCAGGGCGCTCCTGATCGAGCGCTGCCGGCCGGGAACGCGGCTCTGGGACGCGGACGTCGACCAGGCCGCCGTCGTCGTCGAGCTGTTGCCGCGCCTCGAGATCGAGCCTGCCGAGCCGCATCCGTTTCGACTACTCGCCGACGAAGCTGAGCGGTGGGCCGAGGAGGTTCCGCGCCGCTACGAGCTCGGCGGCAAGCCGTTCGAGCCCGAGCTGCTCGCGCTCGCGGTCGACGTCTTCCGCTCCACCGACCGGGGCGCAGGGGTCCTCGTCAATCAGGATCTCCACGGCGGCAACGTCCTGCGCGCCGAGCGCGAGCCGTGGCTCGTCATCGACCCGAAGCCCCTGGTCGGCGAGCGAGAGCTCGACGGCGTGGGACCGCTTCGGAACGCGGTCGACGGCGGCGTCCAGGCGATTCGCCGCTGGCTCGACGTCCTGACCGGCCTGGGGCTGGACGGCGAGCGGCTGCGCGGATGGGGCGTCGCACACGCGCTCGCTTGGGGATGGGACGACCGTGACGGCTGGTCACGCCGTGCGGTCGCAGCCGCGCGGACTATCGCCGCGGCCGAGGACTGTGAGAGGGGGAGGCGGTGAGCGGGGCTCCCCCTCGAGGACGCGCGACGTCAGGCGGTACGGCTGAACAGGCCGAAGAGGGCCAGGATTACCGCCGCGATCAGGATCAGGAACAGGAACTTTCCGATCGTGATACCGCCGACGACTGCGAACAGGATGAGCAGGGCAACGATCAGCCAGAAGACAAGCATTGGCCGGGCTCCTTTCATGAGATTGCGCCGCCGGTCGATCTATTCCCGGCGAGCGGGTCGCGAAACGCCGCCCGGGTCACAATGTGAGCGATGAGGGCGGAACAGGTCATCGCGACGCACGTGAACACGGACTTCGACGCGTTCGGGTCGCTGCTCGCTGCGCGCTGCCTCTATCCCGGGTCGACGGCCGTGCTGCCGAGCGTGCTGAACCGGAACGTGCGCGAGTTCGCGCGGCTGCACGCAGACGAGCTGCGCTGCGCCGAGCCGGCGCGGATCGAGCTCGACGCGATCAGGCGACTCGTCGTCGTCGAGACGGTGCACGCGGCCCGGCTCGGCGAGCTCGAGTCCGTCGCGCTCGATCCCGGCGTGGAGAAGGTCGTCTTCGACCACCACGCTGCCGAGCTGCCCGAATGGGTGCGCCCGGAGAACGCTGTGCTGTCCTCGGACGGCGCACTGACGACGACGCTCGTCGGGATCCTGGCCGAGCGCGAGACCGCCGTCACGCCGCTCGAGGCGACGGTGTTCGCGCTCGGCATCCACGAGGACACGGGCTCGCTCACGTACACGTCGTCGACCCAGCGGGACGCAGAGGCGCTCGGGTGGTGCCTCCGTCACGGGGCCCGCCAGGAGGTGCTGGCGACGTTTCTGAGGACTCCGCTCTCCGAGGAGGAGCGGACGCTGATGAACGCGCTGCTCGAGGCCGCGGACACCCACGCCGAGTCCGGCGTCGAGGTGCTGGTCGCCGCCGTGTCCTGGCCGCGCTACGTCGAGGGGATCTCGCACCTCGCGCACAAGATCACCGACATCACCGACTGCCGCGCGCTCGCGCTCCTCGTGGAGATGGACAAGCGCGTGTTCGTAGTCGTGCGCAGCCGCACCGACGAGCTCGACGCGGGAGCCGCGGCGGCGACGCTCGGCGGCGGCGGACATGCGCAGGCGGCGTCGGCGATCTTCCGCGGCAGCCTCAAGAAGGCGCGGAAGCGTTTCCTGGGAGGCCTCGGCGACGCGATCCGCAGGCCGCTCCGCGCGCGCGACGTCATGGGCCGCCCGGCCCGGTCGGTGGCACCGGACGAAACCGTCGCGGCCGCCAT
>Ga0066903_100002415_pt1 | contig 14613 bp, 12 predicted proteins | sample PanSoiMetaGPlot1_FD_67491 | JGI IMG/M metagenome (GOLD analysis project Ga0066903, IMG submission 67491) | Tropical forest soil microbial communities from Panama analyzed to predict greenhouse gas emissions - Panama Soil - Plot 1 (version 2) | ecosystem: Environmental > Terrestrial > Soil >...
TCCTCGGGATGAGCGCCGACATTTTGCAACGCGCGCTTCCTCGGGCATGACAGTGGATTTCGTGTCGGCCTGGCGATACGATCGGCCGAAAATTTTCCTGAATAGAACTCAGCTTTTTTGCGGGAGGATTTGATGGTGTGGGTAGTTCGCGCGGGATTCCTACTTATCGCCGTTGCCATCACCACGTGGACCGGAGCGGCTGGCGCGCAGCAACCCTCATATTCCAAGCCGACGGACCTGCCCAATCCATACCGCCTGGTTGAGGGCTGGCCGACCCTGCCCAAGAGCATGAACGCAGGCCGGTGGGGAGAGGTCATTCGTGTGCACGTCGCTCGCGATGGCAACATCTGGGTCTTTCACCGTTGCTTCAACATCGTGCCGCCCGGCAGCGCCACCTGCATCAATCGCGGCGAGGCCAATCCGCCAATCCTCCAATTCGACCCTTCGGGTCGTCTGCTCAAGAGCTTTGGAGCGGGACTGTTTGCGTATCCGCACGGGTTCACCGTTGACGACGACGGAAACCTTTGGGTGAGCGATGTCAACGACAGTGAAACGGTGCTCGGCATGTCGGCCAAGAATGCGGCCGGCGTGGTGATGGGCCAGGAGGTCCTCAAGCTGAGCGCGGACGGCAAGGTTTTGATGATGCTGGGCAAGGCGGGGGTGGCCGGCAACGGACCGGATACCTTCGACCGGCCGACAGGCGTCGCGATTGCGCCGAACGGCGACATCTTCGTGTCGGACGGCCACAACCCCAACAAGTTTAATACGGCCCGCGTCGTGAAATTTGCGAAGGATGGCCGGTTCATCAAGACTTGGGGCCGCAAAGGCGCCGCGCCCGGCGAATTCGATGAGCCGCACGACATCGTCATTGGCGGCTCACAGAGCCGCGTTTATGTCGCCGACCGCCGCAACAACCGCATTGAGGTCTTCGACCAGGATGGCAACTTCATCGTCGCGTGGCATCAATTCGGCCAGCCGAGCTCCGTGTTTGTCGGCAGGGACGATACGATCTACGTGGGCGCCTCATTTCCTGATCCTGCGGCGAAGAAGGGCGAGCTGAGAGGCATCATCATCGGCGATGCGCGGGATGGATCGCTCAAGGCCTTCATTCCGGACCCGTCCGACCTCGACAAGGTGGTGCGGGGCACTTCGGCATCGGGCATCGCGGCGGACGACATGGGCAGCATTTTCGCGGCGGATGTCGGCACGCAGAATTTGCGGAAGTACGTCAAGGTGAAATAGGGGCCTCGTAGCCCAGTTTCGATCGGGAGAGTGACATGATGTCGATCGGAAAAGCGATTGCGGGCGGCTTGTGGTGCGCAGCGCTGATGCTGATGTCCGGCGGCGCATGGGCATTCGATGACGCCACCTATCCTGACCTGAAAGGCCAATGGAACCGCCAGGAGATCCCTGGCATCGCCCCGTCATTCGACCCGACCAAGCGCCCCGGCCTTGCCCAGCAGGCGCCGCTGACGCCGGAGTATCAGAAGATTCTTGAAGCAAGCCTCGCCGACCAGGCGGCTGGCGGCGGCGGGTTCGCGCCGGATTATCTGTGCATCTCGTCTGGCATGCCCATGCGCATGACGGCCTATACGCCGCTTGAGATCATCGTCACGGCCGATACGACTCACATTGCCGGGCCCGATGGCTACATGCACCGCAGGATCTACACCGACGGCCGCGATTGGCCGGCGGATGTGGAGCCGAGCCGTATCGGCTATTCCATTGGCAGATGGATCGACGAGGATGCTGACGGAAAATTCGATACGCTCGTAGTCGAGACCCGGCACTTCAGGGGACAGCGCGCTTTCGATCAGACCGGCATTCCGCTGCACGATGACAATCAGACTGTGGTCAAGGAGCGCATTTACCTCGACGGGACAAACCCCAATGTCCTGCATAACGAAATGACGGTCTTTGATCACGCGCTGACGCGCCCCTGGACAGTGACCAAGAATTACGTTCGCGATCCGAGCAAACGGCCAGTGTGGATTGCGTGGGACTGCGCGGAGGGCAACCCGCATGTTCGCATCGGCCAGGAGGACTACATGGTCGGCGGGGATGGCCTGCTGATGCCGGCGAAGAAAGGCCAGCGGCCTCCGGATTTGAGGTATTTCAAGGAGACGCGGAAGTGAACGGATGACGTCGGATGGGGTTGAGGGACAGCGGAACCCATGAGCGACCGCGCCGCGCTCATCTCTCATGATGGGTGTCGCAAGAGCTCAACCGATCTTACGACTGCGACCTTCACCTCACCGAGAAAGGCAATGCATAGGGCTTTCCGAACGCCACGCCGGCCGTCACCGTCTGCACCGGCTTGAGATAGGCGCGTCCGTTGCGCGTGTTGTTTCGGGTATCGACGAACACGACCGGCTCTTCCACCAGTTCCATGACGGCGACGTCTCCCGGCGCGCCGACCTGCAGCGTGCCGAGCTTCGGAGCGCGGTTGATGATTTTCGCCGGATTGATGGTCGCCATGGCGACCACTTGATCCAGCGTGAAACCGAGCCCCAGGAACTTGCTCATCACCCAGGTGAGATACGGCATGCCGGGCGTATTGCCGGATACGACGTGGATGTCCGACGAGATCGTGTCGGGCGGGCAGCCCTGGCCGATCGCGGCCTCAGCCACCGTATAGTCGAAGCTGCCGCCGCCGTGGCCGACATCGAAGATGACGCCGCGGCGCTTGGCGGCGAGCGCCGCCGGCAGCAGCCGGCCGTCCTGCACGATGTTAGTGAAGGCGCCTGCGAGGTTCGGCGCGCCCGAGTAGGCGTGGGTGAGAATGTCGCCGGGGCGCAGAAGATCGAGTATCTCGATCATCAGCGCAACGTTTTCGACGCCGCCGATATGCGTCATGACCCGCCCACCGGTGCCCGCCACCTCGCATGCCTTGATGGCGCGCCGGAGCGGCTCGGCCCCGTTTCTGGCGATCACGTTCTCGGACATGCGCACCTTGACGCCGATGGCGATGTCGGCGTTTTCAGCCACCGCCTTGGCGCAGGCGTCCACCTGGGCGAAGTCGAGGTTGTAGAGCTCCGGGAGGGGAAAAGGCGTGAGGCCGATATTTGCGATATGCACGAAGGCGTAGAGGCGCGTGCGCGTCTGCGCCACGATGAAGCGGCGGAAGCCGGCGAAATTGTTGGCGCCCGCATCGCCCGCCGACACGCAGGTGGTGGTGCATTGATGCGCGATGAGTTCATCGGCCGGAATCCCGATCGCGGAGCCATACGGATAGACGTGGCAATGCAGGTCGATAAGGCCGGGCGTCACCAGCTTGCCGCCGGCATCGATGACGCGCAGCGCCTTCGCCGCCGGAATGTCGGGCTCAACGGCCTCGATCGCGCCATAGCGGATGCCGATGTCGCGCCGGCCGCGCAGCGACTGGCTCGGATCAAGCAACTCGCCGCCCTTGATCACGAGATCGAATTTGTCGTCCGGCCCCAGGGCGGCAAAAGCAGGCCGGCCGGCAGCGGTTAGAGCGAGCGAAGCGGCGCCGGTCAAAACACCGCGGCGTGATGCGAGCATGTGTCGTCCTCCCATCGTGGATTTCGGGTCCCCCATGAAGGTCATCGTCTGCGAAAGCGGCGCATCAGCTCGAGGCTGACCCGGTATAATGTGTATCGACGGCGCTGGGTCATTGGATGCCCCGCTATCGCGCCGCGGTGACCTGGATCTCGACCTTCTTCTCCGGCCCTTGCAGCAGTGCTTCGATGCAGGCGCGCGCGGGTGCGCAGCCGGCCGGCACCCAGGCGTCCCACACCTTGTTCATCTCCTCTACGGTACGGATGTCGGAAAGCCAGATGGTTGCTTTCAGCAGCTTCGATTTGTCGGTGCCGGCCTTGGCGAGATAGGCGTCGATGATCGACAGGATTTCCGCCGTCTGCGCGGCTACCCCTCCGGCGAGCGCATTGCTGGCCGTAAACCCGGCAAGATAGACGGTGTCGCCATGGATTACGGCCTTGCTCATGCGGGCGCCTGTCTCAATGCGTTCAATCGTCATGCGGTGACCTCGCAGGGGGCGGATTGAAGGATGGGGAGTCGAATGGTGGCGGACAGAAAGCTAGCGTTTTGCTCGGGCCGAGACAATTCTTCAGCCGCGCAGCGTGAGGGCGCGAATAACACGATTTCCTTCGCCCGAGGGACGCTGCGCGGTCAAATCCGGCAATGATGTTCGACGAACCACCAGTGGAGCGGCTCTAATTTCCCGCCCGCATCAACGAAGCCCTGAGCGCGCCCCGGTCAACTTCCTTGCCGGCGAGGTACATGCCGGAAATGCGACGGGTGTTGCGGATGTCGTCGATTGGATTGGCATCGAGCACCAGGAGGTCCGCGCGCTTGCCGGGCGCGATGACGCCGCGGTCCGTGAGCCCGAGGAACTCCGCGGAGCGGCTGGTCGCCGCGACGATGACCTGTGCGGGCGTCATCCCGGCCTCGGCCATCATCTGGAGTTCCTTCTGCTCAGCAAAGCCGAAGGGGTGGTCTTCGAGGCCGGTATCGCTGCCGAGGATGATGCGCGCGCCCGCTGCCGCAAGCTTGGCCACGCTTTTCTGCAGGATCGCGTAGTTCTGCCGATTGCGCGCGGCCGTGGCGGCGTCGCGGCTTGTGAAGGAGGCCCGCATGCGCGCGATCACATCGGCCGGCACCGTGTCGCGCAGGAGTGCGGCAAGGTAGGGCTCCTCGAACCACTCAGGCGCCACAGTGTGAATGCCACGCTCGGGCGCGCCGATATTCGGCATCACGTAGATGCCTTTCGCAATCATCGTGGCGATGAGGGCGTCGCTCATCTCGAGGTCGCGCACCAGATGGGCGAAGTTGTCGACGCCCGCGGCGGCAAGCTCGACCGCGTCCTTGTGATAGAATACGTGGGCCGAGACCTTGAAACCGAGGCGGTGACCCTCATCGATCACGGTGCGAGACAGCGCTATCGGCAAGCTCGGAGCGCGGCCGCCGCGATCGTCGACCCAGATCTTGATGGCATCCACATGTCTGGCGGCGAGTTCCAGCACGGCATTGCGGGCCTCATCCTGCGTCGTGATCTCATACGCGATGCCCGCATAGGCCGCCGCGCCCGGGCCGGCGTTGGGCGCCCCGATCCCACGCCCGGCGAGCATGAGGTGCGCGCCGCCAAGGCGGTCGGCCGCCTGGTCGGCGCGGATCTGGTACATGACTTCGCCCTTCTCGATGCCCTGCGACATCACGGTGGAAACGCCGAAATAGAGCGCGCGGTTGAGGTCGTCCAAAACCGTCTCGCGGGTGAAGTTTTCTACCGAATAGGCGAGGCCCTTCTGAAACCCAGGATGAACATGCGCGCTGACGATTGTCGGCATGACGGTCTTGCCGTCGAGGGCGATCCGAGCCGCGCCCATCGGCGGCGCGATCTCGCCGTTGCGGCCGATGCGGGTGATGACCCCGCCCTCGACAAGCAGCGCGCCGTTTTCGATCGCGGCGGCGCCGTCGCCCGGAATTATGCGCGCGCCTTCGAACAGAGCATTCTGCGCGGCAGCGGGCCGCGCCGCCGCGAGCGCAATAGCGAGCGCGAGCAGGCCGAGCAGTGCGATTGATCTATGGGTCATGAGCGATCCATTCGAGGTCGTAAGGGGGGTGAGCAGGCTCTCGTTATAGCCAGGAATGAGCGCGATGTATTAGCTCCGTCCCGGTTTGATGAATGGCCGACGAGGCGGAGCGGTTTGCCTGTGGGTCACGTCAGGGCATCAGGCAAGAGTGGGGCGATGGTTGCAATTGCGGCGGGTAATCTTTTCCTGCGTGGCCTCACAGCAGGTTCGACCGACTGCAAAGCATGTAGATGCAACCCCGCCCGCGGGCCGGTTTGCCACACACGGGCCTCCCAAGACCTAAAGTCGCAGCCTGCCAGCATCGTTTGCCACGCCGTTGCCACGACCCTATCATACACGCTGCCCAGCGATGATTCCTGTTTTGTCTGTTTGTGCGCATTAAACTATGGTGCCGCCGAACGAAGGTTGGTATTGCGCCAGTCTGGCAGGTATTAGGTTTTATCCGCGAAACGCGGATGTTCGTGGAATGGGCGGCCAGGGTTAGCGACGCGCCGAACGGCGGAGAGGGTTTCGTGTCGGATATTTTCACCGAAGTCGATGAGGAAGTACGCCGGGAACAGCTCAAGAAGCTGTGGGAGCGCTACGGCAACTACGTGGTGGCGGTCGTCCTTCTGGTGATCGCTGCGGTTGCGGCTTGGCGCGGCTATGATTACTGGCAGACACGGCGAGCGGCCGAGTTCGGAGCCGCCTACGATGTGGCCGCCCGACTGGCCGAGGAAGGAAAGCACGGCGAAGCGGAGACGGCCTTTGCCAAGATCGTCGCGGACGGCACTGCCGGCTATCGGGTGCTGGGGCGGTTGCGCGAGGCCGCCCAGATTGCTGAGCGCGATCCGAAGGCCGGCGTCGCGGCCTACGACAAGATCGCTGGCGAAACGACTGGGCAGCCGCTGGTGAGCGAGCTTGCGGCGGTCCGCGCCGCGCTTTTGCTGGTCGACACCGCAAAGCTCGACGAGATGACCCAGCGCCTGGAGCCGTTGGCTCAGCCCTTGGGTGCGTTCCGTCATACGGCACGGGAATTACTTGCGCTTGCAGCTTGGCGCAGCAGCGACACCGCCGCGGCGCGCCGTTGGACTGACGCGGCTAAGAACGATCCGGAAGCGCCCTCCGGCCTGCGCTCGCGCATGGACGTGCTCGCTTCTCTCCTTCCCGAAGCCGGCAAGCCTTGAGGAGACGGCTGATGCGACCTTTTGCACGCTTGGTCCTTGCTGCAGTTGTGGCGGCGGCGGGGCCGGTCCTTTCGGCTTGCGATTCGCTTGATACGTTCGAGATATTCGATAGCAAAAAGAAGCTTGCAGGCGACCGCAGGCCGGTCTTTCCCGAGGGCGTCCCGGGCGTCTCCTCAGGCGTGCCGGCCGAGCTGGTGAAAGGATACCATGAACCGGAGGGGGGAAGTGTTGACCCCGCCAAGGCTGCCGCGCAGGCTGCTGCTGAACCTGCCGCGAAGCCGAAGAAGCCAAAGCCGCCGCAACGCGCCGCAAGCAAGCCTGCGCCAAAGCCCGATCCCGATGCGGCGGTGCCCACGCGCGCCGCAGCTCCAGGGGGGCCGGCTCAACAGCCTACCCCCCAGGCTGCGACCGCCCCCTGGCCCTCGGCGCAGCCACAAGCGGCATGGCCGGCATCACCCGGCTCGGTAGCGCGCTGAGGCGGAGCCTGCGCGGGAGCGGGGAGCGACCACGGCCGGCCCCAACCTGTCACGGAGCCGGCCCCACCGGTCCGGCCTGCGGCCATGTCGCGGGTCCCAGCGGAGCGCGGCAGTAACTCCGTCAAATCCATCCATCGATAGTGCTGACAGAGTCCGAGATGGGTTTCGCTGCCGTTTATCCCATCCTACTTGCCTCCCATGAGCTTCATCATTGCGATCGTCGGCCGGCCGAATGTCGGGAAATCGACCTTGTTCAACCGCCTCGCCGGCCGGCGCGTCGCGCTGGTGGACGATACGCCCGGGGTCACGCGCGATCGGCGCGAAGGCTTGGCGAGGCTTGGCGACCTAACCTTCACGATCATCGACACAGCAGGCCTGGAAGAATCCCGGCCGGAAAGCCTCGCGGGCCGCATGCGGGCCCAGACCGAGGCGGCCATTGCGGACGCCGACTTGGTGTTGTTCCTCATCGACGCTCGTGCCGGCATTGTGCCGGCCGACTGCGTATTTGCCAACATGCTCCGCCGCGCCGCCAAGCCGACGATCCTCATCGCCAACAAGGCCGAAGGCCGCCCAGGCTCTGCGGGGATCTACGAGGCCTTCGATCTCGGCCTCGGTGAGCCGGTGGCGATCTCGGCCGAGCACGGCGATGGTCTCGCAGAGCTTTATGATGCCGTGCGCGCCGCAATGCCGGCGCAAACCGCGCCGCTGGCTGACGATGGGGGCGCGACCGGCCTGGAGCAACCCCCTGCCGCACTGGCGTCCGAAAAGCCGATCCGCATCGCCGTGGTGGGGCGGCCAAATGCTGGCAAGTCGACGCTGATCAACCGCCTTCTCGGCGAGGAGCGCCTGATCACCGGGCCTGAGGCCGGCATCACTCGCGACGCCATCGCGGTGCCGCTGGCGTGGCGCGGACGGCGCTTCCTCGTTCACGACACCGCCGGGCTGCGGCGGCGCTCCCGGGTCGAGGGCAAGCTCGAAAAGCTGTCCGTCGCCGATGCGCTGGAAGCGATCCGCTTTGCTGAGGTGGTGATCCTGCTCATCGACGCCGCGGTCGCGTTCGAGGAGCAGGATTTGCGTATAGCCGATCTCATCGAACGCGAAGGTCGCGCGCTCGTGCTTGGGATCAACAAGTGGGACCTTCACGACGCTGCGCCGGGCGCAATCGCCAAGCTGCGCGAGCAGGCCGACCGTCTGCTGCCCCAGGTGAAGGGTGTGCCGGTGGCGGCGGTTTCGGGCCTCACGGGCGCCGGGCTCGATCACCTGATGAAGGCCGTCATGGATACCCACACGTTGTGGAACACGCGCGTCCCCACCCACGCACTTAACCGTTGGCTCGATGAAGTGCTCGCCGCCCATCCGCCGCCTGCCGTATCGGGGCGGCGGCTCAAGCTCAACTACATCACCCAGGCAAAAACCCGCCCACCGAGTTTCGTTCTGTTTTGTACCCGCGCCGATGCAGTGCCGGACAGCTACCAGCGCTATCTCGTTAACGCGCTGCGCGAGGCGTTCGCGCTGCCCGGGGTGCCGATCCGGCTGACGCTGCGGGAGAAGGCGAATCCCTATGCGGGGAGGCGAAAGCGGTGACGAGGCGCGGAGAATCGGATCGCAACGAGATGCACCGCCCCGATTGAGGCCGACTCCTCGTTCTAAAGGTCGGCGGGCAACCGCTGATAACAATGCAGGTCTTGATCTTGCCGTGAAAGGGCCTTTCTCGATTCGGCGCGTTCGACCTGCTTAAGGCCCGACCAGCAGGTTTGGACTTTGTTGTTGTAACGCCAGCATTCGCTGCCGATCGAGCTCAAATAATGCCCTCTCCTTGGCCGTGGCCGCCAACTGAATCGACGTCGTGGACGTAATAGACTGGTTGGTAAGCGGCGCGGAAATGGCTGCCTCACTTCGTTGCTGGTCAGTCTTTTTCGGAACAGCGACTATTGCAATGACAACTTTGTGCGTGTCCCGCCGCTGCGCACTCAGACCCGTGTCCTCATCGATGCCGCCAGCGGCAGGTTCGCACCTGTTGCCGGCGTCAGATCCGGTCCTGCTCCCGAGTTTAGGTTGGTTACGCGGAAGCTGTTGGTCACCGGGCTCAAGGTAAGGTGCGGATTTATCCCTCCACTGAACGTCGTGGTGAACGTCAGCGTGTCGGCAAACCTAAATACCTGATTTAGCGGCTCCCCTAGTGTTGTATCGAGTGGTGGTTGTTGGTCGGGTGCAGGGGATCTCGGCCAACGGCTCTCTGTAGCTTGGCAAAGGTTGCAACAACTTCATAGATGCCGATCTCTTCTGCGATCGGGTATATCAAGTTCTTCTCCAATGTCTCCTGATCGCAGCGCGCCATTCGGTGCTCGTCGAAAGTATCGACGATTTTGAAAACACATGTCGAATGGCGCTGTCGCTCCGAATCTGTATTTACCACAAGCGAGAAATTGCCTCCGTTCGGAAACACAGTCGTATTGTTATTTTCTTGAATGTCGAAGGTGAATTCGTACGCAATGGCCGATACTGTATTGGCTGCGTTCTTGGAGCTTAGGTGATCGCGGACGACTGCCCGCTTTGCTTCGCGGATGCGTTGCACGATATCGGAGGTTGTCGGTGCTATCGCAGCCAAATATACCCCGCTACGCCCCATTTACGCCCCCTTCGTGTGAAGCTGGCACAAACAGTTTGGGTCGACAATAGATTGAACAGTTGACGTCAATATTTATTCATATATGTGGTAGGCAAGCAACACCGCGGCTTGCGCATTTTTCCTTTCAGCAAATTGCCCGGGTCAGGTGGAAAGACCGCCGCAGAGATTTGCCAAAGGCGGAAGGAAGATAAGCAAGGGCGGAAATGCGAGGCCAATTCCATATACCTGACGACGAAATACGAATCGTGTTGCGGGGATTCGATTGAATTGGAATCCAGATATGAAGGAGCTAATGGAGTAGAATGTCTGGTGACTCTTGCTTTGAGTCTGAGTCCTGGTCCGTCCAACTGGTGCGCGATGAGGTCTGAAAGCCCCGTTGCGCCGAGCCGAAGCCCCACGCGAAAATGAGGTTACGACTTGCAAACGGAGTCGCCGATCACAGCTGAGCCGTCCCCGACCGGCCGCGCATCCCGCCGCGCCGCATTCGCGTTCGTCTTCGTCACCGTGCTGCTCGACATGCTGGCGATCGGCATCATCATTCCGGTGTTGCCGAAGCTCGTGGTCGATTTTGTCGGCGGCGACGCTGTCGAGGGGGCGCGCGTCTATGGGTTGTTCGGCACCGTCTGGGCGCTGATGCAGTTCGTGTTCTCACCCGTGCAGGGGGCGCTGTCGGATCGGTTCGGGAGGCGGCCCGTGATCTTGACGTCGAATTTCGGGCTCGGCCTGGATTATGTGGTGATGGCGCTGGCGCCGTCGCTCAACTGGCTCTTCCTCGGCCGTGTGATCTCCGGCATCACGGCGGCGAGCATCTCGACCTCCTACGCCTACGTGGCCGATGTGACGCCGCCCGGAGAGCGCGCGGCGCGCTTCGGGCTGCTGGGTGCAGCATTCGGGGTTGGCTTCGTGCTCGGCCCGGCCCTGGGCGGACTCACGGGTGGGATCGATCCGCGGCTGCCGTTCTGGATCGCGGCAGCGCTCAGTCTCGCCAACGCACTTTACGGCTTCTTCATCTTGCCGGAATCGCTGCCGATCGAGCGTCGCGCCCCATTTGCGTGGCGGCGCGCCAATCCGGTCGGCGCGCTGATGCTCTTGCGCTCGAAGGCGCAATTGATCGGGCTTGCGAGCGTCAACTTCCTCGGCAATCTCGCCCACGCGGCGCTGCCGAGCGTCGGCGTGCTTTACATGATGCACCGCTATGGCTGGGATGAACGCACGGTCGGCCTCACCATGGCGGGCGTCGGCATCGCCGCCATCGCGGTGCAGGGCGGCGTCATCGGGCCGGCCGTTAAGCGCTTCGGCGAGCGGCGCGCGCTCGTCGCCGGATTGGGGTTCGGCGCTGCGGGCTTTGCGGTGTTCGGCCTCGCGCCGACCGGACCGGTTTTCTGGCTTGGCATTCCGCTGATGGCGCTGTGGGGCCTCGCCAACGCGTCGGCCCAAGGCCTGATGAGCCGGCGCATCGGTCCGCAGGAGCAGGGCCAGCTCCAGGGCGCCAACGCGAGCCTTATGGGCGTCGCCAACCTGATCGGGCCGGGATTGTTCACGCTGACATTCGCGTTCGCGATTGGCACTGCGAAGGACTGGGGCGTGCCGGGCGCGCCACACCTCCTCGCCGCGATGCTGCTGGGGCTCGCCATCGTGGTGGCGCTGCGGGTGACTGGGAGCGCTGGCGTCCCGCCCGCTCTTTCTCGAGAAGGAGGCGGGCCTTAACAGGCGGGCGGGACGTCCGCGCTCCTAATTAATGGCGCCATCACTCCGGCCTGCGGAACGACATCAGCCTGTGAGTCGGAAAATCATAAAATCGCCCCGTCTCGACAAACGCCGGCATGCACAGGTCGACGATCTGTTGCGCCACGTCCTCGGGCGGCGGTAGCGTCATCGGGTCTTCGCCGGGCATCACCTGGGTGCGCATGCGGGTGCGGGTGGGGCCGGGATTGAACAGGTTCACCCGCACGGCGGTTCTCTCGGTCTCGGTTGCGTAGGTCCGCGCGACCGCTTCGAGCGCAGCCTTGGAGGTTGCATAAAGCCCCAGATAGGGGTGGATGTTGTGCGCCGCGCCCGATGTCACGAATATTGCGCGGCCGGCGTCGGAGCGCCGCAGCAGCGCATCCATGGCGCAGATGAGCTGCCAGTTCGCCGTGACGTTGACCTTCATCACCTCGTCCCAGTCCTTCAGCGTGATGTGGTCGAGCGGCGAGGATGGCCCGCCGATCGCGGCATTGCCGACCAGGATATCGAGTCGGCCGTAGCGCTCACTGAGGGCGCCGGCCAACCGGCCGAGCCCTTCGAAATCCGTCACGTCGAGGGGAACCAGCGTAGCGCTCCCGCCGGCCGCCCGGATCGCGTCGTCGAGCTCCTCAAGCCCCCCGACCGTACGCGCCACCGCTACCACATGCGCGCCGGCCTTACCGAGCGCCAGGGCGGTTGCAGCCCCAATGCCGCGCGAGGCGCCGGTGACGAGGGCGATGCGGTCGGACAAAACGCCCGCGCTCAACTCGCCTCCGCCAGGAGCGAAAGCTGTCGCGGTGCGGCGGTGTCGGCCTGATCGGTGAGGGGGGTCGGATAGTCGCCGGTGAAGCAGTGGTCGGTGAACTGGGGGCGCAGCGGGTCGCGGCGCTCCTCACCCATGGCGCGGTAGATGCCTTCGACGGAGAGGAAGGCAAGCGAGTCGGCTCCGATGATCTCGCACATCTCCGCAATGGTGTGATTGGCGGCGAGCAGCTTGTCGCGCTCGGGCGTATCGATGCCGTAGAAATCGGGATGGGTGATCGGTGGCGAGGCGATGCGGAAATGCACCTCCGCGGCGCCCGCCTCGCGCATCATGCGCACGATCTTCACCGACGTGGTGCCGCGTACCAGGCTGTCATCGATCAGAACGATGCGCTTGCCAGCGACGACCGAGCGGTTGGCGTTGTGCTTGAGGCGCACGCCGAGCTCGCGGATCGACTGGGTCGGCTCGATGAAGGTGCGGCCCACATAGTGGTTGCGGATGATGCCCATCTCGTAGGGAATGCCGGCCGCTTGCGCATAGCCGATCGCCGCCGGCACGCCGGAGTCGGGCACCGGCACCACCACTTCGGCCGGCGCCGGCGCCTCGCCGGCAAGCTCCATACCCATGCGGCGGCGGATCTGGTAGACACTGTGGCCGCCGACAACCGAGTCCGGCCGCGCAAAATAGATGTATTCGAAAATGCACGGCCGCGCCCGCATCGGCGGAAACGGGCGCAACGACTGCATGCCCTCATCGGAAAAGACCACCACCTCGCCGTTCTCGACGTCGCGCACATAGCGCGCTCCGATGATATCGAGCGCGCAGGTCTCCGACGCGACGATCGGGCAGCCGCGAAGCTCGCCGATCACCAGGGGGCGGATGCCGAGGGGATCGCGAGCGCCGATCAGCTTCTTGTTGGTCAGCGCGGCAAGCGAATACGCACCTTCGAGCTGGCGCAGCGCGTCGATGAAGCGGTCGATGAAGCGCCTGTGGCCCGAGCGGGCGAGGAGATGGAGGATCACCTCGGTGTCGGTGGTCGACTGCATGATGGCGCCGTCGCGCACCAGTTGGCGGCGCAGCGTCAGCCCGTTGGTGAGGTTGCCGTTGTGGCCGACCGCGAAGCCGCCGGCATTGAGTTCGGAGAACAGCGGCTGGACGTTGCGCAGCACGGTGCCGCCGGTGGTGGAATAGCGCACATGGCCGATCGCTATGCTGCCGGGCAGGCGATCGATGATCTCACGGCGGGAGAACGTGTCGCCGACAAGGCCGAGCCGGCGCTCGGAATGGAACCGGCGGCCGTCATAGCTGACGATGCCGGCGGCCTCCTGGCCACGGTGTTGGAGCGCATGCAGACCAAGCGCCGTGATTGCCGCGGCGTCCGGATGGCCGAAGATGCCGAACACGCCGCATTCCTCGCGAAGCCGGTCGTCGTTGAGTTCCAGGTCGAAATCCAGATGCTCGGAATCTCGATCGTCGCTCCAGCGGTCTGGCCACGCTTGATCGCCCACGCGGTCGCCGTCGGCGAGGCTGCCGGCTGGCCGAGGATCTGTCATTCAGTTCGCCTCCGTCGGTGTGGCGGTTTTTAGCCGATTCATGACCGGTTCGTCACTCGATCGTGACGCTTTGTGCAACGAAAATTGCGGCGTCGCCAAAAAGCAACATTCTCAGAGCAATGCAATCATAAGGTGCAATAAAACCAAAGCTCGCGGTTGGCCCGGCTGGGCTCGTCGCGATTAATCAGCGCAACGACGCATGCGCCCAGCCCAAACTATCCCTGCCTCGAGCCGCGATGGCGACCCAGCTGCCGGACTTGCCTCTCACCCAGGAATTGCTCTCAAGAGCATTTCTCGCTCCAGCTGTGATGACGCCATATTTATCTCGGCCATCATGCCGGAGGGTCGCCCCCACCTTCCTTCTGTTTCTTGTATCTCGAGTACCAAGCTTCAATGTCCGGCGACATTGATATAATATCGTCCCGCAGGTTTTTCAGCACAACAAGCGACTTCGCGTTTGCGATCCATCCGGGTTGCGACTTCGGCTGAAACCAGTCGTAGAACGCAAATGCCACGACGACGATGAGCAATCCCCGCGCCAGCCCGAACAGGAAACCCAGGGTGCGGTCGAGGGCGCCAATCCGGCTGTCGAGAATCTTGTCGGAAATCCTTACCGTGATGACCGAAACGATGATAAGGGTCCCCAGAAAGGCGCCCGCAGTGGTTACGCCGATTGCGAGGTAATCATTGTTGAAATAGGCCTTGGCGGCGGGGAGCAGCTTGGCATA
>Ga0066903_100002416_pt1 | contig 14613 bp, 17 predicted proteins | sample PanSoiMetaGPlot1_FD_67491 | JGI IMG/M metagenome (GOLD analysis project Ga0066903, IMG submission 67491) | Tropical forest soil microbial communities from Panama analyzed to predict greenhouse gas emissions - Panama Soil - Plot 1 (version 2) | ecosystem: Environmental > Terrestrial > Soil >...
GCCGAGGTCATCTCCTCGGTCAGCCGCCGGGCGCTGGTCGGCTACCACCGCACGGCGTACTCGCCGGGGAACATCGTTCTCGCGGCGGCCGGGAACCTCGAGCACGACCGCCTGGTGGCGCTCCTGCAGCGGAGCGAGCGCCGTGCCGGCGCACCGGCGCGCGCCGGCACACGCGTCCGCCGGCCGCTGGCGCGGCTCCCCGGCCCCGGGCTCCGCTTCCGGCGCAGGGAGACGGAGCAATACCACCTCTGCCTCGGCGCGACCGGCATCTCGCGCTCGGACCGCCGCCGCTTCGCCGCCTCGCTGCTCGACTCGATCCTCGGTGGGTCGGCCTCGTCGCGGCTGTTTCAGGAGATCCGCGAGAAGCGCGGCATGGCCTACGCCGTCTACAGCTTCGGGGCGCAGTACACCGACACCGGCATCCTGGGCGTCTACGTCGGCACGCGCGAGGAGAACCTCGCGGCGTGCGTCGAGATCTGCGTCGAGCAGATCGCCGAGATCGCGGCCGGCCGACTGCGCAAGGGCGAGCTCGAGCGGGCGAAGGAGAACCTCAAGGGACGGATCGTCCTCTCGCTGGAATCCACCTCCAACCGGATGAGCCGGCTCGGGAAGTCGCTCGTGACCGACACCGAGCTCCTCACGCTCGAGCGGGTGATCGCGGAGATCGACGCGGTCGAGACCGACGAGCTCGCCGAGCTGGCTGCGGCGCTGCTGCCGCCCGAGCGGCTTGCGGCGGCAGGGGTCGGGCCCGACGAGGCGCGCTTCCGCTCGGCCGTCGGCCGGGCGAGCCCGAGTCTTGTTGACCAGGCAGCCGCGTGAAGATCGCCTTCTTCGGGGCGGAGGGGAAAGCGGGCAGCGCGATCGTGCGAGGGCTGGAGGCCGCCGGGCACGAGGTTCGCGGCATCGAGCTCGGCGACGAACCCGAGGTGGAGGGCTGCGACGCCGCCGTCGACTTCACGACACCCGAGGCGGCGCCCGCCAACGTGCGCGCCGCGCTCGAGCAAGGTGTGTCCTGCGTCGTCGGAACAACGGGCTGGGACCCCTCCGAGCTCGGAGCCCTCGCGGCGGAGAAGAGGTTGCGGCTCTTCGTCGCCCCGAACTTCTCCATCGGTGCGGTGCTGATGATGCGCTTCGCGCGCGAAGCCGCCGCGCACTTCCCCCGAGCCGAGATCGTCGAGCTCCACAACGAGGCGAAGAAGGATGCGCCGTCCGGAACCGCCAAGGCGACCGCGGATCTGCTCGGCGGATCGCCGGCGATTCACTCCGTGCGGCTGCCTGGGCTCGTGGCCCACCAGGAGGTCATCTTCGGCAGCGACGGCCAGCTGCTCACGATCCGTCACGACACGACCGGACGCGAGTCGTTCGCCGACGGCGTCCTGCTCGCGCTCGCGAAGCTCCCCGAGCTTCCACCGGGCTTGACGTTCGGCCTCGAGACCTTGATCTCGTAGAAGATTCAGCCATGCCGACCGAGGCGGCCGAGCTCGTCTTCGACGAGGCGACGAAGGTCTACCCGGGCCGCGACGGCGCGGCCGTCGACCACCTCTCGCTCACCGTGCCGGCGGGCGAGATCTGCGTCCTCGTCGGCCCGTCGGGCGGCGGCAAGACGACGGCGCTCAAGCTCGTCAACCGGCTGATCCCGCTGACGAGCGGCGACATCCGGATCGACGGCAGGTCGATCCTCGACCTCGACGTCACCGAGCTGCGCCGCTCGATCGGCTACGTCATCCAGCAGGTCGGCCTCTTTCCGCACGTGACGGTGGAGGCGAACATCGGCACGGTGCCGAAGCTGCTCGGCCGGCCTCGGTCGTGGATCAAGGCGCGCTCCGCCGAGCTGCTTGCGCTCGTTGGGCTCGACCCGTCCTACGCGAAGCGCTTCCCTGCGCAGCTCTCGGGCGGCGAGCGGCAGCGGGTGGGCCTCGCGCGCGCGCTCGCAGCCAACCCGGCTCTCATGTTGATGGATGAGCCGTTCGGCGCGATCGACCCGATCGTGCGCACCAGGCTTCAGGACGAGTTCCTCCGCCTGCAGCACGAGCTGCGGAAGACCGTCGTCTTCGTCACGCACGACGTCGACGAGGCGATCAAGGTCGGCGATCGCATCGCGATCCTGCGTGAGGGCGGCCGACTGGCCCAGTACGACACGCCGAAGCAGATCCTCGAGCACCCGGTGGACGAGTTCGTGGCGGACTTCGTAGGCCGCGACCGGGCGCTCAAGGCGCTCTCCCTGCGCACGCTCGGCGACCTCGAACTCTCGCCCGCGATCGAGGTGGACGGTCTGCTGCAGTTGCCCGCGGAGACGAGCCAGCGCGACGCACTCGCCATGCTCGTCGCAGAGCGGAGCGAAGCCGTCCTCGTCGTCGGAGCCGGCGGTTCGCCGCTCGGCGTCGCCACCCGCGAGGACCTGTTGAAGTGACGGGCTTTCGCGTGGCCGACGGCGGGCCGGTCATCCCGAACTTCGGCCACGGGAGCGCTTGCCTCAAGAACAACGGCTGGTTCTGCCCGGAGTGGGTGCGCGAGCACTGGGGCGACATCCTTCAGCCGGCACTCGTGCAGCACATCGAGCTGACGGTGATCGCCGTGAGCATCGGCTTCGGAATCGCATTCGTGCTCGCGCTCGTCGGCTTCCGCTTTCGCCTCTTCAACGCTCCGCTCGGCGCGTTCACCGACCTCCTCTACGCGATCCCCAGCATTGCCCTGTTCCAGCTTCTCGTGCCGTTCACTGGCTTGACGGTCACGACGATCGAGGTTGCGCTCGTCTCGTACACGCTGTTCGTCTTCTATCGCAACATCGTCGAGGGGTTGCGCAGCGTGCCCGACGAGGTGCTCGAGTCGGCGCGCGGCATGGGGTTGACGCGAAGGCAGACGTTCTGGCGCGTCGAGCTGCCGCTCGCCGTGCCGGCGATCCTCGCCGGGGTGCGGGTCGCGACCGTATCGACGATCTCGATTGCGACGGTGGCCGCCTTTCTCCTCTACTACGGCCTCGGCGGCCCGATCTTCGATGCCCTCGCCCAGCCGGACATATTCCGTACGGAGCTTGTTGCGGCCGGTGGCCTCGCGATCCTCCTCGCCCTGACCGCGGACACGCTTCTCGCGCTCGCCCAACGCTCCCTCACGCCGTGGAACCGGCTCGGCTGATGCTTGCGTCGCTCTTCGTCGAGACGTTCCAGTTCATCGGGGACAACGCAAGCCTCCTGCTCCAGAAGGCAGCGGAAACGGCCGAGCTGGCCTTCACGGCCCTCGGCATTTCGATCCTGCTGGCGCTACCGCTCGGTCTCTGGCTCGGGCACCGGCATCGAGGGCTGTTCTTGACGCTCGGCATCTCTTCGGTCGGCCGCGCGCTCCCAAGCGTTGCCATTATCGGCTTCTTGATCGCGTGGCTTGGCGTCGGCTTCTGGAGCAACACCATCGCCCTCGTCGTGCTCGGGATACCGCCGATCCTCACGAACACCTACTTCGCCGTGGAGGGCGTCGATCGCGACGTCGTCGAGGCGGCGCGGGGGATGGGGTTGACCGAGGTGCAGATTCTCGCGCGCGTCGAACTGCCGCTCGGGTTGCCGTTCGTGCTCGCGGGCATCCGGATCTCCGCGGTGTTCGTCATTGCGACGGCGACGATTGCCGGGCTCTTCGGCGGTGGCGGACTCGGCGACATCATGGCGAACCAGGCGGCCTACGGCCTTGCGGGTGTGCTCGCCGCCGCGCTGTGTGTCTCCGCGCTCGCCCTCCTCACGGCCGGCGTGCTCGCGCTCGCGCGGGACGCCGCCTTCCACAAGATGGCCCCGAGCGCATAGGGTCCTCCCGGAAAGAGAAGTGAAGGACCAACTCGAGAGGAGGGAGAGATGGTGCGGAAGCACACGCGTCGCGCCGCGAAGGCGGCGTTTGCGGTTTCGTTCGGGGTCGCGCTTCTGATCGGACTCACGGCCGGGGTCGCCTCGGCGCAGAAGAGCACAACGAGCTCCAAGCCGACGATCGTGATCGGCACGAAGAACTTCACGGAGGAGTACATCCTCGGCCAGCTCTACGGCCAGGCGCTCGCCGCGAAGGGTTTCCACGTCGTCTACAAGGGCAGCTTCGGCTCGTCCGAGCTCGCCAACACGGCGATCGACAGCGGGAAGATGAACTTCTATCCGGAGTACACGGGCATCATCGTGCTCGACCTTGCGAAGTCGAAGACGTTCCCGCCGACGGCCGCGGCGACGTACAAGGCCGCAAAGAAGTACGAGCAGAAGCACGGGCAGACGTTGCTCAAGCGGACGCCGTTCGTGGACAGCGACACATTCACGGTGCTCGCGAAGACGGCGAACAAGCTCGGCGTGAACACGATCTCCGACATGAAGAAGGTCAAGCACTTCTCGTACGCCGGCTTCCCTGAGTGCAAGACGCGGATCACGTGCCTGCTCGGCCTGAAGAACGTCTACGGGCTCAAGCAGGTGAAATTCGTGCCGCTCGCCTCGATCAGCGTTTACACGCTGCTCGACAAGGGGCAGATCACGGGCGGTGACGGCTTCACTACCGACCCCCAACAGAACAGCAAGAAGTACAAGGCACTCGTGGACAACAAGCACATCTACGGATTCCAGAACGTCGCACCGGTGATCTCGCAGAAGCTGCTCAGCGGCTCAGCGGGATCGCAGATCGCGCAGATCTCAAACAAGGTTTCGAGCCTGCTGACGATCAAGGCGATGCGAGCGATGGACAAGGCCGCCTACGTGCAGAAGGCGACCCCCAAGCAGATCGCCGACGGGTTCCTCAAGGCGAACGGCCTCAAGTAACAGTGAAGGTAGTCGTCCTCGGCGGAGGGTCCACCGGCGAGCACTTCGTCGGCGCCCTCCGCCGGTTCGACGACGAGGCCCAGATCACGCTGGTGGAGAGCCGGCTGGTGGGCGGCGAGTGCTCGTTCTTCGCCTGCATGCCGACCAAGACGCTGCTGCGGACGACCGAGCTCGGCGCCTCCCTCGAACGGGCGCCCGGGCTGCATGGCGAGCGGCCGGACCCGGACGGTGTCTGGTCCTGGCGCGACTGGATGACGAGCGACTGGGACGACTCCGGACAGCTCCATTACCTCGAGGAATGGCAATGCCGGCTCGTGCGCGGTGAGGGCCGCGTCGCCCGGCGGGGCGTGGTGGAGGTGGACGGGCAGGAGTTGCCGTACGACCGGCTCGTCCTCTCCACAGGCTCGCGGCCCTTGATTCCGCCCATCGAAGGCCTCGACTCCGTCGAGTACTGGACGAACCGCGATGCGACGCGGACTCACCGGGTGCCGCAGAGCCTCGTCGTCATGGGCGGCGGACCCGTCGGCGCCGAGCTTGCACAGTTCTTCTCCCGCATGGGTGCGCAAGTGACGATCGTGGAGCGCGGCGACCACCTGCTCGGGCGCGTCCACTCCGACGCTGGTGACCTGCTCGCCGATCTTTTCCGGGAGGAGGGCATCGACGTCCGTGTGGGTGTCGGGGTCGAGCGGGCCGAGCCGGGCATCCAGCTCAAGCTCTCCGACGGCTCCCAGCTCGAGAGCGAGCGCCTGCTGATCGCGACCGGCCGGCGGCCGAACGTCGAGCGGCTGGGTCTCGACGAGCTCGGGGTGAAGACGTCGGCGCGCGGGATCGAGGTCGACGAGCGGCTGCGTGCGGCCGACGACGTGTGGGCGATCGGCGACGTGACCGGCGTTGCACAGTTCACCCACGTCGGCAAGTACCAGGCGCGCATCGCCGCAGCGGACATGGCCAATCGCCGCGCCAAAGCCGACTATCGGGCGATTCCGGCCGGCATCTTCACCGATCCCGAGGTCTCGACTGTCGGCCGGACCGAGGGAGAGGATCTCGTGAGCGTTCGCATCCCGCTCAGTTCCCTGCCCCGCCTCAATACCTACGAGCGGCCGAAGCGGGAGGGCTTCGTGCGCGTCTTCGCCGATCCGCGGCAGCGCGTGCTCGTCGGCGCCGTCTGCGTCGGGCCGCAGGCGGCGGAATGGCTCGGCCAGTTCACGCTCGCGATCCGCGCCGAGGTCGGGGTCGAGACGCTCCTGGACACGATCCAGCCGTACCCGACCTTCTCCGAGGGCGTCTTCTACGCCTTGCAGGAGTTGCAGGGCTCGCTCTCGTAGACTTCTCCCAGATGCTGGGCTCCGTGATCACCGCGATGGTGACGCCGTTCGGCGCCGATGGTGCGGTCGACTTCGAGCGGTTCCGCGAGCTCGTGACGCACCTCGTCGAGAACGGCTCCGACGGGCTCGTCGTGTGCGGGACGACCGGCGAGTCGCCGACGCTCACCGACGCAGAGAAGCTCGATCTCTTCCGGGTCGCCGTGGACGAGGTCGGCGGTCGGGCGAAGGTGATCGCCGGCACCGGCACGTACGACACCGGGCATTCGGTGCACTTGACGAGAGAGGCGACCGGACTCGGCGTCGACGGGATCCTCGTCGTCACGCCGTACTACAACAAGCCGCCGCAGCGGGCGATCGTCCGCCACTTCGAAGAGATCGCCGGTGCGACGCACTTGCCGGTGGTCGCCTACAACATCCCCGGACGTGTCGTCGTCACCATCGAGTCGGAGACGATCGCTCGGCTCGCCGAGATCGAGAACGTCGTCGCCGTGAAGCAGGCGCACGACGATCCCGAGCAGGCGCGGTTCATCGCCGAGGAGACGCGGCTTGACCTCTACTGCGGTGACGACCCGAACACCTTCGCGTTCCTCGACCTCGGCGGCGTCGGAGTCGTGTCGGTGACGGCTCACCTCTGGGGGCTGCAGATCGCCGAGATGATCCGCCGTCACCGGGACGGCGACGTCGAGGGTGCGCGGGCGCTGCACGAGGAGCAGCAGCCCTCCTACGACCTTCTGCGGATCCAGACGAACCCGATCCCGATCAAGGCGGCGCTCAACCTCACGGGTCATGAGGTCGGCGGGCACCGGCTGCCGATGGTCGAGCCGGACGCCCGCGAGCTCGCCCAGATCCGCTCCTGTCTCGAGCGGGCCGGGCTCCTCGCCACCGCGTCCGCGTAAGAGCGCAAGAACGGCCAGACGCGCGCGGCGCGGCCGGGTGAAGATCGCGGGCATGGGCATCGCACGGGACGGACTCCGGAGCCTGCTCGACGCGCTCGTCGAGAGCATCGAGACCGGCGGGACTGGCGGGGAGGTCGCGGCACGCGTGCACGTCAGCCGCTTCCACCTCCACCGCATCGTCGGCGCCGCGCTCGCCGAGTCGCCGGGAGCGTTCCGCCGGCGACTCCTGCTCGAGCGGGCCGCGCACTCCCTCGCCCGCGGCGTGAGCGTGGGGGAGGCGGCATTCGAGGGCGGCTAAGTCTCTCCCGAGACGTTCGCCCGCGCGTTCCGGAGGGCGTACGGCGTCTCGCCGAGCGCCTTCGCCGGCAGCGGCCTCCCGTTCCGGCTGCCCGCACCGAACGGCATCCACTTCCACCCGCCGGGCGCGCTGCTCGTTGCCCCGGGAGAGAGGAGCGACGAGATGGACCTGACGGATCGCCTGTTGGAGCATGACCTCTGGCTTACGGGCCGCCTGCTCGATGCGGCCGAGGAGCTTCCGTCCGAGGAGCTCGCGGAGCCGCTCGACGTCGAGGAAGAGACGATCGGCTCGATGCTCGAGCGGCTCGTTTGGAGCAAGGAGATGTGGACGGCCGCCGTCGAGGGTCGCCCAATGCCCGAGCGGCGCGAGGACTCCCCCGAGTGCCTGCGCAAGCGCCTCGGCGAGGCCGGCCCGGCGTTCCTCGAGCTCGTCCGCGGCGTCCGCACCCGCGGCGCCTGGGACACCGCATTCGTGGATGCGACGTGCGAGCCGCCGGAGTCGTTCACGTACGGCGGCATGGCTGCGCACGTGCTCACGCATTCGGCCTACCGGCGCAACGTCGTCCTCGAGGCGCTGCACCGGCACGGCGTCGTCGTCCCGCACTCCGATCCCCTCGCCTGGGAGCGCTCCGAGCGCGCATAGACTCCGCGCCGATGGGCGCGTGCCGCATCATCCCGCTCGGGGGTCTCGGCGAGGTCGGGAAGAACATGACCGTTTACGAGGCGGACGGCGCGATCGTCGTCCTGGACGCCGGCCTCGCATTCCCGCGCGACGAGCACCTCGGCGTCGACCTCGTGCTGCCCGACTTCTCGTACCTTCGCGACCGGGAGGAAATGGTGCGCGCCGTCGTGCTCACGCATGGGCACGAGGACCACGTCGGCGCCCTCCCGTACCTCATGCGGGAAGTGCGCGTCCCGCTCGTGCTCGCGACGCGCCTCACGCTCGCGCTCGTCAAGTCGAAGCTCGACGAGCACGGGCTCCTTCGTTCCGCCGAGCTGCGGGAGCTCGCACCGGGCGACGACCCCGTCGATCTCGGCCCGTTCCGGATCGAGTTCGTGCGGATGGCGCACTCGATTCCCGACGCGGCAGCGGTCGTGCTCGAGACGCCGGGAGGCCGCTGCGTCCATACGGGCGACTACAAGCTCGACCACACCCCGGTGGACGGACAGCGCACGGATGTCGGGCACCTTGCGGAGATCGGCAGCCTCGGCGTCGACCTCCTGCTGGGTGATTCCACCAACGCGGAACGGCCCGGGATCACGAAATCGGAGCGAGTCGTGGGAGAGGCGTTCCGCCAGATCTTCCCCGGGCGCGAGGGCCGGATCCTCGTCTCCTCTTTCGCCTCGAATGTGCACCGGATGCAGCAGGCGGCCGACGTCGCGCTCGACTGTGGGCGCAAGATCGCATTCGTCGGCCGCTCGATGCGGAAGAACGGGAACATCGCGCGCAATCTCGGCTACATGGACGTCCCCGAGGACGCGATCCTGCGGCCGCAGGATCTCGCCGAGCTGCCGCGCGATCAGCAGCTGATCCTCTGCACCGGCAGCCAGGGCGAGCCGATGTCGGCGATGACGCGGATCGCGTACAACGACCATCCTGCCGTCCAGGTCGAGCGGGGCGACACCGTGATCATCTCAGCCAAGCCGATCCCCGGGAACGAGCTACGCGTCCACGATGCGATCAACCGGCTGGCGAAGATCGGCGCGGAGGTGTTGCACGAGGACAACGCGCCCGTACACGTCTCCGGCCACGGCTGCGCCGAGGAGCTGCGCACCATCATCGGGCTCCTGCGGCCGAAGGCCGTCATGCCGGTGCACGGCGAGTTCCGGATGCTGGCGGCGCACGCACAGCTCGCCCGCGAGGGCGGCGTCCCGGAGGATCGGATCGTGCTAGCGGAGAACGGCAGCGTCATCGAGCTGCGGGACGGGGTGGCGCGCATCGTCGACGAGGTCGAGGCCGGAGTCACGTTCGTCGACGGACTCGGCGTGGGGGACGTGCACGACGTCGCGCTGCGAGACCGGCGGAAGCTCGCCGAGGACGGCGTCCTGATCGTCGTGGCCACGCTCGCCGCGCAGGACCGCGGCGGCCTGACGGCTCCGCCGGAGCTAATCGTGCGCGGCTTCGGGGAGGGCGCCGAGCCGCTCCTCGACGAGCTGCGGGAGGAAGCGGATCGGGTTCTGCGGGAGCTGCTAGTCGACGACGTGACGGAGATCAAGCTGCTGCAGGAGCACCTGCACGACGCCCTCGGCGGCGTCGTCTATGACCGGACCCGCCGTCGGCCCATGGTGCTTCCCGTGATCGTCGAGGTCTGACGTGGCTGACCGGATGACGTTTACCGAGGGAGTGCTCGGCGATCATTCGTCGGTCAAGGGGTTCAGGGTCGTCGCTTCGGACGGCCGCGCGGGGCGTGTGTCCTGGGCCACGTATGCGCCGGGTGAGAGCTACCTCGTCCTCACGGTGGGGCTGCTGAGCCGAAAGCATCACGTCCTACCGGCCGGCGCGGTGACGAGCGTCGGCGACGGTGAAGTCCGCGTGGCGATGAGCAGGAACGAGCTCGCACACCTTCCCCTGCTCCCGGAGCCGCAAGCCGTGGTGGGAGACGAGAAGGTGCAGGACGCGGTCGCGACCTTCGAGAACGCCGCCAGCAGGTGGCCGCAGCAGTGGTGAGCAGGGACGCTACTTCGCAGGCAGCGAAGCGGCGTAGGCCGTCCCGCGTTCGACCCACTCCTTGAGAACCGCGTCTTCCGCGACGTCCGCCGTGTCGACGCGGAGCCAGCCCGCCATCGACCGGCCGCGCATCTCCATCAGCTCTGCGGGAGTCGTGGCGACCAGCTCCTCCGACTTCTCGGGATCTACGCGAAGGAGGATGCCGCCCTGGCCGCTCGCGGCGATCGCCATGTTGCCACCGATCATGAAGGCGAGCCCGCCGAACATCTTCTTTGCGGTCAAGCCGGCGCGGTCGCCGATGAGCACGCGAATCCGGTCTGCGAGCTCCTCGTCGTACGCCATCAGTCGCCCTCGACCGGCACAGCCCGGGAGTCTGTCAGGATCTCGGGTCCGTCTCCTCGGCGATCTCGCTCGCGACTCCCACCTTGCGCACGATCTCCCAGCCGTCTCGTCGCTCGACGACCCGCTCGACATCCGGTAACTCGTGTCCGCGCGCGACCACGTAGAGAAGGGCGTCGTCGCGGACGCCCTCGTATTCGGACGTGCGCAGGACGATCCGCTCGACGCACTCGGCATCGCCGCACTCGCAGATCACGGTGATCGTGTCGCCGTCGTCGCCGACCTCGTCGTCGAGGCTCCGGATCTGTTCGTTGACCTCACGGAAGATCGCCTCGTTCAGCCCTGCCCGCCTTCCGAGTTCATCGCTCATGTGCCCTCCTTTGCCGCTTGTCTGCCCCGCGGGGACCGCGGATACACATCGGGATAGGCTCGGTGCATGGCGGCGCCCAGGTTGACCGTTGTCGGCTCGATCAACCTCGACCTCGTGGCACAGGTGGAGCGGCTGCCGCGCCCGGGTGAGACCGTGAGCGGCGCAAGCTTCTCGCGGGTGCCCGGGGGCAAAGGCGCGAACCAGGCGGTTGCCGCCGCGAGGCTCGGAGCCGAGGTCACACTCGTCGGCTGCGTGGGTCTGGACGATTTGGCGAGACTCGCCCTCGCGGGGCTGCGCGAGGCCGGTGTCGGCAAGCGGTGGCTGGTCAAGGACACTCAGACGGGAATCGCGCTCGTCACGGTCGACGCAGTGGGGGAGACGACCATCGTCGTGGCGCCCGGCGCGAACGCCGAGCTGCAGCCGGACGATCTCGTGCTTGGGGATGTCGAGGCGGTTCTCTGTCAACAGGAGATCCCGGCCGAGACCGTTGCGCGGGCGGCCGAGCTTGCGCATCGGTTCTTCCTCAACGCCGCGCCCGCCCGGGACGAAGCACCGGACGCCGAGCTCACGATCGTGAACCGGCTCGAGCTCGAGGCGCTCGGCGGGCGGGGCGGTCTCGTCTGCGTCACCCACGGTGCCGAGGGCGCGGTGCTTCTCGAGGACGGACACGAAGTGGCGCGGGCGGAGCCGCCTCCGGTCGAGGCGGTCGACGGAACAGCCGCCGGAGACGCGTTCACCGCGTGCCTCGTCGTCTCGCTGCTCGAAGGAAGGTCACGCGAGGAGTCGCTGCAGCGTGCATGCGCAGCCGGCGCGCTCGCCGCCTCGCGCTTCGGCGCCCAGACCTCGCTCCCCACGACCGAGGAGGTGGATGGACTCCTGTGACGACCCCGATCGTCATCGACTGCGACCCCGGCCACGACGACGCAATCGCGATCCTGCTCGCGCTTGCCTCACCCGAGCTCGAGCTGCTGGGCGTCACGACCGTCGCCGGCAACCAGACATTGGACAAGACGACCCGGAACGCGCTGGTCACACTCGAGATCGCCGGGCGGAGCGACGTACCGGTTGCCGCGGGGGCCGCAGCACCGTTGCGTCGAGATCTGCGCACGGCGGCGCATGTGCACGGGGAGACCGGGCTCGACGGGCCCGAGCTGCCCGAGCCCTCCGTGCTCCCGGTGAGGTCCCACGCGGTCGACCTGCTCGCCGAGCTGATCGATCCCGGAGTGGTCCTCGTCCCGACCGCACCGCTTACGAATATCGCCCTCCTGCTCAAGCAGCACCCCGCCGTGCGCAATCGGCTCGAGCGAATCGTCTGGATGGGAGGCGCCATCGGCGAGGGGAACGTCACACCTGCTGCCGAGTTCAACGCCTTCGTCGATCCGGAGGCGGCTGCTGAGGTCTTCGCGAGCGGGATTCCGATCACCATGATCGGGCTCGACGTAACCCATAGGGCGCTGTTCACACGCGCCCACGCCGAGCGCCTGCGGGGAGCCGGTCGCGCCGGGCGCTTCGTCGCGGAGCTGTCCGACTTCTTCCAGCAGTTCCACGAGCGCTCCTACGGCTTCGCAGGGTCGCCGATCCACGACGCGATGGCCGTCGCGCACGTCATCGACCCGACCATCGTGACGACGGGGCGGGCGAACGTGGTGGTGGAGGATCGGTCGGAGTTCTGCGACGGCCGCACCGTCGTCGACTTCCGGAGAGTCACCGGCCGGGAGCCGAACGCGGAGGTCGGCATCGGCGTCGAAGCCGACCGGTTCCTCGAGCTGCTCGTCCTGCGGCTGGCCTCGCTGCCGTGAGTCTCGTCTTCGCGTGCATTGCGCCGCACGGCGAGCTCGAGGAAATTCCGGAGCTGCGCGCGGCGATGGAGGAGCTCGGCCGCCGCTTCGACGCGGCAGGCGCCGACACGGCGATCGTCGTCACGCCGCACAACATCCACGTCGAGCGCCACTTCGCGGTGGTGACCGCGGCGCACGTGGGGAAGTGGGAGGTCGACCGCAGTGCAGCGGCCGGGCTCTTGGGTTCCGGCCTGCCGATCCTGGGCGTCTCGTACGGCGGCAACATGACCGAGCAGGCGGAGATGCCGCTCGACTGGGGCACGGAGGTTCCGCTCGACTTCCTCCGTGCGAAGCGCATCGTGGTGGTCGCTCCCGCCCGCGATCTCTCCCTTGACGAGCACATCCGGCTGGGGGAGGTGATTGCGCGGCTCCCGGGTCGACACGCTCTGATCGCGAGCGCGGACCACGGTCACACGCACGCTGCCGACGGTCCGTACGGGTACCACGAGGCATCCGCGGCGTACGACGAGCTCTTGCAGCGGATCCTCGCCTCGGATCGACTGGACTTCCTCCCGCTCGCGGAGCTCGTCGACGACGCGAAGGCCGACTCGCTCTGGCAGCTGCTCGTCCTCCAGGGCGCAGTCGGCGAGACGGCGCGCGCGGATGTTCTCGCGTACGTCGTGCAGAGCTATTTCGGGATGCTCGTGGCGGAGGTTCAGACCGCGGCGTAGACGCGCCACTCGCCCGGCACGCCCTTGAGCGCGTGGACGCCGCGATCGTCGAAAGCGAGGCCCGACCCCGAGACGAGATCCTTGACCGTCTGCGACACCAGCACCTCGCCCGGCCCCGCGAGCGAGGCGATCCGAGCCCCGGTGTGGACGGCGATACCGCGGATCTTCGGGCCGTCGAGCTCGCACTCGCCGGTATGGATGCCGGCGCGGATCTCCACGCCCAGCTGCTGGACGGCCTCGCCGGCCGAGAGCGCGCAGCGGACGGCGCGTGCCGGGCCGTCGAAGGCTGCAAGGAAACCGTCGCCGGCCGTGTCCACCTCGCGGCCCCGGAATCGCTCCAGCTCGCGGCGTACGGCGGCGTCGTGGGTGCTCAGCAGCTCACGCCAGCGGCGATCTCCGAGCTCGGCGGCCCGCTCGGTCGAGCCGACGATGTCGGTGAAGAGGACGGTGGCCAACACCCGATCGGGCTCCGGGATCGGCCTCGTCCCGGTCAGGAACTCCTCGATCTCGTCGGCGATCTCGTCGGTGTTCCCGGCAGCAATCCAGTGATCGGCACCCGGGAGCTCGACGAATCGAGCGCTCGGAACCTTGGCAGCGAAGTACCGACCCTCCGCGACGTTGACGTCGTGGTCGCCGGTCCGGTGGAGCACGAGCGTCGGGGCCTGGACGGTGGCGAGAACGTCCCGGACGTCGATGTACGAGTTCATGCGTAGGAGCGCCGCGGCTGCTCCCGGACTCGCGGCGCGGCGGAAGTACTGCTCGAGGTTCCGCACGAACGGCTCGTCGCCGAGGCGGCTGGGTGCGTAGTACTCGACGTCCTTCGGCCGCATGTGGCCCCAGTTCTGCTCGATCTCGGCCACGGTCGCCTCCCGGTCCTCCGCGGTGGGCGCCCAGGGATAGTCGTCGTCGGGGTCTCGGCGCTTCGCGAAGCTGCCGAGCGTGATCAGTGCGGTCGTCCGTTCCGGATATGTCGCCGCGAAGAGGACGCACATGTTCCCTCCCTCGGAGTGCCCGAAGAGCGCCGCCCGCTCCGAGCCGACCGCCTCGAGTACGGCGCGGACGTCGTCCATGCGCTGCTCGAGGGTCGGGAGCTCGTCGTTGGAAACGCGGTCGGAGAGCCCCGTGCCGCGCTTGTCGAAGAGGATGAGGCGCGAAAACGAGGCGAGGCGCACGAGGAAGTGCGCCATCGCCGGCTCCTCCCACATCAGCTCGATGTTCGAGACCCAGCCGGGCACGTAGACGAGGTCGCGCGGCCCCTCGCCCGTCACCTGATACGCGATGTTGAGGTCGCCGCTCCGTGCGTACCGCGTCTCGGGCGCCATCGGACGGAGGATAGGCCCGTCCGCGCGCGAAAACCAAGCGCATGCCGCGCAAGCGGAAGTCGAAGCTGCGCCCGAAGCTCCCGAGCCGCGTCAAGAAGACGCGGACGAAGCGCGGCGCCCG
>Ga0066903_100002417_pt1 | contig 14609 bp, 12 predicted proteins | sample PanSoiMetaGPlot1_FD_67491 | JGI IMG/M metagenome (GOLD analysis project Ga0066903, IMG submission 67491) | Tropical forest soil microbial communities from Panama analyzed to predict greenhouse gas emissions - Panama Soil - Plot 1 (version 2) | ecosystem: Environmental > Terrestrial > Soil >...
AGGGCCGAGCCGAACATGAACCTCGGCACGCCGGCGATCCGCGGCACCGTCGCGAGGTCGAGGCCGAGCTCGGTCATCGTGTGGCGCTGCTCGAGCCGCGATCGTGATACTCCCTTCCAGTACCACCATTGGCGGAAGTAGTCGCGCGTCAGCCGCCGGGCGGGCACGTGATGATGCAGCGACATCGCCGGCACGTAGAGGCCGCGCGCGCCGATGGCCCGCGAGCGGCAGAAGAACTCCGCCTGCTCCTGCCCGAGCAGCGACGTGCCGCTGCGACCCAGCTTCGGATCGAAGCCGCCGATCCGATTGATGAGCGTGCGCCGCACCGCCATGTTCGCGCCGAGCGGCACGCGCCGTCGATCCTCGAAGACGAACGGCTGCGGCCCGTAGTCGAGTATGGCCAGCGTGCCCCAGAGGTCCGAACGCGTCTCGTCCAGCCAGACCGGCCGCGGCCGTTCCCAGATCGGCAGAACCGGCCCGCCGGTGTAGTCGACCGTCGCGTCCTCGAGCATCGGGCGGCACGACGCCTCCACCCAGTCCTCGCTGACGCGTACGTCGTCGTCGGTGAAGATGACGATGTCGGCGTCGGTGGCGGCGAGCCCGGTATTCAGGGCGTTCGACTTTCCCTGAACCGGTTCGAACAGATAGACGAGCTTGACGGGGTATCGGGCCATGCGCGACGTCACGACCTCGGCCGTACCGTCGGTCGAGTTGTTGTCGACCACGATGACATTCCACGACAGGCCGGTCCGGCTCCGTGCCAGGCTGTCGAGCGTCTCGCCCAGGAGGTCGGCCCGGTTGTAGGTGCAGATCAGGACGGTGGCGACAGCCATCGGATAGCCCGACTGCAAGCGGTCTGCCGTTTGCTCAGCGATAACGCATGATGCCCGTGCGCACCAGGTCGCGCCGGTCCCTGCGAAACGTTTTCTCTTTTTGGACGATGATCGCGGCGGCCGCCTGCGGCGGTTCCCACGACGCCGCCAGCCCTGTCGGCGCTGCGGCCGTGTCCTCTTCGCGGCCGCCCGTGCAACTGAAGGTGATGACGTTCAACATCCAGCACGGCATCGACGGAACCGACAAATACAGCCTGCAGCGCGCGATCGACACGATCGCCCGCGTGCGTCCCGACATCGCCGGCCTGCAGGAAGTGACTCGCAATCATCCGTCGTACAACTGCGACGATCAGCCGGCGCGGATCGCCGCCGGCCTGCAGGCTGCGACCGGCGATCGCTGGGACGTCGCGTACGAACAGGAATGGTTCACGCCTGACGTGTCGTGCCAGGCGACAGGACGCGGATCCGGACCGGAAACCGAAGGCCTCGTGCTCCTGACCCGCCGTTCGATCGCCTCGCCCGCGATGACGCCGCTGCCCGACAGCCGCATCGGCTGGGGCACATCCGTGAACGATGCCTATCGCCTGCCGGTTGCGGTGACGCACCTGTCGAATGGCGCGACGAAGAACGCCACGCGCGCTCAGCAGATCGATCGCCTGCTCGCATGGCTCAACGGATTCGGCGAGCCGCGCGTGCTCGTCGGCGACTTCAACGCCTCGCCCGACGCCGGCGAGATGAGCGCAGTCGTCGCCGCTTACCGCGATGCCTGGACCGACGCGCAGCGCGCGGGCCACGCCTCCGGCACGCCGTTTGGCCGCCGCACCACGCGGATCGATTTCATCTTCTATCTGCCGGGCGCCAGCCTGACGCTCGAATCGGCGGAGTTCGTGGACACGACGGCGCTCGTCGGTGTCGAAGCGTCGGATCACAAGCCGCTGGTCGCGACCTTCACGGTCCGGTAGGGCAGCTGCCGATCCTTCCATCGCTGCCGGACGACACCGGCGAAGAACCACAACCACAGCTCCCGGTCGAAGCTCGCGATCGGATCGCCGGCGCGCGCGGCGGCGATCGCGTCCTTGAGCGCCTTCGCCGCGCTGCGGAACATGTAGCGCGGCACGCCGGCGATGTGCGGCACGCCGGAGAAGTCGAGCGTCGTCTGCTCCGGCTTCTCCATGTCGAGACCGGTCTCGGCGTAGAGCATGGCGCGGCTGATGCCGCGCCAGTAGAACCAGCGCCGGAAATAGCGTTTCGTCAGGCGGTCCGCCGGTATCAGGTGCTGAACCACGAGCTCGGGAATGTAGAAGCCGGTGAGGCCGGCGGCGTGCGCGCGCAGGCACCACTCGCGGACCTCCTGCCCGAGCAGCGTCCCCGCCTTGCGGCCGATGCGCGGATCGAAGCCGCCGGCACGATCGATCGCCGACTTGCGCATCGCCATGTTCACGCCGAGCGGCACCCGTTTGCCGAACCGGATCGGCGCCGGACCGTAGTCGAGCAGCGCGATGACCGCCCAGAGCTGGCCGTTGGTTTTGGGCAGCCAGCGCGGCGGCTCGGCGCCCCAGAGCGGCAGGACACGGCCGCCGACGTAGTCGCAGCGCTCCGATTCCAGACCGGCGTCAATCGCGTTCAGCCAGTCGGGCTCGACCCGGACGTCGTCGTCGGTGGTGACGATGATGTCGCCCTGCGCGAGTCGGAAGCCGCAGTTCAGCGCGGCGCTGCGCCCCTGTTCGCGCTCGAACGCATAACGCAGCGGGACGGGGAAGGCCGGAATCGCTGCCGCGACGATCTCGCGCGTGTCGTCGGGCGAGTTGTTGTCGATGACGATGACTTCCCACGGCGCACCCGGCTGAAGCCGCGACAGGCTGTCGAGCGTGTCGGCGAGGACCGAAGCCCGGTTGTAGGTGGCAATCAGAATCGAGAACTTCATGGCAGGCTCGCGGCGTGCCGCGCCGGCGCATGGCGGTGCGGGCTCGCGAAGACCGGCTGGTTGGGCAGATCCAGGAGCTCGTACACCATGCCGAGCGCGCGCTCGGTCGCGGTGCCGGGCTCGTAGAACATGTCGCGGACGATGGCGTGCCGTGCGCCCGCCATGCGTTCGCGGTTGCGCTGTTCCTCGAGCGCCACGGCTCCGACGTCGTGCGCCGTCCTGACCACGCGCGCCGCGCTGCGGAGCAGCGCGATCTTGTCGGGATTGATTCGGGCCGCCCGCGCCAGGTCGGGAGCATCGAAGACGACCAGCGGACGATCGAGCAGGCAGAACTCGAAGCCGATCGAGCTGTGATCGGTCACCATCACGTCGCTCGCGGCGAGGAGCGGCGACGAGTCGGCCCACTCGACGAAGGCGATGCGTCCCGGCTGGTGCAGCTGCGCGAACCGCGCCCGCCAGTCGATGCCGCCGCTGAACTTTTCCTGCGAGAGATCGAGCGATCGATCGTGAAGCTTGATGATGACGTTGAACCCGGCGTCGACCAGGCTCCTGACGATGTCCTCGCCGGCGATGTGGAGCGACGAAGCCGGCGACCAGGTCGGCGCGTAGATCGCGGTCGGCCGGTGCATCTCGAGCTGCAGCCGATCCCGGATGGCGGCGGCGTCGTAGCGGCCGGTCACCAGCGCGTCGACCTTGGGATAGCCGACCAGGACCGCGGCGCCGCGCCGCACGATGCCGGCGTCGAGATAGCGCTGCATGCGATCGGTGTTCACGAAGGCGACGCGGTCGTAGACGTCGAACCCGATCGGCAGGCCCGACGGCGAGTCGAGATCGTACTTGCCGGCCATGCCGTGGAAGAAGTTGGCGCGGCGGCGGCAGCGGCGCAGCCGAATCGGGTCCCAGGGATCCGCCGACAGGCAGAGATCGACGCGCCGCCACTCCATCGCCCGGCGCGGCAGGAGTTTCGAGCGGAGGCCGGAGGCGGCGGCCGCCTCGGACAGTTCGGACGGCCGATCGGCGGAGAGCAGCACCTCGATGCGCGGATCGCGCTGCAGCCGCTCGATGACCGGCCCGAGAATCGCGAAGTTCATCGCGGTGCGCGCATCGACGAGCACGCGGCGGCGCCCGCTGAGGCGCGCCAGCACGGCATCCACCCGATCGACGGCAGTTCGGATGAGGTTCATATATCGAGGACGCGCGGCTCGAGCACGGATCGGCGCAGCCGGCGGCGCAGGCGCAGCAGGGCCGGGCCGATGACCGGCGCCCGCATCAGGAACCGCTGCCGCCGTTCCATGCGCGCGATCTCGGCTTCGAATCGCGCGATCTGGCGATCGACGATGACGCGCTCCGGCGAGCCGGCCGGCAGCAGCGGCTGCGTCTTGACGAAGACGCGGAGAATTCCGGTCAGCATCCGCGCGTCGCTCGACGAGAGGCTGTCGGCGCGGCTCGCGTACCAGCCGAGCGGCGTGGTGTGGCGGGTGAACGTGAAGCCGGCCAGCGCGGCGCGAATCCACATCTCGTACTCTTCGTTGGTCAGCAGATCGCGGTCGAACCCGCCCACGGTGTCGACGACCTCGCGGCGAAACACGGCCATGATGAACAGGCAGGTTTCGTCGGCCAGGATTTCGGCGAGCGTGATCGGCAGCCCTTCGCCGCGAATCGGCCGGCAGGGAAGTCCGTCCCGCTTCCCGCCGCGATGCCGCGCGTTGCCGATCACCACGTCCACGTCCGGCCGCAACTCGAGCACCGCGACCTGCTCGGCCAGAAACGTGTCGTCCCACTCGTCGTCGCTGTCGAGGAACGCGAAGTAGTGGCCGCGCGCGTGGCGGAAGCCGGTGTTGCGCGCGGGCCCGGGACCGGCGTTCTCCTGACGCAGAACACGAACGCGCGGGTCGCGCCCGGCGAAGTCCTCCGCGATCGTGACCGTCTCGTCGCTCGAACCGTCGTCGATGACCAGCAGCTCGAGATCGCGGAACGTCTGCCGCAGTACCGACTCGACCGCGCCGTGCAGATAGTGCCGCGCGTTGTAGGCCGGCATGATTACGGAGACGGTCGGCATCAGCGGGCGCTCCCGACCACGCGGAGCGCGCCGCGCGTGACCGCATAGCGTCGCGCCGCCTGCGGCTCGAGCTCGATGGCCTCGTACAACGCCTCCGCGCACCTGACGGTCGCGGTCCCCGGCTCGTGGAAAAGATTCGCGGCGACGGCGCGGCGTGTCGAAGACAGCGCCGCCGGGTCGGCGAGGACGCGTTCGACCGCCGCGGCGGTGTCGTCGGGGCCGGTGGTCGATTCGCTGACGGCGGCGAGAAGCTGCACGTAGTCGCGGTGGATGCTGGCCAGCTCGATCAGCTCGGGGACGTGGATGCGGATGAGCGGCCGATCGCGCAACAGGTACTCGAAGCCGGCGGAGCTGTGGTCGGTGATCATCACGTCGGCCGCGGCCAGGTACGGACAGATGTCGGCGCCGGGCGCGAGGATCGCCGATCCTTTCTCGAGGTACGGCACCAGCGCCGCACGCCAGTCCACGCCGCCGGAGTACCGCGGCCGCGGATCGCACGATCGGTCGTGCAGCTTGACGATCAGGTTGATCGGCAGCCGGCGCAGCCGCTTCACCAGCTCGATACCGAACTTGTTGAGCGACGACGCCGGCGACCAGGTCGGCGCATACAGGACCGTCGGCCGCCCGCTCGGCAGACCGATCGACTGCAGTACCGCGCCGCGTTCGAGCGAGCCGTCGACCAGGCAGTCCACCTTCGGCATGCCGATCAACCGGATCGCCGCGCTGTCGCGGTCGATCGCGCCAGCCTTGACGCAGTTGTCGAGCCTGCGGCGGTTGACGAAGAAGAGGCGTTGCCAGTCGCGCATCGACTCGGTCGGCGCGTCGAAGCCGTACTTGCCGCCGACCCCGTGAAACATCTGAATGCGGCAGGTCCGGAAGGCGAGCCGCTGCCACATGAAGTCGGAGGTCACGTAGGCGTCGAACGACGTCATCACGGCGCGCGCCGGCCCGATGATGTTGGCGCCCGGACCGGCGTCGCGGAAGATGCGGTCCGCCTGCGACGGCTCCTCGCTCGCGACCAGATAGAAGCGTACGCGCTCGTCGCCCGCCATCGCGCGCTGGACCGGCGCGAACATCGTGTAGTGAACCGGCGTACGGGCGTCGAGCAGGATCCGTTTCATCGTTTCATGCGTGCGCCCGCACCAGGCGCGGCGCCGGCACCGTCTTCGGCTCGGTCGCCGCCTCGGTCTCGACGCGGCGGCCGGCGGCGATTTCACGCCCGGCGACGCTGAGCGCGAGCACGTAATAGAAGGTCCAGTTGAAGGCGACCGAAGCGAAGAGCGAGCAGATTGTCCAGCCGACGATGGCCGCGATCATCCCCTTCGCGTTGGTGTCGAGGATGATTCGCTCCGCCGGCGTGATCGCCAGCGGGTCCGCCGCCGACCCGTCTCTCCGTTTGCGCGGCAGCCTCAACAGGCGCAGCGCTCTGAAGTTCGCCGAGTAGGCGCGACCGACGAGGTAGGTGAAGACCACCAGGCCGAGGATGCCGAGCTCGGCCGCCACCTGCAGCCACACGTTGTGCGTCACGCGCCATTTCTCGACGACCACGCCAGGTTCGTTGTAGTTCTGGAACTGACCGGCGCCGATGCCGGTCAGCGGGTTGGCGGCAAAAACCTCCAGGCCCTGATTGAGCAGCCGCAGACGCGCCGCGCGCGAGCCGGTCGCATCGGTGTCGGCGTTGGTGATGCTGTCCATCCGATCCCAGAACGAGGAAGGCATCAGCGGCAGCGCCAGCAGGCCCGCCACCAGCACCCCGGCCAGCACGCCCGGCTTTGCCCGCGCCGTGTAGTAGAGGACCACCATCCCCATCGCGATCAGCCCGAGGAAGCCGCTGCGCGACTTGGTCGCGACGATCGCGCCGAGCATCAGCACCGCGAGCATCGAGGCGAACAGCCGCCGCGACGCCTTCTTGTCCTGGATGACGATGAACAGCGTCGGCGCGAGGAACGTGACCAGGTTGAGCGCGAGGTCGTTCGGGTTCTCGAACATGCCGCCGACCGCGCCGCGCAGGCGATCGCCTTCGACCAGGTTCTCGCCGCGCACGTAGTCGAAGATGCCGCGGCCGGCGATGTAGCCCGAGGCGATGATCATCACCCAGGTCATCTGCCGCACGCGGCGCGGCGAGGTGATGGTGCTGATCATCAGCGCGAAGATCAGGATGATCTTGACGTAGATGTCGCTGAACACTTTCAGCGAGCCGCCGGGCCAGATCGAGAACGGGATCGTCAGGACGATGATCCCGCCCAGCATGACGACGGCGATCACTTCGGCGTTGACCCTGGCGATGGTCATCCCCGATCGCAGCCGGCGCGCCGCCATCGCGGCCAGGCCGGCGATCGCCGTCAGTTCGGCCAGGTGCAGAACCTCGAGCGCCTGGAGGTGATCCTGCGGTCTGAAGAACAGCAGCGTCGTGAACGCGAGCATCCACAGGTAATCCCAGTCGTACCTCTCGCGCGTCGCGGCGATGCTCTGCCTGATCGCCGACACGCGCGCGGCGGCCGCGGTCCGGCGGCGCGGCGCCTGCCGGCCCGACACGACGACCGGGCCGTTGCGCGCCGTTCCGACGTTGAAGGTCAGACGTTCCATGGCTTCATCCCTGCGGGGCCCTGACCCCGCTCGCTGTCACTTCCACACCTGCCGGCCACGGGCGGCCGCGAACAGGCCGGCGACCGCGGCGTAGTTCATGATCACGAAGGTGTAGGCGATCTTGGCGAGGCGCGTGAACAGCTGCACCATCAGGCGATCCTTCCGACCGGCGGCGCCACCGGCCGCGGCGCCTCGAGCCGGCCGTCGGCGATCTGGCTGCGGTATTCGATGACCGCGCCGCAGGCGGCCAGCAGCATCAGCGCGACGTAGCCCGCCAGGACGGCGAGATAAAACGGATGCGCGGCGGCGAGCGCGATGCTGGCCACGAACATGGCGAGCATCGCGTAGGGCACGACCAGCCGCCCGATCTTGTGCGACACGTACTGCAGCCACACGCGGTTGCGGATCGGCAGCAGCAACCGAGGTTCGAGCGCGAGGATCTGATAGTTGCCGGCGATCGTCCGGACCTTGCGGCGCGCCTCGGCGTCGGCGTCCACGGCGGCGCGATCGAACGCCCGGGCGCGCTCGTTGAACACGACCCGGTAGCCGGCCAGCACCACCCGCATCGGCGCCAGCACGTCGTCGAGCAGCGTGTCGGGCGGCAGCGGCCGGAAGAGCGACCGCCGCATCGCGTAGATCGCACCGGTCGCGCCGAGCGTCGAGTCGATCGCGCTTTCCGACCTGCGAATCTGCTTTTCGTATTTCCAGTAGAGACCGACGCCTTCGGCAATCGTCGACTGCGCCGCCAGGCCGGGCGACTCGGCGTCGAGCAGCAGCTCGCCGGTGACCGCGCCGATCGAAGGGTTGGCCAGCGGCGCGACCAGCTCGCGCAGAGCGTTGGCCTCGAACATCTGTCGCGCGTCGGTGAAGACGAGCACGTCGCCGGTTGCGCGTGCGACGCCGGCGTTCAACGCGACCGCCTTGCCGCCGGTCGGGATCGCGACGACATCGACGCAGCCAGCGTAGCGTGCCAGCACCTCGAGCGTGTCGTCGGTCGAACCGTCGGAGACGACGACGATCTGCCGTTTGCCGGCGGGGTAGTCGAGGCTCAGCAGGTTGTCCATGCGCGCGGCCAGCCGTGCGCCTTCGTTCCTCGCGGCGATGACGATCGAGACACGGGGTTGAAGTCTGAAGTTTGACGTCTGAAGTCTGAAGGGACGCGGCCGAAGCCGCGCCCACAGCCGGAGCAGCAGCGGATACCCCACGTAAACGTAGACCACCAGGATCGTTGAGCACCAGAAAAGCGCGCGCATCCCGGTCACGTTCGTCATGCCACCGCGCGTTCGTGCTCTCGGGTGACGAGAACCGGGCTCGGCGCGCCCAGCTTGAACACGTGCGGGTGCGAGCCGGCAATCGCGTTGCGGGTGTCGACGATCAGCTTCGACGATTCGAGGACCATCGAGTAGTCGACGATCTTGTGCTCGGTGAGGATCGCGACGCAGTCGGCCGCGGCCATCGCCCCGGCGTCGAGCGGCTCGCTGGTCAGCGCGACCTCGCCGTGCCAGGCGCGCGGGCTCAGCGTCGGCACGTAGGGATCCGCGTACTTCACGACCGCGCCCTTCTTGTGGAGCAGCGTCATGACGTCGAGCGACGGCGATTCGCGGATGTCGTCGATGTCCCGCTTGTAGGCGAGACCGAGGATCAGCACCGTCGATCCGTTGAGCGCCTTCCGGTGACGGTTGAGCGCGTCGGCGATCTTGTCCACCACGAAATGCGGCATCGCGCCGTTCACCTGGCCGGCGAGCTCGATGAACCGCGGGTCGAAGCCGAACTGCTTCGCCTTCCACGACAGATAGAACGGATCGATCGGGATGCAGTGGCCGCCGAGTCCGGGGCCGGGGTAGAACGGCATGAACCCGAACGGCTTGGTCGCCGCCGCCTTCACGACTTCCCAGACGTCGATGCCGAGGCGGTCGCACATCAGCGCGATTTCGTTGACCAGGCCGACGTTGACCATGCGGAACGTGTTCTCGAGCAGCTTCACCATCTCGGCGGCCTGCGGCGAGCTGACCGGCACGATGGTTTGAATGGCGGCGCCGTACAGCTGCGACGCGAGCTCGGTGGATTCGCGGCCGAAGCCGCCGACGACCTTGGGGACGTTGTGGGTGTTGAACGTCGGGTTGCCGGGATCGACGCGCTCGGGCGAGAACGCGAGGAAAAAGTTTTCGCCGGCCTTGAGGCCTGTCGCCTCGAGCATCGGCTTGACCAGCTCCTCGGTCGTGCCCGGATAGGTGGTGGACTCCAGGATGATCATCATCCCCGGACGGAGGTACTTCGCGATTTGCTCGACCGCCGACACGATGAACGACATGTCGGGGTCCTTCGTCTTCCGCAACGGCGTCGGTACACAAATGTTGACGGTGTCGAGCTCGGCGACGACGCCGAAATCGATCGTCGCCTCGAGCCTGCGCTCGGCGACCAGGCGCGCGACCTCGGCGGTGGGGACGTCGGGGATGTAGGACGTGCCCTGATTGACCGCATCGACCTTCCGCGTGTCGAGATCGATGCCGGTCGTCACGAAGCCGGCGCGCGCGAACTCGACGGCGAGAGGCAGGCCGACGTAGCCGAGGCCGACCACGCCGACGCGCGCGGATCGATCAGCCAGGCGACCGCGCAGCAACGCCGAATCACTCACAGCGAATCCTCCAGAACGGGTTCGGGCGTACCGAGAAACGTGTGCTTCACGCGCCGCCAGAAGCTGCCGCGGCGCGGCTGATGGAATCTGAAGTTGGGCGTCTGCGGTCGCGGCGCGGGCGGCCAGGCCGGCGTGACGGCGGCTGCCGGCGTCGGCGCGGCTGCTCCCGGCGCGGCTGCCGGGACGGCCGCGGCCGGACGCGCTTCGAGGGGATGGCTGCGCAGCAGCCGGTACTGATCGGCCAGCACCCGCCGCTGCTCGGTCAGTTCGCGCTCGCGGCTGGTGAGATCCTCTTCGCGCTTCTTGATCTGAAGCTCGCGCTCGGCGAGCTCGCGCAGGCGCGCCTCGTCGACTGCCGGGAGCCGTGCCGCCGGCGCCGCGGCCCCAGCCGGCGTGCGAAGGGCTGCCGCGGCGGCCGGATCGGCGGGAACGACCGACGCGTGGCGATTGGGATTCGATCGCGGTCCGAGCACGCCGGTGGCGTCGAGATCGGCGATGACCTCGTCGAGCAGCGGCGCGTCGATCTCGCTGCGTTCCTCGCCGTAGCCGAAGACGAGCGTCGCGTCGGCGATGACGTTGATGAGCCGGGGCACTCCGCCGCTGCGCTCGTGGATGCGATCGGTCACCGGCCGATCGAACTCCATCGGCGCGCCGACCGACGCCCGCGCCAGCCGGTGATTGACGTAGTGCGCCGTTTCGTCGGCGTCGAGCGCCTCGAGCTGATAGCTGACCGTGATCCGCTGGCGCAGCTGCTCGAGCTCCGGCCGATCCAGCTTGTCGCGCAGATCCGGCTGGCCGATGAGCACGATCTGCAGAAGCTTCGATTTCTCGGTCTCGAGATTCGAGAGCATCCGGATTTCCTCGAGCGCCGGCAGCGACAGGTTCTGCGCTTCGTCGATGACCAGCAGCACCAGTCGTCCTGCCGACCGCTCGCCGACCAGGAACTCGCCGAATTCCTTCAGCACCATCGGCTTCGATTTGCCGCTCGGATCGAGCCCGACGTCGATCATCGCCGACTCCAGCAGCTCGCGCGGATCGAGAAGCGTGTTCATCACCCGCGCGACCGTGGTCTGGCTGTCGAGACCGCGCAGGAGTGTCTGCAGGAGCGTCGTCTTTCCGGACCCGATGGCGCCGGTGATGACGACGAATCCTGCGTGCGTCTCGATGCCGTAGCGCAGGTAGCCGAGCGCCTCTTTGTGGACGCGGCTCGGATAGAGATAGTCCGGATCCGGCGTCAGCGCGAAGGGCCGTTCACGTAGACGATAGAAGCGTTCGTACATCGTTCTCTCCGTTACTCACCGGACGCGACCGGCAGCGGGCATTCCTCGCCCTCGATCGCGGGCAGCACCTCGCGGACGGCGCGCTCGTAGTCTTCCGGAAAATCGATCTCGGTCCACGGCAGGCCCCTCGTGCCGATGACGTGCAAAGGTCGGATCTCGGCGAACTCCTCGAAGGCTTTCGGCGCCCAGTCGCGCAGGTTGCCGCCGGCGACGCGCCGGTCGAGCAGCTCGGCCAGCACGCGGGCGCCGTCGGCGCCGAACTTCACGACGCCGAGGTTTTCGCCGTCCGCCTCGTCCGGCGCGAGCGTCTTGGCGATCTCGACGACCCGGCCGCGGCGGACCTTGATCTTCATTTCCTCGTCGCCGAGCGGACTGTCGCTGTAGGCGATGAGCAAGGCGTCTTCGTGGCGCGACGTCACCAGGTCGTCCAGCAGCTGCGGGTGGAAGAGCACGTCGCAGTTCATCACCACGAAACCGTCGAGCAGCAGAGGCCGTGCCAGCCACAGCGAATACAGGCTGTTGGTCTGCGCGAATCGCGTGTTCTCGACGTAGGTGAGGCGATGCCCGCACGTCCGCTGCACCCGCTCCGCCTGGCAGCCGACGACAATCGCGATGTCGTCGATGCCGACCGCGCGAAACGTCTCGATTTGGCGTTCCACGAGCGTCTTGTCGCCAACACGCAGCAGGCACTTGGGCTTGTCGCCGAGCGTCCCGTTCAGGCGCGATCCCTTGCCCGCTGCGAGAATGACCCCTTTCATCTCTCTCCTTCTGGCGGGCCTGAAAGGCCCGCCCTACGATTGTCGGGGCCGCCCTTTCAGGGCCGCCTTTCAAGCCGCCGCGGCGATCCGACTGCGGGCGCGGACCAGTTCGTTCGCCTTGTCGATGTAGGTCCGCCGCTCGTCGCGCGACACCGCGAAGGCCAGAAACGTCGCGACGTAGCCGATGGCGCCGACCGCAGTCGCGAACCCGACGTAGAGCAGTCCGGATGGAAGCGCATCGCGCAGCGGCATCACGATCAGCGTCATCACCGCGATCGGCCAGACCGCAGGCCACACGGCCTCCAAGAACGCGGCGGCGGTGCTGACGCCGACGCGCCGGCATGCCGCCGGCCAGAGAATGACGATCGAGCTGAAAGCGACCGGCACCAGCGTGCCCATCGCCTGACCGACCAGCCCGAAGCGCCGGATCCACAACAGGCTGAGCGCCACGTTGGCCAGCGCCGCGCCGGCGTTGGTGAACGCCAGCAGGCGATGCCGCCCGGCGCCCTTCAACAGCGTCGTCGCCGTCGCGTTGCCGACGCGGATGGTGACGACGCCGACGAGGATCTGCGCGACGAGAACGCTCTCGTCGAAGCGCGCCCCGACCCAGGCGTGAATCAGCGGTCTGGCCAGCACCATGAACGCCGCGGCGACCGGCACGACGGCGACCAGCGACAGCCGCGTCCCCTGGATGAAGATCGCCCGCAGCCGCTCCGGCCGCTCGGCGCTGTCGCTGTCCACGACCACCGGGAACAGCACGCCGTTCAACTGATTGGTCATGCGCTGCAGCATCTCGGCGAGGCGCTGGGGCACCGTCCACAGCGTCACCGCCGCTGCCGACATGTAGGCGCCGATCACGATCGCGTCGATCGAGTAATTCAGCTTGTTCGACCAGTCGATGATCGAGACGTAGACACTGAAGCTGGTGAGCTCGCGCACCCGCGACCAGAGGAACAGCGACGGGCGAATCGAGAGCGCAGGGAAGATGTGATACGCGTTCAGCCGGTAGACGAAGTAGGTGAGAATCCGGATGCTGGTCGTGACCAAGACCAGCTGCTCGAGACCGTAGCCCATGGTCAGCATCGCGACGTTCACCGCCGCCACGATCAGGCTGCTGGCGATGCCGACGAGGTTGTTCAAGTCGAACCGCTGGAAACCGTTGATGATGCCGCCGAAGATGCTGAACGGGAAGCCGAGCGACACGTAGATGCCGATGATCAGCATCAGCGACCGCGCCGTCGCCTGCTGATCCGGCGTGATGTTGAGGATGTGGCCGATGTTGAACGCGATCACCAGGAACACGACGTAGGCCATCGTCCCGGTCACCGCGAAGATGCCGAACAGCGTGCTGGCGATTTCGTTGAGGCCGCGGACGTCGCGCCTGGCCCGGTAGTGCGCGACGAATTTCACGATCGAGCCGCCGAACCCGAGATCGAGCACCGAGAAGTAGGTGGTCATCGACGCCGTCAGCATCCACAGGCCGTACGCGGACGGGCCGAGGTGGCGGATGTTGAACGGCAGGAGCATCAGACCGATGAGCCCGTCGACGCCGATTGCCAGGTAGCGCGTGGAGACGTTGCGCGCGACGGTCACCAGCGGACGCGCATCGACCTCGTCCCGTTCCCAGGGGTCGGTCACTTGGCGCCCTTTCCGAAGAGGATGACCTTGACCGTGTCGAGCACGATCGTCAGGTCGAAGAAGATCGACAGGTGCTTGATGTAGTAGAGGTCGTAGCGCAGTTTTTCCATCGCGTCTTCAATCGACGAGCCGTAGCGGTACTTGACCTGCGCCCAGCCGGTCACGCCCGGCTTCACCGCGTGACGCTGCATGTAGAAGGGAATCTCGCGCGCGAGCTGCTCGACGAAGAAGGCGCGCTCGGGCCGCGGGCCGACGAAGCTCATGTCGCCGTTGAGCACGTTCCAGAGCTGCGGCAGCTCGTCGAGCCGGGTCAGCCGGATGAACCGCCCGACCCGGGTGACGCGCGGGTCGCGATCGGTCGCCCAGATCGGCGCGCCCGACTTCTCGGCGTCGTTGCGCATCGAGCGGAACTTGTAGATCTTGAAGATGCGGCCGTTTTCGCCGACCCGCTCCTGGCTGTAGACCGCCGCTCCGGCCGAATCGAGCTTTACCGCGATCGCGGTCAGCAGCATCAGCGGCGACGCGACGATGAAGCCGATGAGCGAGAGCGACAGATCCAGCATCCGCTTGACGAACCGGGTCCAGCGCGAGGCGCGGAAGCCGTCGGAGAAGATCAGCCAGCTCGGTTTGAGATCGTCGATGAGGATTTTGCCGGTCAGCCGCTCGTAGGTGGTCGTCGCGTCCTCGACGCGGACGCCCGACATCTTGGCCCGCAGCAGCTGCTCGATCGGCAGCCGTCCGCGCCGGTCGCCGAGGCCGACCACGATGCGATCGATGCGTTTCTGCGCCACCAGCCGATCGATGTCGGCGACGCCGCCGAGGATGTCGTGGTGGCGCACGACCGTGGCCTCGTTGTCGTCCACGAAGCCGACCAGCCGGTAGGCGAAGTCCTGCTG
>Ga0066903_100002418_pt1 | contig 14605 bp, 12 predicted proteins | sample PanSoiMetaGPlot1_FD_67491 | JGI IMG/M metagenome (GOLD analysis project Ga0066903, IMG submission 67491) | Tropical forest soil microbial communities from Panama analyzed to predict greenhouse gas emissions - Panama Soil - Plot 1 (version 2) | ecosystem: Environmental > Terrestrial > Soil >...
TACCAGCAGGCGATCGGCCCGGTCGCTGAGCAGATCCGAAACGACGTGGCGAACTATGCGAGCGAAGCGCCGATCATCCAGCTCAGCGACGTGATAGTCGCGTCCTGATCAGCTCTTGAGGGTTCGGCTGGCGCGTCGCAAGGCCAGGTGCCCTCCCGCGTGACGGCGGCGGCGCTAGGCCCCAACGGCCGGGGCAACGCGGGGCGCGCGGCCCCGGGGTCGAGGTCAGCGCGAGCGCGAAGTCCGAAGCGCGGGCCACAGCGCATCAACGGTCTGCTCGCTCCACCGAGGGCCAGGACGTCCCTCGGCCAGCACGGCTGAGAAGAGCGCCCCGAGCAGCATGTCAAGGACGCGCTCGACGTCAACGTCGTCCCTGATCTGACCGCTCTCCACGCCGCCGGAGATGACGTCGCGCACGATCTGACGCCGCGGGAGCACCATGCGCTCACGGAACAGCCGCAGGAGGCGCGGATCGTGCGGCTCCTCCATGAGCAGCGTTCCGGCGAGAGACATGTCGAAGTTGCGCCGCACATTGTCGAGGCTGACGATCAGATCGTGTCTTGCGTCGCCCGTGCTCGGCCTCTTGGACGGCTGACGCAGACCATTGATGGCTGCACTGACGAGGTCGGCCTTGTCGCGGTAGCGGCGGTACAGCGTCGTGCGAGCCACCCCCGCCTCACGCGCGACGCCGTCCATGGTCAGACGGGCGTATCCGAGTTCGTGCAACTGACGCTTCGCGGCCTCGAGCAGCAGCCTGTCGGCCTCCGGGTCCAGCTGGGCTCCGGGCCGGCGGCGGCGTGTCGACTCCGCGCTCATGTTGCGCGAACCGTAAATGACACTGTCCGTAGCGTAACGCTACAGAGTGTAGCGAGACACTGCGTAGCACTACACCACTCCAACTCCTCAGGAGGACGCGTCATGCCTGGTCTAGAACTGCAGGGGGCCGCCGCCCTCGTCACCGGGGCCTCGCGCGGCATCGGGCCCCACATCGCAGCCGCGCTGGCCGAGCGCGGGGCAAAGGTGGCCATTGCTGCGCGAAGCGAGGGCGAGCTGGCGGTCGTGGCCGACGAGTTGAAGCGTCAGGGAGCAACGGTTGTCGCCATTCCGGCGGACGTCGCGTCCGCGTCGGACCGTCGTGCCCTCGTCGAGCACACGCATCGGACTCTCGGCGGGATCGACGTACTGGTCAACAACGCCGGCGGTGATGCGCAACGCCAGTTTCACCACCTCAGCGAAGACGAGCTGGAAGCAGTGCTTGATCTCAACCTCACTGCCCCGCTGATGCTGTCGCGGCTCGTGCTCGTGGACATGCTCGAGCGTGGTTGCGGACACATCGTCAATGTCTCCGCGATGGCGGGCCGCACGGGATTCCCCTTCACCGAGGCCTACGCCGCAGCAAAGGACGGCCTGATCGGCTTCACGCGAGTGCTGCGCGGCGACTACCGCCGACAGGGCGTCAGCGCCTCCACGCTGATCCTCGGCCCGATACGCGATGCCGGCGTCGGTCAGCGGACGGCCGAGGAGGTCGGCCTCAAACTACCCCCGAAGGCGCTCACTGCGTCCCCTGAGGCAGTCGGACGTGCGGCCATCCGCGCGATTGTTCGAGACAGGGCAGAGATCGTCGTGCTGCCCGGGCCCGGTCGGACGCTGCGCGCTGTGATGGATCGCTTCCCGGGCATGGGGCCGGCGATGAACCGGCTCGCCGGTGCCGAACAGACAATGCTCAAGGTCGCGGAGTTCCGCGAGCGGGACGTCCGCCGGCTGGGACACATAGCCGCATCTAAACCGCATCGTTCGGACGGGAGTTGCTAAGCAACTCCCGTCCACGCGGCACGGCAACCCGCGTCACATCGCGTTCACACACGTACCTTCAAGGCGGTCAGCGTGCGCCGTCGAGCTGTGCGAGCCGTTCGGTCGCCGCCTGGACGTGGGTGAGATATCTGGTCACCGCGGCCTGCACCGACGGCTCGGCGGCGTGGTCGGGAAGCGCCCGCAGCCCGTTGAGCCGGCTCGTGCCCATCCACCCGGCGACATCGGGCTCCTGCAGCCACTCGCCCTCGGTCCGCCACGTCAGGCTCGTCATCGCCGGCCAGTCCTTGATGCTGCTCGGGTACGGATTGGCTGGGCACAGCCGGTTCTTGTCCTCGTCGTTGTCGCGGTGGGCCTCGACGAAGCCGATCAGGGCCGCGTTGAACGACGGCGACAGATAGCGCACCTGCTGGAGCGCGATCCGCCCTGGCTGGAAGATCGGCGTCGCGGGGGCGTTGTTGAGACCGATCGCGGTGCAGTCGACGTGGAGGACGTCGGAGCTGGTCTCGGTCTCTCCCTCGTCCAGAACGATCCGGTCGGCCTCGATGCGCCGCACCCGGCCAAGTCGGACGACGTCCTCGATCTGCCGCAACGCCGCCAGCTCCGGTGTGCTGAGCATCGTGCCGCGGAACATCGTCGCCGGCGTCGTGCGATCGATCCGCACAAACCGGCCCGACGCCTCGAGCCGCTCGAAGAGGTCGTCGAGGTCCGCCGCGTCGGCTCCGGCCTGGGCATCGAGAGAGATGCCCTCCATGAACGCGCCGACCTGGTCCAGTGGCTGGAAGTGGCGGCGATCGTAAAACCACATCTCGCGAGGACGGATCCAGCGGATCCGATCTGGTTCGACGCCGTTCTCGAGCAGCCACCAGCACGCGTCGACCGCTGTCTTGCCCGCGCCGAGAACGGCGTAGGAGCCCGCCGGCCCGGCGGCCGCCGGCAGATCGTTGACCGCCACGACGCGTGCGTCCGGCGCCGCATCGAACGGGCGAACGTGGGTCGCCGGAATCGACGCCTCGAGATAGCGGGCGTCGACGACCTTGCGACGTACCGCGACATCGTGAATCTCCCCGGTGCCCAGGTCGCGTACCTGCTCGCCATCGCTGTCCGCGCCAAGGTGCTCGTGACCGGTGAGCACGCGTACCCGCCCGGTCTGCTCAAGGCGCGCGGTCGCATCGGCGAAATACGCGCGCACCTCGTCGCCGGTCGCCCGCTCGTAGTACCCGGCGTTCTCCCCCACCTCATCGATGCGGTCCTCGCCGAGCGCCAGCGAGTTCACCCCGTAGAAGGCGGACGGGCTGTGCAGGCGAACGAACGGGTACGCGTCCTGCCAATGCCCTCCCGGCCCGTGTCGGCGGTCGATCACCGTGACCTCGACGTCGGCCTCGGCCACCAGCGTGTCGGCGAAGGCGAGACCGCTCGCGCCGGCCCCTACCACCAGATAGTCGGTCTCGATCTTGGCCATGTCCCAGTGTCTCCGAACCATCCGCTGCGTTGCAACAACGCGCCCTTAACACGGCACATCAGGGATATGCCCGATGTGGCGATCCCGCCTCGTCACCAACCATTGGATCCATGGCCGAGCGCGTCCTGGATCCGCACACACTCGGCGATCACGTCGACCGGCTGTTTCGCGTCGCATGGGCCATGTGCGGATCGCGGGACGAGGCTGAGGACCTCGTGCAGGACACCTTCGCCCGCGTGCTCGCCCGCCCGCGAGTGCTGCGCCACGGCGACGACATCGGATACCTGCTGCGGACGATGCGCAACCTGTTCGCGGACCAGCGCCGGGCGGCCTCGCGCCGCCCCCGGCCGGCGTACGCCGAGCTCGAGTCCTTCGAGCTGGCCAGCCGGCGCGCCGACTGCGACCCGGAGGCGGCGCTGGAGGCGAACGAGGTGTTCGCCTCCATCGCCGCGCTGCCCCCGGAGTTCCGCGACGTGATCATCGCCGTGGACGTCGTCGGTCTCTCCTACGCGGAGGCGGGCCGGCTGCTGCGCGTCCGCGAGACGACGATCACCAACCGGGTGTTCCGAGCGCGCCGCCGGATCGTCACGTCGTTGTCCGCCGATGGAGGCGTCGCGGCGTTGGCGAGATCGTGAAGTCGACCGTCCGGGTGCTGCGGTTGCCCGCCAAGTCGAATGCCACGATGCGCAGCCGCGCGGCGACGCGACGTGTGCTGACCAGCGCGGTCGGCGAGTGAACCCTCGCCGTGGCGGCGCCTGAGCGGACTACGAGCGCCGAGCTGTCGAGCTGGAGCGTCGGCGTCTTGGCGTGACCGTGCGCCACGAGCAGCGAGACCGCGGCGATGATCGGCTCGTTGGCGGCGATCCGGACACTCAGCCCCTGGCGGAGCTTCGCGGGGCTCACGGAGTGTCCGAACGAACCGATCGTGAGCTTCGGCGGCGTGGTGTCGGCGGGCGGCGGCGGCGGAGGCGGAGGCGGCGTTGCGACGGTGGTCGCAGGTGGCGGCGGGCTCAACGCGGGCGCCGTGAACGACGACTCGAAGGCCCCGGCATCGCATGTCGTGCCCTGCGCACGGGTCACGCCGCGCTGGTCGGTCGCCGGGCAGTTCGCGCCGGCGTCGATCGCCGGGCTGCCGAGCAGCAGTGCGATCGTGTCCGTCGGCCCGCCGTTGTCAGCCACCGGCCCGAGCAGCGGGTCGACTCCCGCCCGGTCGCCGCTGGCCGGCGGCCCGCAGCTGAGATCGGAGACGACGTTGTTGCCGTGACTCTCGATCCCCTCACCACCGCAGTTGGGTGTCGCGCCGCCGGTCCCGCCACCGATCACCGACGAACTCACGGTCGTGATGCCCGTGACGAGGCCGATGTGCTCCGTGGCGATGTTCTCGCCGGCCAGCAGCACGCCGCCACCGCCGACGGTGTTCCGCGCGATCGTCGAGTGCTCGATCACCGTGAACCCGGACGAGCCGACGCCGGGACCGAACACAATCGGCGGCGCGCCGGGCTGCGGAGTCCCGGTGTTGTCGGAGATCGTTGAGTTGCGGATCACCCCGGACTGGGCAGCGAGCACGCCGCCGATCTGGACGCCGGTGTTGCGCGCGACCGTTGTGCCGTCCATGACCAGCGTCAGGCCGGCGACGCCCACGCCCTGGTTGTCGACGATCGCGTCTCGCGCGAGGTCGAGGTTGCCCGCCACGGCGGCCGAGTTAGTGGACAGCGGGCCGATACCCGTCACCTTGAGGTCGTCGAGCGTGAGCACCGTGTTGTTGGTCGTGAACGCGTTCGAGACGGTGCCGCCGCCGTCGATGATCGTCGAGCGGGCGCCGGCGCCGCTGACCGTCACTGGGTTCGAGGCGACCTGCGGCAGCGGCGCGGTCAGCGCGATGTGGACTGCTGGGACGGTGATCGTGTCGGGCGTCGCACCGAGGGCCTGAGACTTCGTCAGCGCGCCGCGCAGCGTGCAGTCGTTGGCCGCGGCGGTGCACGCGGATACATCGGCGTCGTCGCTGCGATCGACGGCGAACGTGTCGGCCGCGGCGGGCGCCGCGGCGATGAGGACGATCAGCGCCGTCATGGCGCCGAGCATCGGGCGTCGGGGGATGGGCAAGGGGGTCTCCGGAGTGAGTCGAAAGCGAGGGGGTTCGACAGAGGACTCCGCGCCGTGGCGATCCTTTCCTTGACCTTCGCTGCGGCTTCGCGTACCAATAGGCCATGGGCGGGAACAGGGGCGTCGCTGCCGCTTCGGGTACGTCTGCGCGCAACGTCGACGGTCAGGCGGTCGCCCTCAGCGTCTTCAGCACCGTCCGCTGGTGGGGGAAGATCGAGCTGCCGGTGTTCTGGCTGGTCCTCAAGCTCGCGCCCGGCTCGCTCACCACGCTGCGCCAGCTGTCGTTCATCCACGCCGCCCGCTGGTCGCTGCTGTACCGGCTGCCCGCCAACGGGTCGCGCCCCGAGGTGAAGCTCCGCTACCCGCACCTCTATTTCGAGAGCAACTTCAACGGCGGCTGGGAGGAGTACATCGACGCGTTCTCCTACGTCCTCACGACCGGAATGTGGGGGTTCTGGGGCAGCTCGTATGGATTCCCCAACGCCCTGCCGACCTCCCCGTTCAAGGAGTACATCCGCGCCAACAGTTACACGGCCGGCCACTACTACTCGGCCTACCCGGAGGCGACGGCGACGACGGTGCTCGCCGCGCTCGACCTCGCGCCGAAGATCGAGGCGCTGCGCGCCCGCGCGGACACGATGTCCGACGACGAGTTCGCGCACTCCTGGGCCGATCTCGTATCGGAGATCCAGACATCGCTCTGACGCCGAACGTCCTCGGCCAGATGTACGCGCTGACGGTGTTCACGCCGATCGACCCCAGCCGCGTCGATCATCTCAGCGAGTACATCGACGCGCTCCCCACACCGAGCCCGGTGACACGGCTGCCGACGACGCACTTCGCGCGCTGGGTGATCGTGCCGGACTTCATCAGCGACCCCGGCCAGCCGCACCGCGAGAGCCTGCCGGGTCCCTATCTGCTGTTCTCGGCGACCTTCGACGGGGCGCTCGAGCGCTATCTCGACGACCTCTGCGAGCAGATCCCCGACGAGGCGGCGGAGATCTGGGGCTGCTGTATCGGTGCGCCGCAGCCAGCGGCCGGCGCCGCGTTGCAGGCCTACCTGCGCCACAACCAGATCGACACCGGCCTGTTCTTCGCCGCCTACCCGGGAGCGTCCGCGGCGCTCGTGAAGGACGCGCTGCGGATCCGGGAACAGACGATCGCCTTCGCCGTCGAGAGCCAGGGCCTGTCGCCGGCAGAGATGCGCGCGGCCTTCCGGAAGGCGTTCTGATGGCGCCGCGGATCGACCACGCCGACATCCAGGGCGACATCCTGCGGGCCTACGGCGACAGCTACGCGCGCACGTCGTACATATTTCTCTCGGTCGGCGACGCAGCAGCCGGAAGGGCATGGCTGAGCGAACGCGTCGGTCAGGTCACGACGGCAGTCGACCTACCCGCGGCGAAGCGGCCCGAGGCGACGTTGAACATCGCGTTCACCAGCGCCGGGCTGGCCGCGCTCGGGCTCCCCGCGGCGACGATCGCGACGTTCTCGGATGAGTACAACGAGGGGATGGCCGGGCGCGCCGCGGAACTCGGCGATGTCGGCGCCAGCGCACCCGACCAGTGGGACTCAAAGCTCGGCACCGGCAAGGCGCACGTGCTCGTCACGATCAACGCCCGCTCCGAAACTGCGCTCGACGACGCCCTCGCCGCGCTGAAGAACGGCCTCGACGCTGCCGGGCTGTCGATCGCCCACGAGGAACATGCGCAGCTGCTGCCCGGCAAGCGCGAGCACTTCGGGTTCGCCGACGGCTTTGCCCAGCCGGCGCTCGAGGGCGCCAGCGAACACAAGGTCCGCGGCGGCGGCGTGCCAGAAGAGGACGGCTGGCGGCCGCTCGCGCTCGGCGAGTTCATCCTCGGCTACGAGGACGAGGAGTCGCGCACGGACCCGCAGCGCCGGCTGCCCAGCGCGCCAGCCGATCCGCTCGGCAGTCACGGCACATACATGATCTGGCGCAAGCTGCACCAGGACGTCGCGCTGTTTCGCCGGACGCTGCGTGAGGCGAGCGAGCTGTACGAGGGCGGCGACGAGGAGCTGCTCGCGGCCAAAGTTGTCGGCCGCTGGCGAAGCGGCGCGCCGCTCGTCACGAACCCCGCCGACACGCCCGCGCAGTTCGACGCCCGCGCCGACGGCGCCAACGACTTTCGCTACCGCCCCGGCGACACCGACGGCCACCGCTGCCCGCTGGGCGCGCACATCCGCCGCAGTAACCCGCGCGACGCGCTCGGCTTCGACGGCAAGCTCACGTTCCGCCATCGCATCATCCGCCGGGGGATGCCCTACGGCCCGGAGCTTGACCCCGCGTCCGACGAGGACGACGGCACGCCGCGCGGGCTGGTGTTCGTGTGCTTCAACGCGAGCATCTCGCGCCAGTTCGAGAGCATCCAGCGCCAGTGGCTCGAAGACGGCAACGTCTTCGGGCTCGGGGAGGACACCGACTTCCTGCTCGGCGCCAAGACGGGCAAGATGACGATCCCTGGCGCGACCCCGTTCTTCCTGGCGCCCCAGGGGCCGTTCGTCACCACGCGCGGCGGCGAGTACCTGTTCGTCCCCGGCATCACGGCGCTGGCCGCGATCGCCGACGGGGTCGGGGGCTGACGGGCAATGGGTCTGCTGAGCGCGCTGAGCGACAACAGCCGGCTCGTGCTCGCCGTGCTGCGCCGGGTGCACCCGATGATCGCGACCCGCCGCTTCGGGCTCGTCACGCGTTCCGACGACGTGCGCGCCGTGCTCGACGACCACACGAACTTCACCGTCCCATACGAAGCGAAGATGACGGCGATCACGGGGCCGTTCATTCTCGGCGTCGACGACACGCCGCTGTACCGCCGCGACCATGCCGCGCTGCGCGCGGTGATCCGACCCGACGACCTCGAGCGCGTCGCCGACGCGACGCTCGCCGAGGCCCGGCGGCGCGTCGCGGCGTGCGGCGGCCGAATCGACGTCGTCTCCGACCTCACCGACCCGGTGATCGATCACGTGATGACGGACTACTTCGGGACGCCGGGCCCCGACACCGCGACCCAGCTTCGCTGGGCGCGCAGCCTGTTCCAGGACATCTTCCTCAACATCACCAACCAGCCCGAAGTCCATGAGCGCGCGCTCGATTACGCGGGGCACTGGCGGCCGCATCTCGACCGGCTGATCGCCGAGCGCCGCGCCCTGCTCGAGACTGGCGCGCAGGCGCCGGACGACGTGCTCACGCGACTGTTGCAACACCGGCCGGCCGACGGGGGGCTGCACGACATCGCCATCCGTCACAACCTCATCGGACTCATCTCGGGCTGGATCCCGACCGTCTCCAAGGCGTTCGCGTGCGCGATCGACGAGCTGCTGCGCCGCCCTGACGAGCTGGCCCGAGCACAGCAGGCGGCGCGCGCGGGCTCGCGCGACGAGGTCGGCGCCTATGTGTTCGAGGCACTGCGCTTCCGGCCGCAGACATGGGCGCTGCTGCGCACCTGTGCCGCCGACTGCACCGTCGCCGCGGGGACCCGGCGCGAGACGAGGTTTCACGCCGGCTCGAGGGTTCTCGTCGCCACGCAGTCAGCGATGTTCGACCCGCTCGTCGTGCAGACGCCCGAGCGCTTTCGCGTCGACCGGCCGTGGAGCGACTACCTGCACTTCGGCCACGGACTCCATACGTGCTTCGGCCTGGAGATCAACCGTGTCCACATTCCGGCGATGGCGACCGCGCTGCTCGAGGGGCCGGCGATCGCGCGGGCAGCCGGCGACGCCGGGCAGCTCGCGGTCGAGGGTGCCTATCCGACGAGCCTCACGGTCACGCTTGGGCCGTCGACCTGAGTCATGCCCGAGCCGACCCTGTACACGTTTCCGCCGAGCCTCGACAGCGAATTCAGCCGCTTCCTGCTTCACCACTACGGCGTCGTGGTCCGCGAACGACGTCACGTGATCGTGTTCCAATCGGCCGTGACGCTGGCCCGAGCGGGCACCCCGCGGATCCCGGCGCTCGTCGGCGTCGGCGACCACCCGCTGGACACCGTCGAGAAGATCCTCGACTGCCTCGAGGCCCGCGCGCCGGACGACCGTAAGCTGATCGCGCACGTGGACGAGCAGCAGTGGCGCGAGGACTGGCAGCTGTTTCACCACGTGCTCCAGTCGGCTTCGACGGCCTTCCCCTACTACCACCTGCTCCCCCACCGCGACCTGATGGTTCGCGCGCTGAGCGAGGGATCACCGGCGCTCGAGGTCGCCGCCGTTCGACACGGCTACCCCGCGTTCGCCGCCCTACTGCGCGTCCTGCTGCGGCTGACGCCGGGCCAGGCGACCATCGCGCGCGACACGATCCGCTCGACGCTCAAGGTGATCGACGACCGCCTCAGCGACGGCCGCCCGTACCTGTACGGCGACCGGCTCACGATCGCCGACATCTCGTTCGCGATCGCCGCCGCCCCCGCCGTCTGGCCGGACAACTACGGCGGTCCGCTGCCACCGCTTGACGCGACGCCGGCGCCGATCCAGGACCTCGTCGCCGAGTCGCGCGAACGTCCGTCCGGCGCGTTTGCGCTGCGGATGTACCGCGAGCACCGCTGACCCCCGGCGCCTGATCTATGCGCTACGCGTGCTTGATCGTGAACGCGTGCTCGACGGGCGCGCCCGCGACGCCGGCGAGCGTCGGGCGCGCGAGCAGCCGATAGGAGCCCGGTGGCAAAGGCTTGCCTCCCAGCATGCCGCTCCACTGCACCGTGTTGGCCCCTGGCCGGTCGACGTGCGTGAAGCTTCCGCGGAGCAACACGAGGCGCGTGCACGGCCTCGGCTTCGTGGCGGCCTTGCGGTGGTGCTTCGGGGGTGTGACGCACCGCTTGCCGCTGCGCACGCCGCGAACCGCGTGCTGCACGGTGAAGGTCGTCTTGGCGGCGGCGGAGTCTGTGTAGGAGATCGTCGTACCGCGCTTCGTGCGGTGTGTCCCGCTCACCGGCAGAAAGGCCGAAGGTCGCAGCGCGAGTTTGGAGAGGACCGGGGCGCGCACTGAGCCACCAGGACCCGGGCCGGGCCCCGCGGGGACGGTCGTGGTGAAGGTCTCGTCGGCTCCGGTCGACGTGCCGTCGGCGTTGGTGGCGACGACCGCGTAGTGGTAGGTCGTGCCAGGAGCGAGGCCGGTCAGGCCGGCGCTCACGGCGACCGCGGTCGCGCCGGGCGGCAACGTCTGATCGGCGGTCTGCGACACGTGGTCGGCGGTCGTGCCCCAGACGAAGTGCACCGTCGTCGCGCGCTGGTTGGGATTGACGCTGGCGGTGATCATTGCCGCCGTGTCAGTGGTCGTCGCCGAGCCGGTGCTCGAGCCGGGCGGTGCGTGCTCGTAGGCACCGGCGTCGCAGGCGGTCCCCTGCGGGCGCGCGACGCCGCGCTGATCCATCGTCGGGCAACCGGCGCCAGTCGCGGGCACTTCGTCGATGGCCGGGCTGCCGGGGAGTAGAGCGAATGTCGAGGTCGGTCCGCCGTTGTCGCCCAGTGGCCCGAGCATCGGATCGAGGACGACGCCCGGGCAGCCAACGTCGGGGAACGACACGTTGTACCCCTGTGCTCCCGGCGGCAGAGTGGTCGCCAAGCACTGGGTCGGGGTGTTGCCGGCGATGATCGAGTTGGCCACGACCGCATAGGCGATCCCGCCCCGGCCTGCATTTCCAGCGATGCCACTGATGCTCGAGCCGTTGGCCCCGTCGGTCCCGCCGCCGCTGAAGCCGCCCAGTCCCCCGGCGCCGACCACCGCGGCACCCGCAACCGTCGATGCAGTGTTCTGGACCACGGTCGCGCCGAAGAGAGTCAGTTCAGCGGTACCGCCGATGAAGTCCTGGCCGGCCCCGCCGCCATCGCCGCCATTCCCGCCGCCGCCGCCGAAGGCCGTGCCGCCCGGGCCACCGTTCGACGTGCCGCCGGCACGGCCGCCCGGCCCGCCGGTGGAGGCGCCACCGCCCGCGCCGCGCCCGGTCGAGTTCGCGGTGACGGTATCCGACGTCGCGACCACGGCGGGGGTTGCGGCCAGGATGCGACGCGCGGCAGCGAGTCCGCCGCCGACGCCGCCGGATCCACCCCTGCCGCCGACAGCCGTGCCGCCGGTTCCGCCGCCCCCGGTCCCGGTGCCGGCGATTTCACCGGCACCTCCACCTCCACCGAACCCGAGGCCGCCGGCCGCGCCGTCCCCAGTCGCGTTGCCGGACACCAGGCTCCCGGTGATACGCAACGCGCCGTCGCTCGTGTCAACGCCGCCGCCCGCGCCACCCGACCCGCCAAGGCCGCCGGCGCCCTCTCCGCCGAGGCGACCGTTCGCGCTGTTGTTACTCGACGCGCCGTTCGAACCGTGCCCGTTGCCGCCGAGGCCGCCGGCGCCGGTGCGATTGCCGGTGATCACCGAGTCGGCGACGTCGCTGATGCCCGTGGTGTAGATGCCACCGCCGTCGCCCCCGCGACCCCCCGCACCACCTTGGCCGTCGAGACCGGGTCCGGTCGCGAAACCTGCGGTCCCGTCCCCGCCGTTGCCGCCAGCCCCGGTCGTGTTACCGCTGATCGTGCTGTTGCTCACGGTCAGCGACCCCGACGATGCGATGCCGCCTCCCGACCCGCCGCCCCCCCCGGCGCCGGCGTTCACGCCCGATCCGACCACACCGGTCACGGGCGAGCCGGTGCCGCCGCGCGATGTCGTGTTGCCGGTGATGGTGACGCGGCGCAGAACCAGTACGCCCGCGTTGCGAACGGCGCCGCCGTCCTCACCCGGGCCACCGGCGACGCCGACTTCGGGGTTGTCGCCGAGTGAACCGTTGGAGTCGAGACCGGCGGGGGCCACGCCCCCGGTCAACGTCACGTCCTGCACCGTGAGCTGCGCGCTCGATCGCACGTCAAGGACGCGGTCCAGGCCTGCGGCGGAGATCGTCGTGCCTCCGGGCTGACCCTGGATCGTCAGCTTGCCGGTGACATCGAGGTCGCCCGTGTGGTCGGCGTCCTCGCTGGCGCCGGGGATCGCCAGCGTCACCTTCGACACCGCGAGCGTGATCGTGTCGTCGCCGTTGCCGGCCGGGCAGCCACCTGACGCGGTCTGCGTGTTGGACGCGAGGATCGCCTCGCGCAGGGTGCACGGCCCGCTGGCGGCGATCGCATCGCCCGTGCTGTTCACCGTCATCGGTGTCGCCGCCACGACGGGTGCGAACACCAGCCCGGCAACGGACGCCCAGCACGCGGCCGTGATCAGGCGCAGGACCATGCCAGCGACAACCCTAGCCCTACGAACGCGCCCGAGAACGAGAAAAAATCGCCTGCTAACACGCGCTTTTCGAACTAGCCGGCGGGCTGTCCGGTCATGTTGGCCCTACCGCACCCGGGCCTGCTCCAGGTTCGACTGGTGGGGGCCGGAGAGCCAGTCGGCATCCAGGCGCGCGTCGACCGGTTCCTCTCCCCGCCGCAGCGCGTCGATGTAGGCACGATCGGCGACGAGGCGGGCCGCCACGTCGGGACGCCCCTCGGCAACGGCGCCGTGGCCGGGGACCACGACATCGACGTGGCTGGCGGCCTCATCGAGCCGGTCGAGTGCCGTCTCGTACGCGCCCACCTGATCGTCGCGGCGAGAGTCCAGCAGCGGGATCAGGATGTCGGAGAGCATGTCGCCGGCGAGCAGGACGCCGCGGTCCTCGAGGAGGATCGCGGCGTGGCCGACGGCGTGCGCCTGATGCTCGATGATCTCGCCCGGTACGGGTCCGCCATCGGCGGGCAGCGGGGTGACGAGCCCGATCAGCTCGAGCGGGATGCCGGACGCGCTCTCCGCCGCCATCGCCTGCGCCCGCTCTCGGGCTTCACTGGCAACGCGTGCGGCGGCGGGGGTGGCGTAGCGCGGCGCGTCGCCGAACCGGGGATGCCAGAGCAGATGGTCCCAGTGGGGATGGGTCGAGAACCCGGCGACCGCCGGGATGCCGAGCCGGTCCACGTCGTCGGCGAGTTCGTTCAACTCGGAGCCGTGTATTCCGGGATCGATCAGGACCAACCCAGCCTCCCCGCGCACCACGATGGAATTGGTCCACACCCACTCGCTCTGCCGGACCCAGACGCCGTCGGCCACCTGATTCAGCATCGGTTCACTCCGTCGGGTCGAGGTGGGGTGTCACGGCTGCTTGAGCGGCAGGCGGGCGCGCGTGATGAGCCGCCCGGCGACAAGGGCCAATGACAGCGAAGACGCGCGTCGCGCCACCCGCACCTGGACCGTCGTTGCGCGCCGTCCGACAGCGAAGCGCCGTCCGCCAACGCGCAGCGTTGCCGCCACCGTGGAGGCGATCGTCACGTGTGCGACGCGGCCCGGGCGCCGCGCATGAAGCTCGAGGAAGAGCGGCCGGACGGCGGTCACGAGGATCGTGACGCTACGTGTGGTCGTGCGCACCCCGTCACGCGCGACCACCCGCAGCGTGCGGCGCCCTGGGCGCAGGCCTGTGATCGACGGGTGCACACCGAGAGCGATTCGCCGTTGCCCGTCGAACCACTGCACACCTTTGCCGGCGATCGGGCTGGGCGTGTCATCCCACGCCTCGGCCTGCGCTTCGAGAGCGGCGTCGGCCGCGATGCGCTGCCCCTGCACGGGGGCGACGATCCGCAGTGCCGGCGGGCCGCCCACGGCCACGAACCGCGCCGACGAGGCTGTCGCTTCGTCGAAGCCGTCCCCCACGCGCACGCGCACGCGCCCGATCTTCGAATGCGAGAGCAGCGACGAGGGCAGCGTCACGTGCCCGGTGGTCGCCGGGCCGGCCCAAATGGGCTTGTAATGCCTGCCGCCGTCGGGCGTGTAGTCGACGAGCGCAGTAAGTGGACCGCCATCGGCGTCGCGCGCGCGCCAACGGACAGTCGCCTTGCCGTGCACGCCCACGACGGTGTGTCGCCGGGGCGCAATGACGCGAACCGTCGGCGGATGTGCGCTGCGCGTCCGCGAGGCGACCACGACGCCGTCGCGCCGTATCTCCACCTGGGCCGCGTGCGAAGCCGGCACCTGGCCGGAGAGCAGGATGACGCCGCCGCTGCCGTCGACGTGGGTGATGTCCACGGCCATTGGTGTCTCGGCGAGCACCGCCCCGACCGCGTCATGTGCAACGAGGCGGTAGCCATCGGCGGCGGGGGCGATCGTCGGCGGCGCGGTCAGGGGCGCGACGTCGTCGATCGTCACCGCCCCGCCGACGTCGCGGGCCCGCACGCGCAACCCGGCAACGACCGGCTCCGCGGCGCGTGGGCGAGCCCGCGATG
>Ga0066903_100002419_pt1 | contig 14603 bp, 10 predicted proteins | sample PanSoiMetaGPlot1_FD_67491 | JGI IMG/M metagenome (GOLD analysis project Ga0066903, IMG submission 67491) | Tropical forest soil microbial communities from Panama analyzed to predict greenhouse gas emissions - Panama Soil - Plot 1 (version 2) | ecosystem: Environmental > Terrestrial > Soil >...
TGCGCGCAAAGATGCCGGTGCCGGAGCCGATATCGGCGATAACGGCGTTTGGCGTAAGCCCACATTCAGCCGTTAAGGTTTCGAGAATCTCAGGCGGATATCCGGGACGATAGCGAACATAGTTGTCGACGCGGGAAGAAAAGCGACTAGTGGGATCGACTGCAGGCATGAGACAAGTTTAGCGCGGGCCGCCAAACTGCCGACCCTCGTTACTGGCTGATCCTTGTTCTTGCGAGGTGAACACTAGAGGTGCCCGATGAAGCCGTGCGAAATGCCGCTACTGTCGAAATAGGCACCAGCGATTACTCCGAGATCATTGATCCCAAGAATGATGGTTTCGGCCGCGCCGGGTACATCGACCGTCGTAAACGTTCCATTGCGAAGCAGGAAGCCGTGCCGAACACTACCTGCATCATCGAAGTACCCGCCGATTGTACCCGCATTGTTGATCGTAAAGACTGTGGTTTCGATTGCGCCTGGCACGTCCACCGGACTCAGCGTTCCATCTTGCTGGATAAATCCGTGATAGATGTCTGTACTATCAAGCCAAGTTCCTACTATCACTCCTGCGTTGTTTATTCCCAACGGCATGGTGCGTACTGCGTCGGGATAGTCGATGGGAGTTAATTGATGGGCTGCCGGTTCATAGCGATATCCATGCAAATCGCAGCAGACTTTGGCATAGACACCGACAATTACCTGTTGGTCGTTGATCTGAGCTGCATAGTTGATCGTGGGGGCAAAGCTCACGACCTGATACTTGCCATTAATGTAGATAAATCCGTTTTGTTCGAAGTGGTAATTTGTGCCCACAACTACATCAGAACTATTGATACCCAGTGCCTCCGCATAACCCTCCGAGCGGGGTGGATCGATCTTCTTCATCGATCCGTCAGAGTAAAAAAAGGCATGGGTGACCTGGCCGTTCTGGAGATCAAAAGACCCTACAACGCGTCCCGAGTTGTTGATCCGAATAGCTCGAGTGGCAAAAGCTCCGGGAAAATCGATCGTGGTGAACACAGGATGGTCGAGCGGAGATTCCGGGGAGCGATCAGTTTGCTGCGCGATCGTGCATTCGAGCAACAGGAGTACGGCAACTAATGTGCGAATGGCTGTTTTCATGAGTTCAGCCTCGATCCGGAAATATGCCTTCTCAAGAGGAATTCAACCAAACAAAAGCCGGAACGCAGAAGTGTCTCCCTGCGGAGAGAATGGAGCAAGCAGATTCGTCGAAGAAACTTGCGGAGATTTCCTTAAAGCTGCTAAGGCAGGTACCAAGTATCAACTCCGGACGGTCTCGTGCAACCTTTTTCACTTTATGTGCAAGCCCTTCCGAAGATCGTGCCGAATTCAGCCGAAAATGCGGGGAATCAGGGGCAGAATTGGCGTTTGAATTGCACAAAATCTGGGTATGCGACTGGTCATCAAGGTCGGTACTAGCCTGATCGCGCCTGGCGGCCGCATCGATACCAACCGCATGCGAGCGCTTGTCGATCAACTCGACCTTACGCGCAACGAATACCTGATTGTCAGCTCGGGCGCGATCGCTTCTGGCATGTCGAACCTTGGTCTGGAGAGTAAGCCTTCCGCTGTGCCGCTGATGCAGGCTTGCGCTGCCGTCGGCCAAAGCCTGCTCATGCACACCTACGAGCAGCTGTTCTTCGGAAAGAAAGTCGTGGCGCAATTGCTGCTCTCGAGCGATGACTTCACTTCGCCGATTCGCTACAAGAATCTGCAGAATGCCTTGCACGAGTTGCTGAAATTGGGTGTCGTGCCGATCGTGAACGAAAACGACAGCGTCTCGGTGCGCGAGCTTGTAGGAGCCTTCGGGGACAACGATGAATTAAGCGCATTGCTGGCTCGCGCCGTCAATGCCGACTGGCTCCTGCTGCTAACTGATGTTGATGGCTTTTACGTTCCCAATGGGAAGAAGCCTCGTCTAATGCGCACCGTCCGCAGCCTAACACCCGAAATGGAAGCATTGTGTAACGGTCACGGCGAGCTTGGTCGGGGCGGCATGCGCTCGAAGATTCGCGCGGCGAAGGTGGCAAGTGAAGCAGGCGTTCACGTCGCCATTGTGAATGGGCGTCACGAGCGTGCTATCAGCGGAGCGGTTGAGCGTAAAATTGGAACCTACTTTCCGCCGGTCCGGCCGAAGTCCTGAAATGGCTACGACAGTCAATGCACCAGTCTTAACACGCGACAAGCTCTTGAGGGCGCGGCAGGCTTCTGCCAGCCTGGCCCTGTTTTCAGGCGCGCAAAAGAACGCCGTGCTGCTCGCAATGGCGGACGCGATTGACGCGAACGTTCAGAAAATCCTCGATGCCAATCGTGCAGATCTTGAAAGCTCCGGCTTGGCGGGATCGATGCGGGATCGGTTGCTCTTGAATCCTGACCGCATTGCTGCGATCGCTCGTGGAGTGCGGAACGTCGTCGCGCCCGCGGATCCAGTGAATGAACTCCTTGCTGAGTGGACTCGGCCAAACGGTCTGCATATCCGCAAAGTGCGCGTGCCGCTGGGTGTCATCGGAATCATCTACGAGTCGCGTCCGAATGTGACGGTGGACACGGTGGCTCTGGCCGTGAAGTCCGGCAATGCCATCGTATTGCGCGGCGGCAAAGAAGCGGCGCGCAGTAATGAGTGCCTGGTAGAAATTCTTTCAAGGGTGCCCGGTCTGCCCGAGGGTTCGATCGAGCTACTTGATAGCAGCACGCGCGAATCGGTACAGGAGTTGATCCAGGCTCGGGGTTTAGTCGACGTCATCATTCCGCGCGGAGGACCGCAGCTCATCTCTTTCGTGGCGGAGAATTCCCGCGTCCCGGTAATCGAAACAGGTGCAGGGAACTGCCACATCTTCGTCGACGAATCCGCCGACCTGGATATGGCGGATGCCATCGTCATCAACGCGAAGACGCAGAGACCCTCCGTCTGCAATGCGGCGGAGAAGTTGCTGGTTCACGAAAAAATCGCCGCTGCCTACGTTCCCCGAATTGTCAGTAAGCTTCTGGCAGCTGGAGTGGAGGTCCATGGCGACTCTCGGGCGTGCGAACTAGCTCGCGGGTTGAATGTCGCGAGGGCTACCGCTGAGGAGTGGGATGAGGAGTACTTGCGGCTCTGTATTGCCATCGGGGTGGTATCCGGGATCGACGACGGTATTGAGCACATCAATCGGCACTCCACCAAGCACTCGGAATCCATCATTACGCGCAGCGAATCGAATGCGCAGGATTTTCTCAAACGCATTGACTCGGCCGCGGTGTATTGGAATGCGTCTACGCGGTTTTCTGACGGTGGCGAATTTGGCTTCGGCGCAGAGATGGGTATCAGCACGCAGAAACTGCATTGTCGCGGGCCGTTTGCTCTGGCGGAATTGACCTCGGTGAAGTTTCAGATCGTTGGCACCGGGCAGGTGCGGTGACTGGCAACTGGCCCTACCGGAACACACACGCTAGTCGTCTCAAGTAAGGATCTGCTCCATATCGTTAACTGGCATCTGCCTGTGCTAAGTTAAGTTCTTAACCAGTCCTGGACTCCGAATGAAAATCCCCAGTTTGACGGCCCTCCTGTTTCTAAGTTTCCTGGGATTACCAATTCTGATGAGCAGCGGAAGCGGGGCTTCCTCGGCAGAGATCCCCATATTTGGCTTTCGCAACGCGGCCTCGGAGGCACCTATTGAAACAAAGTTCCTGGCGGTACCCGATCCTCAGCTCGCACGGGAGCACTTGCGGACGTTGACTCAGGCTCCGCACGTTGCGGGAACGCCTGAAGACAAGGCAACTGCCGACTACGTCGCCAAGAAATTTCGGGAAGCAGGACTTGAGACGGAGATTGTTGAATACAAGGTGTGGTTCAACTACCCAAGCGAAATCAGCGTCGATGTGACCGCACCGGCCGGACTCAACATGCATGGCCCGCGTCGGGAAGAAGTTGAGGGAGATTCTTTCCAGGGCGATCCTCGCGTATTCGTCCCTTACAACGCCATGTCGCCCTCCGGGGATGTCGAAGCCGAGGTGGTCTATGCCAACTACGGCTCGCCGGAGGATTTTCAGAAGCTTGCGGACATGAAAGTCGACGTGCGGGGAAAGATTGTCCTGGTGCGTTATGGCCAGAATTTCCGAGGGGTAAAGGCCTTTGTGGCACAGGAACATGGCGCAGCCGGGGTCTTGATCTACTCCGACCCATACGACGACGGGTGGCAAAAAGGAGATAAGTATCCCGATGGGCCGTGGCGTCCAGATTCCGGCGCACAGCGTGGGTCCATCGGATACATGTTTCAGTTTTCTGGGGATCCCACGACTCCCGGCATTGCCTCGCTGCCAACCCTACCCGACGATCAAAGGACGCCGCCGGAAAAGTCCAAGCAACTGCCGACGATCCCTACCACGCCGCTTTCTTACGCGGATGCATGGCCGATATTGCAGCACCTGAGGGGCCCTGACTCCCCACGCGAATGGCAGGGCTCATTGCCGTTCACCTATCACGTCGGTCCGGGGCCGGTGAAGGTAAAGCTCCATCTCAAGCAGGATTACCAATACCGCACCATCTGGGATGTGATTGGGCGTGTTCCCGGTACTGAAGATGCGACCCAGTGGGTGGTCGCAGGGAATCACCGAGATGCCTGGGTCTATGGAGCCGTCGACCCGAACAGCGGAACCGCCGCCATGCTTGAGGCTGTGCATGGTGTCGGCGAACTGCTGAAATCTGGGTGGAAGCCAAAGCGCACCATTGTCTTTGCCAGCTGGGACGCGGAAGAGCAGGGATTGATTGGATCGACGGAATGGGGCGAACAGCATGAAGGAGACTTAGCTAAGGCTGTAGCGTATTTCAATATGGACGTTGCTGTCTCCGGACAGAAGTTCGGAGCCGCTGCGGTCCCAAGTCTCAAGCAGTTCATTCGCGACCTAAGCAAGTCTGTATCTAGCCCGAAAGGAGGCACGGTTTACGACGCCTGGCGCAAAGCAACGCTACCCTCTGGGCAGAACGGCGAGAGCGAAGACGTCAGTGGAACGCGTCGTCCACCGGCAGCGCAGGCCGGCGGCGATGTTCCGGTCGGCGACTTAGGGAGTGGTTCGGACTACACGGTCTTCCTGCAGCACTTAGGAATTCCCTCATCCGACATTAGTTCGACGGGCTCGTATGGCGTCTACCATTCCGTATTCGACAACTTCAGCTGGTTTTCGAAATTCGGAGATCCCGATTTTCTGTACGAGCAACAGATGGCTCGAGTCTTCGGGCTGGAAGTTATTCGGATGGCAGAGGCCGACGTTCTTCCGTACGACTATGAGGAGTACGGAAAAGAAGTCGCTGCGTACATCGATGCCGCCAAAAAGAAGGCTGAGATTCGGTTTCCAGGGAATCCCCCCAATTTTTCCGCCGCAGCCGAAGCCGCGCATCGTTTCGAAAAGGCCGGCGCGAAAATACTGACGCATCAACATAAACCGCCATCGGACACCTCGAGGTTGAACCAAGTCCTGCTAGAAACCGAGCGTGCACTGCTGATTCCCGAGGGTCTCGCAAATCGTCCCTGGTACCGGCACTCAATTTACGCTCCAGGGCAATACACCGGATATGCAGCCGTAGTCATACCTGGGGTAAACGAGGCGCTTGACAAGAAGGATCGCGAGCGCAGCGAGCAGGCAATTTCTGCACTAACCGAGGCGCTCAATCGGGCGGCAGATAAGTTAGCGGCCTACCACTAGTAAAACCTACAACTAGCAATCCTATCAGGCGATATAAACCGCGATTCTGATTAGAATAGCTGTTGCAAACTGTTGCACTTCTGCGTTGAAAGGGTGATTCAGAACGGTGACGGACGAGTAAACTAGATGAGATGGAATGGCATCCAAGTGATCCTGTGCACGTCTTGATGCTTCGCCAAAATGCCTGCTTCCAGCAATTGTGAGGAGTTGGCCATCTTCGTGCAGAGGTTGGTGCGAAAGCTTTTCAGATGCCCATAGCGAGACTTATAAGCCGAGCCCCGGACGAAGCTCATGAGCTGGCAGCGCATCTCCGCGCGCGCGGCTTCACGGTAGAAATCGTCTCGCCGGAGGAAACCCCTGATCATCACGCCGACCTGGAAATCAAGCTAGAGGAGTATTCGACCGAGGAAGCACTCCGCATGGGCGAAGAGCTCTCACAAACAGAAGATCTGCATGTGTTCATCGCTCCCGGGGCCATTCTCGAAAAGGCGGACCCGTCTGAGGTAATAGGCGAACCGCTGGAGACCTCGCCAGTCATAGAAGAAGCCCTGCCTGTAGAAGAGGTCATCATTTCGCAGGAGCAACAACCTGATACTACGATTACTTCGCCAGCACTTGCCGCCGAAACGATCGTTGAGGAACCGGTTCTTCCATATGTACCTGTGGATCATGTAGCGGCGATAGAAGAGGCAAGATTCAGTTTCGAGGTTAAAGAGGAAGTTCAAGAGGAAGCTGAGGTCGAGGCTGCGGCCATTGACACGGTGATCGCGAATAGGGACTCAGTTACCCAGCCCGTTGCTGAGGAACCCGTGCCTGAGCAGCCGGCATTTGCGATGGAGGCTGCCGAAGTCTTTCCACCTTCCGACTGGCCGGTTTGGCAACCGTTGGCGGAGGAGTCTGTCGATTCGGAAGATACCGCTGTTCCGGTCGAAGTCGAGGCTCAGCCGCCCGTCGCATCCCCTCGAACACTAAGCTTTCCTCGTTCGCTCGCGCTGCATCCCAACGAGCGAACGTTCTGGCGAATCGCGGCTCTGGCGAGTGTAGGCGCTCTCGGCGTCCTTCTGTTAGGCATGTCGGCGCATCGCTTCTCGCCCTTGCCGAGTGGATTGGATATTTCCGAGGAGCAGCACGTCCCCTTTGATCGGGCAAAAGCTGGAAAGACAATTTCTCAGGAAACCGTTGCCGACACAACGCCAAATCCGGCACCACAGGCGCCTGAGCTCAAGCGGGTTGTCGCAAGAGTGCCTGTCGCAGAAAAGCCGTCGCCGGTAGAGCACATTGGAAAACCTGCCCGGCAAACTCACCGTGTCGAGAAGGCTGCGAAGCGGCAACATGACGACTACGTAGCGGAAGATACGGTTGTACGGCACACTCAGAAGCCGGCTGCGACCTCACTCCAGGCCCAGAAAAAGGCGGGCATCAAGCGGTATACGGATCTGCGTTAGATCGCAAGAATACTTCCACCTATGCAGTAAATTCACCAAAACTCAGGATTAGTCCGCAACGCCGTCTCCTCCGGAGTCCCTGTGCTCCGCTTGACCTTTGCGCAAAACGGAGTACCATTTCTGCGTCTTCTCCGTTCGCGCGTTTCCTCGCGGCCTTTTTTTCTGGTTATTTCAAGGTATCGCTGGCAAGTACTCCCTTCTGCTGCCAGACGTCCGCTTTCGCGTGGAGGCCACTATGAAGAAAATGCAAGAATCGCCCCGATTTCCTTTGGCGAAGTGCATCGCTATTTCTGCTTTGCTCATTGTATCGACGCTTCTATCTGCTCAGAGAGTAACGACTACCGTTGGTGGGTTTGTGGGAGATGGTAGTCCCGCAACCGCGGCAGGTCTTAACTATCCGCGAGATATGGTCCAAGATTCATCGGGCAACACCTACATCGCGGAAGCGTTTGGTCATCGCATTCGTGTAGTTAACTCGGCGGGCATGATTCGCACATTCGCTGGAACAGGCGTCTCCGGTTTCAGCGGAGACGGGGGTTTGGCTCAGAACGCAACGCTCAGCTTCCCCAACAACGTGATATTTGATGGTGAGGGAAACATGCTGATCGCGGATGGAGGTAACAACCGCATCCGCAAGATTGACACAGCCGGCATCATCTCAACGATTGCGGGAACCGGCGTGGCGGGTTTCAGTGGCGATGATGGGCCAGCCCTTCAGGCAGAACTGAATGATCCCTGGGATCTGTTTCTCGACTCAGCAGGGAATCTCTACATCTCGGATGTCCTGAATTTCAGGATTCGCAAGATTGATACCGTGGGCACCATTACTACGGTCGCTGGGAATGGAACAGAGGGGTATAACGGCGATGGAATTCCAGCGCTGGAGGCGGAGATCGATACGGCGCGTGGCATTACCGTCGACTCGGTCGGAAACCTCTTTATTGCCGATACAGCGAATCATCGTGTGCGCAAAGTTGACTCACAGGGCAAAATCACAACTTTTGCCGGCACGGGCGCACCCGGGTTCAGTGGAGATGGGCTCCCCGCGACTCAAGCGGCCATTGGCAATCCACGCGGTGTGATCATACGCGGCAATCAACTCCTGATTGTTAATGCCGGAAGGGGGACCATCCGGTCTGTTAATTTTCAGCCGCCGAATATCATCACGACATTTGCGGGTTCGTTTGGGGGGTTTGACGGAGATGGGAATCCTCCGCTCGCCGCCGAATTTAATGGCCCGACCAGTGTCTTTCTCGCCACAAATTCGCAATTGCTGGTTGCGGATCAGTTCAATGCGCGAGTACGCGCCTTGACGCCGTCAAGTGTCAGCACTTTCGCAGGAGGTTTCGTTGGCGACAATCGGCGTGGAACCCTTGCCACCCTTACAGCACCGGAGAATATCAGTTTCGATTCCGCCGGAAACTACTACATCGTTGAGTGGGGAGGAAACCGCATTCGCAAGTTGGACGCCGGTTCCGGTCAGATCACCACCATTGTCGGAGATGGAATCAGCGGTTATACGGGTGACGGTGGACCTGCGACACTGGCGCGGATCTGGAATCCGCTTGGCGTAGCAGCGGATTCACTTGGAAACGTATTCATCGCGGATACATCCAATGCGGTGATTCGGAAAGTCGACTCTGCCAAGAACATCAATACCTTCGCCGCGGACCCCAATTTTTCGGATTTGGTTTCGCTCGCAACCGACAGCGAAGGGAATCTGTATTCGGCAGATGACGGCGCCTGCGTGATACGGAAGATCACTCCAGGCGGTGTGATTTCCGTGGTCGCCGGTGTGGAGTTTGTATGCGGGTATAACGGAGATGGCATACCAGCGACAACGGCACAGCTGAATGCTCCTTACGGAGTGGCCGTCGACGCGAGGGGAAATCTCTACATCGGCGATTCGGTAAACAACCGCGTGCGAAAGGTAGGTGGGAATGGTCGAATCAGCACCATCGCCGGAAATGGAACGTGTGGATTCAGCGGCGATGGTGGGCCCGGTAAGTCGGCCATGTTATGCAGTCCCGAGGGCCTTGCGGTCGACGTCTTCGGGAACGTTTACATTGCTGACTATTCGAACCTCAGAGTGCGGAAATTGAGTCGCGCCGGTATCATCACGACCTTTGCCGGCTCTGGTAACTCTGGCTACAACGGGGAAAACCTCCCCGCCGCTAGCACGAACTTAGATGGACCAATCGCGGTGGGCATAGACAATGTAGGAAGCGTGTTTGTTCTGGATGACGTGCAGGCGCGGGTCCGCAAGATTCACTGACAAGGTGGTTCGGCCGCGGGCGAGGTCGCTCGCGGCTTTCTTATTTTAGCGTGACTAGCTTATCAACCAGCTCCGAGTAGTCTTTCTTCTCGAGGCCGTGAACCTGCTTGTTGTACTCATCTACCTTGGATGAGTAGTTCATGGAGCAGAATTTCGGTCCGCACATGGAACAGAATGCAGCTTCCTTGTAGTAGTCGTCCGGAAGGGTTTCATCGTGCATCGAGCGAGCTGTCTCTGGATCTAAAGACAAGGCGAACTGTTTATCCCAATCGAATGTATAACGGGCGTAGCTGAGGGCGTCGTCGCGATCCTGCGCGCCAGGACGGTGTCGCGCAATATCGGCCGCGTGAGCAGCAATCTTGTAAGCGATGATACCGTCCTTAACATCTTTTTCGTTGGGCAAGCCCAGATGCTCTTTAGGAGTGACGTAGCAAAGCATCGCAGCTCCGTGCCAGCCGATCATCGCCGCGCCGATAGCGGATGTAATGTGGTCGTATCCCGGTGCGATATCAGTGACCAAAGGACCCAGCGTATAGAAAGGAGCCTCGTAGCAAAGCTCGTTTTCTTTGTCGACTTGCTCCTTGATTTTGTCGAGCGGCACGTGGCCCGGACCTTCGATCATCACTTGCACGTCGTACTTCCATGCCTTCTGCGTAAGCTCGCCTAACGTTTTCAACTCGGCGAACTGGGCCTCATCGCTCGCGTCGGCGATGCAACCGGGACGCAACCCGTCTCCGAGGGAGAATGACACATCATGCTTGGCGAAGATCTTGCAGATGTCATCGAATCGCTCATAAAGAAAATTCTGTCGATGATGGTGTGCCATCCATTGTGCCAATATGGCGCCGCCACGACTGACGATGCCCGTGATCCGCTTTGAAACCATTGGGAGATACTGGATCAGAACACCGGCATGGATCGTCATGTAGTCCACGCCTTGTTCGGCCTGCTCCTCAATGACTTCAAGCATGATGTCGGCAGTGAGGTCTTCAATACGCTTTACCCGCGAAATCGCCTCGTAAATGGGGACTGTGCCGATTGGTACCGGAGAATGCCGCAAGATCGCCTCGCGAATGTCATGGATATCGCCGCCCGTTGAAAGATCCATGACCGTGTCGGCTCCGTAATGCACGGCCGTATGCAGCTTCTTCAACTCTTCGTCGACATTCGATGTAACTGCCGAATTGCCGATGTTGGCGTTGATCTTGCAGAGCGACGCCACGCCAATCGCCATCGGCTCGAGCTCGGGATGATTGATGTTGGCGGGGACGATCATGCGGCCGCGCGCAACTTCGTCGCGGACTGACTCGGGCGTCAGCCTTTCCCGGTGCGCGACGAAACGCATTTCATCGGTAATAACGCCCTGCCGGGCATAGTGCATCTGGGAGAAGTTGCCATCGGAGTTCTCCGATCTGCGGCTGGAAATCCACTCAGCCCGTGGCGTAGGAACGCGGTTATTTTCGTTTGCCGGCATGGTTTCAATTATACGTCCGCGGATAGGTCGGTATTCGGCTGAAAGTCTTCGAAGAAAGGGAACGTTCTAACGTTTCGGTTGGTTGCCCGTCCAAAGCTGCGGGCCTACAATCACCAGTCTGCCCAAAAACCGTTCTCGATAAGGGGTTTTCATGCGTTCCTGCGCCATCCTTTCCATTAGCTTGCTTCTTTCGCTTGCTGCGCTTGCCCAGACCTCGAAACCGTCATCCGGATTCAGTGTCGACACCATCGACAAGACAGTCGATCCCTGCGTTGACTTCTATCAGTACGCTTGCGGCAATTGGCTGAAGACGGCGGAAATCCCCTCCGACCAGACCGAGTGGGTCAGTTTCACCGAACTCTATGAGCGAAACCTCGTTACCGAACGTGACATCCTCCAAAAAGCCTCTGCAGACGCGAACCGGGATGCCATCGATCAGAAGATCGGTGATTTTTATGGATCGTGTATAGACGAGGCGGCAGCGGATGCGAAAGGGATCGCGCCACTGAAGCCCGAACTGGACCGCATCGCGGCTGTGCAGAACAAGGGCGATTTGATGGAAGCCTTGGCTCGTGTGCACTTGATTGGCCCCAATCCGCTGTTCAATTTCTATTCCGCGCCGGACCTTCACAATGCGGAGCAGGTTATTGCCTACATCGACCAGGGTGGGCTCACGTTGCCGGACCGCGATTACTACATTAAGGATGACGAAAAAAGAGTCGAGATGAGGAAGCATTTGGTGGAGTACGTCACCCAGATGTTCACTCTTACGGGACAGACGCCGCAGCAGGCGGCCGATGCGGCACAGAGCGTTCTGCGCATCGAAACTGCACTGGCGCAGGCTTCGATGGATCGTACTCTACGTCGCGACCCCAAGAACCGAGACCACAAGATGACACGGGATGACGCCTCGACGCTAGCCTCGAATTTCTACCTTACCCGCTACTTTAAGGCGGCTGGCGCGCCAGACTTTAATGAGCTGAATGTTGGCAATCCGGAGTTCTTCAAGCAAGTCAATGGCGTGGTCCAGAATGAGTCGCTCGATGCCCTTAGGACATACGTGAGCTGGCACTTGCTGAACAATGCCGCTCCCTGGTTGTCCAAGCCATATGTCGACGCCAATTTCAAAATGCAACAGTATCTCACCGGGCAGGCCGAGATTCAGGCTCGCTGGAAACGCTGTGTCGATGCTACCGACAACGCTCTGGGTGAGGCCCTTGGACAGAGATATGTCGAGGAAACATTCGGCGCGGATGGAAAAGCGCGCATGCTGAAAATGGTGGATGCACTGGAAATCTCGCTTGACCAAAATATCAGGGCACTGCCGTGGATGTCGCAGGACACCAAGGCGCAGGCAAAGCTCAAGTTGCAAGCCATTCGCAACAAGATTGGCTATCCTGATGTGTGGCGGGACTACAGCACAATGACGGTCGAGAAAGGGGACCTTCTCGGCAATTTCCTCCGTGCAAATGAGTTTGAATCTCGCCGACAGATCGCCAAGATTGGCAAGCCGCTTGATCGCAAGGAGTGGGGCATGACGCCTCCAACGGTGAATGCGTATTACAACGGCTCACGTAATGAGATCGTGTTCCCAGCGGGCATACTGCAGCCTCCATTCTTCGACAAGAAGATGGACGATGCAGTGAACTTCGGAGGTATTGGCGTGGTGATCGGGCATGAACTCACCCACGGCTTCGACGATCAAGGCCGAAAGTATGATCCGCAAGGCAATCTGCGCGACTGGTGGACCAAGCAGGATGGCGAGGAATTCGAGAAGCGCGCGGGATGCATCGCCAATGAATATGGAAACTTCGTGGCCGTCGATGATCTTAAGTTGAACGGGAAACTCACGCTCGGCGAAAACACCGCTGACAACGGCGGCGCTCGCATCGCACTCGCAGCATTGATGAGCATGATCCAGCAGGATAAGACTGGCAAGGCAGAGCAAAAGATCGACGGCTATACGCCTGAGCAGCGGTTCTTTCTCGGATTCGGTCGCGTCTGGTGCGAAATGCGGCGTCCAGAGTTTTCTCGCATGCTGGTCGGTGTCGATCCTCACTCGCCGGGCAAATACCGCGTTAACGGAACCCTCCAGAACATGCCCGAATTTCAGAAGGCTTGGGGATGCAAAGCCGGACAACCGATGGTGGCGGCAAACGCGTGCAGAGTGTGGTGAGGGATTATCGTGGTTTGGTACGCGCCAGCTTTGAAACCAAGCTCTCGCTATTTCGATCCTGGTCCGGATACTTTTAGTTCTTTAATCGCGGCGGATACGTCAGGCACTGTGGCTTCGTGAGCTACGATCCGCCACGCGTTTCCAAACTTCTTGATCACGACGATATTGAGACCGAAGGCTTTCTGTCCGGCATTCGTCGATTCGTACCGAGCCACGGAATATGCCAAATCGCCAGAGCAATCCGTAGACAAAATCCGAATTGAATCCACGTGATACTTGGCGTCGACGCCGTGCTGAACGTAGGCGCGGATATTGGGTCGTCCGTGCACAATCCCTGTAACGAAGTGCTGCGTCAGGTAGTAGGCATCGTCCGCGTAAAGCGCCGCGACCTTCTCAGCATGTCCGCTGTTATAGGCATCTTGCCAATCCATGGCGATCTTTCGGGAGACTTGTTCGATGTTGGCGCAATTGCCTCCGAGTGAGATTTCGGCTGCAGCGGAGCTCAGCAGTAGAAACAGCAAGAATGACGCCTTCATTTCACCATCGTAAGGCGCGTCGTGCGGTTCGCTCCGGTCACACGCAGATCACGCTCCGGCTAGGCCCAAGATGGGAAAAGCTGGAAGTGCTCATGCGTCGGCGTAGAAATGGCTCCAAAAAGACGAAAATCCTGGCCACCTGGCACCTTGACCAGCATCCCACCACCGGATAAAGTTTGATCAAGCAGGGGTTCTTCATGTCTAGCGAAGGCAGTAAATACCTGAAATTCGGTGGCGCAACAGCGCTGATCCTGGTGGCTTTGGCATACCTCTCCTACACCGGCGTTCAGGAAAGCAAGAGCTACTACGTCACTATTAAAGAACTGCGGGGCATGAAGGACGACGTTTACACAAAGCGCCTGCGCGTTGCTGGCAATGTTCAGCCCGGGTCTATCAGACGGACGGGCACGAAGGTCGAGTTCATTCTGGTCGAGCAGGACCAGACGTTGCCAGTCGTTTATAGTGGAACGGAAGCCCCGCCCGATACCTTTAAGGACAATTCGCAGGCACTCGCCGATGGCAGTTTTGGCAGGGATGGCGTCTTTCATGCGAAGGGGCTTCAGGCAAAGTGCGCGTCCAAGTATGCGCCGGCTCAGCCGGGGACAACCGGCGCGCCGATGGGCGAGCAGCCCAAGAGCGTAACCCAGGTCGAATCTGGTGCTGCCAGCCCCACGGCGAACTAAGAGCTAGTTCCAGAATTACGGCGTATGCTGGCTCTGTGAGAAGACCGCTCTTCAGCATCTTCCGGCATACTCGACTTCATCTACGAGTTCAGCTATCTTCAGCCTGAACTGTGAGCAAACCCACCGACCCCGCCGCTGATCCCATCATCGTCGTAACCGATCTCGTCAAACAGTTTGGACGCTTTGCGGCTTTACGCGGCGTGACGGCAAGCTTTGCTCCGGCGCGGATGTACGCCATTTTGGGCGATAACGGTGCAGGGAAAACGACACTGCTGCGAGCGCTGGCTGGTTTGAATCGCCCAACGCGCGGCTCG
>Ga0066903_100002420_pt1 | contig 14601 bp, 14 predicted proteins | sample PanSoiMetaGPlot1_FD_67491 | JGI IMG/M metagenome (GOLD analysis project Ga0066903, IMG submission 67491) | Tropical forest soil microbial communities from Panama analyzed to predict greenhouse gas emissions - Panama Soil - Plot 1 (version 2) | ecosystem: Environmental > Terrestrial > Soil >...
CGCTCGTCGGCCCACAGCCGCGGCAACTCGGTCTCGAACAGTTCGTGGATGACGAGGCCGCGGTTGCGGGCCCGCATCTGCAGGAGGTGACCGCATTCGCCAACCACGCTCGCGAGCGAGACCGGCTCTTCGTTGAGCTCGTAGCGTCCCGCTTCGATGCGTGAGAGATCGAGGATCTCGTTGATTAGACCCAACAGGTGCACGCCCGAATTATGGATGTCGTTGGAATAATCCTTGTACGCTGGCACCGCATGCGGACCGAAAATTTCGGTCTTCATCACTTCGGAGAAGCCGAGGATGGCGTTGAGCGGAGTGCGCAACTCGTGACTCATCTGTGCGAGGAATCGCGATTTGGCGATGTTGGCGGCCTCGGCGCGCCGCCGCGCCTCGTCCGAGATCGCCTTCGAGGCTTCGAGCTCACCGATCAGCGCGTCCTTTTCGGCCCGGGCCTCGAGCGTGGCGAGCGTGGTGGAATGGAGCCGATAGGCGAGCAGGCAGAAGTACGCTTCGGCGGTGAGCGCCATGATCCCGAGGATGTAGTCGTGCAGCGTGCCGCGGAAGGCGAAGTCGAGCGCCACCGCCGCGGTTACCGGGATCGTCGATGCGATGACGGCCATCGGCACGCTCGACGCCAACATGCTCGACACCGCCACCACCAGCAGCATGACGAACAGCATGAAGGTACCGGAGCCCTCCTGGACGCCTACCGGGTGGACCAGGATGACGGTCCAGGCCAGCCCGAAGAACAGATCAAGGACCACGAACCGTGTCCGCCAGGCGCGGGTATTGACGCTCGCCTGCGGCTCGCTGAGGAACTGGCGGCACTTGGTGATGATGATGGCGTGAATGATCAGCACCGAACTGGTCCAGATGCCGGCGGTGACGGCGCCGGTCCACAGGCTCGACAGGAAACCGACCGAGCCGACCAGCAGCAGGATCACGAGCGAAGCGGAGAGCCGGTTCTGAGCGAATTGGCGCAGCAATTCATAGTCGAACGCCGGCCGCGTTCCGGTCGTCGAGGTCAGCCGGTCGCGTGCATCGCGCACGTGCTGGGCGGTTGCGCGGCGCCGCTTGGCCTGCGTGCCATCGTTGGCCACGTCCCGTTGGTCGTTGATTCCACTCATGATTTTCAGGATGCTCGCGCCAGCGCCCGGGAGCAAAATTCCCGCAAAATCCTTAAGACCACGCTTAAGACGACGCTAAGAACTCGGGTTAACAGGTCGTTTTTTGCACGTGCGAGGGCGCGGTTGTGGATAGGTCCGCTCGCCTTGACCATGGGGCGACGCCCGTGGTCGTGTTCCGGGGGTGCGGACGGGAGTCGGTATGAAGCTCTATGATGGCGGCCGTGCGCCCAATCCGCGTCGGGTGCGGGTCTTCCTGGCCGAGAAGGGCATTACGGTCGCGACCGAGCAGATCGACCTCGGCGCGCTGCAGCAGAAGTCCGCGGCATTTGCCTCTATCAATCCGATCCAGCGGGTGCCGGTGCTCGTCCTCGATGACGGAACTGTCATTGCCGAATCGATCGCCATCTGCCGATACTTCGAGGCGCTCAATCCAGACCCGCCGCTGTTCGGCGTCGGAGCGAAGGAGATCGCCCAGATCGAAATGTGGAACCGGCGCCTCGAGCTCCTTCTGCTGTTTCCGGTGTCGCACGTGTTCCGCAACTCGCATCCGGCGATGAAGGAGATGGAAGTGCCGCAGGTACCGGCCTGGGCGGAGGCCAACAAGCCGCGGATCACGGAGTTCGTGGCTATTCTTGACCACGAGCTCGAACGTCGGCCATTCATTGCGGGCGACCGTTTTACCGTCGCCGACATCACCGGTCTCGTCGCGGTCGATTTCATGAAGCCAGCCAAGCTGGCGGTGCCAGAGTCGTGCACCAATGTGCGGCGCTGGCACGCCGAGCTTGCTAAACGCCCGAGCGCGAGTGCCTGACCATGCGCCTCACGGTCGTCGGCTCGGGCGATGCCTTCGGCTCCGGCGGCCGGTTCAATACCTGCTTCTGGCTCGAGACCGCGCGGGCGACGCTGATGGTGGATTGCGGGGCCTCCTCGCCGGTCGCGCTCAAGGGGCGGGGTCTTGATTTCGGCCGCATCGACGGCGTGATCCTGTCGCATCTGCACGGCGATCACTTCGGCGGATTGGTCTTCCTCCTGCTCGACGAGCAGCTGCTGCAACGGCGCACGCGCCCGCTCGTCATCGCCGGGCCGCCGACGACGCGCGTGCGACTCGAAACGGCCCTCGAAGTGTTCTTTCCGCGCGCCGCCTCGAACAAATGGCGATTCCCCCTCAAGATCCTTGAAATCGAGCCCGGCCGCCAGACCGAGCTCCTCGGCCATTCGATCGTGACCGCCGAAGTCATTCACCAGTCGGGCGCGCCCTCGACCGCGCTGCGGATCTCCGATGGTCGCAAGTTATTTGCTTATTCGGGCGATACCGAATGGACCGACGCGCTGGTGGGCGTCGCCGACGAGGCGGACCTGTTCATCGTGGAATGCTACGGCTATGCGCGCTATGTGCCCGGCCACTTGACCTGGGAAATCCTCAAGCCGCGGCTTCCCGAACTGCGCGCCAAGCGCACGATGGTCACGCACATGAATTCGCGGATGCTCGAGCACCTCGATGAGGTTCGAGCGGCGGGGCTCGAGATCGCCGAGGACGGCGCTGCGGTCGAGTTCTAGCACCGATCCGACGCGCGTATGGCCGCAGCAGATGTCAGCCCTTGCCCCTTCGAGGTGCTGACCGCGAGCGCACCACGTTGCCGTCCACCGCGCGCGATACGCCCGGATGCGATGCGCCGCCCTTCAGCAAAGCGACGAGGGCTTCGGCGGCCTTGCTGCGATGGCGCTCGCGATGGCGGACGATGAAGAACGGACGCTGGGGCAGGTCGATTGCGACCTGACGCAGCGCGCCCGACTGCAGGCCTGCCTCTGCCACGAGCTGTGAGGTGACGGTCGCACCGGCACCGGCCTCGACCGCTTCGCGCACTGCCTCGTTGGACGGAAGTTCGAGCACGACCTTGAGCGAGTTCGGTGCGACGCCAAGCTGAGCGAGAGTCGCTTCGAACACCGAGCGGGTCCCCGAGCCGACCTCGCGCAGCACCCAGTCGGACTCGGATAAATCACGCGGTTGCAGGCGATCGCGGGTCGTCCAGGGATGCTGCGGGGCGACCACCAGGACGAGCCGGTCGCAATCGATCCGCTCGGCGGCAAGGGCCGGCTCGCCAACCGGGCCTTCGGCGAAGCCGAGTTCGGCCATGCCGTCAATCAGGGATTTGACGACCTGGACCGTATTGCCGATGGCAAGCCGAATCTGGACCTCCGGATAGATTCGCCGGAACGCAACCAGGTGGCGCGGCAGCCAGTAGCTCGCGACTGTCTGACTTGCCTGCAAAGCGAGGGTGCCGCGTTTGAGCCCGCCCAAATCCACGAGTGCCTGTTCAGCTGCTGCGGCGCGCGCCAGCACTGCGCGGGCTTCGTTGAGAAACAACCGGCCCGACTCGGTCAACTCGATGCGCCGCCCGACGCGATGAAACAGCGTGGTCGAATAAGCGGCTTCGAGCGTCGAAATGGCGGCGCTCACTGCCGACTGGGTGAGGTGCAAGACCTCGGCGGCGCGGGTCATATGCTCGCGCTCCGCAACGGCCACGAAGATGCGGAGCTGTTCAAGCGTCATCGCCAGCATGGTTCGCCTCCGCTGCGCCGAAAGGCCCAGACTGGTCACGGCAAACGATCGATAGACAGCCCTTATTAAAATGACAACATCAATCTGTTGGATTAATTGATTGGCCGCCGCCATGTTCCGCCCGAACAGCTCCGAGGGAGCACCAACTTCGGGAGTAACGGCCATGACCACTCACGTGAACACCGTTGTCGTCGGTGCCGGACAGGCCGGGCTTGCGGTCAGCTACCACCTGACCCGGCTGGCGCGCGATCATCTCGTTCTCGAGCAATCAGATGGGCCGGCCGACGCCTGGCGCAACCATCGCTGGGATTCGTTTGCCCTCAACACGCCGAATTGGCAGTCGCAACTTCCGGGCGCCGACGATCGGGGGGCCGATCCGGACGGCTTCAAGTCTCGTGACGAGATCGTTGCCTACCTCGAGCAGTATGCGGCGCGCTTCCAACTGCCTATCCGTTATCGGACTCGGGTCGAGAAGATCGAGCGCCTCGGCAGGTGGGGAAGCTATCTCGTCACCAACCATGACGGCAGCTCGATCGTGGCGCGTAACGTCGTGGTCGCGACCGGCCTGCATCAGAAGCCGAAGACTCCTGCTTTCAGCACCGACTTCCCGACCGGAATCAGGCAACTTCACTCCGACGCCTATCGTAACCCGAACAGCCTTCTGCTGGGGGCCGTGCTCGTGGTCGGCAGTGCGCAGTCCGGCGCGCAGATTACAGAAGAGCTCTATGAGAGCGGCAGGAAAGTGTACTTGGCGGTGGGCCGCGCCGGCCGGACGCCGCGGCGCTATCGCGGCAAGGACGCGAACTGGTGGTCGGACAAGCTAGGCCTCTACGTGCAAACCGTCGATCAGTTGCCGTCGCCCAAAGCCAAATTCGCCGGCAAGCCGCACATCTCCGGAACCAAAGGCGGCCACACGATCAATTTGCACCAGTTCGCGCGTGACGGTGTGGTCCTGCTTGGTCACCTCCAGGGCGTCCAACACGGGAAGATCATGCTCGCTCTCGATCTGTACGAAAATCTGGCTAGGGCCGATCAGCATGAAACCGAGTTCACCCGCGCGGTCGATCAATTCGTCGCGAGAACGGGAATGGCGGCGCCGCAAGAGACACTACCATCATTGCGGGACGGCTTCGACGTGAAGCTCAAGTCCGAGGTGGACCTGGGAGCGGCGGGCATCACCAATGTCATCTGGGCGACCGGCTATGGGTTCGACTTCTCCTTCATCAAGCCGCCGATTCTGGATGGCGATGGATACCCGGTTCAGCGGCGCGGAGTCACCGACCATCCGGGATTGTTCTTTGTGGGGCTTCCCTGGCTCCACAACGCCAAGTCGGGCCTGCTCTACGGGGTCGGCGACGACGCGGCCTACATCGCCCAAAAAATCGCAGATCGCGATGTGCCGCGCTACGCTCCGGCGACGGTCAATGCGGCCTGACGCGACGAGGTCGATCGGCGTTGCGGCCTTCAGGCGTCCTGTTGACCGCAGCGCCCTCGCAACCGTTATCGCTCCAGCCGCGCGATCAAGCTCGACGTGTCCCAGCGTCGGCCGCCCATCTTCTGCACTTCAGCGTAGAACTGATCGACCAGCGCAGTGACCGGGAGGTTGGCGCCGTTTTTGCGCGCCTCACCGAGGCAGATCGCCATATCCTTGCGCATCCAGTCGACGGCGAAGCCGAAGTCGAATTTGCCTTCGTTCATGGTCTTGTAGCGGTTCTCCATCTGCCAGGATTGCGCCGCGCCCTTGGAGATCGTCTGGATCACGGCTTCAACGTCGAGGCCCGCCTTCTTGGCGAAGTGAATGCCTTCGGCCAGGCCCTGCACCAGCCCGGCGATGCAGATCTGGTTGACCATCTTGGTCAGCTGGCCTGAGCCCGGGCCGCCGAGGAGCTTGCACATGCGAGCGTAGGCAGCGATCACCGGCTCAGCGCGCGCGTAGGGAGCGGCCTCGCCGCCGCACATCACGGTGAGCACGCCGTTCTCCGCGCCGGCCTGGCCGCCAGAGACGGGCGCATCGATGGCGTCGAAGCCCCGCTTCTTGCCCTCGGCATGCAGGTCGCGCGCGATCTCGGCCGAGGCGGTGGTGTGGTCGACGAAAATCGCCCCCTTGGCTATGCCGGCAAAGGCGCCGTTGGCGCCGAGCGTGACCTCGCGCAGATCGTTGTCGTTGCCGACGCAGCACATCACGAAGTTCTGGCCTTCGGCCGCCTGCTTGGGCGTCGGCGCGCTCCTGCCGCCGTACTGCGCGATCCACTTCTCGGCTTTGGCGGCGGTCCGGTTGAAGACCGTGACGTCGTGGCCCCCCTTGGCCTTGAGATGTCCGGCCATGGGATAGCCCATGACGCCCAGCCCGATAAACGCAACCTTTGCCATCACCGCCTCCCTGGCGCACTGCCGCCGACTGGTCGAATCCCTATATGGAGGAGAGTGATTGCGACGGCGCGGCAGCGGCGTCAACCGCTCTGATGCAGGCGTTGACCCTCCCCGCGCGCACCCTATGGTGGCGGTAATGCCGCCCGTTGGAGAACTCACGATGGCAGTGACCAAGGAAGCGGTCCTCGCAAGCCTCGAGGCCGTGAAGAGCCCGGACGGCGCACCGCTGCCCAAGAGCGGGAAGCTGTCGGATGTGGTGGCGACCGACGGCAAGGTCTTCTTCTCGATCACGGTCGATGCGGCGGAGGTCAAGGCCTGGGAGCCTGTGCGCACGCGCGCCGAGGACGCCGTGCGCGGGCTGCCGGGCGTCGCATCGGCCATGGTCGCGCTTACCGCCGAGCGCAAGCCGGCCGCCGCGCGTCCGGCGCCGGCGGCAGGCGGTGCCGGTGCTGCCCCCCACGCCCGCGCCCGCGGCGAGCTCGCAGCCGGGGTGCCCGGCGTCGAGGCGATCATCGCGGTCGCCTCCGGCAAGGGCGGGGTCGGCAAGTCCACGACCGCGGTCAATCTCGCCCTTGGGCTTTCGGCGCTCGGCCTCAAGGTCGGCATTCTCGACGCCGACATCTACGGACCGTCACTGCCGAAGCTCCTGGCCATCAAGGAGCGGCCGCAGCTGCTCCCGGAGAAGCGCCTCAAGCCGATCTCCCGCTATGGGCTCACCGTGATGTCGATCGGCTTCCTCATCGGTGAGGAGACGCCGATGATTTGGCGCGGACCGATGGTGATTTCGGCGCTCACCGACATGTTGCGCCAGGTCGAGTGGGGCGAACTCGACGTGATGGTGGTCGACATGCCTCCCGGCACAGGCGACGCCCAGCTCACGATGGCGCAGCAGGTGCCGCTCAAGGGCGCAGTGATCGTCTCGACCCCGCAGGATCTCGCCTTGATCGACGCACGCCGCGGCATCGCCATGTTCCGCCGGGTCAACGTACCGGTGCTCGGCATCGTCGAGAACATGAGTTACTTCCAGTGCCCGCAATGCGGCACGCGCTCCGACATTTTCGGTCACGGCGGCGCACGCCACGAGGCGGAGCGGCTCGGGGTGCCGTTCCTCGGTGAAGTGCCGCTGCATATGGTCATCCGCGAGAAGTCGGATGCAGGGCTGCCAGTGGTCGCGACCGAGCCCGACGGGGAGCACGCCAAGGCCTATCGCGCGATTGCCGAACGCGTGCGCGACCAGCTCAAGGGCGGCGCCGGCCGCGCTGCGCCGAAGATCGTAATCGAGGCTTGAGCGGTTATTTGGGGGGCCCATTGCAGGAGTGGACCGAGGAGGCGGCATGGGTGCTCGCGCGCGGCTGGTGCGATGCGTGGAACCGGCGCGACATCGACGCCATCATGGCACATTACGCCGACAACGTGGAGTTCAATTCGCCCACCATCGTCCACCGCTGGGGCAACGCCGACGGCTGGATCCGCGGCAAGGCGCGCCTGCGCGCCAATTTCGAGATCGGCGTAAAGGCGTCCAACCTGCGGTTCGACCTCATCGACGTGCTGCTGGGCGTAGGAACGATATGCATCATCTATCGGCGCGAGACCGGCACGCTCGTCTCCGACATCGTCGAGCTGAATGCGGAGGGACTCGGATCCCGCGTGCTCTCGTGCTACAGCCGCGTCCGTAAATAGAGCGACTGTCCGCTCACGCTTCGCCGAGACCGCCCTTGCCGTTCTCGACAACTAGGCTCTTGCGTGTCGACATGCGGCCGTCGGGCACGGTGACTTTGTCAAGCACCTGGAAATCCGCCTGCCAGCGGCCGGGCGTCACGATGTGGCGCACGTAGCCGCGCTGGTTGTTGACAAACTTGGTGTGCGGCTGCTGCTGCATGCGCCCCTTGAAGGCGTCGTTGATGTCGAAGCCGTCTCCGTCCGAGGAGATCGAGGTCCCGACGAACTCGACCCCGACCGTCGTTGATTTCTCGTCGTCGAAGTTCTTCTTGAGCTCGCCCGCCCAGTTGTTGTGGATGTCGCCGGCGAGTGCGACCATGTTGGCGAGCTTGGCGTCATCGACGGCGGCGAACAGGCGGTCGCGCGCCGCCACCGCCCCATCCCATTTGTCCATGTTGGGCGCGAATACCTTGGGATTGGGATTGCGATCGTTGCGCATCATGATCACTTGCTGGGCGAGCACGGTCCAGCGCGCCTTGACGCTCTTGAAGCTGTCATACAGCCAGCGCTCCTGCGCTTCACCCATCATGGTGCGACGCGGCTCGAGCGCCTCGGTGCAATCGACCTTGGTGCCGCCGTCGCACGCCTGCGGCGAGCGGTACTGACGGGTATCGAGCACGTTGACGCTTAGGAGATCGCCGACCGCAAGCCGCCGATACGCGAGAATGTCGGGCCCGCGCGGCATCAGCGCATGCCGCACCGGCATGTGTTCGTACCAGGCCTGGAAGGCGGCGGCGCGGCGCAGCAGGAACAGCTCGGGCGGCGCGTGCTTTTCGTTCCAGGTATCGGCGGCCCAGTCGTTCTCGACCTCGTGGTCGTCGAAGCTCATGACGAAGGGCGCCGACGCGTGCGCCGCCTGCAGGTCCTCGTCGAGCTTGTAGATGGCATAGCGATGGCGGTAGTCGTCGAGCGTATAGCACTCGTCCGGGTCGCCGGGCATCACCCGAACCACCGGGAGCGCTCGCTCGTTCGGGCGCAGCACGCGACGTTCGTAGATATAGTCGCCGTAGTGGAACACGAAGTCGAACCGTTCGTCGGCGATGCGACGATAAGCCGTGAAGAATCCATCCTCGTATTTCTGGCAGCCGGCCATGGCGAACCGGATCTGCGCGACCGGCGCGCCGGCAGGCGGCAGCGTTCGCGCCCGCCCGATGCGGCTGCGCTCGCCCCCGATCGCGAACTGATAGAAGTGATCACGCGCGGGCTCGAGCCCGCCGACCTCAACGTGCGCAGCATGGCCGAGTTCAGGGTGAGCGATGACGGTGCCCTTGCGCGCGACCTGCTGCATCCGTTCGTCTGTCGCCACTGTCCATTCGACCTCGACCCGCCGTTTGGGCATGCCGGCGCCGTGCTCCAGCGGCTTGGGCGCGACCTTGGTCCAGATCACGAAGCCGTCTGGCGCGGGATCGCCGGATGCGACGCCGAGCGAGAACGGATAGGCCGAAAACACCGGCGCGCCCCAGACGTCGCCCGCAAATGGAATCGCGCTCGTGGTCACGAGCGCCGAGGCGCCGAGCCCGCGCAGCAGCATGCGGCGGTTGACGGTGACGTAGGCGTCGACGTCGAGGCGATTGCGGAAACGACAAATCATGAAAACCTCCCTCAGTCGGCAAAGCCTATCACCGTCCCGGTGACCACCCGGTGACAGCCCTGCTCCCGGCCGGCGGATTCAGAAACCCGGATTTCGCTGCCGCAATTTGCATTCAATTGTGCTCTTATGAGGCCGTTGAACGCCATTCGCGGAGGGAGGCAATGAAACGCCGTCAATTCCTGCAGGCAACGGGGCTTGCAGCGGCCGCGGCGGCGGTCGCCAAGCCCGCGATCGCACAGAGCATGCCCGAACTGCGCTGGCGTCTCACCTCGAGTTTTCCGAAGTCGCTCGACACGCTCTATGGCGCCGCCGAAGTCTTCAGCAAGGCGGTGGCCGAGGCGACCGACAACCGATTCCAGATCCAGGTGTTCGCGGCCAACGAGATCGTGCCGGCGGCGACCGCCGCCGATGCCGTGCAGAATGGCAAAGTCGAGATGTGCCACACCGCGTCCTACTACTATTTCGGCAAGGACCCGACCTTCGCGTTCGGCACGGCGGTCCCGTTCGGGCTCAACACTCGCATGCAGAATGCCTGGATGTACCAGGGCGGCGGCATGGAGCTGATGAACGAGCTTTACAAGAGGTTCAACTTCATCGGCTTCCCGATGGGCAATACCGGTGCCCAGATGGGCGGCTGGTTCCGCAAGGAGATCAAGGACGTCGCCGACATGCGTAATCTCAAGATGCGGATCGGCGGCTTTGCCGGCACAGTGATGACCAAGATTGGCGTAGTGCCGCAGCAGATTCCCGGCAGCGAGATCTATACCGCGCTCGAGAAGGGCACCATCGACGCTGCCGAATGGGTCGGCCCCTATGACGACGAGCGCCTCGGATTTCAGAAGATCGCGCCGTATTACTACTACCCGGGTTGGTGGGAAGGCGGCGCGATGCTGCACAATTTCATCAACATCGACAAATGGAACTCGTTGACCCCGGCATACAAGTCGATCCTGCGAACTGCGTGCGCGATGGGCAACGACTGGATGACGGCGAAGTACGATTACGGCAATCCAGTCGCGCTCAAGAAGATGCTGCAAGAGGGCATCATTCAGTTCCGGCAATTTCCGGCTTCGGTGATGGAGGCCTCGCTCAAGGCCGCGCTCGAAGTCTATGCCGAGGTGTCGGCCCGCAATGCCGACTTCAAGAAGGTGTGGGGGTCGATGCTCGCCTTCCGTAACGACGCCTATCTGTGGTGGCGGGTCGCCGAATACACCTATGACGATTTCCTGATCCGCAACCGCACCCGCACCTAGCTAGGGCGCGTGCACTCATTAATTCGCGAGTCGATCCGAGGTCCGCTTTACGGGGGCCATAGCGGACTCGTTTTACTCAATGTGATTTCTTCGCATTATGACCCCAAGCGCACGTCGTACGTGAAATCTGGCACTCGCCCGGCTAATGATCCTGAAGCACGGCCAACTTCTCTTTCTCGAAAAGTACAGCCACCTTCGGCCGCTTGAGAGCAGGAGACCACGGATCACGCAAAAGCGCCTTCACCTTATCGAGTGTATCGAAATCACGCATCCTCGGGAGGCCGATGTCGACGGTGGTCCTGATGATCGCGCCGACCGCCTTGTCCAACTCGTCCTCGGTCTTCAGGTTGATCGTGCCCCACGAGTCCAACAGTCCCAAATACACGTGACAGACTCGTCCCCCTTCGTTTCCCCAGCGCTTCGCATCCGAGGCGAGGAGTCGTTCCCGCAGTCGGACGTTATCTACGCCGATCACAGGATCGATACGGACGTAGATGCCGCGCCGAAAGACTCCGGGATAGAGGAACACCTCCGTCTCGTCATTGATCTTGTTTATCAGCATCAACGGTCGGCCCCTCGCCAACGTAAAGCCGACTGTCTTCAATTCCGATACAAGACGGTCCCGAACCACATTGACGGTCAGCTTGAGTGACATATCAGGTCGTGATCTTGAACATGTGCTGCCCCTAATCGTAGGCGCCCTGCGCGAGAGTACTATGCCATTTCGTGCAGATGAATGGCCGGTAGTGGCACGATTCGGACATTTCGCGATGTCCGGTTTTCCGCTGCAGTTGGGAATAGCTGACGTTAAGCGCGCCGCGTGAGGCGAGAAACTCGGGACTGCCGAAGAGAGGGCGTGAATGACTCTTCAAGCACGTGTTCTCGAAGGTGGGCGTGTCGCGCGAGAGCGAGCGGCCGTCGCTGCTGACGAAGCTCGCAGCGCAGTGACATCCGCCGCCCTGGATTTCCCTCTCTGTAGACCGCGGGCGATCGCAACGGATTAGGTCTTGCGTCAGGCCATACGCGAGTGAGATAACGCCCTGGCTTCGCCCAAGATCTCATCAGAGGGAATCATGCGGTACGGATCGCTGTCCATTGGTGCGACAGAGCTCTTCGGGGCGGCGGTGCTGCTGGTGGCGGCCGGCAGCGTCACGACGGAGATCGCCGCGCAGGACACTGTGAACTTGCAGGGCCATCTCTACATTGGCGGCAAGACGCTCGTCGATCCACCGCCGAATGAATCGAAGAAGACGCACGCCTATATAAAGATCGAAGGGGCGGCCGCGCTCCAGATGTATCGCACAATGAAAGCGGCGGAGCACGACGACGAGTGCCTGGGCGATGGCTGGCGCACCAAGATCGCTGGGCCGCTGCAATGCTGGATCTCGGCAAACCGCAAGGAGGCCAACTGCACCTTCGCGGTGGATCTCGTTGCCGGCCGGCTGGCCTTCGGAAGCGTGTGCTAGGACCCACTGAGGTGCGCTGACCAGACAGGAGATCAGCACCAGCTTAGGTGGCGATGGTCCCAAACCGGTCATTGATCGCGTCGATGACGCGGCTCGCCTTTAAAAGGCTGTCCACGCCTGTCCCCTCAAATTTGGTGGCGCGGGAGGTGCACCCGTGCGTCGCCGCCCGAATCTTATGGCCGAAGGGTTCGCCGTCGCCAAGCGCGAGCTGAGTCGTGGGGCGAAGTTCGGCCGACGCCGTCAGTCTCCGGCGAGCGAATCGCGGACAGCGGCCGGCCATTCCGCGTCGGCGCTGATCACCCGCACCCGCGACCCATCGACACGGTCGATCAACGCATGTGAGCAGAACTTATCTTCGATTTCGACCAGGTCGAGCTCGGTCGTGGGCAGCCACTGCAGGGTCTGCGCCACATCGCCGGGCCAGATGCGCCATTCCGAGCCGTCGCTGAGCACCACGAGATGGCTCCGATCGTGTCTCTTGATCCGCATACGAGCTCCGGCCTGCAGTTTGCACGCACCATGGGGGCACGCGTCATCGCTCGCCCGAGGCGGGCGCTGCTGATCTTCGCCAAACCGGAACCTGCGCTGTCGTTCCGGCGTCTGCGGCGACCCAGGCATGTCGAAAGACATGTCGCATTATTCCTTTCGTCTCCGCGGAGACCAAAGATTGCATCAAAGATTGCACCGCGCGGCCCCTGTTCACTTGATCGCGTGGCTGGGCCGCCTAGGTGAATCGACGGGAAGACCGGGTCGACGACTTGACCACCTCGACGGTGGGAGGCCCCTCGGAACCCACTCCAAAACACCAAGAGGAGCGTGCGATGCAATTGACACCCGCACAGGTCAAGCGAGCCCTGAGTCAGTTCGATGCTGAAGCGGTTCCGACCGACCATCCAGCCTTGCCGCAGCTGACGCGGCTGTTCGGGGACCATACGTTCTTTCTCGACCGCAGCGGCCTCAACATCGTGGAACCGACCGACGTGGCGACCGGTGCTGAGGCGGCGACGGGTGCTCACGCCTGCCAGGTCATCAACCTGGCGAGCTGGAACGATGGAGATCCGCCAGTGCTCGAGCCGCACGAGCCGACGCCAACGGACATCGTCATTCAGTTCGAGACCATGCACTGATCCCCCCGCGCCTATGCAGGGACGCTTCAGGCGTTCGGAAGGAGGTGTGGAGGACAAGCCCGACCCCGTGAATCAACCGCCTGTCACCCTATCAACCGCCGGTCACGCTCATGTGGCGCGCGACCGCAGGGCGCTGATGCCGGCGATCGATGATGAAGTCGTGGCCCTTGGGCTTGCGTGCGATCGCGTCCTCGATCGCGACGTGGAGCAGGTCGTCGCCCTCCGACGCACGCAGCGGCGTGCGCAGGTCGGCGGCGTCCTCCTGGCCGAGGCACATGTAAAGCGTGCCGGTGCAGGTCAGGCGCACGCGGTTGCAGGATTCGCAGAAATTGTGCGTAAGCGGCGTGATGAAGCCGAGCCGTCCGCCAGTCTCGGCGACCCGCACGTAACGGGCGGGGCCGCCCGTGCGATAGTCGATCTCTTCGAGTGTGAAGCGCTCGGAGAGGCGTGCGCGGACGATTGAGAGCGGCAGATACTGGTCGAGCCGGCCTGCGCCGACGTCGCCGAGCGGCATCACTTCGATGATGGTGAGGTCCATGCCGCGGCCGTGCGCCCAACGCACGAGTTCGGCAAGTTCGTCCTCGTTGACGCCCTTGAGCGCGACCACATTGATCTTGATGCGCAGCCTCGCCGCCTGCGCGGCGTCGATGCCGGCCAAGACCTTGTCAAGTTCGCCCCAACGTGTAATGGCGCGGAACTTGTCGGCGTCGAGCGTATCGAGCGAGACATTGATGCGCTGGACGCCGCTGGCGGCGAGCTCGGCGGCGTATTTCGGAAGCTGCGAGCCGTTGGTGGTGAGCGTCAGCTCGTCGAGGCTGCCGGCGGTGAGGTGACGCGCCAGTGAGCCGACGAGCGTCATGATACCGCGTCGCACGAGGGGTTCGCCGCCGGTCAAACGCAGCTTGCGTACCCCCCTGGCGATGAACGCGCTGCACAGCCGATCGAGTTCCTCAAGCGTGAGCAGGTCTGCCTTGGGGAGAAACGTCATGTGCTCGGACATGCAGTAGACGCAGCGGAAATCGCAGCGATCCGTCACCGAGACACGCAGATAGGTGATTGCGCGCTCGAACGGGTCGACCAGGGGCCGCCCCGTGGAGCCTATAGGCTTGCCGAACTCGTGGGTTTGGGCGATTTGCGTCATCCGGTCCGTCCGGTTCACCCCGATCCGGTGCCCGGCCTTCGAATTCATTTATGAATTCTGCCGGATAACCGCCAGAGCGTAAAGCGGCTGCGGCGAGATCGCCGCCAAACCGTCGGAACAAGAGCGCGCGCTAGCGGGCCTGCGGATCAGGCCAGGGATAGCTGCTGCTGCTGCTGCTGCTCGGAGTCGACGAGGTGGTCTCGGGCGCGGAGGCGGCTTGTGTAGGGGTGGTCTTTTGCGCCGTCTGCTT
>Ga0066903_100002421_pt1 | contig 14601 bp, 13 predicted proteins | sample PanSoiMetaGPlot1_FD_67491 | JGI IMG/M metagenome (GOLD analysis project Ga0066903, IMG submission 67491) | Tropical forest soil microbial communities from Panama analyzed to predict greenhouse gas emissions - Panama Soil - Plot 1 (version 2) | ecosystem: Environmental > Terrestrial > Soil >...
GGCCGCTCCAAGCCGGCTCTTGACCAGCGTCACCCGCGGGCCACTTTTCTGGGAAGCCTGTTCCAGCGTGTTTGTCAGGAGCTCCACGGCGCGGAGATGCTGACCGAGCGCCTGGTAGGCGCTAGCCAACGCCACGGCGGCTTGAACCTCGCCGTCCGCGTCCCCTTGACGGCGACACGCATCTAGCGCCTCCTGCCAGTTGGCGGCGGCATCGCCGAATGCGCCCTTTTCGAATGCCCGCTGCCCCTGATCAACCAATGCGCGGGTGTCCGCCCAAACAGCCGTGGAACAGACGAGCCAGGCCAGAAAAAGCACCACGCAATGTGCGTGTGCCTCAGGCTTGGAGAACCTGCCAATCATGCGCTTTTATTACTTCTCCTGCAGTGTTGAGTAAAGCGGATTTACTTAAGGCCGCGCGGCTCAAAACCTACTGGAGACTCCATCACGCGGAACATCCAAGCCAGCACGACCCCCGTGGCTTGGCGCGGGGCACACGCGAGCACGTTGTGGTCGCTGCGCGACAGGATTTTGTAATGGATGAGGCAAGGAAGTGTTTCCGCAGGCAGGCCTGGACCTCAGGCCATGGGACGATGGCATCGGCGGCGCCGTTTCGTCGCCTTGCGGACGCGTGTTGTTTTGGATTTCGTTTTTGGCAGGTCTTAACTACCGCCAGCCGAGGCCAGTAAAATCGCGGTAAATATCGCTAACCCCTTGCAAACGGTCATCGTTGAGATTCGTTTGAAGGATTTGCTCGTCGTTGCTGGCTTTTCCCTCCTCGGTATTGGGGATGGCCAAAGTCAACTGCGCGTCGGCACACACTACGCGCTGCGTTGTGCAATGGCGACTTCCTCGTTTCTCCAGGGGGCGGGCGGGCCGGCTGAATTTCTCTCAGACCGCATCCCGCCCACAACCTGGCGTCCAGTCCAGAGGAACTGGACCGGCCTTGGAGTAAGCAGGGAAAGTGCCACGTTGTTATGTGATTAAGCATTTAGTCTGGTTAATTACGTTCTGAGCGCTGAATCGGAAGTAAATGAGCTGGCAGTCTACGGGGTCTACAGGCCAGCGAATGCTTATCAGAGCGACTGTCCCAACCTGGAGCGCAAAAACGGGACAAGGAGCGGCGCGACATTGCCAAAGAAACTTAAAGTTTGATCCAGCCCGAGCCACAGCCAACCATAGCCATCCGGGAGCTACTTGGAATTCCTCATTCGACAATTCACCTCCATCTCTTTAGCGTAAGCCCGTGATCATTGCGCCATCGTTGCTGGCAGCGGATTTTGGGCGGTTGGAAAAAGAGACCGGGCGAGTCAATCGCTCGGGGGCGGACTGGCTACACCTGGATATCATGGATGGTCATTTTGTGCCGAACATCTCGTTCGGCCCGGCAGTCGTCGAGCGCATCAGGCCGTTGACACGCAAGTTTTTCGACGTCCACCTTATGTGTTCGAAACCGGAAATTTTGCTCGAACCGTTTGCCGAAGCCGGCGCGAACCAGATTAACATCCATGTCGAGCTTGGCGATCATGTCACGCCTCTGATGTGGAAAATAAAATCCCTGGGCAAGAAGGTCGGCCTGGCGATTAATCCGCCGACAGCGATTTCGACCGTTGAGCCCTATTTGAAGCAGATTGATTCGCTGCTGATTATGACCGTTCACCCAGGATTCGGCGGACAGTCTTTTATCTATGAGACACTGCCGAAAATCCAACAAGCGCATGAATGGCGCGAGCAGAGGCGTTTGCATTATCATATCGGCGTGGATGGCGGGGTAGATTTCGAAACCGTCGCGGATTGCGCTCATGCAGGAGCGGATGCCTTCATCAGCGGAACGGCTTTGTTTCACAAGCGAAACCTGGAAGCGGCGGTAAAGAAAATGCGTGAACTGGCCAAAACAGCGGCAAGAACTCTGGCCACAAATGGAGAAAAATGAAAGAACCGAAGAACGAAAAGATCCTGAACCATAGTTGCAATCTCATTTAATTTTTCTTTTTGTCTCTTATCCGTGCTCAGGGGCGGAATTACTTTCAGGGAGATCTCAAGCATATGGCTGCGATTAAATTCGGAACCGATGGTTGGCGCGCGGTAATTGCCGAAGATTTTACTTTTGACAATGTGCAACGCGTCGCGCAGGCAACGGCGGATTATTGGAGCGCCAATCCTGTCGTAGGCACTAAGAAGCTCATCATCGTGGGTTACGATCGCCGATTTCTTTCGGACCAATTCGGCCAGCGCACCGCCGAGGTGTTCGCCGGAAATGGATTCGAAGTTGTCCTGACCCCGGATCCAACACCAACGCCCTCGGTTTCTTTCGCGGTGAAGCGTCAGCGCGCGGTCGGTGGGGTAATGATTACCGCCAGCCATAATCCGCCCATGTTCAACGGGTTCAAGTTGAAGTCCGATTACGGTGGCTCGGCCGAGTCGGCGACCTGCCAGGCCGTGGAAGGCTGGCTGAATCGCAATCCGGTCCTATCCAATAAGTTGGAAGAAGCCCGAACGCAAAAGCGAATCAGGATCGATGATGTGCGTCCCGCACACTTCGCCGCCCTCAAGAAGCTGGTTGAATTTAAATTGATCGCCAAATCCAGGCTCCGTTTTGCTCACGATGCCTTGTTTGGCGTGGGCGCAGGATGCTTCGACCAAATCCTGGCCGGAACAACTTGCCGGGTCACCACGCTGAATGGAAGGCATGACCCGCTCTTTGGCGGCATTAACCCCGAGCCAATCGAAAAGAATTACGCTTCGAGCTCGGCGTTTCTCCGCAAGCATCCGCATGACCTTTGCCTGGTCACCGATGGCGACGCCGATCGAGTTGGCGGCATGGATGGGCACGGGAACTATCTCAGCACTCATCAGATTATTTGCTTACTGCTCCATCACCTCGTCGTCAACCGTCAGAGGAAGGGACGCGTCGTTAAGGCGCTGACCACCACTTCGATGGTTGACAAGATGTGCGCGAAGTACGGACTGGAACTGGTCGAAACGGGAGTTGGTTTCAAATACATCGCCGCCGAAATGATTAAAGGTGGTGTGTTGCTGGGCGCTGAAGAGAGCGGTGGCATCGGCTTTCCGGGACATATTCCCGAGCGCGATGGCCTGGCCGCGGGACTCATGTTGCTCGAGTTGCTCGCGACCGAGAAGATTTCGATCAACAAAATGATCGGCCGTCTCGTGAAACAGTTCGGCCCCCATTTTTACGATCGCATTGACACTCACTTCCCACTGGAAAGGCGGGCGGAGTTGATGGAGTTTTTAACCAAAAATCCACCGGCTAAATTGGGCCGCTCACCGATCGCGGAAGTCAAAACGTATGATGGCGTCAAATATGTGGCTCAGGACACTTCGTGGTTGATGTTGAGGGGATCGGGAACGGAACCGATTCTGCGCATCTACGCAGAAGCAGCCAGCGCCGCTGAGGTGCGCAGGCTCTTGAAGCTTGGCATGCTATTAACAAGAAAAGTTTAGAACCCGGTATTGCTTTCCGATCACGGACACCCCCTTGCCGGTTTACGAGTCTTCGTTCAATCGAGAAAAGGCGCGATCGCGCTATACTTCTGCTTGAGTTCCTTAATGGTCCGATCGTAATGGCGAAGGCGGAGGATAGAATGAAAAATCAGGTAGCAACCCAGGATAATCAGTGCCGCATTCAAAAGCACCAGCGGGATGAGAAATTCCAGGACATGAGTTGGCTGATAATTTTTTGAAGTGGCCACCAGCACGCTTAAGACCGACAGCGGCAGGGCAAAAACCGCGATGCCGGCACGCAAGGCCGAGAGAGCCGTCCGTTTTTCGGCGAGCAATAGTTGGATTTCGCCGAAGATCAGGTTATCGATGCCTTCCTTCTGGTCGGGTTTCATGTGCTTGGTCATCTGTTTACGGTGATTGGGAATCGGAAATCAAGGTCTGTATCTCTTAGGGCCACCGCGCGGCGGGTTCCGCAGCAGGTGCTACATTGGACCAGGTTGGAAGTCGAGGCCCCGCAACTCTCCGCGCGTAGCCGTGGGCAAGAATCGGGAACGTCCGCCGTCCGCTAAATCCGTACGGAGTTGAGTTCAAATAGAAGGGTTGCAGTTTCCAAGGTGAATCGTGATAATAGCTAGGGAAGACCGAACCAGATTCGGTTGTAGCGATGACAGAGTGGAATATCCAATCCAGGGCGCATGCGTGTTCAGCCTGCGGCAAAGCCTTTGCCGATCGGGAAGGCTTTCACACGCTCTTGTTCGATGAAAAGACCCAGTTCCGGCGCTCGGATATATGTCAGGATTGCTGGCAACGGCAATTCAGCGAAGGAGCGCGCGAGCGCAAGGGGTTTATTTCCTATTGGCACGGCCTTTATGAGGCACCGGCTACGCGACCCGAGCCGATTCGGCGAGAGACCGCTGAATCGCTGCTGCGCAAATTGATTGAGCAGAATGATCCACAGTTTATTCCCGCGGGATACATCTTAGCAGTCATGCTGGAACGAAAACGCGTGCTGAAGATCAAGGAGCAGCTGGTAAGAGAGGGCAAGCGTGTGTTTGTATATGAACAGGCAAAGACCGGAGATCTGTTCACGATCATTGATCCGAATTTGCAACTTGATCAGCTGGCGCAAGTCCAGCGCGATGTGGCCGCGCTGCTCGAGCAGGGGCTCACTCCGCCAATCCCCGACCCCACTCCGCCGATTTCGGACCAGGCCGGCCAGTCCGCCGACACACGGGAAGATCCAAAAGGCCATCTCAACACTCCAGAGAAGCTGCCGGAAACTCCCGCCAAAGTGTCTGTATTATGACGTCCGTTTGCGCTCTGGAGCTCGGTGCTTATCTGGAGGTTGGAAGTTGGAGTTTGGGATTTTAAAGCCGCCGTGTCGGATTACGACAATCTTCAAGAACGCTTAGGTTACCGGTTTCGCGACCAGGAGCTATTACAGTTGGCCTTAACTCACCCCTCGGTTGCCCACGAGCAGGGCCTGCCCGTCCAGACCAATCAGCGCTTGGAATTCCTGGGAGACGCCGTGCTGCAACTCGTATTGACCCGTGAGTTGTATGACAAGTTCCCGGCTTTCGGAGAAGGACCGCTGACAAAGGGCCGCGCCAAGCTGGTGAATCGCCGCACGCTGGCCGAGCACGCGCGTCGGCTTGGCCTCGGAACCTATTTGATTCTGAGCCGCGGCGAAGAGTTGCATGGCGGCCGAGAGCGGCTTTCCGGACTTGCGGACACCTTTGAAGCGCTGTTGGGGGCAATTTTTTTGGATGGAGGATTTGAGGCCGCCCGCGATTTCATCTTGCGTCAATTCCATGGAGAGTTTGGTGAGCTTTCGGCGCTGCCGATCCTCGAAAATCCGAAGGGCGAATTGCAGGAGCTCTTGCAGTCGGTCTCTACTGAAGCGCCGCAATATAGTGTGGTTTCCGCGACCGGCCCAGACCACGATCGGCTGTTCGAATGCACTGTCCTTCATCGAGGTGTGGAATTGGCGCGCGGCCGCGGCAAGAGCAAAAAAGCGGCGGAGAGCGAGGCGGCGCTGGTAGCCTTGTCCAAACTCCGAGAGGAAAAGCAAAGCGAGGCGGCGTTGGCAGAAAGGTCTGCGCAGAGCGAGAGTCAAGCGGAAGCCAAGTAAACCCTCATCCTTCGTGATCTGCCGGCGAAGGTTTGGCTGACACAGTAAAATAAAAAGTCGCGCCCTCTCCGACGCGAGCTTCCGCCCAGACCGAACCGCCGTGGCGTCGAATGATCCGCTCAACGGTCGCCAGTCCAACCCCGGTCCCTTCGAATTCTTCAGGTCGATGCAGGCGCTGAAAGACTCCGAATAATTTATCCGCGTACTTCATGCTGAAGCCCACTCCGTTGTCGCGAATGAACACCGCCGTGGTCCCGTTTTTTTCGAGCGCCCCAATCTCGACAATCGCTAGAGGGCGAGGGCGGGTGTACTTGATGGCGTTGGACAGGAGATTAGTGAACACCTGCTTCATCAGGCCGGAATCACACTCGACCACGGGCAAAGGATGGATGCGCCAATCGATCGTCCGACCGTTGGTTTCATTTTTTAGTTCGCCCAGGACTTGGCCAACGATGCTGCTTAGCGCAATGGTCTGGCGTTTGATTTCCTGCCGTCCGACGCGAGCCAGATTTAGCAGATCGTCGACCAGTCGGCTCATGTTGCGGCTGCCATTACGGATATTCTCCAGGAAATGTTGCGCCTCGTCAGGCAGGTTGGCAGCATAATCTTCGTGGAGGATTTTTGTGAACGCGTCGATGTGACGGAGTGGGGCGCGAAGATCATGCGCAACCGAGTATGTGAAGGCCTCCAATTCCTTGTTGGTCGCAGTCAATTCCGCCGTCCGCTCCCGGACGCGCCGTTCCAGTTCGGCATTCAACCTCAGGATCTGTTCCTCAGCTTGTTTACGTTCGGTGATATCGTTGTTGATCTCGAGAATGGCCGCCGGCCGGCCCTGATCGTCGGTATGCAACACCCATTGACTGGACACAACGATCTGCTGGCCATCCTTGCGGGTATGACGTAACTCGCCTTCCCAATGGCCTCGCTCCAAGATCGATTTGCGAATTCTTTCCTGCGGTTCCGGAAACTCCGTTCGAAGTAATTCGTGAGAGATCGACCCGAGCGCCTCGGCTTTAGTCCAGCCGTACATTTTCTCCATGCCAGTGTTCCAGAGGATAATATGATCGCGTAAATCCCGAGCCAGGACATTCGCCAGGTCCAGGATCTGGGCCTGTTCCCGCAACACCGCTGCCTGGCGTTCAAGGGCGACCTGCGCCCGACGATGTTCCGTAATGTCGCGTGAGATGGAGGAAACGCCGATAATCTCCCCGCGATCATTTTTTATTGGTGAGACCGTTAATGAAACCTCGATCGGCTGGCGGTCTTTGCGGATACGAACCGTTTCATAATGCCGAATCACTCCCTCCCTCACCTCTCGCAAAATTGATGCCTCTTCATCCGGCCGGTCCGGGGAAACAATCCGCGAGATGGGTTGGCCTATAATCTCCCCGGCGGTGTGGCCAAACATTCGCTCAGCGCCGCTATTCCAACTGATGATTTTGCCCTCTAGGTCTTTGCCGATAATCGCATCATCCGTCGATCCAACGATGGCCACCAGCAGCGAGTGGATTTCTTCGGCCCTTTTGCGCTCAGTAATATCAACGATCACACCCGTCATGCGTGTCGCCTTGCCGCCAGCGTCATAAAATGCCCGACCGCGCATACCTAGGAAATGAAGCGAGCCGTCCGGCCGGCAGACCCGGAACTCGATCGTAAACTGCGACCTTTGTTCGAGCGCTCGGCTAATGCTGGCACCAGCCGCCAACCGATCTGGAGGATGAACCAAATCAAGAAAATGCTCGTAAGTTCCCCCAAAAACACCGCGCGTCAGGCCAAAAAGCTCGTCCGTGTGCTCGTCCCACGCGACGCGATTTGCCTTGATATTCCAGTCCCAAATGCCCGTCCGGGAGGCTTCCAAAGCCAGGCGCAGGCGTTCTTCACTTTCCGCAAGAGCCACTGTTTGCTCCTGAATACGAGTCAGCATCAGGTTGAATGCGTCGGTCAGAAATCCTAATTCGTCGCGGCTCGTCTTGGCCGCGCGGACCGAGTAATCTCGCTGCTGGGAAATGACCTTGGCCGTTGCAGCCAGGCTCAGGATCGGCTCCGAGATCGTGCGCTGTAGGGTATTGGAAACGGCCAGAGCGACCAAAACCGACGCGATCAGTACCAGAATGGCTATGCCCGCGTAGAGCCGGAGCCGATTTCCCAGTGCCTTAAGGTCGGACTTCATATAGGCCGTCCCAAGCCAATGATTGGACTCCTGTATGGGAAGGAAATAGCTAACGTAGCCTTTCTCGACATGTGGACCTGCCTTTTCCGGCACCTTGGGAAAGGCGCTCGCTGGCAGGTTGGTCGGATAGTGAACGAACAGCTCGTTTCTGTTATTGTAAAAGCCCGCGGCGACAATGTGTTTATTGGCATGCAGTGTGGCTAACATCGCCTGCGCGTCATCCTCGGAAGGAAATGCCAACATGGCCGTGCTGCTTTCAGCGAAAAATGCCGTCGTGGTCTCCAAATTGCGGATCAATTCCTGGCGAAAACTGATTAGGTCGTACACCATAAACGACGCGGTGGTGAAAAGCAGCGCGCTGATGGTCGTCAACATGATGACGACGGTGATCTTGCGTTTGATGGGGAAGTCCTGGAAAGTCATTACTTTCTATCCGAGGAGATCACTTCTTCAGCCGCCCGCAGGAGCTTGGAGCTAAGGGAAAGTCTTGCCTCCCGCGCAGCATCCAAATTAATGATAAACTTAATTTTATTCTGTTAGGTCAAAAAGTTTATGGTTGCTTCAAACGGCTTGGCGGATTCGTCATTGTCGCTGACGGCCATAACCGGCTTACCTTTAATTGCCTTCAGAGCTCGTTGCACGCCAGCCGGCGTGGACAGCCCAAGATATAGGATATGACAGCTTTTGAGTTCTGTCACGGTCCGGTAACGTTCGACTTTGATATGCCGGCCGCGAACGGTTTCATTCTTGACGGTGTCATCGAGAAATGTCGTGAAGGGATCCTCGCCTAAAATACCGATGACGAAAGGCGCGTCATGGTCCGCAAAAGCCTCAGGAGGCCACTCGGTGAACTGAGTAAAATTGAAAAGAAAAACAGCTTTGACTTGCGCCGCACGACTGATCTCGGCTCCGCCTCCAGACATCGACAGCAAAAGCGACAGCATTAATAGGCACCGCCATGCCCCAGGATCCAGCTTTCGGGCAAACTGCTGGCACCAAAGACCGAACAAACTTCTTGCGTGATAAAGTCCTGGCTCGGCGCGTAACGGGTTGGCGGGGATTCTCTGAATGTTGAAGCTCGGGAGCAGGTTTATTGCTCCCCCGAAACACCGGCTTGCATTGGCCTCCCCCTCTAGAAGCGCCATACCACCTTTCCGTAAACGCTGCGCGGAATTTCCTGGCGCGTTGCCGCGGGCCCAAACTCCGGGTGTTGTTCATCCCATAGATTTTGGCCGACAATCGAAAATTCCAGATTCCGCAACAACCGCCAGGCCAGTCGCAGATCCATCGCGACATAGCTTGGAACCGCGGGCGATGGCAAAGCACCAACGTAACGAAAATTGCAATCGAACTGAAGGTTCCAAGGCAGGTCGAACATGGACTGGAAGACCACCTGGTTCTCGGGATCATTCCCCTCGGCACGGCCTTGATTGAGATCGCTCCCACCTGGCTCGATCGAAACATTTTTGCGCAAAAAGGTATAGCCGCCGCGGAGCCGCCACCAATCCGTTATTTGGTATTGTTCCGAAAACTCGAATCCCCAGGTATTGGCGCGATTTTCGTTTTCGAACACCAAAGCGTTGTTGGAGGTGGCATTGGTGGCGAGGCTGCGGATATCTGTGTACTGATTGAAAAATCCCGCCAGTGAAAGCGTGAGTCGATCGAGCGGCCGAATGCGATAGCCTAATTCGTAAGCGATAACTTTCTCCGAATCAAAATCCGGCCCACCGGCCAGACCGCCCGGCAATGTGGGAGAGGAATTCGCATAAAGATCTTTGTCAATGCGGCTGGGAGTGCGGACTGCTCGGGAGATGGCGGCCCAGATTGTTTGCCGATCATCCGGCGTCCAGGCCAGACGGCCGCTGGGCTGAAATTCAAACCCAGAGTAATCGTTATGCTCGAGCTTGGATCCCGCGATGAAGCGTAAACGCTCAGGGATCACCGAGATTTCATCTTGTAGGAAGCCGCTGAACAGTTGCAGGTTTCGATCCTGCGGCCGAAAGTAAAATCCGGCCGGATTAATATTCCCGAGGTGGTCCGGCATGAGGCGATAACCCGCTCCCCAGATAACGTTTTGAATCTCACCGATCGGGAAGCGATGCTGGAAATCCAAATCATAAGTATTGAGTTCCTCGGAGAAACTGCCCGAGATGCGGCGATACGTGCGATCCCAGTATAGCTGAAGGGTTAGGTCTGATTCCGGACCGATCGGATGCATCCAGCGGCCAAGCAAGTTCTGGCCATCCACACCGGTGCTGCCCGGGGGTGGTTGTTGAATCGCGCCGGAGTAGAAATCCCCCTCAACAGTGATGGCGTCTCCCCCTTTAGGCAACCAGTCAAGCCGGAATCCGCCATGGCCCAGGCGCCAGTCGTTGGTCGCATCCTGGCCATTAGGCAATAGCGTGTCTTCCCGATCAAAATATTGTCCGTACAGGCGGAAATAAACATCTTCCCCAAGCTTGCCGCCGTAGCGCGCGGCGACAATATCCTGGAGAAAGGTACCCCCGCCTGCCATTAGCAGCGTGCCCTGTGTGTCCTTGGCACTTTTGGTAATGATGTTGATCACACCATTAACGGCATTCGCACCCCAAAGGGTGCCGCCCGGCCCGCTCACCACTTCAATGCGATCGATGTCGTCCAGCAATGTGTTCTGCACATCCCAAAAAACGCCGGCAAAAAGGGGTGTATAAAGCGTGCGGCCATCCATCAACACGAGCAGTTTGTTGGCCAGCCCGTTGTTGAACCCGCGAGCGCTGATAGCCCATGAGCTCGAATTGACCTGAGCAACCTGCAGATTGGGCGCCAACCTCAGCGCTTCGGGCAAGCTGGTCGCCCCGGAGCGCTGGATATCTTCCTGCGTAATCACCTGGATCGCCGAAGGCGTATCGAACCATTTTTCTGGTTGTCGCGAAACCGTCGTGACTTCAACGTTCATCAACTGTTCCAGACTCATCCGCTTGAGTTCCTCTGGGGAAAGCACCGGTGGGGTGACGTCGGCCCGTGCGCTTGGAGCCACCAGAATGGAAAATGCCAGCAGTGCCGCGGCTTGATAATTACTTGGGCCGTGCTTCCGACTTCGCCGGATCAAGATCCGGCTTTGAGGTAATGAGAATGGGTGTGCGCTGAAGGAGTTCATCCCCTATCGAGCGGTGCCAGACTTCAACATAAAGCGTACATAACCCGGTGACTGGTCCCTCGGATGGTTCTTATTTCTATTTATCCACAGAAACGAAGAAAGCAAGTGAAAAGGTGGAACGGGAACGCCCCGGGCGCATCTCGTCAGTACCACCATCCTGAAAGGATGGAAATCACTTAGCCCAGGGTTGCGAGGAACGAGTTACCTGGGTTTCAGCTACAAGTTGGCTTTTGAGTGACAGAGTTTGTCACCCCGGTGACGGGCTTAGTCACGCCATACAGGGTGAATGAACAATGAATTTGGGAGCAAGAAACACACGCTATGGACGATGTCCAACAATGGGAAGGAATTGTTGGTTCGAACTTCTCACAGTGAACAAAACGCAGCCAAAAAACGCCGGCCTGTCGGCGTCAGCGTTTCAACCCTTCTGGCGATTGTTTTAATGGCAACCAGTGGCTGCCAGGTCCTGACGTATGGCGGTCCCAATGGGGAACACTTTTCGCGTTGCTCCTTCGGCGCGACGACGTCCATCTCCTCGCTTTTGGTCGAAACAAACACCAACGGCCTGCGCCGCGTTGAGCTGCGCGGCTATACCAATGATTCGACCAGCGCGCTGGGCACGGTGACCGAGGCGGCCGTCCGGGCCGCGATTCAGGGCGCCAGGTAACCAGAAACGAAGATCGAAATGAACGACCCAGCGATGAAAACAAATTTTGGGGCCGGCGCTCCGCTTAGAGAGGCTCTGACAGGGAACTCCGCTCCGGACCAACAGGAAATCCCGCGATTGCTCAGAACTTCTCTAAGTCGGCCGCCGCAACGGCAGCGACTCGTCCATCGTTTCTCGGAAGCACGTCGCCGCCGGGTCTATGCCTCACGCCTCGGTTTTGTCGAATGATCTGGACGGATCGAGGACAGAGAGGACCGCCCATCATTAACATTTCCATCGCTTCGCCCCTATGCGCATTCTCCTAACCGCCCTCCACGGCATTCTCACCGGCCAGACCGATCCGAGCTGGCCCGACCGGCTCGACGCCTGGATGTTCGAGCGCGATCCGAACGTGAAAGTCCTCAAGAAGGAGTACCGCGCCGGCCCATTTCCGCGGTGGAATTGTTGGGTTAAAGATCGCCTGCTGGCCCGCTCCCTGTCGAACGAAATCGAGCTGTTCTTCACGGATTCCGGCAAGCATGAATTTCAGTTCCCCTCTATTTGGTTGGTCGCTCACAGCAACGGAGCTGTCATTGCGTTATTCACTGCGGGAATTCTTATCGAACGTGGACATCGAATCGATGGGCTGATTCTTACGGGCGCGGCCTGCGAGGCCGACATCGATCGCAATCAGGTTTTGGAGTGGCAATCCCGCGGGATGCTGGGCGCGGCCATCGGTTATTGCTCAATGGACGACAAACTCCTGAACGCCGATGGAGCCGGCGATCGGACATCGGATAACGTGCTTACAAAATTTTTCCGCAGCCTTTGGGGCAAGATGCTCTGGCCCTATGGCTCCCTCGGTCGCACCGGCTGGTTGCTTCAGGGGCGGCCGCTCGCTTCCTCCCTCGAGGACTCCAGCAAATCCGGATCGCAACGCCTGTTCACTCGCTGGTTTTCCGGCGGCCACAGCACTTACTTCACACCAAAGAATATGACCGCAACGTTCGAGCAGATTTATCGGGATATCGCCTGACGGGAGGAGAACTTATGTACCTGCCATTGTTCGCTCAATTAACTCCACCCGTAGGATTGGCAGCATGGCTGGCGTGCGCAGCCTTCGTATTGATGCTGGCCAATCAAGCTTTCCGGCTGAAAGAGCGTTTGCTGGGCGAGAAGAATCTTCAGCAGATTTTTCCGCAACCGTTGGAGATCCGATCGGTGCGGGATCCGGTGTCGCGGGAGCATTGCGATCGGAATTATCAGGCCAGCGCGCGGCGGATCGAGGCGATCGAGCAGGAGTTGGCCGAATTGCGGCAGGAAAGGCGCGAGATGACGGCGAAGCTGGAAGAAAAATTTGAAAGCGTTAGCCGCGAGATCCCCGAACTGGAGCGGCGGCTCAACGCGGCGAACGAGGCGCGTCTGGAAAAGGTGCACCATCGCATCAACGAAGTGCTTGGAGAAGTGCGCGAACTGCGCGGCGCCGTTAACAACCTTTAACCATCAATGGCTCGGGGAACCGGAAAATCATTCAAACGCATGAAACTGAAATTGAAACGATCGATTCTGGCGGTGCTCAACGCCTGTGACGGCGTGCCCGCGCCCGAGATCGCGCTGTTGAGTGCCGTGCGCGTTTACGCGCAACCGGAACAACCCAGCGAAAGCGATATCCTCGACGCGCTCCGCGATGTGGAGCACAAACGGTATGCGGTAGCCGTCACAGATGATCTAACGAACGAGCGAACCTGGACACTAACCGCCAAGGGAGTGCACAAAGCGCGGGAGGGCCGGTGAGGCTTGGATTGTTGGCAGTGTTGAAGTCTTGGGAGCCTCGAAGCGCGTGAATAGGCCAAAGGAATCGAAATTGGACGATCATGCCGAGGCGTTGGACCAATGGCTCGGGGAGGAACAAATAACGCTCGTCGAAGCACAGGAGCGGTTAAGGAATCTGGGCTGTGTCGTGTCGCTCGGCCGGTTATCGGAATGGCGGCGCGGCCGCACGTGGGAGCGAACACGTCGGCAATTGCTCGAGCAAATCGCCGCCGGCGCCCGCCATTGCCAGCAAGTGGAGAAACAGTTTGGGTCTAATCCAGGGCCAGCCCTGGAGACCCTCCTCAATCTGCATCGGCTGGCCGTCCTTGAGCTGAGTGTGCAGGGGATCAACCGGGAGACTTTCAATCGCGTAACCTCGCTGTTGCGACCAGCCATCGATTGGGCCCGAAGAGAAATGCAACGAGCATGAGGAAGAACGGTGAGGCGTCGAGCTAAAATGATCCACACTCCGACGGGACGAAGCGGCCTCGCGGAAGAGAAATCTGCCGGCCGGAGCCAGATCTGTCGCGCGAAGCTCTATTTCCTCCCTTATCAAGTCCGCTGGATTGGCGACCAATCACATTTGCGGATTTGTGAGAAGAGCCGCCAGATTGGTCTCAGCTACGCCGACAGTTATGACAGCGTGCGCAAAGCCGCGGTCAAAGGCGGACGCAATGTGTGGGTGATGTCCCGCGATGAAGCCCAGGCGAGACAATACATTCGTTACTGCAAACATTGGGCCAACGTCCTCAAGTACGCAGCGCACGATTGGGGAGAGGTCCTCTTCCAGGGTCGGGATGGTCGGCCGATTAAGGTCCAGGTGCTGTCGTTTGCCACGCGCGCCAGCATCTACGCCCTCTCGTCAACCCCGGACGCGATCGTAGGCAAGAGCGGCCACGTAAAGCTCGACGAGTTTGCGTTGCACAAAGATCAACGGACGCTCTATTCCGTAGCCAAGCCGGTGATTCAATGGGGCGGAACGCCTTCCATTATTTCGACGCATCGCGGCATTGGGAGCCTTTTCTATGAGTTGCTGATCGATGCGAAAGAGCGAGGGAATCCGATTGGCTGGTCGGTGCATACCATTCCGATCCAAACAGCCGTTGAGCAAGGACTGGTGGAACGCATTAATGAAAAGGCGGGCGGCACCGAATCGCGCGCGGCCTGGATGAAACGGCAACAGGCTGAGTGCGTCGATCAAGAGCAATGGCTTCAGGAGTATTGCTGCATTCCCGCAGATGAAA
>Ga0066903_100002422_pt1 | contig 14598 bp, 19 predicted proteins | sample PanSoiMetaGPlot1_FD_67491 | JGI IMG/M metagenome (GOLD analysis project Ga0066903, IMG submission 67491) | Tropical forest soil microbial communities from Panama analyzed to predict greenhouse gas emissions - Panama Soil - Plot 1 (version 2) | ecosystem: Environmental > Terrestrial > Soil >...
TGTCCGCGATGAGCGGATGCATCCGGTAGACGATCGAGAATTCTTCGGTCAGTGAGTACGGGACGCCGTAGTGATTCGTCTCCGAGCCGGGAATCCCGCTGATTACCTCGCTCTTGCTGATGCGGCCGAACAGCTGGTGGATGCGTTTGCCGGTCACCCCCCACCAGTTCGCGTTCATGGCGGTGATGGTGGTGGGGTGCGCGATGATGGCCGGTGTCCATTCGACCGTGTGGATCTTCGCGATCAGCGCGGCTGTGGCGAGCCGGGCGCGCTGGTACAGGTCCTCATCCGTCCACTGCGGATAGGCGGCCTTGAGCGCGTCGGCGATGGCGTTGTGCTCTCTGATGAAGATCGTGCTCATCATGCCGAGTCCGAGCCACCAGCCCGGAACGAACGCCGGGCTCACGGCTGGGTCGTCGGGGAGCACCAGCCGGTTGCCTGGGCCGATCAGCAGCTTGCCGTCCACCCCGCTGCGCCGCGGCAACTGGTCCGGTGCGGATGAGCCGCCGCCGTACAGCTGCGAGGCGTCCCACCAGGGGGTCTCGGTGTTAAGGAAGGTCTGCGGCCCGGCATCATCAGGGGTCCGGGTGGGATCGGGGATGGTCTTGAGGACCCGCAGCGGCTTCTGCGGCCATGGGTCGTCGTCGGCGAGCGGCAGCTCGAAGTAATGCTGTGGGTCGCCGACGCCATGGCTGAACCAGTCCTTGACCATGAACTGAATCCACGCCGCCGCCAGCAGGTTCAGGCTCGTCGCGGGGATGAAGTCGTGCCGGGTCAGCAGCTCGCGGCTGACCTCTCGCGGGCTCGGATCCAGGATCTGGTCCAGTGCCTCCTGGTGTCCCCACCGCAGCGGCACGTTACGGCCGAAGCGGGTGCCCGCCATGCCCATGGCCGGATGGGCAAGATCGTTGTAGGCCCCGTCCGGTGTCCTGACCGTGAATGTCTCCGGCCCGGGAGCCGGCATCTTGGGTGAGACGGCGGACGGCAGGGCCGACGTGTCGTAGAGATTCCGTTGCCGAAGGATGTTCCGCAGGCCGACGAGGACCAGCAGGCCGAGAGCCTTCGGCAGCTTGTCCCAGCCGAACGTCTGGTCAGCCGCCTGCGCGGCCTCGTCGTATATCCGCCACCAGAAAGTATTCCGATAGCCCTGCTCGGATCCGGATGGCTCGCTCATGTGGATGCCTTTCACAGGTCTGGCTATTTCTCATCTCGGCGCGCCGCGAGATACGCCGTGATCGCGAGGGCGGTGTTGGTCAGGGAGATCAGCGTGAGTGGGATCGCGGTGCGCGGCCTAACGCGCCCGCTGACGCCGAGCGCAGCCGCGGTCGCGGTATCGGTCCCGTGGATGATGACAGCCTGGCCAAGGGCGCGCCGCAATGGTTCCCCCGACAGCGCCGCGAGATCGACGCCCAGCAGGACGGTCCGGACGCCGAACATCCGCAGGGCGTATGTCGCGGCGCTGTCGCCCGGCTGCTCATCGAAGCGCCCGATGATGACGCCCGGCGCGATGAGCGCCAGACCACCGTTGAACACGCGGATGCCGGCCAGCGCGAACCGGGCGGCCTGGCCGACGCGAACGGCCTGCTGATGACCTTTTACCTCCGACGGCGTCATACTGCCCGCCTCCCCCTGGTACCGGGCACCCCCAAAACCGCTCTGCGGTCCGAGGTAAGTCGACCCGGCCTCAGATAGAGCTACTTTTCTTTACAGAGGCGAGCATTGGCGGCCAGATGCATTCCGCGGACCATCGGTTTTGACGGATCGTGCGCGTGGCTGGGGCCTATGTCAAGAGCCTGGGCGACTTTATGAACTGCAGTGAACCTCAGTGAGCTATGTGGCGGTGAATTCCGACGCCGGGGGCAGGCTGCCGGAACAGCTGGATGTTAGGACTCCATCTGGATGGGCAGTATCGGCGGAATGCTTCTCATCGGGCGGAACCCCAAGTCAGCTGCGCGAGCCAGTCACGGCAAAAGCGCCCAGTCGGCCAGGGGTCCACGACGCCACGTCGCGGCAGCCGGACGCCGGGCTTCCCGGTCACACCATGAGTGCCAGGTATGCTCCGCGGTAATTGATCACGATGAGTGGAATGCAGCCGAGCGGGATGAAAAGCCCCTGCAGCGGGCCGACCGGGCCTACGGCGAGATCCTGCAGGAGGTGCGGGTAGCCCAGACGGGCGTGCAGATCCTGTTCGCGTTCCTGCTCGCACTGGCATTCCAGGCCCGCTTCGCATCGATCACTGATTTCCAACGGGTCACCTACGCGGTGACCTTGATGCTCTGTGCCGCCGCCACGGCCCTGCTGATCGCGCCGGCCGCCTTCCACCGGGTGGTGTACCGGATGCGGCTCAAGCTGCACCTCGTACAGGCAGCCAGCCGGCTCGCGCTATCCGGCCTGACGCTGCTGATGCTCTCGCTGGTGTCGGCGGTCCTGCTGATCCTGGATTTCGTCTTCGGGACCGGGCCCGCGGTAATCCTGGCAGCAGCGACGCTCAGCTGGTTTCTCGCGTGGTGGTTCTTGGTTCCCGTGTGGTGCCGCATCCGGCACCTCGCTGCAAGGTCGGAAGGCGCGGTCGGCGATCCCGGCGACTAGTCCGCGACTCTCGCGCTCACCTGGAGGACCGATGACGGGCCCAGATCACTACCGCAAGGCCGAGGAACTCGCGGCAAAGGCTGACGCCTACCTCGGGCAGGGAGAGGGGCAGGTGAGCGCGCTTGCCTGGGCCGCCGTCGCGCAGATTCACGCCACCCTCGCCCTAGCAGCTGCCACCGCGCTCGGAACGACGACTGCCGACGGCCGCGCCTGGGCCGACGCCGCCGGAACTAAGCCCTAACCCCATTGGCGACTCACGCTCGTTCGCAGCAGTTCCAAAGTGCCGCAGCACCGCTTCTTCAGCTGCTCAATCCCGAGGTCCGCGATTCCATCCAGCGCATCGGCCGGAGCGCTAGAGAGTAGGGCCGGGCCGCGTGATCAGTGACCAGTCGTCAGGTGAATCACGCCGACGTCGGACAGTCCGTTGAGCACGAGCTGCACCCCGAGCGCGGCCAGCAGGAAGCCGAACACCTTCTCGGTGACCAGCATCCGGCCCGGGTCCAGCTTGTCACCGATCTGCACCGCCCAGCGGAAGACTAGGACGTCCAACGCGAGCACCACGGCAAGTACGCCGACGGCGACAGCCAGCACGGCGATGGAGCTGGACTCAGCCGACAAGGTGACCAAGGTGACGATCCCGGCCGGGTTGAGCAAGTAAGGCACGGCCAGCGGGAAGACGGCGACCTGCATCGGGTCCTGGCCCTGGACCGGGTGGTCGCCGCCGGTGCCGGCGTTGTGGCCGAGCACCATGGCGAGCGCGATGACGAGCAGGATGAGGCCGCTGGAGATACCCAGCGCACCCGGCGAGAAGTGCAGCAGCCTGGTCAGCAGGCCGCCGAGGATCAGCAAGAGCGCGGCGACGATGGCGGCGGTAGTCAGCATCTTGCGCAAGACGCGGCGCTTGGTGGCCTCCGGCATGTCGCTGGTCGCCTCCAGGAATGGCACCAGCGCGATCTTGGGCCCGATCCCGATCAGGAGCAGCAAGAACGTGTCGATGACGAAGGCGGCGTCCAGCGATTCGAGTTCTTTCATCGGCCTCCGTCCACGTGGATGCATCGTAGCTGTCGATCGAGCCGTCCACACGGCCCGTTAATTTAGTTCTGGAAGCCGGTTTGCCGATGGCGGCAGCAGATGTCAGGAGCGCGTGATGGCAGCAGGCCTGGGAAGCACGTGGTGGCAATACCTGCTGCTGTTTCTTGCGGTGGCGGCCTCCTGGGCAGGCGCGCCAGTCATCGGCACCGCCGCCCTCGGGGCGGCCGCCGTAGCCGCCAGTCAGCGAAGACTGGGCTTGGCAGCGGTCATCGTGGTGTCAGTCATAGCGGGCGAGGTCGGCGGGCTTGGCGGCTATGCTATCGGCCGCCGCTGGGGTCGTCAGCTGATGGACCGCCCGGGCAGGCACCAGGCAGGCAGAGAGAAAATAGAGGAGCGTGGCGAGAGGCTGTATGCCCGGTGGGGCTGGTTGGCGGTGTTCTTCACCCCTGCCATCGTCTCCGGTACGGCGGACATGCCGCCGTACCGGTTCGCGTTCTGGAACCTGGTGGACTCGGTCGGATGGTCGCTGTCTGTGGCGGCCAGCGCCTACGGCGTGGGCAGGCTCGCCACCGGCCATAACACATGGCGCGATATCGCTATCCTGATCATCGGCCTAGGCGCCGGGGCGCTCGTTATCGTCCTGGTACGGCATCGCCGAAGACGAAGAGCCCGGTCTCCTGCGGCAGGGGCGAACCCTGAACCAACGGATTAAAGAAGTACGGCCCCGTCTCAGACTGGGAGTGCACGGGTATGGACTCGTCGTGGAGCCGCCACCAGCACAGACAGCCGCCACCGCGGACGCGCATGCCATGCCCGGTCCGGTTGTGTTCGAGTCCGACGCCCTCGACCAGCTGCTCGACGCCATAAAACGCCGCGGCTTCCGCCTGGTCGGGCCCATGATCAGGGACGGCGCGATCTGCTACGACGACCTCAGCTCCGCGGACGACCTGCCCGAAGGGTGGACCGACGAACAAGACGCCGCCCACTACCGCCTGAAGAAGCGGGATGATGACGCCCTATTCGGCTACAACGTAGGGCCGCATTCATGGAAGAAGTACCTGTTTCCGCCGTACGCCAGGCTGTCGCCCCCGGAAAGGTCGCCGGACAAGCCGTTCGCGTTCATCGGCGTCCGCTCCTGCGAGCTGACCGCGATCGCGATCCAGGACCGGGTCTTCCTCGGCGGCGACCACAAGGATCAGCACTACGAAAGCCGCCGACAGGACGCGCTCATCGTCGCGGTGAACTGCGGTGAGGCGGGCGGGACTTGCTTCTGTGTCTCGATGGACGCCGGACCACGCGCCACGCGGGGCTTCGACATCGCGCTGACCGAACTACTTAGCGGAAGCGACCATCGGTTCCTCGCGGAAGCGGGGACGACACGTGGTGCCGAGATCCTCACGGAGGTGCGGACCCGCCCCGCGCAGGCCGCAGACATCGGCGCCGCGAGCGCGGCCACCGAGAACGCGGTGGCTTCCATGGGACGCGTAATGCCCGAGCTCGACCTCCGCGCACTGCTTGAAGATAACTACGAGCACCCGCGCTGGGACGACGTCGCTGCACGATGCCTGACCTGCGGGAACTGCACCATGGTCTGCCCGACGTGCTTCTGCTTCAGCGTCGAGGACGTCTCCGGCCTGTCAAGCGACTCGACCACCGGGGATCCCGAACGGCACCGCTCCTGGGACTCATGCTTCACGATTGACCACTCGTACCTGCACGGCGGTTCGGTCCGGGTCTCGGACCGCTCCCGCTACCGGCAGTGGATGACCCACAAACTCGCTACCTGGATCGACCAGTTCGGTACCTCGGGGTGTGTGGGGTGTGGCCGGTGCATCACCTGGTGCCCGGCTGGGATCGACATTACGGAGGAGGTCGCCGCCATTGCCGCAGACTCTTGAGCCGCTGTTGCGCGACCACAAGTTCTTCGCCGGGCTCGATCCCGACTACTTGTCGCTCCTTGTCGGGTGCGCCGCCAATGAGGTCTTTCCGGCGGACGCCTTCCTGTTTAGGGAGGGCGAGCCGGCGCAGACGTTCTACCTCATCCGCGAGGGCAAGGTCGCCCTTGAGATCGCCGCGCCCGGCCGCGGCGTCCTGGTCGTGCAGACGCTGGGCGAGGGCGACGTGGCCGGGTTCTCCTGGCTGATCGCGCCGCATCGCTGGGAGTTCGACGGGCGTGCTGTCGAGCCGGTGCGTGCCGTGCGGATGGACGGGATGTGCCTGCGCGCCAAGTTTGACGACGACCCGCGCCTTGGCTACGAACTGATGCGCCGGTTCGCCCGCTTGACAGTTAACCGCTTGCAGGCCACCCGGCTGCAGTTGCTGGACGTGTACGGTCGTGCGCACGGTAACTGACTCCGCTGGGTCGAATCAGCCGGGTCCGACGGCGAGGCCACGCGGGGACACCAGCCCCTGGATCGATTCGGAGCCGTGGGAAGTAGTCGGGATCCGCCACGATTCACCCGACGTGGTCACCTTGGACCTGGCTCCGCCCGGACCGTTCGAGTTCCTTCCCGGCCAGTTCAACATGCTGTACCAGCCGGGCATCGGCGAAGTCCCGATCTCGATCAGCGGTGATCCGGCGGACCACCGCCACGTGCTGCACACGATCCGCGATGTCGGTCCGGTTACAAGCGCCCTGTGCGCGCTGCGACCAGGGGACCAGGTCGGGGTAAGGGGGCCGTACGGCACGTCGTGGCCGGTGGCCGCCGCCGAAGGCGGCGACCTAGTGATCGTCGCCGGTGGCATCGGGCTGCCGCCGCTGCGCCCGGCGCTGTATCAGGCACTGAGCCGACGCGACCACTACGGCCGAGTCGTGCTGCTGTATGGCGCCCGGACCCCCGGTGACCTGCTGTTCACCGACGAGCTGGGCGCCTGGCGAGCCCGCTTCGACATGCACGTCAGCGTTACCGTGGACGCCGCGGACCCGGACTGGCGCGGCAACGTTGGAGTGGTCCCCGACCTGCTACGTCGGGCACCTTTCGACCCGGGCGCCACAAGCGCCTTCGTGGTCGGCCCGGAGATCATGATCCGGTTCACGGTCCGGGCGCTGGTCGAGGCCGGGGTCACGGACGACCGGATCTACCTGTCCCTGGAGCGAAACATGCAGTGCGCGGTGGGGATGTGCGGACACTGCCAGTTGGGGCCGTACCTCGTCTGCCGCGACGGTCCCGTGTTCAGCCACCAGAAGGTGGCCCGCTGGCTCGGCATCCGGGAGGCGTGAACGATGGCACCAGACGCGACAGCTCAGCAAGCACCTCAAGCGCCGGTGACCCCAGCGCTCGCGGTGTGGAAGTTCGCCTCCTGCGACGGCTGCCAGCTGACGCTCCTGAACTGCGAAGACGAGCTGCTCACCATCGCCGGCTCGGTCCATATCGCGTCCTTCACCGAAGCATCAAGCCAGGTAGAACCTGGCCCGTATGACCTGTCGATCGTCGAGGGTTCGATCACGACCGCCGAAGACAGAGAGCGCATACAACGGGTCCGCGCCGAGTCCCGTTTCCTCGTCACGATCGGCGCGTGCGCCACCGCCGGTGGCATCCAGGCGCTTCGGAATTTCCAAGACGATCTCACCCCCATCGTGTACGCGCGCCCGGAGTACATCCAGTCGCTGCGCACATCCACGCCCATCGCCGACCACGTGAGAGTCGACTTCGAACTGCGCGGATGCCCGATCGACAGAAGGCAGCTGCTCGAGGTGATCGCGGCCTTCCTCGCCGGACGCAGGCCGAACGTCCGCGCGCACAGCGTGTGCATCGAATGCAAGCGGGCCGGGCACGTGTGCGTGATGGTGGCGCACGGCACGCCCTGCCTCGGGCCGGTGACCCAGGCCGGCTGCGGCGCGCTCTGCCCGGGCGTCAACCGGGGCTGCTACGGCTGCTTCGGCCCGATGGAGTCGCCAGACACAGCTTCCCTATCCAAGATCTGGCAAGGACTTGGCGCTGGTGGCCCCGCCCTAGCCAGGACATTCCGCGGATTCACCGCCGCCGCCGAGCCATTCCGCGCGGCCGCGGAAGCGGAGGAGGCTGCGCAGCATGACGCACGGTAGCAGGCACATCAGCGTCCCGGCCCTAGCCCGCGTCGAGGGTGAGGGCGGCCTCGAGATCGTCATCAGCGAAGGCCAGGTAGCCGAAGCGCGGCTGGACATCTACGAACCGCCCCGGTTCTTCGAAGCACTGCTGCGAGGCCGCCAGTACACCGAGCCGCCCGACATCACCGCGCGGATCTGCGGCATCTGCCCGGTCGCCTACCAGATGAGCGCCTGCCAGGCGATCGAGGACGCCTGCCAGACCAGCGTAACCCCGCAGATAACGGCGCTCAGGCGGCTCCTCTACTGCGGGGAATGGATCGAAAGCCACGCGCTGCACATCTACCTCCTGCACGCGCCGGACTTCCTCGGCTACGACAGCGGTATCCACCTGGCCCGCGACCACCCAGACATCGTCAGCCGCGGGCTACGGGTCAAGAAGGCAGGCAACCAGCTCATGGCTGCGGTTGGCGGCCGATCTGTCCACCCCGTCAACGTCAAGGTAGGCGGCTTCTACCGCGCTCCGACAAGGCAGGAACTGCGACAACTCGTCCCGCAGCTTGAGCAGGCCCGCCAGGACTCAGCGGACACCCTGACCTGGGTGGCCACCTTCGACTTCCCCGAATTCGACCGCGACTACGAGTTCGTCGCCCTGCGCCACCCCGATGAGTACCCGATCACCCAGGGCCGCATCGCCGCCACGAGCGGCCTGGATATCACCCCGGCCGAATACGACCAGCACTTCCAAGAGTTCCAGGTGGAACACTCCACCGCGCTGCACTCGACGCTCGATGGCAGGACCTACCTGACGGGCCCGATGGCGCGCTACAGCCTCAATCACGACACCCTGCCCGCCGACATCAAAGAAGCGGCGAAGGCGGCGGGCCTCACTAGCACCTGCCTTAACCCGTTCCGCAGCATCGTCGTCCGGGCTGTTGAACTGCTGTTCGCCTGCGACGAGGCGCTCCGGCTGATCAGAAACTATGACAGGCCCGAGACCCCCGCCGTCGATCTCACCCTGCCACGAGGCGACGCCGCCGGATACGGCTGCACCGAGGCTCCGCGTGGCCTCCTTTACCATCGCTACTCAATCACCGCTGATGGCACCATTACCGACGCCAAGATCGTCCCGCCGACGTCGCAGAACCAGCGAGCGATCGAGGCCGACCTGCGCGACTTCGCTACCCCCAGGCTCGCCCTGGACCACGAACGGTTGACCCAGCAGTGCGAGCAAGCGGTGCGCAACCACGATCCGTGCATTTCTTGCGCGGCGCACTTCCTCGACATACGGCTGACAGATGCCGGCCAGCGACTCAAGGCAGTGCGGACATGATCCTCGTGATCGGAATCGGCAACCCTGACCGCGGCGACGATGCGGCGGGCCTGGCGGTAGCGAAACGCATCCGAGCCGCCACCCTTCCAGGCGAGGTCACCGTGCGAGAGCTGGTCGGCGACCAACTGGCGCTGATCGACGAATGGACGGGCGCCACCGACGTATTCGTGGTGGACGCGGTCAGCTCTGGCGGGACACCGGGGACCGTGTACCGGTTCGACGCGGGGGACGCGCTCACCGAGAGGTTCCGGCACCGCGGCACGCACATGTTCAGCCTCGCAGACGTAATCGAACTCGCCCGGGCGCTCGACAGGTTGCCCAAGCACCTGGCCGGATTCGGCATCGAAGGGGCTGGTTTCGCGATTGGCGCCGCCCTGTCCCCGCAAGCGGCGGCCGCCGTGGACGAAGTGACCAGCCTGCTGCTCGCCGACATCAAGGCGGGTGTCTGAAGATGTGCATGGGCGTGACCGGCGTGGTAGCGGAGATCAGTGACGACGACGGTATTCCGATGGCGCTTGTCGACACCGGGCCGCCAGGGGTTGTGCAAGCCTGCCTGATCACCTGCCCCGATGCCCGCGTCGGCTACACCGTCCTCGTCCACTCCGGCTACGTGCTGCAGATCCTCGACTTCACGGAGGGCGTGTCGTGAGAAAACTGGCTGGCGTCAGTTGATCGCCGGCCCGCTCTTCTTCGCTCGCTATGCGTTTCCCCCGAACGAACGGGGGTACTGCGGGCCGGCCGATAACGCTGCCCTGGGCGGGTACGCCACGGCGGGGGTCACAGACCCCGGCCTGACGCAGCTGGCTATGCAGTTCGAGGGAGCATGGCCGTACCTGGAGCTGATCGCGGCTGCCAACGGGATTGCCGACCCACTGGACGGCCGCGTCGTCGAGGCGTACTGGGTTGGCAACAGCCTTCTTGAGAATGCGCGGGTCGCCGAGTACAGAGCCTTCCTCGACGAGCGGTTCCGTCGCAGCGGACCCGCCCGGGATTCGATCGCGGCGGCGATCCCATCAGGCGCAGTGCCGCACCACTGCTTCCACGTGTTCTTCGTGTACCCCTGGTCCGGCATGCTTCGCGAGGGTCGCACCGAACCATCCCTCCAGGTCCTGGACAGCTGCCGGATCAGCTGGGGACGGGTCGCTACCGTCGAGCCGGTCGTGGTCTTGCGCCGTTCGCTTACCTGGGATGGACGCGCGCTCGCCCTCGGCTCGCCGGTCTCGTGTCAGGTCGGGCCGGGCTTCGTCACCGGGCTGCGACCAGGCGATTGGGTGAGCCTGCACTGGAGCCGCGTCTGCGACCGGCTCTCCGCACCCCAGTTGCGTGCCCTGCGCCGCTACACGGCCCGCCACCTGAGACTCGCGAACGCCGTCACGCCGACGAGCCCCGCGCCATACGCGTCCGCGCCGCCATCGTGGCGTTGATCGCTAGCACATTTTCAGAGATCGCGGCCACCATCGTGCCCAGGGCCACCATGTCATCCAGGTCGGGGCGGGCCTCCCCGTCGTCTAGCAGCCGCTTGGCTTCCCTTGCCGAGTTCAGCGCTTCGTGCAGAGCGCGGTGTACCGCGATCGTCGTCGTGTCCGGGCTGCTCATTCGGTTTCCCCTTTGCTGTGTCAGCGGATCGTCTGCTGTCTGGCCGCTCGCGACTGCCGGGTTCGTCTCCAAGTTCCAAGGCTGTTGTTAGCACGGTGTTAGCAAGATCGACAACAGCCTGGCCGCCTCCGGCCGTGTCGGAAGACCGACGCTGCGCAGCGCGGCCGGGCAGCACCTCGCGTGGCCAGCCCGACCGCGCGCTGCCCTGACTCCGGGTCTGGGGTCAGGACAGCCGACTGGGTGCGGCGGGCAGCAGCCAGAAGTCGGCGGGGAGCGAGGGCAGCTGACCGGCTATGGCGGCGTCGCGCAGGAGGGTGACTACCGGCCAGGGGCGCAGCCAGACGGTCTGGTTGACGACCTGTCCCTCGGCGTCGAGTTCGAACACGTCGATGCCCTGCTGCTCGTGGCCCTGGATGACGCAGCTCCAGTACTCGGTGACCGTGCGCTCGGTGGTGATCCGGGCAAGGTAGCTGCGCGGGCCCTGGATGCCCCCGATGAGCTTGTGGATGTCTTCCACGTTCTGCTCGCCGTAGGCGGTCTTGGTCAGCATGGGGCTGTGGAAGGCGGCCCCGGGCGCGAGCGGAAGCGGCCCGCCCGGCCGCTGGCCGACGCCGGCGTCCGGGTCTGCCGCGGGCGCCTTCCGGTCGTCGAGCAGCCACGCCTCCAGCGGTACGGCATCGGCCAGGGCGCGGAGCATCGTGTCGCGGAAGTTGCCTACCACCCCCCAGGAGCGAAGCAGGACGGTGACGTCGCTGATCTGGGCTTCAGGGGCGCCGCGGAGGACGGTGACGCCGCTGATCTCCCGCTGGTCGACGGTGCCCTTCCAGAACAGGAAGGACAGTTCCCCGTCGGCGGTCTGGTCGGTATAGGTGAGGTCCGCGATGATGCGCGTCGCCTCACCGAGGAACCGCAGCGTGAGGTCCTTGCCGTGCAGGTCCTGGGTGAGGATCGGGGTATGGAAGGTCACGTCGTCGGCGAGAAGCGCCGAGATCTGCGCGGGGTCGCCGCTTTCTGCGGCGCGGGCGAAACGGTGGGTAACCATGATGGGCTCCTATCACTTGGGGTTTGCTGCTATCTCGAAGGTGCGGGGTGCGTGGGGTGGATCTCAGCCCGCCGGATGACGAGCGGGACGAGCAATGCGCAGCCAGCGGCGATCACGGTCGCCGCGACGGCGGTCGCGGCCTGCAGGCCCGTCCACAGCGACAGAATTCCGACACCGATGACGGGGACGCCGAGGCCGACGTAGTTGACGAAGTAGACCGCGCCAAGCACTCCGCCGCGTTCGGCGGCGGGGGTGGCGACGGTGATCTCGGCGAGGTTGCCGGCGAACACCAGACCGTGCCCGATCCCGGAGCCCACCATGGCGAGGACGGCCAGGACGACGCTGTGCGTAATAGCGGCGGCCAGCAGCAGTACCAGCCCGGCCGCCAAGACAGACAGGCCAGTCACCTGTGCCGTCAGCGGCGCGAGCCGAGGAGCGCCCAGCTGGGCAGCCGCCGAGGTGCCGATCATGACGAACAACCCCCCTGCTGTCAGCGCCAGGTTGCCCGTCTGCAGGATCGATCCGAGCAGCGACGCGATCACGGCCGAGAACACGCCAACGACCGCCCAGCACAGCACCTCCGCCACCGCGATCAGGCCAAACCGGGGCCGCACCTGAGCCGGGATCCGCGGCACGGCCAGCCGCCACCGCCCAGCCGCACCGGCTGGCCGCCCCGGGATGGGCAGGGCCAGCACGAGCGCGACGGCAACCAGTCCCAGGTGCACGGCGAGCGGAGTGACGCGGGGAGCGTGCGCGTACTGCGCGAGCAACCCGCCGAGCAGCGGGCCGATCGCCAGACCGCCGGTGATGCTGATCGTCCCGGCCAGCGCCGCGAGCCGCTGCGCAGAGGCCGGGTCCTGGCGGAACCCGGCGGCGCTGTCGCCCAGCGTGGCAGCGGCTGGCGCGGTGCCAAGCGCGATGCCAAGGCCCTGCGCCAGCCTTCCCGCGAACAGCCACGCCGTGCTGCTGGCCAGCATGAACGCAACGTCTCCGGCGGCGAAGACCGCCAGCCCCGCGAGAACCAAACAGCGGCGGCCCGCGACGTCCGACAGGGCGCCGAAGACAAGAAGTCCCGGCAGCACGATCAGGACCACAGGCACCGCGTACAGCAGCGTCTGGACCAGCGGTGAGTACCCGAAGACCTGGCGAAGCAGCCCGTACAGCGCGCTGGGCAAGTTATTGCCCATGAACAGGACAGCCAGCGCAGCGGCCGCGCCAACGAAGGCGCGGCGCTCGGCTCCGGGGGCGCCCCTTGTCCCGGCACTGGCTGCGGTCGCCGTGGTCACCGGCTACTCACCGCCGTCGGTGCCGGCGATCTCCCGGGGTACCGGCAGGCCGAGGTGCCGCAGCAGTATCCCGAACGAACGGGTGAATATTGCGCCAACTTCGGTCATCTCTGGCCCGGGGAAGGCCCCGAACAGATCGGCCGGAACGTCCACCCCTAGCACTGCGGTGCCGTCAGACGCCTCGCTGATGACGACGCGTAGCGGCAGGTAAAGGAAGCAGGCCGGGTCGACGCGAAATCCCTTCTCCGCCTCGATGATGTTGCCCGACAGGTAGGTGACGCCGCGGCGGGTGCTGCCGTTCAGCTTCATCACCGGGAACGGGTCGAAGGTGAAGAAGCTGACCAGGCCGTGGACGGCGGTGTTGCGGGACAGGCTCTCGATCCCGGCCCATCCCGCGCCGCTCGTGACCACGCCGATTGCCTCAAGCCGGTCGAATGCGGGCACGGCTGCCTCGTATTCGGCGCGGAACTGCTCGTAGGGACGGCCGGTCGCGATCTCCACGTGCCGGACCGTGCGGGGCGTGATTGTGATTCCTGACATGCCGCCGAGCCTGCCGCCAAGGGCGCACCCGGCGCATGACTTGATCCAGCCATTAACTCTCCCGACATGACCTGCCAGCCAGGCCGTCAAGCATGGCCGGGTTAAGTGATGCGCGGCTCGGGCGGCGCAGCGCAGGCTTGCGCTGTACCCAGGACCAGGAGGTGGACCATGAAGTTCGCGAACTACATCCACTACGTCGAAGACCAGGACGCCATCGCCGCCATCAGGCCTACCCATCGCGCGTACCTGCACGGGCTGCTGGAACGCGGCCAGCTAGCGGCGGCCGGCCCGTTCGCGGACGGCAGCGGTGCGCTGTTCATCTACGAGGCCGACGACATCGACACCGCGCGCGGCCTGGCCGAGGCCGATCCGTACACCCTCGGCGGCGTGATCAAGCAGCAGACCATCACCCCGTGGACCCTCGTGTACTCCAACCCAGGCCTGCTGCAGCAGCCGGAAGAATAACTCCGGCTCGCGCTCGCCGGCCAGCCGGGCCAGCTCGACGCGAGACCGGATCCCGAGCTTGGCGAAGACGTGGCGCAGGTGCGAGTTCACCGTGTGCGCCGAGATGAAGAGCCGCTCGGCGACCTCGCGGTCGGTCGCGCCCTGCGTCACCAGCCGCACGACCGCCAGCTCGGAGCCGGTCAGCTCCGGCCACTGCGCGGCCGCCGGCTCCTGACGCCCGCCTGCCCGCTGTGCGCCGCGGTCGCGGAGCAGGCGGCGGATGCGGGCCGCGTCCCGTTCCGCGCCGGCGGCGGACTGCAGCCGGAGCGCCTCATCCAGATAGCCGACCGCCTCGTCCCTCGCCCGCTGCGGGAGCAGTCGGCCCGCATCCTCAAGCGCGGCCGCACGCACTAGCAACCGGGGGTCAGACGCATAACCACCGGCAGCCGCCACGGCTCGTTCTGGATCTCTATCTACGAGAGCGCGGCCGTGCAGGGCGGCCGGTGCGAGGCCGGGGAAGCCCGGGTTGGCACTGGCGGCCTGCTCAAGCAAAGCGGCGACGGAGGCAGCGTCCGATCGCTGCCCGGCCGCCAGCAGTAGCCGTACCAGCTCGGCGGCGTCGGAATGACCGAGCGGGCTGCAGGCGTGCACGTGCCCGGGAGCGATGACCTCGAGCAGGTCCGGGCCGATGGGACCGCCATCAAGGCGGACG
>Ga0066903_100002423_pt1 | contig 14598 bp, 12 predicted proteins | sample PanSoiMetaGPlot1_FD_67491 | JGI IMG/M metagenome (GOLD analysis project Ga0066903, IMG submission 67491) | Tropical forest soil microbial communities from Panama analyzed to predict greenhouse gas emissions - Panama Soil - Plot 1 (version 2) | ecosystem: Environmental > Terrestrial > Soil >...
CGCGACCAACTAGGGGTCGGTTGCGGTCCGCCGGCCGGCCGCAGCCTGGCCGGCCGGCGGACGCCTGCCGCAGTTAGCCTGCCGCGTGGTGGATTCCGTGCAGGCCGACGATCAGGCCGAGCACTGCGAGGGCGATGACGGCGATCACGATCAACCGCAGCGCTGTGCGCCAGTACCTGACGCAGAGCGCGGCGACGAAGAAGGCAATCACCGCGATCGCCTGGCTGTTTTGTGGCTGGGGGGCTGGCACATGCATGTCTCACTCCTGGCTGTTAGCCATGGCGGAAGAGGCACACCGACCCGCGCTGAGGCCCCCGCTTCCCCAGTTGTCTGGAATGTCCTGACAACCGGGATGATGGGGCTAGGCAAGCGTCCCTGTGACGGGTAACGTAGCTAGCTGTAAATCGAACAGGGGCTCTTCACGGGTCTGGTGTTCGTTATGGCGCGGTCCAAGTGGGCGCTTGGGCCGCGCCTTTTTTGTGCGGTGCCCGGGGAATGTGGTGACGGCCGGTGGCCGCCGGCCGGCGGACCTCGGATGCGCGGGCAGGCGTGCAGACTCGCCGCCGCTGCCGCCCCAACAACGCTGTTGGAGACCGGCTCAGTTCTCCGCCTGGTCTCCATGGCAGGCCCCTTGAAGCGCAGGATGCCCTAGCTGGTAGATTCATCATGAATCTTCATGTGAATTTCATCAAGATGATTAGGGTGCCTTTTGCCATACAAGAGGTGAAATTCAGAGACGGCCCGCACCAACGTGGCACACTGCGACTATGCAGGCAGGGAGTGACGTGGGAGGTTGAGTGTCCTCGTCCGCAAGCCCGACCGTGAGGCGGCGCCGGCTAGCCGCGGAACTCCGCCGGCTGCGCGGCAACCGCACCGGTACCGCGGTCGCCAGAGCGCTCGGCTGGTCGGCAGCGAAGGTCAGCCGATATGAGCTCGGGCAGGGCAGCTTCCCGATCGAGGAGATCGAGAAGCTGCTGAACTACTACCGCGTCGACGAGCCGCGCCGTACCCAGCTGCTCGACCTCGCCGCCGAGGCGAACGAGCGCGCCTGGTGGTACGACTACGCGGCCGCGCTGTCGCCCCAGTACATGGAATACATCGGGCTTGAGGCTGAGGCTGCGACCGCGCTGGTATGGCAGGTAGAGGCAGTTCCCGGCTTGCTCCAGACCGAGGAATACGCCCGCGCCATCCACACCGCGCATCAGCAGGTCGTACGCTCGCCTCCCGGAGTTTTCGAGCGCCGGGTGCGGGTCAGGATGATCCGTCAGCAGGTGCTGACCACTCGCGAGCCACCGCTTGAGCTGTCCGCGGTGCTCGACGAGTCGGTGCTGCTGCGAAAGGTTGGCGACCGCGAAGTGATGCACTCGCAATTGCTGCATCTCGCGGAGATGGCTGAATTGCCGAACATCGAACTGCGGATCCTGCCTTTGCAGAGCGGAACTCTGAAGGCGGATTCGTTTGCGGTGTTCGGCTTCGGCCCGGAACATGAGGCAGGCAAGCTCGGCGATGTTGTCAGCACCGAGGGCATAGAGAACGAACTGTACATCGAGGGCGAGACGGACACGTTTACGTACCGCCTCTTCTTCAGCGCATTCGTCGCGGCCGCGCTTCCTGCCGGCGAGTCGCGTCAACTTATTCTCGAAACAGCTCAGCGGATCTGGTCGTTGCGATAGGTTCTCCGCGAGACACAGCGACGTAACCGTGACGGGTGTGAAGAAATATGAGTGGTTTGGGACATACTCGAGGCGCCGGCGACCTCGGTAGCGAGGCCAGCCCCGAATGGCGTAGAAGCACGCGGACTTACGGCGGCACTAACTGCGTCGAAGTCGCAGCGCTCCCGGGCGAGCGTATTGATGTCAGGGACAGCAAGAACCCGCGTGGTGCCGTTCTCCAGTTCACCTCCGCCGACTGGAAAGCCTTCGTCGCGGGGGTGCGCTACGACCGGTTCGGCGGATAGCCGGGCCCCGCGACCGCGGGACCCGGCAGGCTGTAATCAGACCTCGGGGTTGCCGTTCGCGGATGTCGGGGACAGTTGCGCCAGCACGTCCCAGTGCTCTACCACCTTGCCGTTGGCGTCCAGGCGGAAGATGTCGACGCCCTTGCTGCCCAGCGGCCCGTACGCGGGCGTGGCGCCGGTGAACAGTGAGTGCGTGATGACGAAGTCGCAGTCGGCGAAGACCCGCTTGATGTCGACGTGCACGTCAGGGAACTGCGCCACGAAGCCGCTGACGAACTGGATGAAGGCGGGGAACCCGTTAGCCGCGAGCGGGTTGTGCTGGATGTACTCGTCTCCGCCGTAGAGCTGGACGGCCAGCTGGGGGTTCTTGTCGTTGAACGCGATCGTGTAGTAGTTGATTACGTTCCGCTCGTTCCGCTCGAGCAGTTTCTTGGTGTGTACGCAGGCCTTGCTGCCCTGGTCGCCGTTGAACACGCCAACGCCGTCGTTGCCGCCCGCCGGGTGGTTGCTGGCGGCGACGGCGACGCCCAGGCCCAGGCTGAGCGCGGCGAACAGGGCCGCAAGGAATCCGGTGACGCGCAGCGGGGTGAATATCTTCATCGACTGCTCCCTTCAGATTCTTCTCTGACACCTTTCCTTCTCTGCCACCTTGCGTACTCCCGGCCACCGCGGCGGTAAAGGGGAATCTGGAACGCTTTTGAGGCGCTGGGATAGGGCGTGAAGAAGATCGGGTTCCTATCGTTCGGGCACTGGCGGGACGTGGCCGGGTCTGCGACGCGCGGCCCGGCCGACGCGCTGCTGCAGACCATCGAGCTAGCGCAGGCCGCCGAGGAGATCGGCGTCGACGGGGCCTTCGTCCGGGTGCACCACTGGGAACGGCAGCTTGCCTCACCGTTCCCGCTGCTGTCCGCGATCGCCGCGCGGACCAGGCGGATCGAGATCGGCACCGCAGTCATTGATATGCGATACGAGAATCCTCTCTACATGGCTGAGGAGGCCGCGGCGGCCGACCTGATCAGCGGCGGCCGGCTCCAGCTCGGCGTCAGCCGCGGGTCACCGGAGATCGCCCTGCGCGGCGCGGAATCGTTCGGCTACGTGCCCGCGGACGGCGAGACTGCCGCAGACAACGCGCGGCGCAAGACGGAGATCTTCCTCGCCGCCATCACCGGGGCGGCCGTGGCGCGGACCGATCCGGAACGCGCGGGCATCAGCGGCGGGCTCGCGATCCAGCCGCAGTCTGCCGGGCTCGCCGACCGGATCTGGTGGGGCGCGGGCACCCGGGCGACCGCGCAGTGGGCCGCGGAGAAGGGCATGAACCTGCAGAGTTCCACGCTCATGTCCGAGGACACCGGGGTCCCGTTCGGCCAGCTCCAGGCCGAGCAGATCCGGCTGTACCGGGAGGCGTGGGCGGAACAGGGCTGGGACAGGGAGCCGCGCGTTTCCGTCTCACGGAGCGTGCTGCCGATCACCGAGGACATCGACCGGCTGTACTTCGGCGAGCAGGGGCATGACGACCAGGTGGGGCTGCTCGGGGGCGTGCGCTCCCGATTCGGCAAGACGTACGTCGGCGAGCCCGACAAAATCGCCGCCGAGCTTGCCGCCGACGAGGCGGTGCGCGCCGCGGATACGGTGCTGTTCACCGTGCCGAACCAGCTCGGCGTCGAATACAACGCGCGGATTCTCGATACGATCGCCCGGCACATAGCCCCCGCCATCGGATGGACCGCGGCGGGCACAGCCGCGGCAAGCTGACCAGTGACCCGGCTCAGCCAGGCCCGCTTCTGACCTGCGGGCCAGGAACTTCCAGTGCGGGCTGCTGCGGCAAGCCTCCCTGTTGTATGGCCAGCTTGATCGCCGACGCTCCCAGCTGGCGGTAGGCATCGAACTCCGCGCTGTCGTATAGCTGTTCCAGGGTGGAGTCCGTCGGGTAGGTGGAGTGACCCGCCGCGTAGGCGCGTACGTCCCACGGCGCGCCCGTCCACCAGCCGAGCTTGCACACCACGATCGTGGTGTCCCGCCCGGTTGCGGGCGCCTGCGGGGAGCCTGTACCGCTGACCCACGGGCAGAAGACCTGCCCGCTGGCCAGCTTCGGTGCGACGACCGGCGATAGAGGGCTGCCCGGGGGTAGAAGGCCGGCCGGCGGTGGAGTGCTGCCTGGCGGTGGGGGCGGTGGAGTGGTCATCGTCGTCGGATTGATTACGATGTCGGTCCGCGCGTCGGCCCTGGCCAGCGCGATCGCCCCGCCAAGGGTGAACCAGGTGTCCGCGCGGTCGCCGCTGGCGTCGAGGACCAGGATGTGAGTGATTCCCAGCGCTGGGGCTCGTTGCAGGGCCTCGACGACGCCTAGGTTGTCGTAGTGCCCTCCGTCGGTCACGTACATCCACGTGCCCCGGTAGCTGGTGTGCCCGGCGGCCTCGGCGTACAGCATGCCCAGGGTGGGCTGCAGCGCGTGGTACAGCAACCCGCCGAAGAACTGCCGGGACCGGGCACCGTTCCGGCGCAGCTTAAGCACGTACGCCCACAGGCGCGCCTCGCGTCCGCCTGGCTCCTCGTCCCTGTGCAGCCAATGTGGATGGGGCATCACGTACCACAGCAGCAGCCATAGGGTGCCCCACCATCGGTCGGCCTGGTTACCGGGTTTCTGCTGCCGCTCCAGCTCCTGGGCGGCCGCGTTCACGACCGCCGGGTGCGGCAGCCACACACCCAGGCGCAGGTCAGTGGCGGTGAACAAGATCCGGTAGGCCTGCCGCGTCGCCGATCCCATCAGCGGGGAGAAGGCTGCCCCGCTGATGGCGGACACGTCGAACAGCGTGAACCGGCGCGGGCCGACCAGCGCTTCGTAGTCGGTCGTGCGCGCCTGGACGAATTCCGTGGGCCCAGGTCCGCGCAAGGTCGCGTTGTCCGGATCGAAGCTGAAGCTGAGGCCGCCCCGGCCGGGCGGGACCTCCCGGTGGGCGTTGATGTTGGCGGTCGTGCACATCACCAGTTCTGGCCGCTGCCCGCTCAGCCCCGAAAGCAGCGCTCCGGGGAAATCCTTCGTGCCGAACGTCGCCGGGCCACCGTCGTGCTGGCCGGTGTCCCTGATCACCGAGTAAGCGGTGGTCAGCCGCCACCGGTAGAAGTCGTGCAGCGATATCCGGTTGGCGTCGGCCAGGAAGCGCATGACCAGTATGACCGCGAGCGCGCCGATGACCTGCCACACCTGGCTCGCGGTGAATCCGGCCGCCGCGCCGTCCTTCACCCAGCGCAGCGCGACCACGGCGAAAGCGAGCACGACCAGGACGCTGGCAATCCAGGGCAGCACGAGCCCCCGGAGGTATCCGGTGAAGGTTCCGAGCGCCCCCGGCTGCGGCGGCTGCCCCGGGGAAGCCGTCGGCGTGCTGAGAAGGTTGTACTTGGTCAGCGTCTGCCGGGCGGACTGGGATACCGCCACGACGGCGCCGACGAAGGCGACGATGGCCGCGGGAGTCCAGCCGACACCGCTGCCGAAGCCGAGGTCGTCGAGGACGGTCTGGAGCGCTCCGGAGTGCGAGCTGGACAGCCACGCGATCACTGCGGGGACGGCGAACATCGCGGTCGCGATCACCAGCGTGATGAACGAGGCCCACCCGAGCGCCTCTACCGCGACCTCGCTGTGGCGTTCCTGGCCGCGCCGGCCTGGTATGAGGGTGATCCACCACCACAGGAAGATAAGGAACGTCACCCCGGCGGCGATCACCGGCCAGATCCACCACGAGGTCGCGGTGAGAGAGGCCGTCCACTGTTGCGTGGGTGCGTGATTCTGCACCGTGACCGTGTAGGTAAGCACTCGCTGGGAGCGCAGCACCCAGCCCCAGACATGCGCTACCGCGAAGACCGGCGTGAGGACCAGGATGAGCGTGGCCACCACGCCGAACAGCAGTGACAGCACGCCGGCCAGCACGGTCTTGGCGTCGGGGGCGAGGTACCGCGAGTTATCGCGAAGGTGCTGCTCTTCCGGGCTGCCGGGTGCGTACGCGGGCGGCCCGGCCGCACTCGCGCCGCCCGCGCCGAGCTCGAGGCCGCGGGCCACCAGCGCGCGGGATGCCGCCATGTAGCTGCCGCCGGATACGCTGAGGATCAGCCTGGCCTTAGCCAGGAACCCGGCACCCTCCAGCGCTTGCAGCGCGCCAAGGCAGTAGGAAGCCGAGCGGATGCCGCCGCCCGAGCAGCAGACCGCCCAGACCTCCGAGCCGTCGTGCGCCGATGGCGGTGAGGCGGGTTGCGGGGCGGGCACGGTCGGCGTGTCGGCCTGGCCGTCGGCTAGCGTTTGATCGCTCATTTAACTCACCGATACCCGCACGGTGTTTCTGATTTACCATTCCCGTCCCCCTCACGGCTGGCATCCCACGAATATCGCGGCGTAGCACCCATGCACGTGAATAATGCCTACACTGCTCGTTCCCTCGCCAACGGCTAGCATCCATTCCGCCGAGATCAGCTCAGCTTACGCCGCGAATAGCCCGGCGAAAAGTCCCATACTGACCAGAGGGAAATTGGTTACCCCAAATACATAAACGGGCCGTCGCAGACGAGGCTAGCGACCGGCCGGTCGCGCCGCCGCGTTAACATCACTCCATGCCGGACATCGAAGAGACCACCGAGGACACCAACGCCGCCGTCTGGAAGACGGACGTTGGCGTCAACTTCTGGAAGTCGACCGAAGCCGACAGGGAACGCCGTCGCGGAGGGCACCGGGAGCTGATAGCGGAACTGCTGCCGTTCGGCACCGACGACCCGTTCACGTTCGTTGATCTCGGCGCTGGCACCGGCGCCGCCGCGCGCACGATCCTCGATCATTTCCAGCGGGCGCACGCCATCCTGGCCGACTTCTCGCCGCAGATGATGGCGCAGGGGGTCATGGAGCTCAGCCCTTACCAGGGGCGGTACACCTACGTCGAGTTCGACCTCACGCGTGCCGGGGACTGGCCTTCGGCCATCCCGGCCCCGGCGGACGCGGTGATCAGCTCCCTGTCCGTGCACCACCTGAACGACGGACGGAAACAGTCGCTGTTCGCGGAGATCCTGGAGCACCTGGCGCCCGGCGGCTGGTACCTCAACTACGACCCCGTCCAGCCTCCTGACCCGGTGGTGGAGGAGGCGTGGCTGCGGGCCGGCGACCGGCGAGACCCGTCCGCCGCGCACAAGCGGGCACACCGCACCGCGGAGGAGCAGTTCCGGTACGAGAACCACGTCCGTTACATGATCCCGCTCGACCGCCAGGTCGGATACCTCCGCGCGGCGGGATTCGAGGGCGTGGACGTGTACTGGAAGGAACTCGACTACGTCATCTACGGCGGCCGTCGGCCGCGATAGCCTCCACGCCCGCGATGAACACGCGCACCCCGAATTCGTAGTGGAACTCCGGATCGTCGCAGGCGGTCATCGGGACCGCGCACTCCACTAGCCTCGGGTACCTGGCGAGCGGCAGCGACGCGAGCGCGACCTGCTTCTTCCGCTGCGCTTCGACGCGCTCGTCGTCGTTCAGCCAGCCGACGCCGGGCTCGCTCATCACCAGCATGAGCCCGGTCCACAGTGCGGAGCGCGCTATCGTGCTCGCCGTGGCCGGGTCGAACCCGGCGCTCCGCAACACCTCTAGGGTGACCTCGGTGGCGTTAGCCCACGCCTCGCCCTTGAACTCGCAGTGCAGCAGCAGATCAGCCGCGGCCGGGTGCGCGCGCAGCACATGGAGCAGCGACTCGAGCAAGCCGCGAAGCTGCTCCGGCCATGGCGCCGCGCGGTCGACGTTCAGGTCGATCTCGCCCCATACGCGCTCGGCGAGCCCGTCGAGCAGCTCATCCTTGCTGCGGAAATGCCAGTAAAGCGCCATCGGGGTGACGCCGAGTTCGGTGGCGAGCCTGCGAATCGTCAGCGCCTCGAGGCCGTCGGCATCGGCGAGTCGCAGCCCGTTCTCTACCACCGCCGCCCGGGTCAGCCTGGTGCGCTCGCCGTCCACCGGATCCGCGATGGCGCTAGATCGCCGCGAAGAAGTCACTTGACAACTATACGTCGTACAGGTCATCATCGGCAATAAGCAACATGTACAACGTACAAGAACGACATACAGGTACTACATACAGGTACGTCGTACGGGACCTGACGGGAAGGACCGAAGCGGTGACGACACGAGCCCGGTGGTGGGCACTGACCGCGGTCAGCCTGGCCACATTGATGACCTATCTCGACAACAACGTGATCAACGTCGCGATCCCGACCATTCAGCGCAGCCTCCACCTGTCGGTGAGCGGGCTGGAGTGGATCGTGAGCAGCTACCTTCTCGTTCTCGCCGGATTGCTGCTCGCCGGGGGCCGGTTGGCGGACCTGTACGGCAGGAAGCGGGTGTTCCTCATCGGCCTGACGATCTTCACGTTCTCATCGCTCACCGCTGGGCTGGCAGGCAGCGGAGATGTGCTGATCGCAGCAAGGGCGGTGCAGGGACTCGGCGCGGCCCTGGTCATGCCGGCCACGCTGGCGATCATCAGCCACACCTTCACCAACCCCAGGGAGCGAACCGCGGCGATCGCCATCTGGAGCGCGATCGGCGCCCTCGGCCTCGCGCTCGGCCCGGTGATCGGCGGCGTGATCAGCCAGCACATCCACTGGGGTTGGATCTTCCTGATCAACGTCCCGATTGGCGTGGTCGCCTTTGCCGTCTCGATCCCGTTCATCGCCGAGTCGCGATCCGAATCACCCGACCGCCGGCTCGACATCCCCGGGCTCGTCACCTCGGCGGTCGCGCTGACCGCGCTGACGTACGCGCTGATCGAAGGGCACGACCGCGGCTGGACGTCGGGGCTGATCATCGGTGCATTCGCGCTTTCCGTGGCCGCCGCGGCGGTCTTCCTGGCCATCGAGAGCCGCGTCAGGCAGCCCATGATCCGGCTGGAGGTCTTCCGGGCCCGCCAGTTCAGCGGCGGGACCACCATGTCGATGATCTGGGCGTTCGGCGTCCTCGGGATCTACTTCTTCACCTCGCTCTACCTGCAGGGGATCCTCGGTTTCTCGCCGACCAAGGCCGGGCTCGCGTTCGTGCCGATGGCGGTGTTCGCGATGCTGGCCTCCACGATCGCGCCGCGCGTCGCGTCCGCGATCGGCGGGCACCGTGCGGTCGCCGCCGGGGTCCTGCTCATGACCGTCGGCCTGCTGCTGTTCGCCCGGCTGGGCGCGGGTGCCTCGTTCGCGTCGCTGATGCCGGGATTCGCGCTGTTCGGCCTCGGCATCGGGCTGATGAACGTGCCGCTGACCAGCACGGTCCTGAACGGCCTGCCCTCGGAGCAGGCGGGAATGGCGTCGGCGTTGATGAACAACTCCCGCGAAATGGCCGGACTGCTCGGGGTCACCGTGATCGGCGCGGTGCTGCGGGCGCAGCAGGGGGTCTCGCTGCGGGGTGGCGCCTCGGCGCCGCAGGCCTTCCTCGACGGGTACCACACGGGCCTGTGGGTGACCATCGGGCTGCTGGCCGCGGGCGTCGTGCTCAGCTACGTGACGCTTCGCCCCCACCGGCAGGCAACGGCCGAGGTGGCCGGGGTGGCCGAGACCGAACTGGCTTCGCAGTCACGTTAACCGGGCAATTTCGCTAGTCCTGGAGATCCGGCACCGTAGCGGTGCCGGATCTCCAGCGTTACGGGGATCGCGACGGGGCAGTACGCTTCCCGCACGGGATCCAGTGGCGTGCGAGGAGGACCGTTGGCTGCGGCGGACGGGTTTGACGCGGTGGTGGTGGGCTCGGGGCCGAATGGCTTGATCGGCGCGGGGATGCTGGCCGACGCCGGGCTCAGGGTGCTGCTGCTCGAGGGGGCCGAAGAGTTCGGCGGCGGGCTGCGCAGCGCCGCGCTCACCCTGGACGGGTTCACCCACGACGTCTGCGCGACCGTGCTGCCGATGGTCCGCGCGTCCGCGGCGTTCCGCGACCTGGACCTGCCGGTGGAGTGGGCGTACCCGCCGGTGCAGGCGGCGCATCCGCTCGACGGGCAGGACGCGGTGCTCGTGCACAGGGACGTGGGACAGACCGCGGCCGGACTCGGCTCGGCCAGGGACGCGGCCGCCTGGCGGCAGAGCGTGGGCGCCACCGCGCGCGACGGGTTCGGCCTGCTCGACTCGCTGCTCTCGCCGCTGTCAGTGCCGCGCGCGCCGCTGCGGCTCGCCCGGTACGGCGCGCTCGGCGCGCTGCCCGCGACGGTGCTCGGCCGGCTGCTGTTCGGCGGGGAGCGCGGGCGCGCGGTGCTGACCGGGATGGCCGCGCACTCGATGGTCGACATGCACGACGCGATCACCGGCGGGTACGGGCTGCTGCTCGCCGCGCTCGCGCATCAGGTCGGCTGGCCGGTGGTCCGCGGCGGGTCGGCGCGGCTCGCCGCGGCCCTCGTCGACAGGCTCACCTCGCGCGGCGGCGTCGCGGAGACCGGGCAGATGGTCCGCGACCTGTCCGACGTGCCGCGGGCTCGCGTGATCCTGCTCGACCTCACACCGGCCCAGCTGCTCGCCGTGTGCGGCGACCGGCTGCCCGCCGGATACGCGCACCGGCTGCGCACGTTCCGGTACGGGCCGGGCGTGTTCAAGCTGGACTGGGCGCTGTCCGGGCCGGTGCCGTGGAAAGACCCGGCGGTGGCGCGGGCCGCGACCGTGCACCTGGGCGGGACGCTCGCGGAAATCGCCGCCGGCGAGGCCGAGGTGGCGGCGGGCCGCCATCCGGACCGGCCGTTCGTGCTCGCCGTACAGCCCTGTGCGGCCGACCCGACGCGCGCCCCGGCCGGCCGGCACGTGCTGTGGGCGTACTGCCACGTGCCGAACGGCTCGACCGTGGACATGACGACGGCGATCGAGGACCAGATCGAGCGGTTCGCGCCCGGGTTCAGGGACCTGATCCTGGCGCGCGTCGCGCATGACACGGCCGCCATGGAGCGGCACAACCCGAACCTCGTCGGCGGCGACATCTCCGGCGGCCACTCCGGGCTCGTGCAGTTCATCCGCCGCCCGACGGTGTCGCCGCACCCGTGGGCGACGCCGCTGCCCGGCGTGTACCTGTGCTCGGCGAGCACGCCGCCGGGCGCCGCGGTCCATGGCATGGGGGGCTACCACGCCGCGCGGCTGGCGCTGGCACGGTTGTTATCCGGGCCGCCGCCCCTGGGCGAACAGCTTGGCGATACCAGGGCAACGCGCGTACGTTCGGGGCATGGCTGAGGACCTGCCGGGACTGCCGGCCGCGGCGGCGGAACGGTGGCTGAGCGAGGCGCTGCCGTCGCTGCTGCGCGACGGCCCGTGGCGCGCGGAGGTGATCTCCGGCGGGCTGTCCAACATCACCTACCGGCTGTGGCTGCCAGGCGGGTCGGTCATACTGCGGCGGCCGCCGCTCGGGCACGTGCTGCCCAGGGCGCACGACATGGCGCGCGAGTACCGGGTGCTGCGGGCGCTGTACGGAACGCCGGTGCCGGTACCTGAGCCGCTGGCGCTCTGCTCCGATCCCGGCGTTCTCGGCGTAACGTTCTACGCGATGCGCGACGTGGCCGGCTCGGTGCTGCGGAAACCGGAGGACACCGGGGCGCTTTCGCCAGCCATGCGTGGTGAGCTGGCGTCTTCGCTGATCGAGGTGCTCGCGGACCTGCACGACGTGTCCCCGGATGCGGTGGGGCTCGGGGACTACGGGCGGCGCAGCGGCTACTGCGTCCGGCAGATCCGGACCTGGGGCGCTCAGTGGGAGAGGTCACGGACGAGAGACCTGCCCGACATGGAGCGGCTGCTCGCGCGGCTGGCCGAACTGGCGCCGGCCGACAGCGCCTGCACCATCGTGCACGGGGACTTCCGGCTGGACAACACGGTCGTGTCCCTGCCGGATACCCCCGGGCATCCGGGTGGCCCGCCGCGGGTCGCCGCAGTGCTGGACTGGGAGCTGTCCACGCTCGGTGACCCGCTCGCCGATCTGGCCACCATGATGTCGTACTGGCACGATCCCGGCGACGTCGAGCGCGCCGACATCCCCGTCTCGGCGGGGCTGACCGACAAGCCGGGGTTCCCGTCCGCCCGTGCGCTCGCGGCCCGGTACGCGGAGCGCACCGGGCGGAGCCTGGACAACCTGTCTTTCTACCTGGGCCTGGCGTGGATGAAGCTCGGCGTCATCTGTGAGGGCGTGCACGCCAGGTACCTCGGCGGGCAGACCGTGGGGGAGGGGTATGAGAAGGTCGGGCCGGCGGTGCCACTGCTCGCCGAGCGCGGGCTGCACGAGCTCGGGTCCGCCTAGCGCGGGTCACCAGTGGCCGTAGCGGACGACCTCCTCGATGGGGCGGCGGTTCGGCTTCAGGATGGGACGTAGCGGGCGGTCCGCCGGGTAGCCCAGGCCGAGCTGGAAGGCGACGTCGTGATCGTCGGGGACGCCGAGGATCTTGCGCGCGGCCTCCTGGTCGCCTATCGAGGTGACACCGCTGCCGATGCCCAGGTCCGCGGCGGCGACCATCATCGCATACGTGGCCTGGCCTAGGTCCCAGTAGCTGATGAGCCTGCCGCGCTCCTCGTCGTACTGCGGGATGACCAGCCCGATGGTCGCCGCCGCCCCGGCGATTAGGGCTGCGCCGCGCCACACGGTGGACATTGCCTGCAGCTGCTCCCGGTCGGTCACGACGACGAACTCCCAGTGCTGCCGGTTGCCCGCTGAGGGCGCCCGCCAGCCTGCTTCGGTGATGCGCTGGAGGTCGGAGTCAGGAATCGGCTCAGGCCGGAAGCTGCGGACTTGGCGGCGGGCGCGGATCGCATCCCACGTTTCCATGATCGTTTCCCTTCGGCTGGTTATGTCCATCGCAGCAGATCGTCGCCGCAATTTAGGGTCAATTCAACAGCGACACGGTGCTGGGAGGGGTAGATGATGGTCATCTGGCCACCGGCACAGGAGCCTGTACCCGGGCCTGCCCGGGATTAGATGGAGTGACCAAGGAAGGCAGGAAACGACACATGACGCAGCGAAGCCTTGAGGATCTGCTGCAGACAGCCAATCCCGTCGAGCTGCTGCGCAGCTCCCAAGAGGGAGCCTACGTATACCCGGTAGTCCCGACAGAGTTCACCAACTGGAAGAACGAGCAGGAGGCCTGGCAGCGGACCTGCGTGCTGTTCGACCAGAGCCACCACATGGCGAACGTCTACATCAAGGGCCCGGATGCGCTGAAGCTGATCTCCCACCTGGGCATCAACACGTTCAAGAACTTCCCGACGAACATGGCCAAGCAGTTCGTGCCCTGCACCTACGACGGCCACGTGATCGGCGACGGGATCCTGTTCCACCTCGAGGAGAACGAGTACGAGTTCGTCGGCCGGGTGCCGACCGTGAACTGGCTCCAGTTCCACGCGGAGACCGGCGACTGGGACGTCGAATTGGTCCGGGACGACCGGTCGCCGTCGCGCCCGATGGGCAAGGCCGTCACCCGCACCCAGTACCGGTTCCAGATCCAGGGCCCGAACGCATACCAGGTGATCGAGAAGCTGAACGGCGGCCCGTTCCCTGACATCAAGTTCTTCCGCACGGACTACATCAACATCAACGGGCGCCGGGTCCGCGCGCTGCGCCACGGCATGTCCGGCCAGCCGGGCCTTGAGGTATGGGGTCCGTACGAGGAGTACTTCGAGATCCGCGATGCGATCCTGGAGGCCGGCAAGGAGTTCGGCATCGAGCCGGTCGGCTCCCGCGCCTATGCGTCCAACACCGTGGAGTCCGGCTGGATCCCGTCGCCACTGCCCGCTATCTACACCGGCGGCCAGCTCAAGCCGTACCGCGAGTGGCTCCCCGCGATGGGCTACGAGGGCTTCGCCGGGTCGATCGGCGGCAGCTTCGTCTCGGACAACATCGAGGACTACTACCTCACGCCCTACGAGCTCGGGTACGGCCACATGGTGAGGTTCGACCACGACTTCATCGGCCGCGAGACCCTGGAGGCGCTGGACAAGCCGTCGCAGCGGCGCAAGGTGACGCTCGCCTGGAACGGCGAAGACGCCGGCCGGATCGCCGCCTCGCTGTTCACCGACGAGATCCCGTACAAGGGCCTTGACGTGCCGATCTCGAACTACGCCGCGTCCAACTACGACAGCGTGCTGCTCGGCGGCAAGGTCGTGGGCCTGTCGATGTTCACCGGCTACAGCCACAACGAGCGCAAGGAGCTGTCGCTGGCCGTCATCGACCCGGACATCGCCGTCGGCACCGAGGTGACCCTGATCTGGGGCGAGCCCGACGGCGGGTCCCCCAAGGCGTCGGTCGAGCGGCCGCACCGCCAGTTCGAGGTCCGCGCCACGGTGGCGCCCATCCCGTACTCTCAGGAAGCCCGCGAGCACTACGCCGAAGGCTGGCGGACGCGGGCCTAAACGGGCTGTTCGTGATGCCGGGCGCGCTCAGCGCCCGGCATTACGCATATCTTGAGGCGCCCTTCACGCCCTCTTAACGCGTCGCCTGGTGAGATCGGGATCCATGCGAGACAGCTACCAAGACTCACCAGAACAGGCTCGGGACGCTAGCCTGCGCCGGCTGCGCCGGCTGACCTGGCGGACCACGCAGATCGGGGCACTTGCCACGGTGGGCTTCGCGGTCGTGTTCGCGCGTAACGTGCCGGCGAAGACGGCGAGCGTCCAGACTCCCGCGTCAGCCAAGCCGT